>Ga0182016_10000119_pt1 | contig 87120 bp, 68 predicted proteins | sample 712S2MmetaG_FD_120491 | JGI IMG/M metagenome (GOLD analysis project Ga0182016, IMG submission 120491) | Permafrost microbial communities from Stordalen Mire, Sweden - 712S2M metaG | ecosystem: Environmental > Terrestrial > Soil > Wetlands > Permafrost | place: Sweden: Stordalen | collected...
CCGGACCAGACGACCGGACCAGACGACCGGACCAGACGACCGGCGTGAGGATAGGAATAGGGGACCGGGCCCGCCCGTTGCAGCATTCATGGCAACTGCAGTTGTGGCTACGGCCTTCGGCGGCCCTGAGGCCCTCTCCCTGGTGGAAGTACCGGTCGGCCCGCCTGGGCCGGGCCAGATCCTCATCGAAGTAAGGGCGGCCGGCGTGAACCCTATCGACTACAAGCTGTACTCGGGCGCCTACGGCACCGACCCGTCGAAGTTGCCGGTGCGCTTGGGCTTGGAGGCGTCCGGCGTGGTCCGGGCCGTTGGTAACGGCGCCGAGGGACCGGGCGGCCCGCTGCACCGGGGCGACGAGGTCATCGGCTACCCGGTCCAGGGCGCCTATGCCACCGAACTGCTGGCCCCGGCGTCGAGCGTGCTGGCCAAACCGGCCGGGCTTTCGTTTGAACAGGCGAGCGGCCTCATGCTGACGGGCGTGACCGCCACCCACGCTCTGCACGCCACCGATGTCGGGGCGGACGACACGGTCCTGGTCCACGGGGCTTCGGGGGGCGTGGGCCTAATGGTGGTCCAGTTGGCCCTCAACGCCCGAGCGCGGGTGATAGGTACGGCCAACGAGAAGAACCACGACCTCCTGCGCCAGTTCGGAGCCGAGCCGGTGGCCTACGGGGACGGCTTGGTGGAGCGCGTCCTCGCCCTGGCCCCAGGGGGCGTGGACGCAGCCATCGACTGTATTGGCACGGACGAAGCCATGGACGCCTCGCTGGCGCTGGTTGCCGACCGGGGCCGGATCGCCACCATTGCCTCGTTCAAGAGGGGCACGGAGGAAGGCGTCAAGGTCCTCGGGATGGGACCAGGGGGCGACCCGGGCACGGAGCTTAGGGCGGCGGCTCGGGTGGACCTGTTGCGCCGGGCCGAAAAGGGCATGCTCAAGGTGGTAATCGCCGCCACATACCCTCTGTCGGAGGCGGCCACCGCCCACCGGGCCCTGGCCACGGGCCACACCCGGGGCAAGATCGCCCTCGTCCCATAGGAATACCGGAGCGGCCGCGCCGCCAGGCAATATAGCCGGGTGAAAATCATCGTCTTGGGGGCCCGTGGCTCCACGCCGGCCCCCGGGGCCGATTTCCTGCGCTACGGAGGCCATACGTCCAGCCTCGCCCTCGCCCACGACGGAGAAGTCCTTCCACGCCTGGTGATAGACGCCGGCACCGGCATCCGCCAGCTCAGCGCCCTCCTCGACGGCAGCTTTCAGGGCGGCATACTACTGGGGCACCTGCACTGGGACCACACCCAGGGCTTGCCCTTCTTCCGCGCCGGTGACAACCCGGCGTCGGTGGTCACGCTTTACGGGCCACACCAGGGGCCCGAGACCGACATGGAGTCCGTGCTCAGCCGGGCCATGTCGCCGCCCCACTTCCCCATAACCCCCGGCGAGCTGCGAGGCAAGTGGACCTTCGAGAACCTGAGCCCGGGGGAGCACGAGATCGAGGGCTTCAGCGTGCTTGCCCTGGACATACCGCACAAAGGTGGGCGCAGCTTCGGCTACCGGATCTCCGATGGCCGAGTGAGCCTGGCCTACCTGTCCGACCACTGGCCGACGGGCTTCGGGCCCGGGCCGGCGGGGCTCGGCGAGTACCACGACAATGCCGTACGCCTGGTCTCGGGGGCCGACATCGTGTTCCACGACGCCCAGTACACCGACGAGGAACTGCCCGCCCGAGGCTACTTCGGCCATTCCTGCCCGGGTTACGCCCTGGGCCTGGCCCTGGAGACGGGGGCCAAGCGCCTGGTCCTGTTCCATCACGACCCGCAGCGGACCGACGACGAGATCGACGCCATGGTCGCGGGCTACCGGGACGCGCCCATAGCGGTCGAGGGGGGCACCGAGGGGGCGGTCATCGACCTGGTACCAGGTGAGCGGTACCAGGTGGGCGGGCCCACGCCGTAATAGGCTTTGGCCTGTGGCCCTCCGAGTTGTACTGGCCGAGGACAACTACCTGGTACGGGAGGGCGTCGGCAAACTGATCGACCTGGAGCCCGACCTGGAGGTCGTGGGCGCCTGCATCGACTACCCGTCGCTTCTGAAGGCCGTCCAAGAAGAGTCCCCCGACGTCGTGGTCACCGACATCCGTATGCCGCCGACCGGGACGGACGAGGGCATACGGGCCGCCAACGAGCTGCGCTCCCTGTACCCGAGCCTGGGCGTCGTCGTGCTGAGCCAGTACTCCGAACCCGCCTATGCCCTGCGCTTCCTCGAGAACGGGTCGAAGGGCCGGGCTTACCTGCTCAAAGAACGCGTCTCGGACATAGGCCAGTTGGCGTCGGCCATACGCGAGGTGGCCCGGGGGGGTTCGGTCATCGACCCCGAGGTCGTCGACAACCTTGTTAAGGCCCGGTCCCAGGACACCCGCTCGCCGCTGCGGGCGCTCACGCCCCGCGAAGTCGAGGTCCTGGCCGAGATGGCGCAGGGCAAGAACAATGCGGCCGTCGCCGCCGCCCTGGTGCTTTCGGAGCGGGCCGTCGAAAAGCACATCAATTCGATCTTCTTCAAGCTCGGCCTCAGTGAGGAGACCGACGTGCACCGTCGCGTCAAGGCCGTGCTCCTGTTCCTGGCGGCCACGAACTGAACTACCCCGGGCAGGCACGACCGCGAGGGGTGCTGACACCACAGTTCTTGGTGGTGCTGGCCGAGTGGGCCTTTTAGGCGCTCTCTGGCAGGATTTGTTCATGCCCCCCCCGGCGGTGAGCGTGTTGGTCGTCGACGACCAGGCTCCCTTCCGGACCGCGGCGCGCCTGGTGGTGCGGGCGACGGCCGGGTTCGAGGTCGTCGGGGAGGCCAAATCGGGCGAAGAGGCCGTTGAGGCCGTCGCCCGCCTCAACCCCCAGCTCGTGCTCATGGACATAAACATGGAAGGCATGGGAGGCATCGCCGCCACCAAGCTCATCCGGGACGAGCACAAGGGCACCAACGTGATCCTGCTCTCCACCTACGACGAGGAAGATCTCCCGGCCGACGCCCGCACCTGCGGGGCGCTGGCCTACATCCACAAGGAACGCTTCGGGCCCGACATCCTGGAGGGCACCTGGTCGTCGGGCGGCACTGACGGTGGCGCGGCCAACGGGGCCAACGTCAACGCCAACGGCGGGAACTGACTCTGAAGAGCTGCCTAAAGGGGGATGCGCCCAGAGATGGACGTGCCCTGGCCCGGGGCGGAATTGACCTGGACGGTCCCGCCCATGGCGCCGACCCGGTCGCCCATGTTGACAAAGCCGGCGCCCTTGCCCTTGGCGCCCCGGGCATCGAAGCCGGCGCCGTCGTCGGAGACCTCGAAACGCAGAGAGCCCGGCTCCTCCCATACCTTGATGGTGGCGCTGGCGTCCGGACCGGCATGCTTGCCGGCGTTTTGCAGTGCCTCCAGGCAGCAGAAGTAAACCGCCGCCTCCATCTCGGGCGAGTACCGGCGCAGCCCTGCCGCCTCGACCTGCGTGGGCAGGGCGGCCCGCCCGGCGGCGCCCCGTAAGGCTTCCTCGATCCCTCTGTCCGCCAGCAGCGGGGGGTAGATGCCATGGGCCAGGGCGCGAAGTTCCTGGACGGCGTTTTGCAGGCTCTCGCCCAACTGGTCGAGGATCTCCAAAGACCCCTGAGGGTCGGTCTCGGCCAGCCGCCGGGCCAGGCGGACGTTGACGGCCAAGGCCACCAGGTGCTGCTGGGCACCGTCGTGGAGGTTGCGCTCGATCTGGCGCCGGGCGGCGTCCGAGGCGGCCACGATGCGCGCCCGGGACTCCTGGAGCTGCTCGGCCTGGAGCCGGAGGTCCTCCAGCGACTTTTGCAGGGCGGAGTCGAGCTCCACGTTGTGCAGGGCCAGGCCGACCTGGCGGGCCAGCTCGGTCAGCACCACGTCGTCGTCGGCGGTGAACTGGTCGCCCCCGGGAGGGCGTACCGCCACTATGAGCCCGAGCACCCGGCCCGAGTGGGTGGTCGGGGCGACCCGCAGCAAGGAGCTCTCCCGACCGGCGACCACGCCCGGCATCCACACGCTCAGCCAGGCCGTGCCGGTGACGCCCGCCCGGGCCACGACCGATTCCTCCTCGGGGCTCAACGTGAGGGCGGTGCTGGGCACGTCGGGGACCGAGATCGAACGCGTCAGGTGGCCCCCCGAACCGGTCCAAACCTCGGCGGAGCTGAGGGCCAGGGTCTTGCGCAGTGACTCGGCCACCTGGAGCAGTAGCTCGTCCATGGGGATGGCGCGCGACAGCCGGCTGCCGAACGTGCGCAGTACGGCGTCGGGCGCCTCCCGCTCGCCGTAGACGAGACGGTTGGCGTAAAGGGTCAGGCGCTGGCGGGCCGGGCCGTAGAGAATGGCGGCGACGGCGGCCGAGATCATCGACAGGACGAGCAGGGACCGTTCACTGCGCGAGGGCGTGCTGCCCAGCCCGGCCACCACCACCAGGTATACCGCCGCCACCACACAGGTGAGGCCGGCGAGGGAGACGGTGTGGGCCAGTATCCGGTCGATACGACCGGCCAGGCGGCGGGTGCTGCACAGGGCAATGGCGAACGCGAATGGCACCAGCGAGACCGTCAGGACCAATGGCGCCCGAGTGGGCCAGTCCAACAGGACGCGCAGGGCCAGCGTCACCAGCAGCACTACCAGGGCAATGGCGGCCGCCCAACCGAACCACTGCATGCGCTGGCGCTCGAGCCCCGTCGAACGGGCATAGCGGCGCTGCGAGACACCGGCACCGATGGCCACGGCCACCACGGCCTCCACGACCACCGGCCACAAGGGCAGGCTGGGGCGCTGGGCCCACAAGGACAGGCCCAGGGCGGTCCCGACGACGTAGCCGCCGGCCACGACCAACCGGCTCAACCGGCAGCTCCCGTCCGGGATCCCGAACAGGATGTGCATGGCGGCGACGGGCAGCAGGGCCAGGGCCACCGGCTCGCCAAAACGGGCCAGGGGCACCAGGCCCGAAGCCACCGTCCCGCCGTGGGCGTGGACGTAAACGAGCGCCGCGGACGCCGCCACCACGCCGCCCAGGGCGGCGGCCAGCAGCACCACCAGGGGCTGGCGCTCGTCCGGGCGGCGGACCAAGGCGACCAGGCCGGCGGCGGCGAAGCTGACCACGACGGCGGCCCGCACGACCTCGGTGGCGAGGTTCCCGTGCGGGTCGACGGACGGCGCGCCGGCCGCCCCGGCCAGGGCCACCAGCGCCAGGGTGAGAGACACGACGGTGGCGAGCGGCTTGGCCTCGGCCGTGCGAGGCAGGCCTCCCTCGTCGGTGCTGCGCCGGGCGTTCTCACGGATCTCGCCGAGCTGGCTGACGATTATCGGTGCGCTCATGTCGGCATGGCCACGACCGCCGCTTCAGCGGCGGAAGCGCCCGCGCCCACCTCCTCGTTCTCTATGCGGCCGTCACGCATGTGCACGATGCGGGTGGCCGGGGCGGCCACCGATTCGTCGTGGGTGACAAGCAGGATCGACTGTCCACCGGCATGGAGGCGGCGGAAGAGCTCGAGCACTTCCTTGCCACCCTCGGAGTCGAGCGCTCCCGTCGGCTCGTCGGCCAGCACCAGGGTGGGGGCGTTGGCCAGGGCGCGGGCGATGGCCAGGCGCTGGCGCTGGCCCCCTGAGAGCACCCCGGGCGCGCTCTTGGCCTTGTCCGCCAGGCCGAGAAGGTCGAGCAGGTCCCGCGCCCTGCTCTCGGCCCGCTTACGGCCGGTGCCGGCGATCACGGCCGGCAGGGTGACGTTCTCAAGCACGCTCATCCCTTCGAGCAGGTTGAAAAACTGGAACACGATGCCGATGTGGCGCCGCCTCATGCGGGCCAGAGCGCTCTCGTCCATACCGGTCAGGGGCTCGCCGGCCACCGTGATCTCGCCCTCGCTGGGCACGTCCAGGCCGGCGACGAGGTTGAGCAGCGTGGACTTGCCACAGCCCGAAGGGCCCATGATGGCTACGAACTCGCCCTGCACCATGGTCATGTCGACGCCGCGCAATGCCCTCACCGGGGCACCTTCGGACTCGTAGGTCTTGCGCAGGCCGTGGGCCTCCATAACGTTCATGAACCCTCCCAGTGCGGTTTCAGTTCAGTCTGCGGACGTTGGGGTTGTGACTGGAGCGGCGCTCAGGCGCCAGGCCGAGACGGGCGTGCCCCGGCCCTTCACCAGGGCGGGGGGCAAGGCCTCCGCCAGTGGAGGATCGGCGAGCGCGGCATAGGTGGTTTCGGACAGGACGGTCTCGCCCGGCTCAGCCCACTGCTGCAGGCGCTGGGACAGGTTGACCGTGTCGCCCACCAGGGTGTACTCGAGGTGCTCCTCCGACCCGAGCAGGGCGGCGGCCACGGGGCCGGTGGTTATGCCGATCCCGAGCTCGAAGAAAGGGAGCCCCTCGTCCCGCCACAGCTCGTTCACTTTTCTCTGCGCCGCGTGCATGGCCAGGGCCGCCTCCACCGCCTTCCCGGCGTGGTCGTCCATGGGCACCGGCGCTCCGAAGACGGCCATGACGGCGTCGCCCACGAACTGCATGACCGTCCCGCCGACGGCGATGATGGCCTTGTTCATCTCCGCCCGGTGGACGTTGAGCTGGCGGGCCAGCACGCTGGGGTCAGCCTTTTCGGCGATGGTCGAGTAGCCCCGGATGTCGGACATAAGGACGCTGACTACCATCTGCCTGGTCTCGCCCAAGTTGCAACCCTGCTCGCGCAGCATCTGGGCAACGCCCCCGGGCAGGAGCCGGCTCAAAGTCTCGCCCTGTTCCTCCCGGTTCACGATGGCCTCGTAGAGGCTGCGCAGCCGGCGCAGCGAGTTCTGGCCACCACTGCTGGCATCCTCGGCCATGCGCAGGAACAGCTTCTCCACCGCCGAGGCGGCGGCCGAAGGCGTGGTCCCGTGGGCGGCCGCGATGGCCTTGATGGGCCTTCCTTCAGCCACCAGGCGGAGCAGTTCCTCCTCGGTCGAGGTCAGCTCGCCCTTCCCGGTGACGGGATGGACCATGGCGTCGACTATCGCCGGGTCGAGCACAGAGCCCCCGCTGGCCACCGCCCTGACCGCCCGGGCGAGCTGGTCGCCCTCGGCCACCCGGTCCTTCAACAGGTAGGCGTAGCCCGCCGACCCCTCCCCCAGAAGGGAGATGGCGTACTCGGGGTCGTCGAACTGGGAGAGCACGACTATCCCGGTGCCGGGGTGGCGCTTGCGGATCTCGTGGGCGGCTTCGATGCCTTCTTGGTGAAAGGTCGGCGGCATCCGGATATCGGTCACGACCACCTGGGGGGCGAGCTCCGACGCCTTGGCCACCAGCTCGTCGTAGTCCGAAGCGGTGCCGACCACGCTGAAGTCGTCTTCGAGGGCGATGAGGGCGCGCACGCCCTCCCTCACGATCAAATTGTCGTCGGCCACGAACACGCTGATGGTCGACGACTGAAGGTCCACGTCCCGGGCCTCGGGCACTCAGGACTGGTCCTCTCGCCGGTGGCCCACGCTCAGCTCTTCGAGGGCGCCGCGGTCGACTTCGGCGGCCGAGACCATGGCCAGCTTGCACTGGGTCACGGCGCGGACGCTGGAGGTGCGGGTGCCCCCCTCCAGGAAAGCCCTCTCACCATGCATGGAACCCGGGCCGTACTCGGCCAGCCGGTCCCCGTCCACCTCCACCCGGACGACGCCGTCCAAGACGAGGAAGAGCTCGTCGCCGGGCTCACCCTGTTCGGTGATCATCGCCCCGGCGGCGAACTTGCGGATCTTGGGCTTGGTGGCGCCGTGCATCAGATCGACCGAAAGCCGGCGCTCCAGCGCCGTCTCCACCTCGGTGGCGAACGCGGGAGAGTCCTGGTCGCCCCAGGGGCTGTGCTTGCCAAATGCCCGGCGGTACCAGCTCGAAAAGTCGATCAGGCCGCTCTTTTTGACCAGCTTGTTGTCCGTGCCGTAGATCCAGTGGCGGGGGAAGGGGCTGGCCCCGAGAAGATGGTGCTCGACCGTGCCGTCCACGTGGACCTCCAGCGCCAGGGTGGTCCAGGCGAGAGGCGCGCTGAACTGTACGAACGGGGCCCGGCGGACCCGGCGGGGAGCGGGCACGCCGGTGCGGCCCCCGGCGGTCTGGACGAAGAGGGCCTTCTCAGCCGTCACGACGGGGGCCGGCTGGAGGTCAGGGAGCGGCACGGCCTCGAACACGGCTCGCCTGTTGCCCAGGCGCAGGGTCGTTGAGCCGATCAGACCGTGGCCGGACTGGCCGTAATCGACGATGCGGCCTCCCTTTACCTCGATCCATGCCTCCAGATGGTTGGCAAAGCGGAAACGGTCGGCTTGGCGCAGCTCCTCGAGGTCCTCGATGACATCGGGAGGTGGGGCATCATAGTGGGCGATACCGCTCTGGAAAGGGAGCTTGGTTGCGCCGGCGATCGCCTCAGACGGTATCCATGAGATCGATGTGACAGCGGCTTCGGTACGCATGTGCCAACGGTAGAACGCCGGAGGGGCCCGCGGAAGGGTGATGACCGGTGTCGTGGTCAGGGTGATGACAGGTGCTCAGAGGGGAGGTTGGCACCCCTGCTCATCGCCGGCGGACTGGCGCTCATCGCCGACGGACTGGCGCTCATCGCCGGCGGCTCATGTCGGCCAGGGCCGCGCGCGCAGCCCCGTAGCCGCACATGCCGTGGACCCCCCCGCCGGGCGGGGTCGAGGCGGAACAGAGATAGAGGCCGGGCGATGAGGTCCGGTAGTTGTCCCAGCGGACCGTAGGGCGGAACACAGTCTGGCGCAGGGTGGCCATGCCACCGGTGATGTCGCCGCCGACGTAGTTCGGGTTGGCCCTCTCGGTCTCGGCCGCCGTCTTGGTGGCCCGGGCCAGCACCAGGTCACGAAAGCCCGGCGCGAAGCGTTCGATCTGGGCTTCGATCCGCTCGGTCATGTCGACCGACGAGCCCGAGGGCACGTGGCAGTAGGCCCACAGCGTGTGCTTGCCGTCGGGAGCGCGGCTCGGGTCGACCACACCGGCCTGGGCCACCAGGCAGAAGGGCCGTTCGGGGTGGCGGCCGGCTGCCACCTCGGCCTCGCTGGCGGCCACTTCTTCGAGCGTGCCGCCCACGTGGACGGTCCCGGCCTGCCGACATGCCGGCGCCTCCCAGGGCACGGGGCCGCTGAGGGCCCAATCGACCTTGCAGACGCCCGGTCCGTAGCGGAACCGCCCGAGGGCCGCCCTGTAGGTCGCACTGAGGCGGTCCTCGGCCAGGTTGGCCAGGTGGCGGGGGGAGACGTCGAGGAGCACGGCGTCGGCCTCGGGCAGGTCGGCCAGGCGCTTCACCCACCGGCCCGTCTCCAACTTCGCCCCGAGAGCACCGAGCTCTTCCACCAGGGCAGCCACGACGCGGCTGCTGCCGCCCTCGACGACGGGCCAGCCGTAGGCATGGGCCAGGGCCACGAACAGCATCCCGTAGGAAGCCGTGAGCGGGGTGCTGAGCGGGAGCATCGAGTGTGCGGCGGCACCCGCCAGCAACCCCCTCGCCTCGTCGGTCCCAAACCACCGGGCCAGCTGGGTGGCCGGCAATAGCCCGGGCAGCCCCAGGCGGGCCATGGCCAGCGGGTGCCGGGGCGGGGCCCGCAGCGGGGCCAGCACGGTGGGCAGGACCTTGTCGACGTCCCGGGCCAAGGGGGCGAAGAGCCGGCGATAGGTCCGGGCATCGGCGCCCAGGGTGGCCGCCGTCTCGTCCACCGAGCCCAAGATGGCACCGGCGCGCCCACCGTCGAGAGGGTGGGCGAAAGCCACGGTCGGGGTGAGCAACTTGACCCCTCTCGCCGCCAGGTCGACGCTCTGGAAGAACGGCGACGCCAGCACCAGCGGGTGGACGGCCGAGCACACGTCGTGCAGGAAGCCCGGCAGCGTCAGCTCCTCGGTGCGGCAGCCACCTCCCGCCAACGGTGCACCTTCGTAGACTTCGACGGCGCGACCAGTACGGGCGATCGTCAGCGCCGCCGCCAGCCCGTTGGGACCGGAGCCGACCACGACGGCATCGAGATTGGTCATCGCCAGCCACCGTAGCGGTGCCCAGCCTGACGGCACGGGTACTGCCCGTCAAGCGGGGGTGCCCAGCACCCCTGGCGGGAATCGTGCCTCCATGGTGCCGGAGCCGGGCCGGAGCGGTCACGATGGGTACATGGGACACCCGGTGGGACCACCACCCGGCGGGACGGGCGCGCCATCGAACGGCTTGGGGGGCCAGTGACGGGCTGGGCGCCCCAGTGAACGGTGAGGTCGTCCAGCTCGGCTGGTACCGCTTCCGCTGCACCTTTTCGCGCCGGTGGGGCGAGTACCTGGCCCTCGTGCTGCTGATCGGCCTGGTCGGAGGCTTGGCCATGGGGTCCGTCGCCGCGGCACGCCGGACCGACTCGTCCTTCAGCGTCTACTGGGCCAACACCAACCCGTCAGACCTCGTCGGGGGTACCGGTGTCCTCGACGCCAGCGCCGGGCTGAAGCCCTATGAGGCCCCGATCGTCGAGACGCTGTCCCATCTCCCTCATGTGGCAAAGGTGGAGAGCCAATCGGGGATCAACCTCCTGCCCCTCCAGCCCGACGGAGCACCCGAGCAGAACGTCACCGAGTTCTCGCCCGGCCCGGGCAACGGCTACGGCAGCGTGGACGGCCTCTACTTCGACCAGGACAAGGTGACCGTGCTCGCCGGCCACCTGGCCGACCCTTCCGACCCCGACCAGTTCATGTTGAGCGCGGCGCAGGCCCAGGCCATGGACCTGCACGTGGGCGATGTCGTGCGGTTCGGGATCTACACCAACGCCCAGATACAGCTGCACGACTTCGGAACGGCCGCGGTCAAGCCCTACCGGGTCATCAACGCCGAACTGGTGGGCATCGCCGCGTTCAACAGCGTGGTCATCGCCGACCAGGCCGATCAGGGGTCGGCCCCGGACAACCTGTTCACGCCCGCCCTGACCCGGCCGCTGCTCGGTTGCTGCGTCAACTACACCGAGAGCGGCATCCGGCTAAAGGGCGGCACCCGCTACGTCCCCGCCGTCCTGGCCGAGATAAGCCGTGCCTTCCCCAACGTGCCGGTTTCTTTCGGCAATGTGGCCGCCGAGGTGCTGCCCAAGGCCCAGCGCTCGCTAAAGCCCGAAGCGATCGCGCTCGGCGCCTTCGGTGGCATCGTGGCCCTGGCCTGCCTGCTGATCGGCGCCCAGTTGATCGGCCGCCAGATCCGGCTCCGGGCCGACGAGCGCGCCGCACTGCGAGCCGTGGGAGCCGGCCCGGGCCAGACGTGGGGGGACGGCCTCATCGGCATCTTCGCCGGCGTGGTGGCGGGCGGGTTATTGGCGGTCATCGTCGCCGTGTGCCTTTCTCCTGTGGCCCCGCTGGGGCCCGTGCGCCCCGTCTACCCTGACCCGGGCCTGAACTTCGACTGGACCGTCCTCGGTACCGGCCTGGCGGTCCTGGTCCTGGTCCTGGTCCTGACCGCGGCGGTCGTCAGTTACCGCGGCGCGCCTCACCGCGGCTCGGCGCGGCGAGCCCTGGCCCCCGAACAGCCTTCCCGGATCCTGGCTGCGGCCGGGGCCGCCGGCCTACCCCTCCCTGCCCTCACGGGCGTGCGCTTCGCTCTCGTCCCGGGGCATGGCCACACCTCGGTGCCGGTGCGGTCCGCCGTGCTCGGCGCCGTACTGGCGGTCATCGCCCTGGTGGGCACAGTGACTTTCGGGGCCAGCCTCCGCTCGCTCGTGTCTCGCCCCGCGCTTTTCGGGTGGAACTGGGACTACCTGTTGGGGGCCGGAGGCGACCTCCCGGGGCCCAAGGTCACGGCCCTGCTCGACCATGACCGCTACGTGGCCGCGTGGTCCGGGGTGTACACGGGGACGCTCGACGTCGATGGCCAGCCGGTGCCCGTGCTGGGCGAGACGCCGGGGGCCACGGTGGCGCCGGCGATGCTGTCCGGCCACGGTGCCCAGACCTCCGACCAGGTCGTGCTGGGGGCCTTGACCCTGGCCCAGCTCCACGCTCACCTGGGCAGCACGGTGGTGGAGAGCGGGGGCGCCGGCGGGCCGCACCGCCTCCTGGTCGTGGGCACGGCCACCCTGCCCGCCTTGGGCGGGAGCACCGAGCACATGGAGATGGGCGTGGGCGCCGTGCTGTCCTACCAACTGATCCCCCTGTTCCAGCGCAACAGCTTCAACACTCCCCTGCCCGGCCCCCAGTCCGCTCTGGTGCGCCTGCGACCCGGCGTGGACCGGGCCGCCGCCTACCGGTCGCTCGCGACCATCGCCCAGGAGACCACCAACCCGGACAACTTCGGCGTCGCCGTCATCGGCGTGCAACGGCCGGCCGAGATCTTGAACTACCGCTCACTCGGGGACACGCCCGCCTTCCTGGGCGCAGGGCTGGCCACCGGTGCCATCGCCGCCCTGGCCCTGACCCTGGTCGCCTCGGTGCGACGTCGGCGCCGGGACCTGGCCGTGCTCAAGACCCTGGGCTTCACCGAACGTCAGCTGGCCGCCACCGTGGCCTGGCATTCCTCCACGGCGGTAGCCATTGGGGTGGTAGCCGGGGTACCACTGGGCATAGCCCTGGGGCGGACGCTATGGGACCTGTTCGCCCACGACATCAACGCCGTACCGGCCCCGAGCGTGCCCGTGGGAGAGGTCGTGCTCATCGCCGTGGGCGCCCTCGTGCTGGCCAATGTCATCGCCGCCGTCCCCGGGCGGCTGGCCGCCCGCACACCCACCGCCCTGGTGCTGCGCTCCGAATAAGGGCCTGTGGCACCCGATTTAGTGGTGGTGCTGGCGCCAGAAAAATGGCGTGCTAGCACACTGCGGGATACTGGCTAACCACCTTTTGGCGCCTGGGCACGGTTGTTAGGTTGACGTGTGACCGCCATAAGTAGTCAATCGACAACAGGAGGACGAATGGTGAGATCTGTGCGCCGGCTGACCCGCACAAAGACGGCACTTTCATTGGCGATAATCGCCGCCGGTATGGGCATGGGCCCGCTCGCCGCAAGCGCCCCCGCATTCGCGGCGGCAAAAGCGGGTGGGACCGTTATTACCACCAGGGAGGGCCCTTTCGGGACAATGTTGATAGTGGGGTCCGGTAAGTTCGCCGGTTACAGCCTCTACCTCTTCACCGGCGACAGCCCCGGCGCTTATGCGTGCACGGCGACGATCGTCAAGAGCCTCCCGGGAGGCCCGGGCTCGTGCAGCGGGACTGCGAGCGACAAGACAGCGGAGTGGCCGGCCATAACCACTACCGGCGCCCCCGTGGCCGGTGCCGGTGTGTCCCAAAGCCTCCTCGGCTCGGTGGTACGGCCGGGGATCGGTGACCAGGTCACTTATGCCGGGCACCCCCTCTACCTGTTCGACCAGGGCCCGGGCCAGGTCACCGGCGAGGGCTGGGACGAACCTTCCCTGCCGCCCTGGCACGGGCTGTGGTGGCTCGTGAGCCCGTCAGGCGCCCCCCTGGCATGGCCCGACATGCTGACGACCACCGACATCGGCGGCAAGACCGTCCTGGCCGCCACCATGTTGACCGGCATCGGCTGGGAAGAGTTCCCCGTGTACTCCTACACCCTGGACACGGCCACCACCAGCAAGTGCACCGGTGCCTGCGCCATCGGTTGGCCTCCCCTGCTGACCAACAGCAAGCCGGCCGTGGAGGGCACGGCCGCAGCGGCCAGTGTGGGCACGATCAAGCGCTCGAATGGGACGGACCAGGTCACCTACGGGGGCAAGCCCCTGTACATGTTCGCCTACGAGGGCATCGCTCCCCAAGGCGTGGGCTACGTGGCCACCGGCAACGGTAACGGCGCCAAGGTCGGGGGAGGCGTCTTCGACCTGGTCACGCCCTGAGCAGGCTGGTCACGCCGTGAGCAGGCGTCTCTTCGGGCCCTGAGCGGGGCCAGGCAGGAAGCCCGCGACCACCACCCTGGTCGCGGGCTTTTGTCTGCCAAAAACTGACAAAGGGCCCGGGCGGGCTGCCCGGCGCGATGGCTAGAAAGGAAAGTGAGAATTCGACGAGCCTGGGAGTCAGCGTGGACGTGCGCCAATGGGTATGTGTCGACGGCAACGAGGCTGCAGCTCGTGTCGCCTACGCCCTGTCAGAAGTAATCGCTATCTACCCCATTACGCCGGCGTCGCCTATGGGCGAGTTCGCCGACGACTGGGCCACGGCGGGCAAACAAAACCTCTGGGGCCAGGTGCCCGACGTGATCGAGATGCAGTCCGAGGCCGGTGCCGCCGGCACCCTCCACGGCGCCCTGCAAAAAGGCGCGCTGGCCACGACCTTTACCGCATCGCAAGGGCTCTTGCTAATGGTGCCCAACATGTTCAAGATCGCCGGCGAGCTCACTCCGGCGGTCATACACGTGGCGGCGCGCACCCTCGCCACCCACGCCCTGTCCATATTCGGTGACCATTCCGACGTCATGCACGCCCGCAGCACCGGCTGGGCCATGCTGGCCGCCAACTCGGTCCAGGAAGCCCACGACTTCGCCCTGGTGGCCCACGCCGCCACCCTGAAGACGCGGGTACCGTTCCTGCACTTCTTCGACGGCTTCCGGACCTCTCACGAACTGGCGAAGATCACCCCGCTGGCGGCCGAGGACATGGCCGCGCTGATCGACCTCGACGCGCTCATAGAGTTCCGCCTCCGGGGGATGAACCCCGATGCCCCCGACGTGCGCGGTACGGCGCAAAACCCGGACGTGTACTTCCAGGGCCGGGAGGCCTCCAACCCGTACTACAGCGCCGTCCCTGGGGTCGTCCAGGCCACCATGGACGCCCTGGCCGAAAGGACTGGGCGCTCGTACAGCCTGGTCGAGTACCACGGCGCTCCCGACGCCGAACGGGTCATAGTGATGATGGGCTCGGGCGTCGGCGCGGCGCGCGAAGCGGTGGACAGCCTCGTCCAGGCGGGCGAGCGGGTCGGGCTGTTGACAGTCCGCCTTTACCGGCCTTTCCCGGCCCAACAGTTGGTCTCCGCTCTGCCGCCGAGCGTCCGCTCGATCGCCGTGCTCGACCGCACCAAAGAGCCGGGCGCCATCGGCGAGCCGCTGTACCTCGACGTACGCGCCGCCCTGGACGAAGCCATGGACGACCCCGAGCCCGCCTTCGGCCAGTCCCCACGCGTCATCGGAGGGCGGTACGGGCTGTCCTCCAAGGAGTTCACGCCGGCCATGGCCAAAGCCGTCCTCGACGAGCTCAGCGCCGAGCGGCCTAAGCGCCATTTCACCGTAGGCATCTTCGACGACGTGACTTCGCTCAGCCTGGCCTGGGACCGGGACTTCCGTCCTCCCCGGGCGGCCGGCGAGGTCCAAGCCGTGTTCTTCGGGCTCGGCTCGGACGGCACGGTGGGGGCCAACAAAAACAGTGTCAAGATCATCGTCGAAGCGACGGGTGCCTTCGTACAGGGCTACTTCGTGTACGACTCGAAGAAGTCGGGCGCCATGACGGTCTCGCACCTGCGGTTCGGGCCTCAGCCCATAAACTCGACCTACCTGGTCAACGACGCCGACTTCGTGGCCTGCCACCACTTCGACCTGCTCAACCGCGTCGACGTGCTCGACTTGGCCAAGGACGGGGCCACTTTCCTGCTCAACAGCACTTACGGGCCAGACAAGATCTGGGACCAACTTCCCGGCGACGTACGCCGCCAGCTGCAGGACAAGCACATCAATTTCTGGGTCATCGACGGCGACCGCATCGCCCACGAGGCGCAGCTCGGCAACCGGATCAACACGGTGATGCAGACCTGCTTCTTCGCCCTGTCCAAGGTGATGGCGCCCGATCAAGCGATCGCTCAGATCAAGGGCGCCGTCACCAAGGCCTACGGCAAGCGGGGCCACACCATTGTGGAGCGTAACTTCGCGGCCATCGACGGCGCTCTCGCCAACCTGGCCCAGGTGGAGATCCCCACGATCAGAGCGGACGCGGGGCCGATCGGCACCCCCGTCCCCGGGTCGGCGCCCGACTTCGTGCGCCGAGTGACCTCGGTCATCATGGCCGGCAAGGGCGACCTGCTGCCCGTGTCCGCCCTGCCCGCCGACGGGCGCTTCCCGTCCGCCACCACCCGGTTCGAAAAGCGGGGCATTGCCGCCGAGATCCCGCTGTGGGACCCGGACATCTGCATCGACTGCGGCAAATGCGCCAGCGTGTGCCCGCACGCCACGATCCGCATGAAGGTCTTCGCTCCCGAAGCTCTGGCCGGGGCGCCAGAGGGGTTCCTCTCCAAGCCCTTCCGTTCCAAGGACCTGACCGGTCACCTGCTGACCATCCAGGTCGACCCGGACGATTGCACCGGGTGCGGTGTCTGCGTCGACGTGTGCCCGGCCAAGTCCAAGAGCGAGGTCAAGCACAAGTCGATCAACATGGAGCCGGCGCCCCTGCACCGCGACCGCGAGCGCGAGCACTGGGACTTCTTCGAGTCCATCCCCGAACTGGACCGTTCTTTGCTCCCCCACGACTCGGTGAAAGGTGCCCAGGTCCTCCAGCCGCTGTTCGAGTTCTCCGGAGCCTGCTCGGGGTGCGGTGAGACCCCCTACCTGAAGCTGGCCAGCCAGCTCTTCGGCGACCGCATGCTGGTGGCCAACGCCACCGGGTGCTCGTCCATCTACGGCGGCAACCTGCCCACGACGCCCTGGTCCCAGAACGCCGAGGGCCGTGGCCCGGCGTGGGGCAACTCGTTGTTCGAGGACAACGCCGAGTTCGGCCTGGGCATCCGCCTCGGCCTCGAGGCCCAGCAGCGTAGGGCCCGGCTCCTGCTCGTCTCGCTCGCCGGAGCGGTCGGGGCCGATCTGGCCGCCTCGGTCCTGGAGGCCGACGAGACCGGCCAGGACAAGGAGGAGGCCATTTTCGCCCAGCGCGCCCGAGTGGCCGAGCTCGACGAGCAGCTCCGCCGGCTGGCTGCGGGCAGTGACGGCGCCGCCGCCTCCCTGGCCCGCCAGCTCATCCCCCTGACCGGCGCCCTGGTCCGCAAAAGCGTGTGGATCATCGGTGGCGACGGTTGGGCTTATGACATCGGTTTCGGTGGCCTCGACCATGTCCTGTCGTCAGGGCGCAACGTGAACATCCTGGTCCTCGACACCGAGGTCTACTCCAACACCGGTGGGCAGGCATCCAAAGCCACCCAACGGGGCGCCATGGCCAAGTTCGCGGCCGCCGGGAAAGAGTCGGCCAAAAAGGACCTGGGGGCGGTGGCCCGTGCCTATGGCAACGTGTACGTGGCCCAGATCTCCATGGGAGCCAACGACCTGCAGGCCACCAAGGCGCTGCTCGAAGCCGAGGCCTACCCCGGCACTTCGCTCGTGATCGCTTATTCGACCTGCATTGCCCACGGCATCGACATGTCCAAATCAATGAGCCACCAGAAGGACGCGGTGCAGTCCGGCTACTGGCCCCTGTACCGGTTCCACCCCTCGGACGCCGAGGCCGGCCACCCCTTCAAGCTCGACTCCAAGGCGCCGACGGTGAGGCTAGCCGACTTCACCGCCACCGAGGCCCGCTACGCCACGTTGGCCCGCACGCACCCCGAGCACGCGGCCCGGCTCGCCGCCCTGGCCCAGGCCGACGTCACCGAACGGTGGCGTTATTACGAACAGCTGGCCGCCATGCAGCGGACCGTACCCGGGTCGGACGTTGAGCCCGAAGTCGGTTCGGATGCTGGCTACCGCTACGACGAGGAGGTCAAATAATGGCAGGACCGGGTGCAGTTGACCTGACGACGACCTATCTGGGCCTGAGGTTGTCGTCACCGATCGTGGCCTCGGCCAGCCCTGTCACCCGGGAGGTCGACGGGTCCAAGGCCCTAGCCGACGCCGGGGTGGGGGCCATCGTGCTCCCGTCGTTGTTCGAAGAGGAGATCGTGGCCGAAGAGGTCGGGCTGGCCTTCGCTCTGGAAGCCGGCAGTGAGCACTTCGCCGAGGCTCTCGACTACTTCCCGGACACGCCCACCTTCAGCACCGCCGCCGACCTCTACCTCGAGTTGCTCGAGCAGACCAAAAAGGCCGTCGACGTGCCTGTCATCGCCAGCCTCAACGCGTCGTCCACAGGCGGCTGGTCCCGCTACGCCAAGCTCTTGGCCGACGCCGGAGCCGATGCGCTCGAGCTCAATGTGTACCGGGTCCCCACGAGCCCCGAGCTCAACGCCGCCCAGGTCGAACAGATCGACCTGGCCCTGGTGAGCAGCGTGTGCGCCGGCGTCTCGCTGCCGGTGGCCGTCAAGCTGTCCCCTTATTACTCGTCCATGGCCAGCTTCGCCGCCCGGGTACTGGCCGCGGGCGCCGCCGGCCTGGTCCTGTTCAACCGCTTCTACCAGCCCGACCTGGACCTGGACACCATGGACGTAGTGCCCCGGGTCGAACTGTCACGCAGCTGGGAGCTGCGCCTGCCCATGCGCTGGATCGCCATCCTGCGGCCCCAGCTGGGAGCGGGGCCGTCACTGGCGGCGACGTCGGGCATCCACACCGGGACCGACGTCGTAAAGGCACTGGCGGTCGGCGCCGACGTGGCCATGATGACATCGGCCATCCTGCGGTCAGGACCGGCCCACGTCGCCGCCGTCGAGTCCGAACTGCGCCGCTGGTTGGCCGACCGCGAGTACACCTCGGTGTCGGAGCTGCGCGGGTCGGTGTCCCAGGCGACCTCGGGCGATGCCGGCGCCTTCGAACGGGCCAACTACCTCAAGACTTTGCACTCCTGGACGACCGTGGACCTCAACCCGGTCCCGGGACTGGATTAGCAGGCGAAGACCAGGTACGGGCCCGCTGCGGCGCCGCGCAGAGCTGGTGGCGGCGCTGATAAGCGGTAAGCGGTCGGTGCGCGCCTTGGAAAAGCCCCGGTGCCTGAGCAGGGCCGGGAGGTAGCGTTGATTATGACTTCGCTCCCGGGGACTCCGCTCCCAGAGCTGGGCCGGCGGGCCAAGCAGGCCAGCCTGGCCCTGGCGCTGGCATCGTCGCGCACGAAGGACGCCGCGCTCAACGCCGCCGCCGACCTTCTCGTCGAGCGCACGCCCGAGATCCTCAGCGCCAATGCGTCCGACGTGGGACGAGCCGATGACGGCGGCGTCGCCCCCGCCGTCATCGACAGGCTCCGTCTGTCCGAGGCCCGGGTCGCCGCCATGGCCGGGGGCCTGCGCCAGGTGGCCGGCCTGGCCGACCCGGTCGGCGAGGTGGTCGAAGGATGGGTACGCCCCAACGGCCTGCGCATCGAAAAGGTGAGAGTGCCCCTGGGCGTGGTCGCCATCATCTACGAGAACCGGCCCAACGTCACCAGCGACGCGGCCGGGCTGTGCCTCAAGTCCGGCAACGCCGCCTTCCTGCGCGGGAGCTCGGGCGCCCTGGCTTCGAACCAGGCCGTGGCGGCGGCCCTGCGGGAAGGCTTCGCCCGGGCGGGCCTCCCCGAAGATTGCCTGGTACTCGTGGAAGACACGAGCCACGAGTCGGCCCGGGAGTTCATGCGCCTGCGGGGCGTCATCGACTGCCTGATCCCGCGGGGCGGGCCATCGCTCATCCAGGCCGTGCTCGAAAACGCCACCGTCCCCTATGTGATCGACGGGGACGGCAACTGCCACCTGTACGTCGACGCCTCGGCCGACCTCGACATGGCTCTTGCCCTGCTCGTGAACGGCAAGACGCAGCGCCCGAGCGTGTGCAACGCCACCGAATCGCTGGTCGTCCACCGCGACGTCGCCTCCAAGTTCCTCCCCGCCGCGGCGGCGGCCCTCCCGGGCGTCCGTCTGGTAGGCGACGAGACCGCTCGCGACCTGGTGCCGACGATGGAGCCTGCCGGCGAGGAGGACTGGGGAAAGGAGTACCTTGATCTCATCCTCAGCGTCCGCGTGGTGGACGACCTGGACGCGGCCATAGCCCATATCCAGCGGTACAGTTCGGGTCATACCGAGGCCATCGTCACCGCCGACCTGGTATCCGCACAGCGCTTCACCCGCGAGGTCGACGCCGCCGCCGTCGTGGTGAACGCGTCCACCCGCTTCACCGACGGCGAGCAGTTCGGCTTCGGGGCCGAGATCGGTATCAGCACTCAGAAATTGCACGCCCGGGGGCCGATGGGGCTGCGCGAGCTTACGACGACGAAGTACATCGTCACGGGTAGCGGCCAGGTGAGAGCTTGACGCCAAGGTTCGAGAGCCCCCGGGCCGTAAACGAACTGCTCCGGGGGGTGGGCTACCTGGCCGACGAGAGCACCGCCGCCGTGACTTTTCTCGGCGACCGCTTGGGCAAACCCGTGCTGGTCGAAGGCCCGGCGGGGACAGGAAAGACCCAGCTCGCCAAGTCGGTGGCGGAAATGACCGGAGCCCGGCTCATCCGTCTGCAGTGCTACGAGGGCCTCGACGAGTCAAAGGCGTTGTACGAGTGGAACTACAAAAAGCAGCTCCTGCGCATCCGGGCCGAACAGGTGACCAGACAGGAAGAGACCTGGGAGGAGCTGGAAGAAGACATCTTCTCTGAACCGTTCCTGATGCCCCGGCCGTTGCTGGAGGCGATCCGGGCCACCGACCCGGTCGTGCTCCTCATAGACGAGGTCGACCGGGTCGAGGTCGAGACCGAAGCCCTGCTCCTGGAAGTCCTGTCCGATTACCAGGTGTCGGTACCGGAGATGGGCACGGTCAAAGCGAAACAGATCCCGTTGGTTTTCCTCACTTCCAACAACACGCGCGAGCTGTCCGAGGCATTGAAGCGTCGCTGTCTGTTCCTCCATCTCGATTACCCCCCACCCGAGCGCGAACGCGAGATCGTCCTCGCCAAGGTGCCCGGGATCGAGGCGTCTTTGGCCGACCAGGTCGTGCGCACGGTCGAGCTCATCCGCTCGCTGGAGCTCAAAAAGGCCCCGTCGGTGTCCGAGACTCTCGACTGGGCCCGCACGCTCGTGCTGCTCAGTGTCTCTCACCTCGATGCCGCCACCGCCCGGGACACGCTGAATGTGCTGCTGAAGCACCGCTCCGACATCGAGCGCGCCGCCAAGGAGCTGGTGGCCTCGCCCCGATGAGCGCCGAGGCACAGCTGGCCGGTGGTCTGCTGGACAGGTTCTCCGGCTTCGTCGCCGAGCTGCGGGCGGCGGGCATACCCATCAGCACCACGGAAGTGGTCGACGCCACCGAAGCTTTGCGCCATCTTCCCCTGGAGGACCGCAGCGCCCTCAAGCTCGGCCTAGCGGCCGCGCTGGTAAAGCAGGACGGCCACCGCCACGTGTTCGACACCATGTTCGAGCTGTATTTCTCCCTGCAGCCGGCCGGTCCGCAGGCACTGTTCGACGGGCTGAGCGGGGACGGGACAGGAGCCGGGACCGAGGACCTCACCGCCCGCGAACTGGCCGAGCTCGCCTACCAGGCGCTGGTCGACGGGTCCCCCGAGAAAATGGCAGCCCTGGCCCGGGCGGCGGTCGACCGCTTCGCCGGCATGGAGGCGGGACGGCCCGTAGGGGGCAGCTACTACGTTTTCAAGACTCTCCGCCAACTTGAGGCCGACCAGCTCCTCGACCAGATGGTGAGCTCGGCGACCGAAGCCGGGCAACTCGAAGGCCTCCTGCTCGCCAATGAGTACCGGCGCCATTTCGGGTCCCTACGTGAACATGTCGACGCCGAGGTCCGCCGACGGCTCGTGGCCGACCGCGGCGCCCAAGCCGTGGCCCGGACGCTGCGGCGGCCCCTGCCCGAAGACGTCGACTTCATGCACCTGGACCGAGACGAGCTGGCCGCCCTACAGCGCAACCTCCAACCCTTGGCCCGCAAGCTGGCGGTGCACCTGGCCCGCAAACGCCGCCAACGCCGCAAAGGGCGCCTCGACTTCCGGGCCACCATGCGCCGCTCCCTGTCGAACGGTGGCGCCCCGGCTGAGCCCGTGTTCAGGTCCCCTCACCCCTCCAAGCCCGAACTGTGGGCGCTGGCCGACATATCCGGCTCCGTGGCCGCTTTCGCCCGCTTCACACTTCAGCTGGTTTATGCCCTGTCGTCGCAGTTTTCGCGCACTCGCGCCTGGGCCTTCATCGATGGCATCGACGAGGTGACCGATCTCCTAAAAGGCGCCGACGACATCAGCCAGGCCGTGCACAACATAAACACTCAGGCGGACGTGATCTGGACCGAGGGCCACTCCGATTACGGCCACGCCCTGACCGACTTCGTACAGCGCTGGGGCCGGGAGGTCACCGGCCGCACTACGGTGCTGGTGCTGGGCGATGCCCGCAACAACTACCACTCCGTACATCCCTCCGCCATGGCCGAGATCGCCGAGCGCGCCCATAACGTCTGGTGGCTCAACCCCGAGCCCCGGGCCTACTGGGACACCGGGGACTCGGTGCTGGCGCAGTACGGCGCCCACTGTGCCGGCGTATGGGAATGCCGCAACCTGCGCCAGTTGCGCCACTTCGTCGAACAGCTCCCCTGAACGCTCGCTAAGAGCCGACCGGGGCGAAAATAACGGCGCTACCCTGATGGGTGACACCGACACAGGAGGCCCCTGCCCGATGGCCCTGCTCAGCCGTGAGTTCATAGCGGTACCCGACGACAAAAAAAACCAGATCGTCTTCAAATGGCCCGACCTGAAGATCAGGAAGTTCACCCGGGCGATCGTCAATGCCGACGAGCTGGCCCTGTTCATCAACACCGGCCAGGTCATCGGGACGATGGGGCCGGGGCGGCATCAGATCGACGCCCAGGAGCTGCCTTTCCTGGGCATGTTCATCGACGCGGCCACGGGCGGCAACGCCTACCGGGCCGAGCTGTACTTCGTCGGCACCCGTGAGTACCCCGGGTTCACCTTCGGCGGCCGCATCGACGACGTCCAGGACCCCCAGACGGGGATGATCATCACCCTGCGGGTGTTCGGCGACTACTCCCTGCAGGTAAAAGACCCCACGGCGCTCATCACCAACCTGGTCGGGACCGTCGACGTCACCAACAATGAGCGCGTGGCGGGCTGGGTCAGCGACCAGCTCCTCAAGGTCATGCGCACCGAAGTGACGACCCAGATAGTCCGCAACGGGTGGCCCATCCTGGGGCTGTCGGCCTACACGCCGGACCTGGAGAAGGCGTGCATCGCGGCCGCCAACAACCAGCTTGTGACCTACGGCGTGGCGCTGGTCCGTATGGGCAACTTCGACGTCAACTTGAGCGAGGCCGACGAGGTCCAGCTGAAGAACCTGGCCAAGGACACGGCTTACAGCCGACTAGCCGGCGGCTTCAACCGTTATGCGGCAGGCGAGATGGCCCTCGGCGCCGGCCAGGGGATGGCCAAGGGTGGCGGTGGTGACAGCGGTGCCTTCATGGCCGTCGGTCTCGGGCTGGGCGGCCAGCTGGCCGGAGGCGCCGGTGGCCCTGGCGTCGGCGGTGAGCCCGGCCCGGTGCCGCCTCCTGCGCCCGGTTTCGCCGGAGGCGGTGCCGGCTTCGCCGGGGGCCCCGGAGGGGCGCCAGCGCCCGCTCCGGTCGCCACGGTCACCTGTCCCAGCTGCAACACGACGCAAACCGCCGGCGCCAAGTTTTGTTCGTCGTGTGGGGCGGCCCTACCTCCCCCCGCCGGCCACTGCAGCGGGTGCGGTACGGACAACCTCCCGACGGCCCGGTTCTGTGCCCAGTGCGGTCAGCCCCTCGGCCCCCAGCCCGTTCACTGCCCTTCGTGTGGGGCCGAAGCCGGGCCCGGCCAGCGCTTCTGCGCCAGTTGCGGCACCGCAATCGCGCCGGCGGCCACAGCCGCGGCCCCTTCTGCTGCCGCCCCCGCCAATGGGGCTCCCGCAGGCGGCTCACAACCATGACGACCGGCTAAAGGAGGTCCCTTCATCTTTTACGGTGGCGGTGGCGCCCTGGGGTTCATGATCTTCGCCATGTTGATCATGGTGGTCTTTCGTTCCATGGGCCGGGGCCGGGGCCCGTGGGGCGGCGGTGGTCGAGGGCCGTGGGGCGGCGGTGGTCGAGGGCCGTGGGGCGGCGGTGGCGGCCCGTGGGGCGGTGGCGGCGGTCCCTGGGGCCGTGGCGGTGGAGGGCCATGGGGCCCCGGCGGCCAGAGCTCCCCGGGCCCGGGTGGCACCAGTGGGCCGGCTGCCGGCGGGGACCAGGGATGGGCGGCTGGAGGCGGTCCGGCCGGTGGCACCTCGACGGGTGGCGGTTGGACGCCCGGGGGAGGCCCGGTAGGAGGCGGCTGGAGCGCGAGTGGTGGTACGACCGCCGGCGGGGGCCCGGCGGGAGGGGGCTGGACGAGCAGCGGTGGCACCGGTGACGCTGCCATCCCGGCCGGCCAGGGCCGGGGCGCGGGTGGCCACCTGGCCGGCGAGGGTGGCACAGTACTACCGGGAGGGGCGGGCCAGGACTGGATGAACGACCCCCGCCCGGCGGCCGACAGCATTGCCGGCGAGCTCTTCCCGGCACGCCATGCCCGGGCCATGCAGGCCGCCAGCCCCGTCGACGTGGGCCTGGCCGCCATTCAAGCCCACGACCCGGCCTTCGAGCTCGAGCAGTTCACCCAGCAGGTGCAGCGCGTCTTCTTCATGGTCCAGGAGGGCTGGAGCGAGCGTAAACCCGAGATGAGCCGCCAGGTGATGGCGGACGGGCTGTGGCAAGAGCAGCGCGACCAGATCCAGGGGTACGTAAACGGGCACCGGCGCAACATGCTCGACTACCTGGCGGTCTCCAACATCTGGCCGGTGGCGGCACACGCAGATGGCCACTTCGACACCATCACGGTGAGGGTCGTCGCTGCTTGTACCGACTACGACGTAGACGACAAGACCGGCCGCGTGGTGCGCGGCGACCGCCAGGTCCAGCAGTGGGAGGAGGACTGGACCTTCCAGCGCTCTTCCCAGGCGCAAACCAAGACCGGCGGGACCACCTTGGGCTCCAAGTGCCCAAACTGCGGGGCTCCGCTCGACGTCGACCTGGCCGGAGCGTGCCGCTACTGCAAGGCCCTCATCATGTCCGGCGACTACGACTGGGTGCTGGCGCGCATCTCACAGGTGGGATAGCCCTGCCTCGGCCCTAGGGGGTAGTAGCAACAGGCTGCGGCGCCGGCGCCACCAGGCCCGTCTCCTGCTCCTCGCCTAAGAGCGCCCAGTCGAGCATCTGGCGGTACACGGACAGGATTTCAAAGCCGTACGCGGAGTTCGTGGCCCAAACGCCGGCCAGGGACATCCAGGTCGTGCAGCAGCCTTCGACGCCCCCGGCCCCGATAGTGCTCAAGGACGGAGCGGGAGGCAGCCCGGCGTACTGGCTCAAGAGCTCTTCCTGAGCGACGATCCCGTCCATGGGCGACGCGAAGCTCCAACCGTGCTTGCACTTGTCGCACGCCCCTATGCCGGCAAAGTTGTTGTTCTTGGAGGTGAGCTGACCACCGGCGGGGAAGGAGAAGTAGCCCGTTTCGACCGCCGACTGGGCGAAGGCGAGGTCGGCCCGTACCCCCGTCAGCCGGCCGGCTTCCATGTAGTCGGAAACAAGCCGGTCGAGCGGCACCATCGTGTTGGCCTGCGCGCCCGTCGAGGCGAACCAACCCTCGATCTGCGCCGCCGACAAGACAGGGGGCCCCAGGATGCTCGGCCCAGAGGCAGCTAGCCCGGACAAGGCTTCCTGCCTGACCATGGCCACGACCCCGGGCGCGGGGGCCACCCCCGGCGGACCGGTGGTGATAGTGGTCGCGGTCGTCGACGTCGTGGTACTGGTCGACGTCGAGGTGGTCGTCGGGATCGCTATCGTCGTCCGGGGCCGGGCGACCAGGGCGAGGGCCGCCATCCTTTCCGCCCTGGCCTGCAGCGCCACCTTGCCCTCGAACAAAGCCAGGGCCGTGACGGGCCGCGCCGGCGCCTTGCCTGGGACCAGCACCCATTGGCGAGCCAGGCTCAACGCCCAGCGGGAGGTGGCCAGTTGGGCCATCGCCGTGCCGAGCAGGGCCTTTTTGTGGACCGTAACGCCCTTTGCCACCGCCACGCCGGTCCGAGCCAAGTGCAGCCGAACGATGCTCCTGCCCAGTTCCCCTTTGGCATTTGACAGCCCGGCGGCGGTATCAGTGGCGGCGATGCTGCCGAGCTCGGCTTGCTCGACTTCACGCTCCTGGCTGGGCAGGTCCAGGTTGTCGCGGACAGAGAGGCCGGTGTACTCGGCGATGCCTAGCTCGCACAGGGCCTGGTCGTACAGGTTGACGGTCGCCGTAGCCGCGGCCTTGGCCGCGGCGGCACGGACCTCCCGAACCTGCGCCGCCCGCCATTGAGCGGCGGAGAGGCGGTAGGCGGCACCGGCGTCACCGACGTCGGTGTACGCCACCTTCAAGAAGACCCGGGCATCGCTGTACGCCCCGAGGCTGGTGATCTGGCGTTCGGCGGCGACGACCGCAGCCACGACGGCGTCCGAACCGGGCGGAGGACCGGTCGGTGGGGCCCAGCCAGGGACGGCGAGGGCGCCGGCGGTCCCGGGACGAGCGGAAACATCGGCACCTAGCAGGCCGCCTACGAGGAGCATGGTCGCGGCGACTAGGACCACGGGGCGCGCCGGACCGTGGCGAAGCCGATAGCCACGGAGGGCGCAGTGAACGGTCATAGCTAAGCCTTAGGCGAGCAGTTCCCCCTGTCGCGCTCGGTTAAGCGCGCCAGCGCTTCCGGTACCTTTGGGGGTACCGCTCGCTCTTGATGCTTATCGGCAGATTAGGACCTGGACCGTAGCGCCTGTTGTCGCCCGGTGCCTAGACCTGCTCGACCTCGTAGGCGCCGAACTCGTCGCTGCCGTCGTGGGCGAACTCGTCGTGCAGGCCGCACTCCGTCTTGGCCTGGCCCACCCAGCGACCGGAGCGGGGGTCGTCACCGGCCTTGACGGGGCGGGTGCAGGGCCAGCAGCCTATGGACGGGTAGCCCTTCATCAGCAACGGGTTCACGGGGACGTCGTGGTCGTCTATGTAACCCTGGACGTCGAGGTCGGTCCACGTGGCGAGCGGGTTGACCTTGATCAGTCCACGACTGTCCCGGCTCACGATCGCCGCCTGGCGCCGCGTGTCGGACTCCTGGCGGCGCAGGCCGCTCATCCACGCCAGCTTGCCGAACAGGGCACGCTCGAGCTGGAAGACCTTGGCCGGGCTGCAGCAGTTGACGGGGTCCGACTGCCACAAGGGCACCTCGTAGTGAGGGACGGTCATGATCCGCAGGTTGAGCCCATAGCGCCGGCGGACCTTCTCGAGCGTCTCCATGGTCTCGGTGAAGTGGTAGCCGGTGTCGATGAAGACGACCTCGATCGCCGGCTCAACCGCAACCGCGACATCGATGAGCACGGCGTCGGTCATGGAGGCGGTCAGGCACATCTGGGGGTGAAAGCGCTCCACCGTCCACGCCACGATCTCGGCCGCCGAAGCGGTCTCGAACCTCGCCCCCAGAGCCGCCAAGGCCTCGTCGGTCAGGTCATCGGTGCTACGGGTGTCAAGCACAGCCACAGTGGTACCTTTCCGACTGGCTTGCCTGCGCTATGCCCCCGCGCATTCGCCCATACCAACCTCGGCAATGTACGGACCAGTCTCATCAAAGTCTATGTAAAAATCCGGGCGCTCCTCCGGAGACGGCCAATTATCCAGGTCAGCCAGGTCGGCGGCGAGTGCCTTGGCCCCGCCGGAGCGCTCCAGCCAGGCGCTGAAGTCCTCCCCGGCCCGGCGCTCGTCGGCGAAGCGCCCGACTATACGGACCGTCGCCTCGGCGCACGCCTTGGCCGGTAGGCGCAGGGCGCGCTGGCCGAACTCGATCTCGGTCTTGCCGATGTGGCCGCCCAGCAACAACTGGTAGCCGGGCGCCGGCCGTCCGTTGGCCCGCCGCTCGACGCCGTGGAAGCCGATGTCGGCAGTGTGGTGCTGGCCGCAACTGTTGGTGCAGCCCGAGATGTTGACCCGCACGCCGCCGACGTCAGCCAACCCGGCGCTTTCCAGGGCTTTGCCGATCTCATCGGCCAGGCCCCGGCTCTGGGTGACGGCGAGGTTGCAGGTATCGGCTCCCGGGCAGGAGACCACGTCCCGGGCCAGTTCGGCGCCGGGCTCGGCCATGCCGATCGTCTCCAGCCGGCGGTAGAGCTCAGGCAGCTGGTCGGCCGTCAGGTCCCGGAAAACCAGGTTCTGGCGGTTAGTGACCCTGATGGTGGCGCCCATGTCTCGCTGTACCGCGGCCAGTCCCCGGAACTGGGCCGAGGTGACGTCGCCTAGGCGGGCGTAGGCCAGGGCGGAAACCGTGCCCTTGGCCACCCCGATCACCACGTTGGCCGACTCCCAACGCTTATAGGGGTCGCCGGGCCCCAGCCGAAGGGTCACCGGGGTGCCCACGGGGGTGGGAGAAACGTGCGCGGCCACGCCCGCCGGGACGTCGCCGAGCTCGCGTACCACGGCCGGGATGCCCCCGGGCCAGGAACTGGACGCCGTCAGGAGCTTGCGCTCCTTCAGTACCCGCTCGCGCAACTCGTCGATGCCCATCGTGTCGACCAGCCACTTCAGGCGGGCGCGCAGCTTGTTGTCGCGGTTGCCGTAGTGGTCGAAGGTCCGCAGCACGGCCTCGAGGGTGGCCAGCAACTGCTCGCGGGGCGTGAACTCCTCGAGCGCCTTGGCGGGGTGCGGGTTGGCTCCCAGGCCGCCGGCGATGAACACCCTGAAGCCGGCTTCGGTGGTCCCGTCCGGCAACGGCCGGGCCACGGCCACCACCCCGATGTCGTTGAACATCGCCTGGCCGCAGTCGGTCATGCAGCCCGAGAAGTTGATCTTGAACTTCCGGGGGAGGCGCTGGGCGTACGGGTGGTGCAGGAAGTGACGGAACGCCGCCTCGGCCCAGGGGCTGATGTCCAGGACCTCGAAAGGGCAGGCCCCGGCGAGATGGCACCCGGTGATGTTGCGAACGGTATCGCCGCAAGCCTCGCGTGTCGTCAGCCCCACCCGGGCCAGGTCCCGCAGGAGCCGGGGCACCCGCTCCAGCTCGACGAAATGGAACTGGATGTTCTGGCGAGTGGTCAGGTGGCCCCAGCCACGGCTGTAGGTATCGGCGATCTCCGCCAGGGCCTCCAGCTGTTCGGGGGTGATGGACCCGTAGGGCGCTTTGATCCTGACCATCTGGTTGCGGCCGCCCTGGCGCTGCCCGTACACGCCGTTGTTGAGGCGGACGACCCGGAACACGTCCTCGTCGAGGCGCCCTTCGAGGTAGGCCTCGAGCATCCGGTCGAACTTGGCGATGTCGGCTTGCAGCTCAGCCGAGATGTCCCGGGTAAGGATGGCAACGGTCACTACGGCCATTCTTATCATTCCCGATCGCTTTAGTCAACTTTTTGGTTGGGATACCCCGATCGGGCTTGGAGCAGCCATTTTGCCTTGGGATGGTACGAGCGAAAGTGTAGGTTCAGCCCCGGCGCAGCAGTTCGGCCACCCGGAAAGCCAGATCCAGTGACTGGCGGGCGTTGAGCCGGGGGTCGCAGGTGGTGGTGTACCTGAGCTCCAGGTCGTCCTCGAATATCTCCTCGGCGCCGCCGAGGCACTCGGTCACGCTATCGCCGGTGAGCTCCACGTGGACCCCTCCCGGCCAGGTGCCGGTCGCCGCGCAGGCCGAGAAGAAGCCGGAGATCTCCTTGAGCACGTCGTCGAAGTGCCGGGTCTTGCGGCCGCTTTCGGACACAAAGGTGTTGCCGTGCATCGGGTCGCACGCCCACACGACGGGGTGGCCCGAGCGGCGCACAGCCTCCTGGAGCGGGGGAAGGACCGTCTCGACCCTCTTGGCACCCATACGGCTGATGAGCGTCAACCGGCCCGGCTCCCGGTCAGGGTCGAGGATGTCGCACAAGGACACCAGGTCTTCGGGCTTGGCCTCGGCCCCGACCTTGGCGGCTACGGGGTTGTTGACCCCCGAGAGGAAGTGCAAGTGGGCGCCGTCCAATTGACGCGTGCGCTCGCCGCACCACAGGAGATGGGCGGAGGTGTCGTACCAAGTGCCGGTGAGCGAGTCCTTGCGGGTCAGGGCTTCCTCGTAGCCGAGGATCAGGGCCTCGTGGCTCGTGTAGAAGTCGACCTGGTGCAGGCCCACCTCGGCCTGCAGGTCGATCCCGCAAGCCGCCATGAAGCGCAGGGCGCGGTCGATCTCGCCCGCGATGGCCTCGTAGCGCTGGCCCTCCCGGCTGGAGGCGACGAACTGCTGGTTCCACATGTGGACCTGGCTCAGGTCGGCGAAGCCACCCTTGGTGAAGGCGCGCACCAGGTTGAGCGTGGCTGCCGACTGGTTGTAGGCGGCGATAAGACGGCTGGGGTCAGGCCGGCGGGCCTCGACCGTGGGGGCGTCGTCGTTGACGATGTGGCCACGGAAAACGGGGAGCCGCTCCCCCGCCACCACCTCATAAGGCGACGAACGGGGCTTGGCGAACTGCCCGGCGATGCGGCCCACCTTCACCACCGGGACCCCGCCGCCGTAAGTGAGGACCACGGCCATTTGCAGGATCACCTTGAGCTTGTCGCGGATGCTGTCGGCGGTGAAGTCGTAGAAGGACTCGGCGCAGTCACCGGCCTGGAGCAGGAAGGCCCGGCCCCCGGCCACCTCGGCGAGGGAGCGGCGCAGCCCCCGAGCCTCGCCCGCGAACACGAGCGGGGGCAGCGTCGACAGGACCTTCAGGGATTGCTCGAGGGCGTGGTCGTCCGGCCATTCAGGCTGCTGCTCGACGGGCCGCGAACGCCACGAGGTGGGAGCCCATTCGTTCACGCACTTAACCGTACAGGCGCCCCCGTGAAGAGCAAGTCGATTTACGGACGAGGCTAAGTTGCATGGAGATGACGCCGCGCATCGGGATCTTCGGCGGGACGTTCGACCCGATCCACGTCGGACATCTTGTAGCTGCCGTCAACACTCGCCATGACCTCGACCTCGACCGGGTCGTGATGATGGTGGCCAATGTGCCCTGGCAGAAGGCCGGCGAGCGCAAGGTCTCCCCGGCCGAGGACCGCTTCGAGATGGTGCGGACGGCCGTGGGCGACGTGGAAGGGCTGGAAGCGAGCCGGATGGAGATCGACCGGGGCGGGCCCTCCTACACGGCGGACACGGTCGCGCAGTACGCGGCGCTGCACCCGGGGGCGGAGCTGTTCGTGATCGTGGGCTGGGACGTCGGGTCCGAGCTGCAGAGCTGGGAGCGCCTGGACGAGGTACGGGACCTGGCCAGCCTGGTGATCGTCAACCGCCCGGGCACACCACCCCCAGCCGGTCTGCGCCGTCAAGGTTGGCGCTTGAGCCAGGTGACCGTGCCCAACCTCGAGATCTCGAGTACCGACCTGCGGGCACGGGCCGCCACCGGCCGGCCCCTCGACTATCTGGTCCCGGGCCCGGCAGTTCGCGTCATCAGGGAGCGCAGCCTGTACTCTGTGAGTGGATGACCACTGCCCTCGGGGCCGGCCCACAGCCCACCGCTTCGCCCACCTCGCGTGGTGGCAAGCACCGGCTCGGCAGGCGCCGGCGAGCCCGGGAGAAGGTACTGGCGGTCTTTGTGCTGCTCATTGCCTTCGCAGTGACCGTCGTCCTGCTCGGGTTGCAATGGCTCGGCAACCAGGGTACTGCGAGCTCCGCCCCGATTTCGGCGAGCCAGACGCTCATCAGTGAGGTGCAAGCTTCTTGACCTTAGCCCCCAAAGCTCCTGGAGCTTGGGAGGGCACTGGTGCCATTTTCGCCGGTATCACCAGCGAGCGCACACGGGAATGCTGTGCCGCCGTAGCCAGAGCAGCCTCTTCCAAGCTCGGGCGCGACACGGTAGTCCTGGGCGTGGAGAAGTTGCTGGGCATCACCGACGCGTTCGTGGTCACCAGTGGCGCCAACCCTCGTCAAGTTCGCACGATCCGTGACGAAGTAGAACGCCAGCTGAAGCTCGCCGGGCTGGGAAAGCCGCTGTCCGTGGAGGGCCTCGACGATGCCCAGTGGGTGTTGATGGACTACGGCGACTTCCTGGTGCACGTCTTCTTGGAGGAGACTCGTCGTTTTTACGACCTGGAGCACCTGTGGGGCGACGCTCCCCGCTGGGCCTGGGACGAGCGCTCGAACGCGCTCGTCGGGGCGCCCGCCTAGGCACCGCGTGGCTGCCCGGAGCGGCCGTCTTTGGGGCGACGAACAGGACCGTCGCCTTCCTCCTCCTACTTCCCGTGACTACCTATTGACGCCGCTAACTTAGCCATAGTACGTTAGCGGCGTTAGGCTAACCACGTTAGGAGGCTCGGCCATGCTGAAGGCCGTCGGTCGGGTCGCCACCGCACGAGCTCGTCTCGTACTGGTGGCCACCCTATTTGTCCTGCTTGCCGCCGGGGCCTTCGGGGCTTCCGCGGTACCTCACCTCTCCTCAGGCGGTTTCACCGACTCGAGTTCCCCCTCGACCAAGGCGGACGCTCTGCTCTCGAGCCAGTTCCACCAGGGCGAGGCCAACCTTGTTTTCCTCCTTGGTACCCCGGCCGGGTTGAACAGCCCGGCCGCACGCACCGTCGGGACGGAACTGGCCCGGGACCTGGCCGCCCACCGGTACGTGAGCGGGGTGTCCTCCTACTGGTCGGCGCCCACCGCGGCCCGGGCGGGCCTGGAGAGCCGGGACGGGCGCTACGGGCTCGTGACGGCCAGTGTGGCCGGGAGCGACAGTACGTCCCCGGCCCGGGGCGAAGCCATTGCCAGGCAGTACAGCGGCAACCGCGACGGGGTAACGGTCAGCGCCGGCGGGGCGACGGTCGTCAACTACCAGATCAACCAGCAGGTGTCCCATGACCTGGGAATAGCCGAGTCCGTGGCCGTGCCCCTGACCCTGTTGGCCCTACTGATTGTCTTCGGGACGGCGCTGGCGGCCGTGCTGCCGCTGGTGATCGGCGGCGTGGCCGTCGTCGGCACCCTGGCCGTGCTGCGCTTGTTGACGTTGTTCGTACCGGTCTCGGTCTTCGCCCTCAACCTCACGACGGCCCTGGGCCTCGGCCTCGCCATCGACTACAGCCTCTTTATCCTGAACCGCTACCGGGAGGAGCGGCGGGCCGGACGTGCCGGCGCCGTGGCGGTCCGGGCCGCCGTCAGCGCGGCGGGCCGGACCGTGCTCTTCTCGGCGGTGGCCGTGGGGCTCTCGATGGCGGCGATGTTGGTCTTCCCCTTCTACTTTTTGCGCTCCTTTGCCTACGCCGGCATCGCTGTCGTGGCCATCGCCGCCCTGGGCGCGGTCGTCGTGCTGCCCGCGCTCCTGACTGTCATGGGCCCGCGGGTGGACGCCTGGGACCTACGCTTGCTCGTCCGCCGCGTCCTGCGGCGCCGCCCGGCCCCGGCGCCGGTACCGGGCCAGTCCTGGCGCCGTCTGGCACTGGTCGTGATGCGGCGACCGGTCGCCTTCGGGCTGGCCGTCGTGGCGGTCCTGGCCCTGTTGGGCACGCCCTTCCTCTCGGTACGTTTCGGCCTCCCCGACGACCGGGCGCTGCCCGCGTCGGCGACCAGTCACCAGGTGGCCGACGTGCTCCGGGCCGATTTCAGTTCCGACAGCGCCAACGCGCTGACCGTCGTGCTCCCCCACGGGGCCGGAGCCCCCCGGACCGAAATGAGCGCCTACGTCAAGCAGATGTCGTCGCTCCCGGGGGTGACGGGGGTCGTCTCGCCCCTGGGTACGTTCGTGTCGGGCCGGCACGTCGCCGACTACTCGACCCCGTGGTCAGGCGGAGGCACGTACCTTACCGTCGTCAACGACGTCGAACCCTATTCAGGGGCGGGATCGGACCTGGTGGCGACGGTACGGGCGCTGCCGGGACCAAGCCCGGCCCTGGTGACCGGCCTGGCCGCTCGCAGCGTCGACTCGCTCAACGCCCTTCTAGGAGTGTTGCCGTTCGCCCTGGGCTTGATAGCGCTGTCCACGCTGGTCATCCTGTTCGCCTTCACCCGGAGCGTGCTCCTGCCGGTGAAGGCACTGGTCCTCAACGTGCTGTCCCTGTCGGCGACGTTCGGGGCCATGGTCTGGATCTTCCAAGAGGGCCACCTATCGCACCTGCTGGGCGGAGTGGGCGCCACCGGCTACCTCACGGCCAGCATGCTGGTGCTGATGTTCTGCATAGCCTTCGGCCTGTCCATGGACTACGAGGTGTTCCTGCTGTCTCGTATCAAGGAGCATTGGGACCTGTCCGACCGCACCCCCGAGGCCAACACTGCCGCCGTTGTCGCCGGGCTCGAAGGGACCGGCCGCATCATCACCGCGGCCGCCGCGCTCATTTCGATAGTGTTCCTGGCCATGGTGACCTCCCAGGTCAGCTTCATAAAGATGTTCGGCCTGGGGATGGCTCTAGCCGTGCTCATGGACGCCACTCTGGTCCGAGGCGTCCTGGTACCGGCGTTCATGCGGGTGGCCGGGCGCGCCAACTGGTGGGTGCCACCGACCTTAGTGAAGGTACATGTCGCAAACGCCGACTACGAGATCCCGCCGGCATAGGGCACGGCGCGGCCAGGGCGAGGTGCTGCGCGCCGAGATCCTGGCCGCCGCCATGGACCTACTGACCAGCACCGGGCGCCAGGAAGACGTGTCCGTGCGCGCCGTGGCCCAGCTCGTAGGGGTCACGGCGCCGTCCATCTACATGCACTTCAAGGACAAGGACGAGCTGCTCGACGCGGTCTGTGCCGAGCAGTTCGCCGCCCTGGGCCGGGCCATGGAAGAGGAAGCGGCGACGAAGACCGACCCGCTCGAGCGGCTCCTCGCCCAGGGCCGGGCCTATGTGCGCTTCGCGCTGGCACAGCCCGAGCACTACCGCTTGAGCACCATGATCTCGAGGAAACCGGGCAGCGTGGACGAGATGATCCAGGACACCTGCTTTCAGCAGTTGCTGGCCACGGTCGAAAAGTGCACCGAGGCCGGCATCTTCCCCGAAAGCCCCGGGAGCAACGTTCACATCGGCTTTCGCCTGTGGGCCGCGACGCACGGGGTGGCGTCGCTACTTGTCACCAAGCCATGGCTGCCGTGGGGGGACGTGGACGACCTGGTAGAGCAGATGCTCCGGGCTGCCGTCATTGGCAACGCCGTGGCGGGGCGGCCCGAGCGCTTGTCCGAACTACAAGACTTGGGCGCTGCTCTGGAACCGCTGTGGGCTAAGCGCTCTGTATCTTGATCTCGATGTCGACGCCGGCAGGCAATTCGATGCGCTGAAGGGAATCAACGGTCTTCGACGTGTGCTCGACGATGTCGAGCAGGCGCTTGTGGACGCGCATTTCGAAGTGCTCGCGGCTGTCCTTGTACTTGTGGGGGCTCCGGATAACCGTGAAACGGTTGATCTCGGTGGGCAACGGGACGGGGCCGCGCACCTTGGCCTGGGTACGCAGCACCGTCTCGACGATCTTCTTGGTCGACTGGTCTATGACCTCGTGGTCGTAAGCCTTCAGCCGTATCCGTATCCGCTGTTTGGCACCTTCAGCCACGAGATCTCTCCGTCCTTAGCCCGTTGTTACTTGATTATCTTGGTGACGCGACCGGCGCCGACGGTGTGCCCACCCTCACGGATGGCAAAACGCAGGCCCTCGTCCATGGCGATCGGCTTGCCCAGCTCCACGGTCATGACGACATTGTCGCCGGGCATGACCATCTCCGTGCCCTCAGGCAGGGTAACCGACCCGGTGACGTCGGTGGTCCGGAAGTAGAACTGCGGCCGGTAGTTGGTGAAGAAGGGCTTGTGGCGCCCGCCCTCGTTCTTGGTCAGCACGTAGACGTTGGCCTCGAAGTTGGCGTGGGGAGTGATCGAGCCGGGCTTGCACAGCACCTGGCCACGCGTCACGTCCTCCTTCTTGGTGCCCCGCAGCAGGACGCCGATGTTGTCGCCCGCCTGGCCCTGGTCGAGGAGCTTGCGGAACATCTCCACACCGGTGCACACGGTCTTGGCCGTGGGCCTGAGGCCGACGATCTCGACGGGGTCGTTGACCTTTATGATGCCCTGCTCGACCTTGCCCGTGGCCACGGTGCCGCGCCCGGCGATGGTGAGCACGTCCTCGATAGGCATGAGGAAGGGCTTTTCGATGTCACGACTAGGCTCGGGCACGTAGCTGTCCACAGCCTCCATCAGCGCAAGGATCCCCTTGGCCGCCTCCGGGTCGCCCTCGAGGGCTTTGAGCGCAGACACACGCACGACAGGGATGTCGTCACCGGGGAACTCGTAGAAGCTGAGCAGCTCGCGCACCTCGAGCTCGACCAGTTCGAGCAGCTCCTCGTCTTCCATGGCGTCGACCTTGTTGAGGGCGACAACGATGGAGGGCACGTTGACCTGACGGGCCAGGAGCACGTGCTCGCGAGTCTGGGCCATCGGGCCATCGGGGGCCGACACGACCAGGATGGCACCGTCGACCTGGGCCGCGCCGGTGATCATGTTTTTGATGTAGTCGGCGTGACCGGGCATGTCGACGTGCGCGTAGTGGCGGTTGTCGGTCTGGTACTCGACGTGCGCGATGTTGATCGTGATGCCGCGCTGGCGCTCCTCCGGCGCCTTGTCGATGGCGTCGAAGGCCGTGAAAGAGTTGTGCTTGGGGTCGTGAGCAGTGAGCACCTTCGTGATGGCCGCGGTCAAAGTGGTCTTGCCGTGGTCAATGTGCCCCATCGTGCCGATGTTGAGGTGGGGTTTCGTGCGCTCAAATTTTTGCTTGGCCATTAACAATGCTCCCTGTGCAAATCCGGCCCTCAGCCGGAGGCGGTCTAGTACCCTAGCAGGTGGCGGAGGTGCGAGCGGCGGCGTTACTCACCGCGCACCCTGGCCACGATGTCCTTGGCGACCTGCTCAGGCACTTCCTGGTAACTCCTGAACTGCATGGTGTAGGTCGCTCGACCTTGCGTGCGGCTGCGGAGGTCGGTGGCATACCCGAACATCTCCGCGAGGGGCACCTCGGCCTTTACTACCTGGTTGTTCGCCCGCTGGTCCATGCCGCCAACGTGGCCTCGCCGCGAAGCGAGGTCGCCGATCACATCGCCCAGGTAGTCGTCGGGCGTGACGACTTCGACGGCCATGATGGGTTCCAGCAGCACGGGACTAGCCCGGCGGCAGGCTTCCTTGAAGCACATCGAAGCGGCGATCTTGAAGGCCATTTCCGACGAGTCGACGTCGTGGTAGGACCCGTAGACCAAGGTGGCACGCATGTCCACGGCAGGGAAGCCGGCCAGCACACCGGACTGCATGGCGTCCTGGATGCCGGCATCGACGGCGGGGATGTACTCCTTGGGGATGACACCACCGGTGATCTTGTCCACGAACTCGTAGCCACCCCCGGGCCCCGTCGGCTCCAGGTTGAGCACGACATGGCCGTACTGGCCGCGGCCGCCGGTCTGGCGCACGTACCGGTGCTCGACCTTCTCCACCGCCTTGCGGATGGTCTCCCGGTAGGCGACCTGGGGCTTGCCCACGTTGGCGTCAACCCTGAACTCGCGCAGCATGCGGTCCACCAGCACTTCGAGGTGGAGCTCGCCCATGCCGCCGATGACTGTTTGGCCCGTCTCCTGGTCGGCGTGGACCTGGAAGGTGGGGTCCTCCTCCGACAGTGTCTGCAGGGCACGCGAGAGCTTGTCCTGGTCGGCCTTCGTCTTCGGCTCTACGGCTACGTGGATGACGGGCTCGGGGAAGTCCAACGACTCCAGGACGATGGGGTCGCCCGGGTCGCACAGGGTATCGCCGGTGGTCGTCTGCTTCAGCCCCACCAGGGCGATGATGTCGCCGGCGTAGGCCACGTCGCGCGGCTCGCGGTGGTTGGCGTGCATCTGTACGATGCGGCCGATGCGCTCTTTGCGGTCACGGCTCGAATTGAGCACGGCGTCGCCCTGGCTGATCATCCCGGAGTAGATACGGGCGAAGACGAGCTTGCCCAGGTGCTGGTCAGCCATGATCTTGAAGGCCAGGGCGGCGAACGGTTCTTTGTCGTCAGCCCGGCGCTCGAGGTCCCGCTCACCTTTCAGGTCCTTGCCCGGGGTAGGCGGTACGTCGAGCGGGCTGGGCAGGTAATCGACGACAGCGTCCAGCATGGGCTGCACGCCCTTGTTTTTGAAGGCGGCGCCGCACAGCACGGGAACGGCCAGATTGGCGATGGTCGCCCGGCGTAGGGCCGTCTTCAGGTCGGCGGCAGTGATCTCCTCGTCGTTGAGGAACTTCTCGGTGATGGCGTCGTCGAAGGTCGAGAGGGTGTCGACCAGGGCGGCGCGCCCGGTGGCCGCCTCGGCCGCCATGTGGGCCGGGATCTCGGTGGTACTGAACTCCTCGCCCCGGCTCGGGCCCTCGTCCCAGACCAACGCTTTCATCAGGACCAGGTCGACAACGCCGACGAAACTGCTCTCCACGCCTATGGGGAGCTGGACGACGGCGACAGTGGCACCCAGGCGGTCCTGGATCATGTCCACGCAGCGGGCGAAGTTGGCCCCGATGCGGTCCATCTTGTTGACGAAGCAGATGCGGGGGACGTCGTACTTGTCGGCCTGGCGCCAGACCGTCTCGGTCTGGGGCTCTACGCCGGCGACAGCGTCGAAGACGGCTACCGCACCGTCCAGGACGCGCAGCGAACGCTCGACCTCGACCGTGAAGTCGACATGGCCGGGGGTGTCGATGATGTTGATCAAGTGGTCGGCCCAGTGACACGTGGTGGCCGCCGAGGTGATGGTAATGCCCCGCTCCTGCTCCTGGGGCATCCAGTCCATGGTGGCGCTGCCCTCGTGGACCTCACCGATCTTGTAGTTGACACCCGTGTAATACAGGATGCGCTCGGTCGTCGTGGTCTTGCCCGCGTCGATATGGGCCATGATCCCGATGTTCCGGGTACGGGCCAGGGGGAACTCTCTTTTGGTGGCAGCGTCAGCCATTCAGTCGCCTCGGGGGTCGTCTTTGTCTCGCTGTAAACGGTTGGCCTTGTGTGCGCGGTCTCGCCCAACTCGCCTTGGTGCTCGGGCGGGAGCCGCTGGCGGCGGCCGGGCCGGGTAGCAGAGGCCTGTGTAGCGCTATCTACCAGCCACTAGCGCTATCTACCAGCGATAGTGAGCGAAAGCCCGGTTGGAGTCGGCCATCTTGTGCATGTCTTCACGGCGCTTGACGGCCGCCCCAACTCCGTTGGAGGCATCGATCAGTTCGTTGGCCAGACGTTCTGACATGGTCTTTTCGCGCCGTTGCTTTGAATATCCTACCAGCCAGCGCACCGAAAGCGTCGCTGCCCGCCGAGGCTTGACGTCCACAGGCACCTGGTAGGTGGCGCCGCCCACACGACGGCTCTTGACCTCGAGTTGAGGCTTAGTGTTGTCGATGGCGCGCTTCAGGGTACCGATAGGTTCGCCTGCGGTGCGGTCCTTGATCGTGTCCAAGGCGTCGTAGACGATGCGCTCGGCCAAGCTGCGCTTGCCTCGCGACAGCACCTTGTTGACGAGCTGGGTGACCAGCACCGAGTGGTAGATGGGATCGGGGGGCAGTTCCCGGCGGGGGGCGGGGCCTTTGCGCGGCATGTCTGACCTCTAGCCTTTCTAAGCCTTCTTGGCGCCGTAGCGACTGCGTGCTTGTTTGCGGTCCCGGACACCGGCGGTGTCGAGCGTGCCCCGGATGACCTTGTAACGCACCCCAGGGAGGTCCTTGACGCGCCCTCCACGCACCAGGACGATGGAGTGCTCCTGAAGGTTGTGGCCCACGCCGGGGATATAAGCGGTGATCTCGAAACCGCTCGACAACCTGACACGGGCGACCTTACGCAAGGCCGAGTTGGGCTTCTTAGGCGTGTTGGTGTACACACGCGTGCAAACCCCTCGCCGTTGGGGCGCGCCCTTGAGGGCCGGCGTCTTTGTTTTCTTAGAGTTCTGTTGACGGCCCTTACGGACCAACTGGGCAATTGTGGGCACTGGACCTCTGATGGAGAGAGTTCTTGCTTCGACGGGGCGCGTACAATCAGCCAGCTGCCCCGTGGGACGAGTAGCCATGATAGCACGGCGGACGCTTTTCCCAAGTCGGGGAAGCCGCTGGACCAACGGGTAGGGATCCGCTCAGATGGTGGTCCCGAGGAGGCCCGACATGCCCACTGCCGATGGTATGAGCTACGCGCCGAAAGGCAAGCCGGCCCCGGTGTGCCAGGAGGGCGACTTCGTCTTTGCCGCCGTAGGCCTCGACCACGGGCACATCTACGGTATGTGCAACGGGTTGACCGAGGCGGGGGGGCGGCTCAAGTGGGCCTACGACCCGGACCCGGCCAAGACGGCCGCCTTGGCCGCCAGTTTCCCCGGCGTACAGGTGGCGAGGAGCGAAGACGAGGTCCTGGAGGACCCGGGCGTGCAGCTCGTGGCCGGGGCGGCAGTCCCGGCCGATCATGCCGCCCTTGGCATGAGGGTGATGGCTCACGGCAAGGACTACTTCACGGACAAGCCGGCCTTGACGACGCTCGACCAGCTGGCGCAGGCGCGCCTGGCGGTGGAGAGCACCGGCCGCAAGTACGCCGTCTACTACAGCGAGCGGGTGCACGTCGAAAGCGCCGTGCTCGCCGGCCGGCTGGTGCGCGAGGGCGCCCTCGGGCGGGTCCTTCAGGTGATCGGGCTGGGGCCCCACCGCGCCAACCTGGCGTCGCGCCCCCCATGGTTCTTCGAGCGGGAACGCTATGGGGGCATCCTGTGCGACCTTGGGAGCCACCAGGTCGAACAGTTCCTCTGGTTCACGGGTAATTCCGACGCCCGGGTGGTCGGCAGCCAGGTCGCCAACTACGCCCACAAGGACCGGCCCGGCCTAGAGGATTTCGGTGACTGCCACCTCGTCGGCGAGAACGGCGCCACCGGGTACTTCCGCGTTGACTGGTTCACCCCGGACGGGCTGAGCGGGTGGGGGGACGGCCGCACCTTCATCCTGGGAACACTCGGGTACATGGAGCTGCGAAAGTACCTCAACGTGGGGACGCCGGACGGGGGCAATCACATCTACCTGGTGGACGCGGGCGGAGAGCACCACCTCTCGGTCAGCAGGCAGGTCGGGTACCCGTTTTTCGGAGAGCTCATCCTCGACTGCCTCGAGAGGACCGAGCGCGCCATGCCTCAGGCGCACACCTTCAAGGCCGCCGAGCTGTGCGTGGTGGCAGAGCAGGAGGCCAACCGTACCGAGTAGGCGGGGGTACCGAGTAGGCGGGGGCACCGAGTAGGCGGCACCGCCTCAGGGCGCCCGGTATCAGGCCGCTCCTCCCACCACGGTGTACTTGGCCGAAGTGGCCGAGCCCTGGGCCCCGGCGTTGCCGAAACCGGCGGCCGTGCCGTTGGCACTGACGACCCAGTAACCGGCGCCGTCGACGGTGGCGACGATGGCCTTGACGGGCTGGGGCGAAAGGCCGGTGCCTGAGCCATAGTTGGTGGCTCTGGGCCCGAAGGCATAGACACTGCCGTTGGCGGCCACGAGCCAGTAGCCCTTGCCCCCAGAGGCGGGGGCGATGCCGACAATGGCCTTGGACAGGTGCCGGCTGGACGTCGAACCGTAATAGGCGGCGTCGCCGTAGTTGAAGATGCCCCCGTCGGAGGCAACGAGCCAGTAACCCTTGCCGTCCGGCGTGGCGGCGATGCCGACGATGGGCTTGGACAGGTGCAGCTGGGCCGGTGAGCCGTGCGAGGCGGCGTCACCGTAGTGGTAGATGTCCCCGCCGGAGGCGACGAGCCAGTAGCCCTTGCCGTCCACGGTGGCGGCGATGCCCACGATGGGCTTGCTCAGGTGCAGCTTGGACTTGGACGGCGAACCGTAGTTGACGGCGTTGCCGAAGGCCCGGACCACGCCGGTGGAGGTGACCAACCAGTACCCCTGGTCGTCCGGGGTGGCGGCGATGCCCACGACCGGCTCCGTCGACTTGGTGCTGATGGAGCCGAGGCCGGGGACGGCCCCCGAGCGCAGGATTTTTCCGGTGCTGGTGACCAGCCAGTACGAGCCGTCCACGCCGGGCGCACTGGCGCTGGGGCGGGCCTCGTTGACCAGGGCGAAGGTGGCCGGGGTGGTAAGGCCGGCCACCGAGGCCATGACTATGTAGCCACCGGTGCGGTCATTGGCGGAAAAATTGGGGGCGGTGGCGACCCCGTCCGTATTGGTCAGCACGGTCGCCGTCGCCCCGGCTCCGGCGAAGACCCCACTGGCCCCCGTGCGCGGCGCGGAAAAGGTCACCGTCGCCCCTACGAGCGGGTTGGCATCAGTATCGGTGACCGTCACGGCCAACGGCACAGCGAAGTCCGTGCCGAGCTCGGTGCTCTGGGAGGCCCCCACCCCGGCGGTGAGGTTGGCCGCCGCTCCGGCCTGGACGGTCAGGTCAAAGGTGGCCACCGAATTTACCCCGGCCACGCTGGCGGTCACGGTGAAGGCCCCGGCTGTCGTGGCCGCCGTGAGCGTCGGGCTGGTGGCGACGCCGTTCTCGCCGGTCTGCACAGAGGCGCTGGAGCCGGCCCCGGCGAAGCTGGCCCCGGCCCCAGTCGTACTGACCACGTCGAAGCCGACCGTTGTCCCCGCCACCGGATCGCCGTAGGCATCGTCGAGCGTCACCACCAGGGGCTCGGCGAAGGCGTCGCCGATGGGGGCGGACTGGCCGCTGCCGGAGGTAACGGTCACCGTGTTGACCACGCCCACCGTCGTGTTGCTGAGCTCGAAGGGGGCCGAGACGTAGTTGTCGAAACTGGCCACGACGGTGAACGACCCGGTCACATCATCGGCGTACAGCGTCGGGGCCGTGGCCGTGCCCGAGCTGTCGGCCTCCACCGACACCACGTTGGAGCCCCCGTCGAAGCTGGCCCCGGCCCCGGTGTTATAGACGGTGAACTCGACGCTCACATTGACGGCCGGGCAGCTGCTGGTGCCGACGCTCTCGGTGACTTGGACCTCGAGGGGGGTGGTGAAAGCCGTTCCCACCTTGGCGCTCTGGGGGGTCCCGGCCAGGTCGGTGAGCACGAACGACGCGGGCCCCGTGCCCGTGCATTCCTGGCCCGCGGCGGCTAAGGCAGGGGCCGCTGAGAGTACCGCTACGCCCGTGCTCAGCCCGATGGGCACGGCCCCGACGAGGACCAGGGCCGAAATGGCCCGCCCGAGCAAGGGCGATCTCACGACGCCGCTCCCGCCGGAGCGCGCAACCCGCCCCGGAAGCCGAAGCCGCTGGTGCAGCTGCCGTCGACCGGCTGGGTAACGGTCAGCCGGGTGGCGCTGACGACGCCAATGTCGTTGGTGCTGCCGAAGGCGCTGGCGCACTCACCGACCTTCAGGGCCCCGGCGGTCACCTTCTCGGTCTTGGAGTAACTGGTCTTGGAGCTGACGACCACTGACTGAGGACTGGCCTTCGGCGTTTTCGTCGGCTTTGCCGTCCCCGTAGCCGGACGGCCCCCAAAACCGGCGAAGCTGATGCCCTCAACGGTGATCGTGGAGCCCGACACCTTGGTCACCTTCCCGAAAGCCCCGAACACGTTGGTGGTCCTGAACCGGGCCGGGACCGTGCCGGTCGTGCGCGGGAAGCCGCCCCCGGGACTTCCCCGGAAGCCGCCTCCGCCGCCGGGCCCGCCACGCTCGACGCAGCTACCTTTGACCGCCGCGGTGACCGTCACGAGGGTGGCGTCGACCTTGCCCCCCGTGCCTTTGGTGCCGGTGGCGGAAATGCACGTCCCTACCGTGATGTCGCGAAGATCGAGGGGCACGGTGGCCGTGATGGCCGTCTTGGTCGTGAGGTCGACGGTCGTCTGCCCGCTCGTGCCCTGGACCTCCAGGTCCTGGCCGAGGATGCTAGCGATGGTCCCCGAGGCCGCCGGGGCGAAGCTAGGCGCGCCCGTCGGAGCGGTCGTGGTCGTCTTACTTGCCGCTGCCAATGGCCCGCTGGCCATGAGCGATACAGCCACCAGGGTGCCGACCACCAGGGCGGGGCGCAGGGCATGGTTTAGCAGGCGAACGGTCTTATCCATTTGTGTTTCTTCCTCCTGTTGCATACGGGACGGGTCAATCGCTGCGCAGGGCCTCTATGGGCGCCAGGCGGGCGGCACGGGACGCGGGGTAAACCCCGAAAACGACTCCGATCACGATGGCCACGACGATGGCGCCGATGGTGGCCGGAAGGGAAATGGCGATCTTGTTGGATATGAAATGCGGTAGCACCTCGGCACCGGCGACGCCCAATGCCGCGCCCACCAGACCTCCGACCAGGCCGAGCGTGGACGCTTCGACCAGGAACTGGCGCCGGATCACCGACGGGGTGGCGCCGAGCGCCTTACGCAGGCCGATCTCGCGGATCCGCTCGGTGACCGACACCAGCATTATGTTCATCACGCCTATTCCTCCGACCAGCAGGGATATAGCCGCTATCCCGGCCAGCAGGACGGTAAGGGTTTTGTCCACCGAAGTCGCCGTCTGGAGTATCGACCCCTGCGACGTTATGGAGAAGTCGGCATCGGCCGGGTCGGTTATGGCGTGGAGGGACAGCAGCTCGTCGTCGGCCTCGGTGTAGGCCGCGCCCATGGCCGAGCTCGACGCCGCCTCGAGGTAGATGGTCGACACCGACGATGAGCCCGTCAGGACTTCCTGCGCCGTCGTGATGGGCACCACGGCCAGGTCGTCCTCGTTGGTGGTGGCGGAGCTGCCCTCACTGTTGAATACGCCGATGACGGTGAACGGGACGGTCCCGATGTCGATGGTCTGACCGACAGGCGAGGAAAGGCCCAGCTCTTGCACCGTGGTCTGGCCCAGCACGACCACGTTGTCGTCACTGCTGACTTCTTGGGAGGTGAAGAACGAGCCCAGCGCCATCGAGCGGTCCCGCACCGATAGGTAGCCGGTGGTGGACCCGTAAACCGTGCTGGTCCAGTTCTCGGTGCCGGCGACCAGGGTCTCGCTCCTCGAAATCTGGGGCGCCACCCCGGCGATGTCGGGGCAGTCGACCTTGTTGGCCAACGCCTGGGCGTTGGAATAGGTCAGCGTCGACGCCGAACCGAAACCGCCCCTCACCAAGCCGGTGGTGGTGCTGCCCGGGGTGACGATCAACAGGTTCGTGCCGAGACTGTTTATGGCCGAATTGACCGATGCCGTGGCCCCTTCGCCCAGGCCCACCGTGAGGATCACGGCCGCTATGCCGATGAGGATGCCGAGCACGGTCAAGCTCGAACGCAGGCGATGGGTCGCTATGGCTTCGAAGCCCGAGCGCAGGGTGTCCAACCAGCTCATGCCGCGTTGCCCTCGGCATCGAGGAACCTGCCGTCACGAAAGCGCATAATGCGCTCGGCCGCCTCGGCCACGTCCTGTTCGTGGGTGATCAGCACGATGGTCCGCCCGGTCTTGTGCAGCGCGTCCAGCATGCCCAGGACGTCGGCGCTCGAGCGCGAGTCGAGGTTGCCGGTCGGTTCGTCGGCCAGCAGCAGGTCCGGCTCGGTGACCAGGGCACGTGCCACGGCCACCCGCTGCTGCTGGCCACCGGACAGCTGGTTGGGAAGGTGGTGGACCCGGTCGGCCAAGCCGACCTGCTCGAGCGCTTCCAGGGCGCGCAGTTTGCGGGCGCGCCGGTCGACGCCGGCATAGATGAGGGGCAGTTCCACGTTGCGCCACGCGTTGAGCTTGGGCAGGAGGTGGAACTGCTGGAAGACGAAACCGATGCGACGGTTGCGCACCTCGGCCAGGGCTTCCTCGTCCATTTTGCTCACGTCCGTCCCGGCCAGGTAGTAGCGCCCCGAGGTGGGTACGTCGAGGCAGCCCAGGATGTGCATGAACGTCGACTTCCCCGAGCCCGAGGGCCCGATGATCGATATGTACTCACCGGGGTAGACGGAGATCGAGACGCCCCGGAGGGCGTGCACCGGGACCGAGCCGGCCGTGTAGGTCTTCCAGACCCTCACGAACTGGACGAGGGGGCGAACGGGGGAGCGCACGGAGTTCTGGTGCACCGGCCCGTTGAGAGAGCCCGGCGCCGGCGGGTAGGCCGGGCCCGCTGAACCGGGCGAGTAGTTGGGAAGGCTCACCCGAGACCACCTCGGGTGAACGCCCCGCCCCCGCCGGTAAAGCCGCCAGGGCCGCCGAAGCCGCTGCCCCCGAAGCCACGGGTGGTCGAACCGCTGGTGCTGGACGGGACCGTCGAGCTGAGAGAGGCGATGACGACCTCCTGGCCCGATTTGAGCCCGGAGAGGATCTGGTCGTACGGCTCACCGGTGGCCCCCACGGTGACCGTCTGTTGCACTTCCTTGCCCTTCTTCAGGACGTCCACGTAGGACGACGTACCCGCGGTGTGAACGGCACTGGTCGGCACCACCAGCACGTTGTTGACCTGGCGGATGACGAGCTCGACGTCCGCGCTGGCCCCGGGGTAAAGGCCCGAGGAGCTGCCGGTGACCAAGATGGTGACCGGGAAGCTGGTCACGCCGCTGCTGGTCGAGCCGTAGATGCTGAAGCTGGACACGATGCCGTAAAACGTCGACGTGCCCCCGACCGGCGTGATGACGGCTTGCTCGCCGTCCTGGACGTCGCCGATCTGGGCCGTCGTCGCGTCGGCGTCCACGACATAGATCCCGGCGGGCTCTATGACGACCTGGGCCGAACTGGAGCTCGAGCTCCCCGAGCCGGAACTGGTCCCCGAAGAGGCCGCTCCGCTGGAGGTGGCGCCGGTCGAACTACTGGTCGAGGCACTGGAACCAGAGGAACCGTTGGCCGCACTGACCGTCGTGGCCCCCGCCGTTACGGACTGGCCGTCGGAGAGGTTGACGTCCACCACCGTCCCGGCGATCGGCGAGGTCAGGCTGGCGTCGGTCAGGTTGCTCTTGGCCTGAGCCAGGCTCACCTGGTCGACAGCCACCGTCGCCTGGTCGGAGGCGACCTGGGACGGTTCGCCCACCTGGTCGGAACTGACGCCCGTCTTGGCCTCGCTGAGCTGCAGTTGCGCCGCCGTCACCTGGGCTTGGGCCTGTTGGAGCGACTGCTGGTCCTTCAGCTCCGTGGAGCTCAGGCTGGCGTCGGCGGTGCTGACCGCCTCCTGGTCCTTTTGCAGGGTGGTGGCCATGCCCTGCTTGGCCGTCGTGACCGCCTCCTGGTCCTTTTGCAGAGTGGTGGCCAGCTGCTGCTTGGCGCTGGTGACCGCCTCCTGGTCTTTTTGCAGAGTGGTGACCAGCTGCTCTTTGGCGCTGGTGACCGCCTGCTGGGCGTTCTGGGCCGTCGAACCCGATTGGGTCTGGGCTGTGGCCAGCGACTGCTGGTCCTTTTGCAGCGTGGTGGCCAACTGGGTCTTGGCTGTGGCCAACGCCTCCTGGTCCTTTTGCAGCGTGGTGGCCACTTGCTCCTTGGCGCTGGTAATAGCCTGCTGGTCCTTCTGCACCGTGGTAGCCACCTGCTCCTTGGCGCTGGTGAGCGCCTGCTGGTCCTTTTGCAGAGTGGTGGCCAGCTGCTCTTTGGCGCTCGTGATGGCCTGCTGGTCCTTTTGCACCGTGGCCGCCAGCTGCTCTTTGGCACTGGTGATCGACTGCTGGTCCTTTGGCAACGTGGTGGCCAGCTGCTCTTTGGAACTCGTGATCGACTGCTGGTCTTTTTGCAGGGTGGTGGTCAGCTGCTCTTTGGAACTCGTGATCGACTGCTGGTCCTTTTGCACCGTGGCCGCCACCTGCTCCTTAGCCGTGGTGATGGCGAGCTGGTCCTTTTGCAGCGTGGTGGCCAAATCGGTCTGAGCCGTGGAAATGGCCTGCTTGTCCTTGGCCACCGCCTGCTGCTGGGCCGTGATCTGCTGCTGGTCAGTAGTCACCTTCTGTTGGTCGCTGGACACGGCGCTCTGGTCAGCGCTGCAAGCCGTCCCCGTCGACGACGCCCCCGAACCTGTGCCCGAGCTGGAACCGCCCGTGCCCGAACTGGCGGCGGCATCCCGGATGGCACCATCGGCGACGGCCGCGCTACTTGCGGAGCTGGCCTGGCAGTCGATCGCCTCTTTCTGCTGGGCGGCCGTGAGGGTTGCCTGGTCGGTGCCCAAGGTGGAATTGTCGCTGCTCAGCGTGGACTGGTCGGTGACCAGTTGCGCCTGCGCCTCGGTGACCGCTTGGGTGCCGGAAGCCTTGTCGTTGGTCAGCTGGGTCTCGGCCTGGCCCACCGACTGCGTGCCGGTGGTCTGGTCGTTTTTCAACTGGGACCCGGCCTGGGCCAGGGTCTGGCCGCCGGTGGTCTGGTCCGTCTTCAGCTGGGCCTCAGCTTGGGCCACCGTCTGCGCCCCGGTGGTCTGGTCAGCCTTCAACTGGGCCTCAGCTTGGGCCACCGTCTGCGCCCCGGTGGTCTGGTCGTTTTTCAACTGGGACTGCGCCTGGGCCAGGGTCTGGCCGCCCGTGGTCTGGTCCGTCTTTAGCTGGGCCGCGTCCTGGGCCACCGTCTGGGCGCCGGTGGTCTGGTCCGTCTTCAGCTGGGCCTGGTCCTGGGCCACCGTCTGGGCGCTCTCGGTCTTGTCGCTGTTGAGCTGGTCCTGGGCCTCGCTCACCGACTGGGTACCCGAGCTCTGGTCGTCCTTCAACTGGGCCTGGGCCTCGCTCACGGACTGGCCGGCGGTGGTCTTGTCCGTTTTCAGCGTGTCATCGGCCTGGGCCAGGGTCTGGCCGCCGGTGGTCTGGTCGTTCTTCAACTGGGACTGCGCCTGGGCCAGGGTCTGGCCGCCGGTGGTCTGGTCGTCCTTCAACTGGGACCCGGCCTGGGCCAGGGTCTGGGCCGCCTGGGTCTTGTCACTGGACATCTGGGCCTGAGCTTGGGTGACGGCCTGTTCGGCCTGGGACAGGACGCTGGCGTTGGACGCCTGGGTGTCCGTGACGCTGATCTCGTCCTGGCTCAGGGAGTTTTGGGCGCTGCTCACGCTTCCTTGCGCCGTCGTGAGGTTCGTGTCGAGCTGGTCGGAGGCGAGCTTGGACTGCGCCGACTCCAGGTTGGACTCGGCCTGGGAAACGTCGGCTTGGAGGGTGGACGGGCTGAGGGTGGCCAGCACCGTGCCCGCCTTTACGACCTGCCCGACGGCTGCTTTTACGCCAGTCACCGTCCCGGCCACGGCGAAGTTGACATTGGCCTGGGTGGCCGGGTCGACGGTGCCGGTGGTGGCGATCGTCTCCCTGACGTCCCCGGTGGTGACGGCCACCGTCCGATAGGTCGGGCCGCTGGAGCGCGTCAAAGCGTAAGTCGTACCGCCCGCCGCCAGCAGCAAGACGACGACAAGGATGGCGAGGCTGCCCTTCCAGTGCCGCCTCAGGCGTCCCCGCCGGGGCGGTTCAGCCGGGCCGGACGGCCCGCCATTAGTTTCACCACCGTCTTCGCCGTACTCCCAGTTAGCAACGGGCAACGGCTGGGTCCCGAGCGCCTTGCGCTCCTCAGGGGCCATGGTCATCGGGCATACCTCCGCGGCACTATGTGCACAACGCTAAGCCCAGTAGATCATGTCGCCCTGAGAGGCGGCTGAAAGTTGACTAAGTGGGTTCGCTACGCCCCGCCCGGGGGAACGAAGGCGGGCGCCGGGGAGACCGGCGCCCGCTTCTCACTTGCTGGTTTGCCCGTGACCTAGCCGGGGACCTCGTCGTCACCGACGTCGAAGACAGGCTCCGTGCCCGTTTCGTAGCCGGCAGCGTAGCCGTAGCTGTCCTGGTAATCCCCGGGTTCGAAAGTGGCGCTGCCATCGGTGCCCGTGCTGCTGCCGATACTGGCCAGCCATGCCGCCAGATCCTCGGTCCCAGGCTCCTCGTCCGAGGTCCAGAACGTCATACGTTCGACTTCGGGCGCGTCCACGACGATGTCCCGGTAACGGGGCATCCCGGTACCGGCAGGGATCAACTTGCCGATGATGATGTTCTCCTTCAAGCCGAACAGCAGGTCTGACTTGCCCTCGATAGCTGCTTCTGTGAGGACCCGAGTGGTCTCCTGGAACGAAGCGGCCGACAGCCAGCTGTCGGTGGCTAGCGACGCCTTGGTGATGCCCATGAGCTCCGGGCGCCCCTCGGCCGGCCGCTTGCCCTCCTGGACCAGCTGACGGTTGGTCTCGGCAAAGAACCGGGCGTCGACCCGTTCGCCCGGGAGGAAGGGCGACTCGCCCTGCTCAGCCACGAGCACACGGCGGAGCATCTGGCGGACGATCAGCTCGATGTGCTTGTCGTGGATGGACACGCCCTGGTCGCGGTAGACCTGCTGGACCTCCTCCACAAGGTACTGCTGGGTCTCGCGTATGCCCTTGATCTCCAGCAGCTGCTTGGGGTCACGGGGGCCCTCGACCAGGGCATCGCCCGCGGCCACCTCGGCCCCGTCACGTATGCCTTCGGACAACTTCTGGCGCAGGGCAACGGTATAAAGGTCCTCCGCGCCGTCGTCGCCGACGATGGTCACCCGCCGGCTGTTGTCCTCCTCGACGATGCGCACGACCCCAGAAGTCCGGGCCAGGACGGCAGCACCCTTGGGCGTACGGGCTTCGAAGAGCTCGACGACGCGGGGGAGCCCATGGGTGATGTCCTCACCGGCGATACCACCGGTGTGGAAGGTACGCATGGTGAGCTGGGTGCCCGGCTCGCCGATGGACTGGGCGGCGATCACGCCCACGGCTTCTCCGAGCTCGATGTCCTGGTCGGCGGCGAGCGAGCGCCCGTAACAGGAGCCGCAGATGCCTTGCTTGGACTCACACGTGAGCACGGAGCGGACCATGATCTCGTTGACGGCGGGGTCATCGCGCAACTTCTTCATGAGATCCTCGCCGATCTTGGTACCGACCGGTACCTCGGTGCCGTCGGAAAGGGTGACGTCGCGGGCCAACACCCGGCCGTCGATCCTGGTCTCCAGGTAATAGCGGGCCTTTTCATCGTCGGGGCGGACATCGCGCACCCAGATCCCACGGGTACTACCGCAGTCCACCTCGCGGACTATCAGCTCCTGGGCCACATCGACGAGCCGGCGCGTCAGGTAGCCGGAGTCGGCGGTACGCAGGGCGGTGTCGGCCAGGCCCTTGCGAGCACCGTGGGTGGAAATGAAGTACTCGAGCACCGACAGCCCCTCCCGGAAGGAGGAGACGATCGGCCGGGGGATCATCTCGCCCCGGGGGTTGGACACCAGGCCCTTCATGCCGGCGATCTGACGGACCTGTTGCGGGTTACCGCGGGCGCCCGAGTCCACCATCATGTCCAGGGGGTTGAAGGCGATCTTGTGAAGGCTCTCCTCCATGGCCTTGCCGACCTCGGAGTTGGCCGCCGTCCAGATCTCGATCTCCTTCTGGCGCCGTTCGTCGTCGGTGATGATGCCCCGTTTGAACTGGTTCTCGGCCTTTTGGGTGGCCTCCTCGTGGCGCTGGATGATGTCCGCCTTGCTGGCCGGCACCTTGACGTCCTCCATGGAAATGGTGAGGCCGGACTGGCTGGCGTAGCGGAAGCACAGCTCCTTGATCTTGTCGAGGCTGTCGGCCACCGCCACCCGGGGGTACCCGCTGGCAAGACGTTCGACGATGGAACCGATGGTTTGGGCACGTTTGCCCTTACCGACGATGTCGTTCACGAACGGGAAGTCGGCGGGCAGGGCGGTGTTGAAGATGATCCGGCCCGGAGTCGTCTCGATCGTCTCGTAATCGGGACCGTCGAAGTCTCCGGTCGCCTCGCTCTGCTCCCCTGCGGCTTCGGCCCCGGCAGGAACCGCGCCGTCGATTTCGGCCGCGTCGATTTCGGCCGCGTCGATGTGGGCCGCGTCGATGTGGGCCGCGTCGATGTGGACCGCGTCGATGTGGACCGCGTCGGTCCGGACCGCGTCGAGGGGGCGGCGCCAGGTCACCTTGGCGTGCAGTTCGATGTCCCCGGCGTCGAGGGCGTGGCGTACTTCGTGGAGGTGGCGGAAAATCCGGCCCTCCCCGCGCATGCCGTCCTTGATGAGGGTCAGGTAGTAAGCGCCGAAGACCATGTCCTGGGTGGGGGTGACGATGGGGCGGCCGGTGGCGGGCGAAAGGATGTTGTTGGCCGACAGCATCAGGATCCGCGCTTCGGCCTGCGCCTCGGCGGACAACGGCAGGTGCACGGCCATCTGGTCCCCGTCGAAGTCGGCGTTGAAGGCCGTGCACACGAGGGGATGGATCTGGATCGCCTTGCCTTCGACCAGGACGGGCTCGAAGGCCTGGATGCCCAGGCGGTGCAACGTCGGCGCCCGGTTGAGGAACACCGGGTGTTCCTTGATGACTTCTTCGAGCACGTCCCACACGTGGGTGCGGCGGCGCTCCACCATCCTCTTAGCCGACTTGATATTTTGCGCCAGTTCCAGGTCGACCAGGCGCTTCATGACAAATGGCTTGAACAGTTCGAGGGCCATCTGCTTGGGCAGACCGCACTGGTGCAGGCGCAGGGTGGGCCCTACAACGATGACCGAACGGCCCGAGTAGTCGACGCGCTTTCCCAACAGGTTCTGGCGGAAGCGCCCCTGCTTGCCCTTGAGCATGTCGGAAAGGCTCTTGAGCGGCCGGTTGCCCGGGCCCGTCACGGGCCGCCCCCGGCGCCCGTTGTCGAACAGGGCGTCGACGGCCTCTTGCAGCATACGCTTTTCGTTGTTGACGATGATCTCGGGCGCGCCCAGGTCGAGCAGCCTCTTCAACCGGTTGTTGCGGTTGATCACCCGGCGGTAGAGGTCGTTCAGGTCGCTCGTGGCGAACCGGCCACCGTCGAGCTGGACCATCGGCCGCAACTCGGGCGGGATGACAGGGACGACGTCAAGGATCATGGCCCGGGGGTCGTTGACCCGGCGCCCGGACTCGTCACGCCGATTAAAGGCGGAGACGATCTTGAGGCGCTTGATGGCTTTCTGCTTGCGCTGCACGGACAGGTGCCGCTTGCCCTCATCAGGCTCGATCACCTCGCGCAGCTTTACTTCCTCCTCGTCGAGGTCGATCTCCTCGATCAACTGGGCGATGGCCTCGGCCCCCATACCGCCGCGGAAATAATCGCCGAAGCGTTCCCGAAGTTCGCGCCACAGCAGCTCGTCCTCGATGATCTTGCGGCCGTGCAGGTCGCGGAACTCGTCGAACGCCCGGCGGACCAGGTCCGCCTCGGCGTCGGCGTGGTCACGTATCGACGTGACCTCCTTTTCCACCTGACGCTGGCGGGCCTTCAGCTCGGAGTCCTTGGCCCCCTCGCCCTCGAGCTTGGCCAGCTCCTCCTCGAGCTCCTTGTAGCGCCGGTCGATGTCGAGGTCGCGCTCGCGCACGATGTCGGCCAGCTCCTCGTTGAGCTCGACTTCCAGGTTGGGAAGGTCGGTGTGACGACGTTCTTCGTCCACCCAGGTCACGAGGTTGGCGGCGAAATAGATGACCTTCTCGAGCTGCTTGGCCTTGAGCTCCTCGCGCGCCTCGGTGCCCATGAGCAGATAGGCGAGCCACGAGCGGGTACCGCGCAAATACCAAATGTGAACCACGGGAGCGGCCAGCTCGATGTGCCCCATGCGTTCGCGCCTGACCTTGGACCGCGTGACTTCGACCCCGCAGCGCTCGCAGATGATGCCCTTGAAACGGACGCGCTTGTACTTGCCGCAGTAACACTCCCAGTCCTTGGTCGGGCCGAAGATCTTCTCGCAGAAGAGGCCGTCCTTCTCGGGCCGGAGGGTGCGGTAGTTGATGGTCTCGGGTTTTTTCACCTCGCCGTTGGACCACGTCCGAATGTCGTCGGCCGTGGCCAGCCCGATGCGCAGTTGCTCAAAATTGTTGACGTCCAACATCGCCTAAAAACTCCTCTCGCTGGCGCGCCGCGCGTCTTCCTCGTCGGAACCCCTCTCGGGACGGCTGATGTCGATGCCCAGCTCTTCGGCCGTGCGGAACACGTCCTCGTCCAGCTCTCGCATCTCGATCTGCTCGCCCGTGGTCGACAGGACTTCCACGTTGAGACAGAGGCTCTGCATTTCCTTGATGAGAACCTTGAAGCTCTCGGGTATCCCGGGCTCGGGGATATTGTCGCCCTTCACGATCGCCTCGTAGACCTTGACCCGGCCCAAGACGTCGTCCGACTTGATGGTGAGCAGTTCCTGGAGGGCATAAGCAGCCCCGTAAGCCTCCAGGGCCCAGACCTCCATTTCGCCGAACCGCTGGCCGCCGAACTGGGCCTTGCCGCCGAGAGGCTGCTGGGTGATCATCGAGTAAGGACCGGTTGACCGGGCGTGGATCTTGTCGTCCACGAGGTGGGCCAGTTTGAGGATGTATATGTAGCCCACCGATATCGGGTTGTCGTACTCTTCGCCCGTCCGGCCGTTGAACAGCACGGCCTTGCCGTCGGGACCGATGAGCCGTCCGTGGTCGCCGTACTCCGTCCCGGGCGCCTCGGGGTGAAGGTTTTCGAAGATCTTCTTTATCGTCGGGTGCTTGCCGGCCTGGTCCTCTTCGTCCCAGTGGGCGCCGTCGAAGCTCGGCGTGGCCACGAAGCTGGCCGGCTCGGCCAACGGGCTCGTCTTGCGGTTCCGCTCGACCCGGGGCGACGGGCCCTTCCCGCCCACGTCCCAGCCCCAGCGGGCGGCCCAGCCGAGGTGGCTCTCGAGGACCTGGCCCACGTTCATGCGGGAAGGGACCCCGAGGGGGTTGAGGATCATGTCCACGGGGGTGCCGTCGGCCAGGTGGGGCATGTCCTCGATAGGGAGGATCTTGGAAATGACGCCCTTGTTGCCATGGCGGCCGGCCAGCTTGTCGCCCTCGGTGATCTTGCGCTTCTGGGCCACGTACACCCGCACGAGCTGGTTTACGCCGGGCGGTAGTTCGTGGGCGTCCTCCCTGGAGAAGACCCGGACGTCGATGACCTTGCCGGACTCACCGTGGGGCACCTTGAGCGAGGTGTCCCTCACCTCACGCGCCTTTTCCCCGAATATGGCTCGGAGCAGGCGCTCTTCGGGCGTGAGCTCGGTCTCGCCCTTGGGCGTGACCTTGCCCACCAGGACGTCGCCCGCCCCGACCTCGGCGCCGATGCGGATGATGCCCCGCTCGTCGAGGTCTTTCAGGATTTCTTCGGACAGGTTGGGGATGTCACGGGTGATCTCCTCGGCCCCAAGCTTGGTGTCCCGGGCGTCGACCTCGTGCTCCTCGATGTGGATCGACGACAGGACGTCGTCTTTGACGAGGCGCTCCGAGAGGATGATGGCGTCCTCGTAGTTGTAGCCCTCCCAGGGCATGAACGCGACCAGGAGGTTCTTCCCCAGGCCGAGCTCGCCTCCCTCGGTGGACGGCCCGTCGGCCAGGACGTCGCCCAGGCCTACCGGCTGGCCTTCTTCCACCACTATGCGCTGGTTGAAGCAGGTGTTCTGGTTGGAGCGACGGAACTTATAGACCGGGTACACCTTGCGCCCGAGCGACCGGCCGTACCGGTCCGTCTGGCCCTCCTTGTACTCGATGGTCACGTGCTCGCCCGAGATCTCGACCACCGTGCCCGTCCCTTCGGCCAACAGCACGTCGCCCGTGTCGCGCGCCGCCCGGCCTTCCACGCCCGTGCCCACAAAGGGTGCTTCCGGGCGCACGAGGGGCACGGCCTGCTTCTGCATGTTGGCCCCCATGAGGGCCCGGTTGGCGTCGTCGTGCTCGATGAAGGGGATCAGGGCCGTCGAGATGGAGACGATCTGCTTGGGGGAGACGTCCATCAGGTCGACTTCCGACGGGGGCACGAAGTCGACCTCGCTGGTCGTGCCATAGGTGGTGCCGCCGGCGCCGACGCGCACGCCAGGGCCCTGCGGAGCGCGCCTCACGAGCACGCGCTGGTCGGTGAGGGTCCCGTCCGGGGCCAACTTGGCGTTGGCCTGGGCGATGACGTACTCCTCCTCCTCGTCTGCCGCCAGGTAGGTGATCTCGTCGGTGACCGTGCCGCCCACCACCCGGCGGTACGGCGTCTCGATGAAGCCGTACTCGTTGATCCGCCCGTAGGTGGCCAGGTGGCCGATGAGGCCGATGTTGGGGCCTTCGGGCGTCTCGATCGGGCACATGCGCCCGTAGTGGGAGCTGTGCACGTCCCGGACCTCGAACCCGGCCCTCTCCCTCGACAGGCCGCCCGGGCCCATGGCCGAGAGGCGGCGCTTGTGGGTGAGACCGGACAGGGGGTTGGTCTGGTCCATGAACTGCGAGAGCTGGCTGGTGCCGAAGAACTCCTTGATCGCCGCCACCACGGGACGGATGTTGATCAACGTCTGGGGGGTGATGGCTTCGACGTCCTGAGTGGTCATACGCTCACGCACGACCCGCTCCATGCGGGACAACCCGACTCTCACCTGGTTCTGGATCAGCTCGCCCACCGAGCGCACCCGCCGGTTGGCGAAGTGGTCCTGGTCGTCCAGGCGGTAACCCGCCTCGCCCTGGGCCAGGTGGAGAAGGTAGGTGCTCGCCGCCAGCACCTCGCTCTTTGAGAGCACGGTCTGGTCATGGGCCGGCCGGTCAAGCTCGATGTCGAAAAGCGAAGCGATCTTGCCGATCTCGGGGCCCAATTTGCGGTCGAGCTTGTAGCGGCCCACGCGCGTCAAGTCATAACGCTTGGAATTGAAGAACGCGTTCTCGAAATAGGCGCGGGCGGACTCTACCGAGGGAGGCTCACCGGGGCGGGCGCGCTTATAGATTTCGAGCAGCGCGTCTTCCTGCGACGGGGCCAGCTCGCGCTCGCGCTCCCACTGCGGTTCGAGGAACTGGAAATGCCGAACGAAACGCTCCAGGAACGCCTCGTCGGCATAACCCAGGGCGCGCAGCAGCGTGAAAAGAGACAGACGCCGCTTGCGAGCGACCCGCGACCCGGCAGTAATGTCCTTGCCCGGTTTGGCTTCGACGTCGAACTCGATCCACTCGCCACGGTACGGGTGCACGGTGCCCGTCACGATCGTCTTCGCGTCCCGACCAGGCTGGAAGATCACCCCCGGGGAACGGACGAGCTGCGATACGACAACGCGCTCGGTGCCGTTGATGATGAAAGTGCCGCGGTCCGTCATCACGGGGAAGTCACCCATGAAAACTGTCTGCTCTTTGATCTCGCCGGTATTGGCATTCTGGAACTGCGCCCGCACGAAAATGGGCGCAGCATAAGTCATGTCCTTTTCCTTGCACTCCTCTACCGAAAATTTCGGAGGTGGACGCAGGTCCTGGTCGCTCGGGTCGAACTCCAAGATGAGCTTGAGCGAGCCCGAGAAGTCTTCGATGGGGCTGATGTCGCGGAATGCCTCCGCCAAGCCCTTATCTAGGAACCACTGGAAGGAGTCGCGTTGAACTGAGATCAGATCCGGGGGCGGCAGGACCTCGTCAAGGTTGGCAAACGAGAAGCGCTCCCGGGTAACGGGGCGAGACGGCAAGGACTTACTCCTTGGAAGATGCGGTGGCCACAGGGGCGCGCCAAGCCTCCGCCCAAGTTACCAAGGACGCGGAAGGACAGGGCACGGCAACTGACCACTATACAACGTCCAGTCGGGACGCGGCAAGCACTTGCGCACATATCCAGCGCCTCTAAAGGACAGGGTAAGCGAGCAAGCCGCGCCGGTCAAGCACTTCTCTCTCGCGCCCGTCCGGGCGGGCGGGCGGCGCGCTGCACCTGCACGCCCGCCCAGGCCCGGGACGCCTAGGCCCAGGGATGGGCCGTTACTTGAGCTCGACGGTGGCGCCGGCCCCTTCGAGCTGCGCCTTCGCCTTGTCGGCGTCCTCCTTGCTGACCTTTTCAAGCACGGTCTTAGGAGCCCCGTCGACCAGGTCCTTGGCCTCCTTCAGGCCCAGGTTAGTGAGCGCGCGCACTTCCTTGATCACTTGGATCTTCTTGTCTCCGGCGCCGGTGAGCACGACGTCGAACTCCTCCTGCTCCTCCTTGACCGGCTCCGCAGGGCCGGCGCTGGCCGGGCCGGCGGCGCCGGCGGCGACAGGAGCGGCGGCGGTGACGCCGAAGCGCTCCTCGAAGGCCTTGAGCAACTCGGAAAGTTCGAGGACGGTCATGGTGGAGATGGACTCGAGGATCTCATCCTGGGACAACTTGGTAGGCATTGGTCTTGTGCTCCTGGTCTTGGTCGTGGTTTGGGGTGCTGGTCGGGTTCTCGGACGGGCCCGGCGGCAAGTGCCGGGGCCTAGTAGGGGACGTTGGGGGCTGTCCGGGTCAGCCCTCGCCGGCGGCCTCGCGCTGGTCTCTCAGCGCGGCCAGCCCGTAGGCGAAGTTGCGGGGCACGGCGGCCAGCAGGCCGGCCAAGGCTTGCATCGGAGCCGCCAGTCCGCCCGCCAGGCGGGCCAGCAGGACCTCTCGCGACGGGAGGTCGGCCAGCGCCACGGTCGCCTCGACGCCCAGCACGGACTTCCCGAGCAGGCCGCCCTTGATGACCATCAGAGGGTTGGCCCGGGCAAAGTCCCTCAGGGCCTTGGTGACGGCGGCGGCATCGCCGCGTACGAAGGTGAGGGCCGTGGGCCCGACGAGCAGCTCGGCGAAGCTCCCGGGGCCACCCTGGTCGGCAGCTATGCGCACCAGGGTGTTCTTGAAGATCCGGTACTCACCGCCTAGAGGGGCGAGGCTCCGCCTGAGCGCAGCCAGGTCTTTGACCTTAAGGCCCCGGTACTCGGTCACAATGACGGCGTCAGCCTGGTCCAGGCGCGCACGCACGTCGTCGACGACTGCAACTTTTTCGGGCCTTGGGTTACCCATTGCCACTCCTTGTCTCGTGGTGCTCTGAACGCGAGCGCGCACACCATCAAGGAGTGCCAGCTCGCCTCGTCGGGTCGGGCCTACCACCTGGTCGGAGGGGCCCGCTTAGGCGCCGGTCAGGGCGCACCGGATTTCTACGGCGTTATGTAAGTCATCGATTGTAGCCCAGCTCGGCAGGAGACGAGCTCAGCCAGCGGCTGCGCTAGCCAGTTCCTCATCGGTGAGCCGCAATCGGGCCGGGTCGACGTCGATGCCCGGGCCCATGGTCGGCGACATCGACACCGCCTTCACGTAGCGGCCCTTGGAAGCGGCGGGCTTGACCCGCTGCAGCTCGTCGATAACGGCACGGAAGTTGATGAGCAACTGGTCGCGCGAGAAGCTCACCTTGCCTATCGGTACCTGCACCACACCACGGCTCCGGGCATCGGCCCGGTACTCGACACGCCCTCCTTTGAACTCGGCCACCGCCCGTCCGACATCGGTGGTGACGGTGCCCGTCTTGGGGTTGGGCATGAGGCCCCGAGGGCCCAACTTGCGCCCCAGCCGGCCCACCTGGCCCATGAGGTCGGGCGTCGCTATGGCGACGTCGAAGTCCATAAAGCCGCCGTCGACCCTGGCCACCAGGTCGTCCGAGCCTACGATGTCGGCCCCGGCGTCTCGGGCGGCCTCGGCCGCTTCGCCGGCGGCGAAGACCGCCACCCGCACGCTCTTGCCGGTCCCGGCAGGCAGCGAAACGGTACCCCGCAACACCTGGTCCGCCTTGCGGGGGTCTATGCCCAGGCGTACAGCCAACTCGACGCTCTCGTCGAAACCAGCACGAGCGACGTCTTTGACCAGGTCGAGCGCCTCGACGGGACTGTAAAGGCGTTGGGGGACGACCTTCTTAGCGGCCGCCACGTATTTCTTTCCTCTTTTCGGCATTGATGCCTCCCTCGGTAGTAACCCGCCGAGGTGAGGTCTTCCCCGGCCGTGGTCTGTGTCCTTTTAGCCGACTTTTACGCCCATGGACCGGGCGGTCCCCGCCACCTGCGCCTTAGCCGCCTCGAGATCGTAGGCGTTGAGGTCCGGCATCTTGATCTGGGCGATCTTGGTGACCTGAGCGTCGCTCAGTGTACCGGCCACCTCTCGACCAGCCGTACTGGCCCCCTTGGGTATCCCGAGCTCCTGGCGGATGAGGACCGCGGTGGGGGGTGTCTTCAGTATGAACGTGAAGCTGCGGTCCGAGAAGATGGTGACTTCAACGGGTATGACCTGGCCCACCTTGTCCTCGGTGGCGGCGTTGTACTGCTTGACGAACTCCATCGTCTGGATGCCGTGGGGGCCCAGGGCGGTGCCCACCGGAGGCGCCGGAGTGGCCTTGCCCGCCGGCAACTGGATTCGGACTATCGCTGTGACTTGGCGCTTGGCCATGGGGACGCTCCTCTTGCTCTCGGCTTTGCGGGCTCTCTGGCTACGTGGGGCTAAAGAGCGCTCAGAGCTTCGCCACTTGGGCGAACTCGAACTCTACCGGGGTCTCTCGGCCGAAGATATTGACCAGGACTTTGAGCTTGAGCTGGTCTTCGTTGATCTCGGCGATGGTGCCGCTGAAGTCGGCGAACGGCCCTTCCCTGACCCGGACCGATTCTCCCACCTCGTACTCGAGGCGGGGACGGCTCTTCTTCTGGGCAGCGGCCCCCTCCGGCTTAACGGCCAGGATGTTGTCGACCTCGCGCTTGGACAGCGGCGTCGGCCGGGCTCCCAGGCCGACGAAGCCCGTCACGCCGGGCGTGTTGCGGACCACATACCACGAGTCGTCGTCGAGGTCCATACGGACCATCAGGTAGCCGGGAAAAACCTTGCGGGACACGACCTGGCGCTTGCCGTTTTTCAGCTCCACGACGTCTTCCATGGGGATGACGACCTCGAAGATGCGGTCCTCCATGTTCATCGAGGAGATCCGGCTCTCGAGGTTTGACTTAACCTTGTTCTCGTAACCGGCGTACGTATGTACGACGTACCACCGTCCGGGCCGGTCGTACGGGCTCTCGGGCGGTTTGACCACGTCCTCGGTCCCTGCGTCGCCCACCACCTCGGCGACCTGGACGTCGACGATGGCCTGGGGAGCCGCCTCCCATCCGTTGCGGCGCTTGCGCGCCGCTTTGACGCCCACCGGGGCGGCGTCCTCGATCTGACCGGTTTCAAGATCTTCTGCCATCACTACCTTTGCCACTTGCGCCTGTTCGGGCTCCACGGACCAGCCTGGCGCGTTTACTTGAACAGCTGGGTGGAGCCGAGCGAGTACACGTAGTCGATCGCGTACACCAGCGCCATCACGAAGGCCAGGGTGAAGAAGACCACAGTGGAGTAGTTGAACAGCTCTGCTCGCTTGGGCTTCATCACCTTGCGCAGCTCGAGGATGACCTCGTCGATGAACTGGCGGGGGTGGAAACCGCCCCGGGAGGGGCCCGTGGGTGGGCGGCGCTCGTTTGATCGCAGCGCCGGCATGCCCTCGGCATCGAGGGTGCCCTGGCGCTGCAGGAGCCGCTTTTGCTCTCGGTTGTACTCGCTTGTGCTCACGTCAGTGACCTTCCCATATTAAGCCTTGTGCAGGGCAGGAGGGACTTGAACCCCCAACCGCCGGTTTTGGAGACCGGTGCTCTGCCAAATTGAGCTACTGCCCTCTGGAGCCTTGCCATCCGGCGGCCTGGACCCGCGCTCAGGCCCCGACCGGGTCGAGAATAGCACCGATGCTGCCCGACGCGTTCGGCGGCGCCGTCCCTGGCGGCCCGGAACTAACCGTGGGTCACCCGCAGCGGAGGCCCGAACTTGAGCGCGCCCATGGCGACCGGAGAGCGCCGCGGCGGACGCACCGGACCAGAACGGGCCACCATGGCCCCGGCGCCGACCGCGGCCAGACCGATCGTGACCAGTGCGCAGGCGACCAGCCAGCGCTCGCGCCTTTCCCGGTCGACCGGGCGCTGCCTCCGGCCGACCAGCCCCTGGCTGAGCGCCGTCAAGGTCTCGCCGATCAGCTCAGGAGCAGGCAAGAGCACGGGCTCGTTCCTCAGGCTGCGCAACACCCGCAGCAACCGGCGGTAACCGGCCAGTTCGGCCTGGCAGGCCAGGCACGAGGCGAGGTGGTCGGCCATGGCCCGGCTCGGCCGCCTGCTCCCGTCCACCACAAGGGGCAGCTCGGCGGCCACAGCTTCGCAGCTGACCAGGGCCCGGAGGTGCCCGGGCGAGCGGCGGGGGACCTCAGCTGGCCACGGCATCGTCATCCATCTCAACAACCGGGGTGGAGGCACCCGCGGTTCCATCGTTTTGCGGATGGCTGCCCTGCTTGAGGGCGTCTTGCCTGCCCCTCTGGCCCAGCCGCTTGCGCCGGCGAAGGTCCGGGCCGTCCAGGGCCTCGAGATGACACCCGGCGTCCTCGCGCAGCATTTTGCGGGCCCTCTGCAGGCGGACCTTGGCCGTCGCCTCCGAAATCCCCAGCTCCGCCGCTATCGACTTATGGGAGAGGTCATACACGTCGCGCAGTACCACGACCTGACGAAGCCTCCACGGTAGCTCCCGCAGGGCCAGGGCCAGCGACGCCCGTTCGTCGCCAGCCGACGCGCAAGCCTCCGGGTCATGCTCGCGACGACCGTCGCACATCCTGGCTTCGTCGATCTTGTCCAGGTCCAGCTGGTCGTGGCGGCCGCGCCAAGAACGGCTCAACTGGTTGCTGGCACAGTTGGCCGTCACCCGGTAGAGCCAAGTCGAGAAGCGGGCCTCCCCCCGGAACCGGGGTAAGCCCCGGAAGGCACGCAGGTAAGTCTCCTGAGTTACGTCGAGAGCGTCTTCCTCATTGCCCGTGAGACGGAACGCCAAGGTGTAGGTGGTGGCCCAGGTCATGCGGACCAGGTCCTCGGAGGCGTGAACGTCGCCACGCCTGGCCGCGTCGACCAGGATCTTAAGGGCCGCCTCATCAGGGCCGCCACGGGCCAACGGCCTTACCTGGTCTCCTTGTGCACGGTATGCTGGCGGTCCCAGCGGCAGTACTTCCGCATCTCGATCCGGTCGCGGTCGTTTTGCTTGTTCTTGGTCGTGATGTAGTTGCGCCGCTTGCAGACATCGCAAGCCAACGTCACCTTGACTCGTTTCTCGTTCCTAGCCATGCTGCGCTGCTCCCTCCTCCCGGCTGCCCGAACGGGCTCTCGCCCACCAACGCTACAGCCTTCATCGGCCCGACCAGGGTAACCGGCTTCTGGTCGGCTCTGGTTTGGTAGCGGCGGTCGGACTCGAACCGACGACAACTCGATTATGAGCCGAGTGCTCTGCCAACTGAGCTACGCCGCCCTGCGGTTTGCAAAACAAGTGGAGCCCCCTGTCAGAATCGAACTGACGACACCAGCCTTACCATGGCTGTGCTCTACCGACTGAGCTAAGGGGGCAGTCCGGTAGGGACCGGTAGCCCGCCCAATAGTAGCGGCCCGGCTCGTTGAGGTGGGCGGCTGCACCTAGCCTGGCACCTATGACCGCTCCACCGTTCCGGTCCGCCCCGTCAATGCCGCGCGACCAGCGCCCCGGGAAACCGGTGGGCAACGACGCGGGTCGCGGGCGGGCCGCTCCGGCGCCCAGGCTCGTGGTGGCCCGCGCCGTTCACGCCGAGGGCATCCGTTCCATCTACAACCGGGCCATCGAAACGAGCACGGCCACATTCGAAATGACGCCCAAGACATTGCCCGAGCAGCTCGAGTGGATCGCCGAGCACTCGGGTGCCCACCCCGCCGTGGTGGCGGTCGACGATGGGGACAGCGTCTTCGGCTTCGGCTCCCTGTCGCCATACCGGCCCCGGCCTGCGTACAGCACCACGGTGGAGAACTCGGTGTACGTGGACGAGGCCTTCCAGCGCCGGGGGATCGGCCGGGCCATCCTGGAAGAGTTGGTGCGGCTGGCCGAGGCGCACGGCTTTCACGTCGTGATCGCCCGGATAGCCGGGGACAACGACGCCTCGGTGGCGCTGCACACGGCGTGCGGGTTTGAAATGGTGGGCGTCGAGCACGAGGTGGGGCGCAAGTTCGGCCGCTGGCTCGACGTCGTCTGCATGGAACGCCTTCTGTAGTGGAACTCAACGCTCTCCAGCAGCTCATGGCGGCGACCTACGGCGAACGGGACGCGGCGCGGGGCCGCCAGGCGGCGGTGGCGTGGTTGGCCGAGGAGCTCGGGGAACTCGCCCAGGCGGTGCGCAAGGGCTCCCCTGAGCAGCAACTGCACGAACTGGGCGACGTCCTCGCGTGGCTGGCCTCACTGGCCAACCAGCTCGGCCTGTCCCTGGAGGAGGCAGTCGGCCGCTATGCAGGGGGCTGCCCGGCGTGCGGCGGCGTGCCCTGCGACTGCCCTTGAGCTGCTGACGAAGCTTCGCGAGCTCTCAGGCTGCGACCGAGCCGCGCCGGAGGAGGGCTTCGGCTATCTGCACAGCGTTGAGCGCCGCCCCCTTGCGGAGGTTGTCCCCGGATATGAACATGGCCAGCCCGCGGCCGTCGGGCTCGGACATGTCTTGGCGCAGGCGTCCCACCAGGCAGTCGTCGATACCTGCGCAATGCAGGGGGGTGGGCACCTCCACCAGGCGCACGCCCGGGGCGCCCCGCAGCAACTGTCTGGCCTGCTCGGGGGCCAACGGGCCCTCGAAGCGGGCAAGCACGGACAGTGAATGCCCGGTGAAGACAGGCACCCTCACACAGGTCACGCCCACCGCCAGGTCAGGTATGTGCAGGATCTTGCGGCTCTCGTCGCGCAATTTGTGTTCTTCGTCGGTCTCGTCGTCGACCATCTTCCCCGCCAACGGCAGGACGTTGAAGGCGATGGGGCCGGGGAAGACTTCGGACGGGGGGTAACTGACGGCCGAACCGTCAAAGGTCAGAGCGGCCGCCTTTTCGCCGACGGCCTGGATCTGCAGGGCGAGCTCCTCCACTCCCCTCCGGCCCGCGCCCGATGTGGCCTGGTACGTCGACACCACCAGCCGGGTCAGCCCGGCCCGGTCGTGGAGCGGCTTGAGCACGGGCATACAGACCATGGTCGTGCAGTTGGGGTTGGCCACTATCCCTTTGGGTATCTGCGCCAGGTCGTCGTCGTTGACCTCAGGGACGACCAGGGGTACCTCGGGGTCCATCCGCCACGCCTTGGAATTGTCGATCACGATGGCCCCCGCTCCCGCCACCACGGGTGCCCATTGGACAGAGGCCGCCCCGCCCATGCTGAACAAGGCGATGTCGACGCCGCCGTGATCAGCTCGGGCGACGTCTTCGACCTCGGTCCCGTCCAGGACCTGACCGGCCGATCGCTCTGAGGCAAAAAGCCGCACGCGGCCCATCGGGAACCTGCGCTCCCGCAGCACTTGGCGCATGACCCCGCCCACCTGGCCGGTGGCGCCGTAAACACCCACAGTCAGCGCCATCAGAGGTTGCCCTCGCCTTCCAGCCCGAACGCCTTGTGCAGCGCCACGACTGACCGGTCGGCCATGTCCGCCCGGACGACACAAGTAAGCCTTATAGCCGACGTCGAGATCATTTCGATGTTTATCCCTTCTGCGGCCAGCACCTCGAACATGGTGGCCGAAACGCCGGGGTGCGTCCTCATCCCGGCCCCCACTATCGACACGGTAGCTATGTCGGGATCGGCGTGAACACCACGGGCGCCGATCTCGTCCTGCAAATTGGCCACGACCTCCCGGGCAATGCCGAGGTCGTCGTGCGGCACCGTGAAGGAGATGTCGGTGGTGCCTTGCACCGAGACGTTCTGCTCGATCATGTCCACGTTTACGAGATGGTCGGCCAGCGCCCGGAACAACCTGGCGGCAATACCGGGGCGGTCGGGTACCCCGGCCACGGTGAGCTTGGCCTCGGACTGGTCAGACACGACGGCGGATATGATCGCCTGCTCCATAGCATTGCCTTCCTGTTCGATCCAGGTGCCCGGTTCCCACGTGAAGCTCGACCGCACGTGCAGGCGCACCCCGTGGGTGCGGGCGAACTCCACCGACCTCATGGCCGGCTTGGGACAGCCGGCGGCGTTCATTTCCAACATCTCCTCGTAACTGACCTTGCTCAGGCGCCGCGCCCGCGGCACGACCCTGGGGTCGGCACTGAAGACGCCCGGGACATCCGTGTAGAGCTCACAGGCGTCGGCATCCAGGGCCTTGGCCAGAGCTACCGCCGTAGTGTCGGAGCCGCCCCGGCCCAGGAACGTGATCTCGTGATCGACGGAGACCCCCTGGGCGCCGCCCACGACGGGGACGCGGCCAGCCTGCAGCGCCGCTCGCAGCCGGTCTGGGCGCATCTCGACGATCTTGGCCTTGGTGTGCTCGCCGTTGGTCACGATGCCGGCCTGGCTGCCGGTAAAGCTGTCGGCAGGGACGCCGAGGTCGTGGAGGGCCATGCACAACAGAGCCATCGCCTTGCGCTCGCCCGCCGTGATCAACATGTCCATTTCCCGCCCCGGCAGCGTGCGGGACACCTTGGCCGCCACGTCGATAAGGTCATCGGTCTCGTGGCCCATGGCGGACACCACGACCACCGGCTGGTCCCCACGCCTGTGCGCCCGGGCCACGTAATCGGCGACGTTACGAATTCTCTCCGCGTCGGCGACAGAGGAACCTCCGAACTTCTGGACCAGCATCGCCACGGCTCCCCAGGCTACCAGGCCGCAGAGGGCGCCCGACCAGGCTGAACAGCAAGGTTGCTCCCCTTTCGACTACGCTGCGGCGCCGTGCCGTCAGATAAACGCATGCAGCAGCGGGCCAACAGGCACCGCATGGAACAGCTACGCCGGCAACAGTTCCAAAAGCGGCGCCGGCAGCGCTTTTTCATCGGGGGTGGGACCGCCGCCGTAGTGATAATCGTGGTCGCTGTACTCGCCGCCGTCCTTTCGGGGGGGTCAAAACCGAAGGTCGCGGCGCCGACGACGACCCTCGCCAAGACGACTCCGACTACCGCCGCACCTACCTCGACGACGGCGGCGCCCGTGTCCGTGCCCTTGATCGATGCGCCCGCCAAAGTGAGTTGCCCCAAGCTCAACGGCTCCTCGCCCCACTACACTCACTTCGCCGCCGCTCCGCCCATGTGCATAGACACGACCAAGCACTACACGGCGAAGATCGTCACCGACATCGGGACGATAACCGCTACGCTCACAGCAGCCCAGGACCCCGCCAGCGTCAACAACTTCGTCTTCCTGGCCGCCTACCATTTTTTTGACGGGACCGCATTCCACCGCGTGTGCACCGGGTTCGTCGACCAGGGAGGGGACCCCACCGGTACCGGGACCGGGGGGCCGGGTTACTCGTTCAACGGCGGGACCCCCAAAAGCGCCAGCGTCTACACCAACGGGGCGTTGGCCATGGCCAACTCCGGTAGCGCCAGCACCGACGGCAGCCAGTTCTTCATCGTGGTGGGCAACACCGGGCCCACCACCCTCACGGCCCTCTACAGCTACTTCGGCAATGTGACCGCGGGTCTGAGCGTCGTCAACGCCATCAACAAGGACGGCTCTTCGGCGGCGACGACGAACGACTCCTGCCCGCCGCGTGTGGTGCACAAGATCATCAAGGTGACCATCACCGAGTCCTGAGCGGGGGCTGGCCCCGGTCGGGCTACGCTCTCAGAACAAGGGTGTGCCGGGAAGCCTGGTCGGCGATCGGGAGACCGCGACCATGACCGACTTCAGCTTCGAGGCCAGCCGCCACCGGCCCGGGAGAAAGCTGCCCAGCTGGCGCTGGGAGGCCCTGAGGACGACCTTCTGGATGGCGCCGACGGTCATGGTGCTCATCGCCGGGGTGCTGTTCGTGGTGACCCTCGAGATCGATTGGGCGGCCTATAACCACCACGTCCATCTCCCGTTTTGGATCGAGTCCGGGAGCACGGACGCCGCCCGCGAGGTGCTCATCGCCATCGCCGCCGCCGTCATAACCGTGGTCGGCGTGGTGTTCTCCATCACCATCCTGGCCCTCACCCTGGCGTCACAGCAGTTCGGCCCCCGCATGATGCGCAACTTCGTGCGCGACCTCGGCAACCAGCTCACGTTGGGCACGTTCGTGGCCACCTTCGTCTACTCGGTGCTGGCGATGGTCGCCATCACGAGCGTTCCTCATCGTCCGGACTTCGTCCCCCATCTCTCGGTCGCCGTGGCCGAAGCTTTCATGCTGGTGGACCTGGCTGTCCTCATTTACTTCATCCATCACATCGCCAAGTCGATCCAGTTGCCCGAAGTGATCGCGGGCATAGCCCGGGACCTGCTAAAGGCCATCGACGCCGAGTTCCCCACTCCGGTAGGCGAGCTAACCCCTACCGGTGCGCCGGCGGCCGGGAACGACAGGCCCGTGAGCGAGCTGCTCCAGCTGCTCGACGAGCGGGGCGCGGCCGTGCTCGCCAGCACGAACGGCTACCTGCAGTTCGTCGGGTACGCGCAACTGGTCGCCATCGCGTCACGGTTGGACGCTGTCCTCCGTCTCAACCACCGACCGGGGCACTTCGTCGTAGCCGGGCGGCCCCTCGCCACCGTCTGGCCCCGGGGGGCGGCGGAGCAGGTCAGGCTGGCCCTGTCCGAGGCGCATGTGACCGGTCCGCACCGGACCCTGATGCAGGACCCGGTCTTCGCCATCGACCAGCTGGTGGAAATCGCCATAAGGGCCCTGTCGCCGGCCGTCAACGACACCTTTACCGCCCTCACCTGCATAGATTGGCTGTCCGCCGGGCTCAGCAGGCTTTCGGGGCGGGCACTCGTGGAGGCTGTCTACCGCGACGAGTTTGGCCGGGCGCGGCTCATTGCCTCCTCGCCGTCATACGCGCACATGGTCAATCGCTCCGTCGACAAGTTGCGCCAGGCGGCACGGGGAATGCCCGCGGTCATCATCCGCCTGCTTACCGCCCTCACGGTCGTGGCCGAACAGACCACCTCGGCCCATCAGCGGAGCGTCGTCCTCCGCCAGGGGGACATGGTCCTCCAAGCAGCAGAGGAGTCGGTGCCCGACGCCAGCGACCTGGCGGACATTCGCCTTCGTCACCAGCAATTACTGGACTGCTGCCAACGTGGGGACGAGCCGGCCCCGTCGAGCGCGGGCTGACCGCCCTTAGCCGCCAGCCTCCCCTAGGGCGTCTATGCCGTCCACTTGACCATTGAGCCAGATGGTCACCTTGCCCTCCCCGGCCACGCGCCAACGGCCGTCCGCGCCTCTCAGCAAGGCCGTGCGCTCGTCTATGGCGGCAATGCGCAGGCCACCGGAGGCGAGCTTCACCGTGCGGTGCGTCTTCTCCTCCGACCAGCTGGCGGCGTGGGGAAGCACGGCGAGCTGGGGCAGCAGACCGAGCCCGAGAGTGAGCGCCCCGCCTCGGGGGTCGACCATGGCGTCACCGAGCACCATGGCCCCGGCGGACGAACCGGCCACCACCGTCCCGTCTTTCCAGGCTTCGACCAGGGCGTCCCAGACTGCCGAAGCCTTGAGGACGGACCGGAGGTGAAGCACCGAACCCCCGGCCAGGTACACAAACTTGGCCGCTCGTACCGTCCCGGCGTTAGCGCGGTCCTCGGCATCGGCGCGGCGCAGGACCATGCACGCCTTGACCGACGCTCCCAGGGGGGCGAAGTAAGCCGCCGCCGTCTCGACCGCCCGCTCCGGGTGCCAGTAGGCCGCCGCCGTCGGGAGCACCACGACCTCTTTGCTCCCGGCCGCTCCCAGCAGCTCGGAATCGAAGACCTCACACCCGGCGGACCACTCCGCGCCGCCCACCAGGGCCAGTTCGCCCGGGAGCGCCGCGGCCCGGGCTGGGCCCACCGGTCCAGTGCTCTCCGGGAAGCTGCCGGAAAAGGGGGGTCGTGGGTCGTAAGTCATCCGCGGGCCCAGTATTGCACGGGGGGACGACCCACGGCACAGGCAAGCACGTCACAGGCGGTGCGGCCCCACCGGACGGACGTACGCCCGGTGGAGCCGTCACCGCTCATGTGGTCGGAGCCGGCATCGATCCGGCGACCTCGCACTTTTCAGGCGCGCGCTCTACCGACTGAGCTATCCGACCGCGGACCTGACGGGATTTGAACCCGCGGCCTCCGGCTTGACAGGCCGGCGTGCACTCCAAGCTGCACCACAGGTCCCAGTTGCACTGGTGCACCGCCTTGTCCAACTTTGGCCTGACGGTGCGAGACAGTATAGAACGTGCTGACCGGTGGTGCTACCGACCGCACTCCGGAGGCTGAGTAGGGTGATGAGGAGACTACGTGGGGCATCGTGGCGACCGGGGGGGCCGACGAGTGAACAAGCGCGTCACCCTGCTCGCTTCAGCGGCGTTGCTCGGCTCCGCCAGCCTTGTGCTGTCCACGCTGACGCCACCCACGTTGACGCCACCCACGTTCACGGCTCCGGCGGCGGCGGCGGCGCTGTCGCATGTGGCCTCGGCGCCCGAGGGTCTGGGGGCCATGGTCCGACTGGCAGGCGTCAGCACGCCGACCCCCGGCCTGTTCGGGGCGAAGGTGCTTGGCCGGGCGCTGCCCTCCTCGGCCCTGCAACTCGAGATCTACCTTCAACCCTACGATCCCAGCGCGCTGGGGGCCCTGGCTGAGGCGGTGTCGTCACCGGGCGACGCTGTGTACCACCACTTCTTGAGCGTCCCCGGGTTCGCCGAGCGCTTCGGTGCTCCCCCCTCCCGGGTCACCGCCCTCGACGGGTACCTGAAGGCGCAGGGCCTCCGGGTCGGCCCGCTGGCCGGCGACCACCTGGCGCAGTCGGTTACCGGCTCTGCCGCCGACCTGGACAGGGCGTTCGGGACGGCTCTGGTCAGGCTGCGCACGGCCCAAGGTGATGATGTCGTCGGCTCTACCCTGGCCCCCAGCTTGCCCGCCCACCTAGCCGGCGCGGTCAGCTTCGTAGATGGTCTCGAACCCTGGGTCGACCAGGTCAGCAACCTGGTGCGGTTCCCGACCCCCCCGAGGCTGGCCCGGACGGGGCGGGGACAGGAGGGGGCCGAGCAAGTGAACGTAGGGTGCAGCGGGATGGCCGACGCCGGGCTCACCCCAGCTCAGCTGGCATCGGTCTACCGCTTCAACGGCTTCTACGGCCGGGGCGACGAGGGGCAGGGCGAGACCATCGGGCTGATCGAGTACGCCCTGGCCGATGAGCAGGCCGTCTCGGGTTACGAGGCCTGTACCGGCGCCTCGCTCACGGTCGAGTACGTCCCTACCGGCTCCCCGCCCAAGCAGACCAACGCCGAAGTCGCGGCCGACATCGAGGTGGTGGCCGCCCTGGCCCCCAAGGCCACGGTCGTCGTCTACGAGTCCAACCAGGCCGGCACCGGTCTCGGACCGTGGCAGCTGGCCGTTTCGGGCACGGCGGCCGGAGGGCTGCCCGACGTCATCTCCTCGTCCTGGGACTCGTGCGAGCCGGACACGGGCCTGGGCAGTTCGTACTACGAGTCCGAGGAGGCTCTGTACGAGGAGGCCGCCACCCAGGGCCAGACCGTGCTGGTCGCCTCGGGCGACAACGGCTCGGAGGCATGCGTGCCGGACTCGGACAGCGACGCCCTGGCCGTCAACGATCCCGCTTCAGCCCCCATGGTCACGGCCGTGGGCGGTACGGCCAGTGACGCCGCCGACGGCCCTCAGTACGTCTGGAACAGCCGCGAGGCCACCTCCTCCAACTGCCTCGGCACGGGCTGCAGCGTCAGTGGCGCCAGCGGCGGGGGGACCAGCACGATTTGGCCCCGGCCCACTTACCAGCCCTCCTCCCTGGCCCAGGCGGCCGCGTGCAACCTGGGGGTGGTGGGCTGCCGGGAACTACCTGACGTGTCGGCCTTGGCGGGCGACCCTTACTCCCAGTACTGCTCGGCCCGGGCCTGCGGTGGCATCGGCAACTGGGTCGGTTTCGGCGGCACGAGCCTGGCGGCACCGTCCTGGGGAGCGGCCGTACTACTCACGGAGCCAGCCTGTCCGACCAAGATCGGCTTCCTCAACCCGCTCTTGTACAGCGAGCCCGGCACCCTCACCGGTGCCATCACCTCAGGGGACAATGACCTCACCGGGACCAACAACGGCCTGTACCCCGCTTCGCCCTCGGGCGGGTTCTCGATGGCCACCGGGCTCGGCTATCTCGGCGGCCAGGATCTGACCGGAGGCGCCTTGTGCGGGCCTTCCGCGGGCCCGACCGGTAGCCGTACCTCGACGGGCCCGCCGGGCGGTGTGGCCCCGACCGGCGCCCACGGGTCACCGCCGGCGGCCCGGGCATGCGCCCTGCCGGCCGACGTGGCTGTCTCGGGCACCCTCCGGGCACTGGCGGCGGAAGAAGGGACGGACCGCTGTGCCGGGTACTGGGTCGTCACCAGCACGGGCCACGTCGCTGCGTTCGGCAGCGCCGTCGTCTACAGCCCCCAAAGTTCCGCCCGGCCAAAGGTGCCGATCGTGGCCATCGCCGCCACGCGCGACTACCGGGGCTACTGGCTGCTCGGCTCGGACGGCTCGGTGTTCGCTTTTGGCGACGCCACCTCCTTCGGCCCCCGCCACAGCCTGCACCTGAAGTCTCCTGCGGTCGGGATGGCAGTCACCCCGGACGGCAACGGCTACTGGGTGGTGGCCCGGGACGGCGGCGTGTTCGCCTACGGCGACGCCCACTTCTACGGCTCGATGGGCGATAAGCCCCTGAACAAGCCGGTGATCGGGATAGCGGCAACGGCCACCGGCCACGGGTACTGGCTGGTTGCCTCCGATGGGGGCCTGTTCTCGTTCGGCGACGCTGCTTTCCACGGGTCCATGGCCGGCACCCGCCTCAACAGCCCCATCGTGGGCATCACGGTCGGGGCCCGGGGCGACGGCTACCGCTTGGTCGCCGGCGACGGCGGCATCTTCTCCTTCTCAGCGCCCTTCTACGGGAGCTTGGGGGCGGCCCCGTCCTCAGCGCCCATCACGTCCATGGCCGCCAGCGTGGACGGCCATGGCTATTATCTGCTCGATGCGGCCGGGCACGTCTATGCCTACGGCGACGCTCCGTACCTCGGCAACGTCGTCCCCGGGCCTCTGCCCGGTACACCACATTGAGCGTTACGGCCCGGTCCGAGTAGGTTTCCCGGGGTGATCAGGGTCGGGGTCGTCGGGGACTACGACCCTGGGAACGAGACCCACCAAGCGACCGACGCCGCCTTCGTCCATGCCTCGGCCGCCCTCGGCGTGCCGGCCATGGGCACCTGGACCGGCACGGACCAGCTCGCCGTCGGCGCCACCCACCTCCTCGAGCACTTCGACTGCCTACTCATCGCACCGGCCAGCCCCTACGTCAGTACCGAAGGCGCCCTCGCCGCCATCCGTTATGCACGGGAGGCCGACATCCCCGTCCTCGGCACCTGCGGCGGGTTCCAGCACATGGTCCTGGAGGTGGCTCGCGACGTGCTCGGGTACCGGGACGCGGGCCACGCCGAGCTCGACCCCGAAGGCGAGCGGCTGGTCATAACGCCACTCTCCTGTTCGCTGAAGGGACAAGCGATGCCCGTGACCCTCGTCGAAGGGTCCGTCGTCGCTGCCGCCTACGGACGGGAGCAGACCACCGAGCGCTACTACTGCGACTTCGGGCTCAACCCGGCCTACGTCGACGACCTCGCCGGCGCCGGGCTCGTGGTCACCGGCACCGGGCCCGAGGGCGAGCCCCGGGTGGTCGAAGCACCGGGCCATCGGTTTTTTGTAGGCACTCTCTTCGTTCCTCAGAGCCTGAGCAGCCCCGCCTCGCCCGCCCCGCTAGTAACGGCCCTTCTGGCCGCCACCAACCGATGAGCTGCCCCTGGGAGGCCGCACCATGAGCTATGGGACCGACAGCGGCCCGGGATGGCCGCAAAAGCCGTGGGTGGGGGTCAACTTCTGGTCCCGCCAGGGTGGCCCGCGCATGTGGGCCCGTTACGACCGGGACGTGGTCCGCCAGGAACTTGAGGTGCTGGCCGAGCACGGCTGCACGCTGACACGGTCGTTTTGCTACTGGCCCGACTTCGTCCCCAGCCCCGAAGTCCTCGACGAGGACGTCATGGACCGCTTCGTCGATTTTCTGGACCTGCACCAGCAGGCGGGCATGGGCACCATCCCCACCTTCATCGTCGGCCACATGTCCGGCGCCAACTGGGACCCGGTATGGCGGGGCGGCCGGGACCTGTACCGCGACGTGTGGTTGGTGGCCCAACAAGCGTGGTACGTCGCCGAAGTCGCCCGCCGGACGGCCGGGCACCCGGCCGTCGTGGCTTGGCTGCTGACCAACGAAATGCCCATCTACGGGCGGGACGGGGACCAAGAGTCGGTCACGTCCTGGGCCCGCCTACTCGTCCAGGCCTTGCGTTCGGCCGGTGCCCGCCAACCCGTCAGCGTGGGCGACGGAGCCTGGGGGACCGAGACCAGCGGCAACGACAATGGATTTTCGCTGCGCCGGCTGGCCCCCCTGGTGGACTTCATCGGGCCCCACACCTACCCGATGTCCGATGACCCGGTCCGCCAGATTATGGCGCCTGCCTTCCACTGTGAGATGTGCGGTTCTTTCGGCAAGCCCGTCATCCTGGAGGAGTTCGGGCTCTCGTCGGACTTCGTCTCGCCCGACAACGCCGCCCACTACTACCGCCAGGTGCTGCATTCGAGCCTCGTGGCCGGCGCTCGGGGCTGGCTGGCCTGGAACAACTGCGACTATGACAACCTGGCCGAGCAGGAGCCGTACAGCCACCACGCCTTCGAAATGCATTTCGGCGTCACCGACTCGGCCGGGCGTCCCAAGCCTCAGCTCGACGAGCTGGCTCGGTTCTCCTCCCTGGTCCACGAACTGACCGCGGCGGGTTGGGAGCGCGTAGCCGGCGAGGTGGCGCTCTGGGCCCCGGAGCTGTTCGAGCACGACGAGCCCTCCTGGTCGTACATCTACCGGGCCGACATCCACCCCAACATGTACCAGTCGTACATCGCTGCCCGGGAAGCCGACCTTCCCGTAGCCGTGGTCCGCGAGCGGGACATGGTCGTCGACGGGGCCCCTCCGGCCCCGGCCAAGCTCTACCTGCTCCCTTGCGCCAAGCTCGTCACCGCTCCGGGGATGAAGCTGGCGATGCGGCTGGCCGAAGAGGGCGCCACCGTGTTCGCCTCCTATTTCGCCGGCAGCCAGGCCGGCCAACGCGGCCCCTGGATGCCCTGGCTGGAACGGGCCTTCGGCGTCAGGCACCACCTTCGCTACGGTCTGGCCGACCCTATCGAGGACGCCGAGGTCACCTTCGAGATGGTGGCCGACCTGGGTGAGCTGCTGACCGGCACCACCCTCAGTTTCCCTGTCGGCGGCAGTGCCAATGCCCGCGCCTACCTCCCAGCAGAGCCCGACGGTGCCCAAATACTGGCCGTCGACGGCCATGGCCGCCCGGCCCTGTTGCGCCACCAAACGGGCAAAGGGGCCATGGTGCTGTGCACGTACCCTATAGAGCACATGGCCAGCGAACGGCCCCGGGCCAACCCAGAGGCGACCTGGCGGCTGTACTCGGCCCTGGCCACCGCCGCCGGTGTGAGCCGGCCCCTGCGGGCCGCAGACCCGAGGGTAAGCCTGGGGAGGCTCAAGGTCGGCGAAACAGACGCCTTCGTGGCCCTCAACCTCTCCGCCGACGATGTGAGCGTCGACCTGCTGAGCGACGGCCGGTCCATCCTCTCGGCCGAGGGCGCCAGCGTCGGACGCCTGGCCCTCGCGCCCTACGAGGTGGCCGTGCTCTACCTGGACGGCACCGTCCGTTAGGGCGGGCTCCTCTGGGGCCTCAGCCCTTCAGGTCGTTCAGGAGGCCGAGAAGCTCGTCGGCGGTCATGCTCCCGGGGGCGACCCGCTCGTACGCCATACGGTTAGCCGTGTCCTGCAACAGGACATTTACCGGCGTGGGCACCCCGTGGAGGCGTCCCAGCAGGACGATCTCCCCGTTTAGGTAATCGGACTCGATCGTCCGCTGGCCCCGGGCCAGGCTCTGCCACGACGAACTACCGCCCCGGGGGTAACCGCTGACGTCGTCGCCCGGGTTGAGGCGGTTACCCCGCCGTGCCCGGTCCTCGTCCACGGTGACGTGCTCGATCCCGGCCGCCTTCAGGCAGGCCTCACCTTCTTCCCACGCCAGTTGCGCCAGGCGGGTGTCCCGGTGGCCCGGCCCGCAAATGGCGTCGACGGCGTTGCCGAGGTTCCGGAGCAGCTTGGTGTACTTCCAGCGCATGATGTCGGGCCGGACGACCGACTCTATGGTGCTCTCGGACAGTGCCACCGCCACCTGCTCGGCGACGCTGTCAACACCCGACGGGTAACAGCCGATGTCGAGCAGCGCGGTTATAGGCGAAGAGCTCGCCACCACGACCCCGGGCTCGAGGTGACTGGCGGGGCACATGACGCAGATGCCGTAGACATGGGCGAACCGGCGCAGGGCCGTGGGCTCGTTGGCCACCCCGTTTTGCACGCAGACGACTGCGACCGACTTCGGGGCTGAGGCGCTCAACTGGCGCAGGGCCACGTCGGTGTCCTGGCTCTTCACGGCCAGGAGGACCACGTCGTCCTCCTGCCAGTCGACGTGCTGGGGCGACCCCTGCACGGGGACGGGCAGGACGACCACACCGGTGGCGGACGCCACAGTCAGGCCGCTACTGGCGATCGTCCGGCCGTGCTCCCCCTGGGCGACGAGGACGACCTCGTGGCCATGCTCGAACAACCGGCCCCCGACCACGCCGCCTACCGCACCTGCTCCTACCACGACGAAACGCATACTTCAGCCTCGCACTTCAGCGGCCTTGTACGTCAGCCGGCGATCGAATGCTCCTTGGCGAACTCAACCAGTTCGGAAACATAGCCGAACGCCATGGCCGTCACCGTATCGGCCGCACCGTAGTAAATGGCCAATCGTTGCGTCGCCTCGTCGCAGAGCATGGCGCACGGGAACACGACATTGGCTACGTCGCCCACGCATTCGTAGGGGGCTTGGGGCGACAGGACGTAAGGCGCGGCGCGGGCCAGGACCTTCCAGGGTTCGTCGAGGTCGAGGAGGGCGACGCCGGCGCTGTACACGTACCCGTTGCAGGATGTGAGGACCCCGTGGTAAACGAGCAGCCAGCCCTCGGACGTCTCGATCGGGACCGGGCCCCCGCCGACCTTGGTCGCCTGCCACGAGTTGGCCACAGGGCTCATCACATGACGGTGCCGGCCCCAAAAGCACATGTCCGGGCTTTCGCTGTAGAAGACGTCACCGAAGGGCGTATGGCCGTTGTCCGAGGGGCGGGAGAGCATGGCGAAGCGGCCGTTGACCTTGCGCGGGAAGAGCACCCCGTTGCGATTGAACGGCAGGTAGGCGTTCTCCCCTTGGTGGAAGTGCACGAAGTCGTCCGTCCAAGCCACCCCGATAGTGGGCCCGTGGTAGCCGTTGCACCAGGTCACGTAGTAGCGGTCGTCGATGCGGACGACCCGGGGGTCATAGCCGTACACGAAGTTGCCGATCTCAGGGTCCTGGCACACGAACTCGAGGGGCTCGGGGGTGATGTCCCAGCGCAGGCCATCGTCCGAAAAGCCTGTGTGCAGCTCCATCCGCCGTGTCCGGTCGTCACAGCGAAAGACGCCGGCGAAGCCGTCCCCGAAGGGGACGACGGCGCTGTTGAAGATACTGTTCGCCGTCGGGATGAGGTCCCTAGGTACCACGGGGTTGCGAGAGTAACGCCACAACGGCCCATTGGCACCGGGAGGCCGGTCTTCCCACGGGATGTTGGGCAGCTCTTGCTGGCCGAGGATCTTGACTGTTGTCATTTGCTGCTTGCCTTACTCTTCGACGGCCACGAAGTGGCCTGGTTCGAACTGGACGAGCGCGGGAGGAGCGTTGTTGGCCAGCACGGTGGCCACGCTGGGGCCCCCTCGGACGCGGAAGCGAGAGCGCCAGGGCTGGTCCTCCAGCTCCATGAGGCTCGGACGGGGGCCGGTCGGGACCGGCGGGGGGCCCGCCTTGCGGGGGTGAAGCCCGCTCTTGGAGTACCGCTGGCTTTGCCCCCCACCCGAGGAGGCGTCAGCCCCGAAAGTCGAGACCTGCGCCCCGGTCATGCCGGCCCCCGAGCCCTTGGCCCCTCCCGCCCCCAGGCCGTCGGCCGCATTCCGTTCGGCATCAGCGGCCTGCCATCTCCGGTGCAGCTGGGGGACGGCGGTGAGCAGGTGCCGGGTATAGGGGTGCTGGGGGTGGCCGAACACCTTCTCCGTGTCACCCATCTCGACCACGGCGCCGTAGCGGAGGATGACGGTACGGTCGCTGATGTAGTTGCCTAACGAGAGGTCGTGGGTGATAAAAAGCACCGCCAGGCCCTTGCGCTTCAGCGCCACCAGCATGTTGAGCACGTCTACCCGGGTAGAAGCGTCGAGCATGCTGATGATCTCATCGGCGATGAGAAGTTTGACGTCCAGCAGCAATGCCCTGGCCACCAGGAGGCGCTGCTGCTGCCCGCCCGAAAGCTGGTGGGGGAACTTGTTTATGACGTCGGCGGGGTTGAGGGCGACCGTCTCCAGGGCTGCTTGCACCTTTTCGTCCCATTGTTGCTGGGAAAGGTGGCCGAAGTACTCTTGGCGCACGAGCTCGAAGACCCGGTCCGCCTTGTAAAGCGGGTTGTAGGAGCTGAAAGGATCCTGGAAGACCCCCTGCACATTGCGGTAGTAGTCGTGCAACTGGCTCGGCTTCAGCCCGAGGATGTCAGTCCCGTCGAACAGGACGCGACCGCCCGAGGCTGACAGCAAGCGGAGGATTATCTTGCCCAGGGTCGATTTCCCGCTCCCGCTCTCACCGATGAGCGACACGACCTCACCCTGGTCGATGTTGAAGCTGACCTGGCGCAGAGCCGGCTTCATGCCGCCGCCAAAAGTGCCCGACTTGTAAACTTTGGAAAGCTTGTCGATCTCCAACATGCTCACCGAGCGGCCTCCTGGACCTGCAGGGCGCCTTCGGAGGCGACCTCTTCCTCTGCCTTCCAGCACGCCACGTGATGGCCCGGCCGCAGTTCGATAAAAGGCGGGTCCTCGGCGCACTTTTCGAACGCGAAGGGGCAACGGTCCCGGAACCGGCACCCTGAAGGCGGGCTCAGGAGCGAAGGCGGGCGCCCAGGGATCCCGGTCAGGGCGGCGTCCTCGTAACGAACGCCTACCTCGGGCAGCGACGCCAGGAGACGTTGCGTGTAGGGGTGGAGAGGGTGTTCGATTATCGTGGCCGCACCCGCCTTTTCGGCCAGCTTGCCCGCGTACATGATGAGGATACTGTCTGCTATCTGGGCCAGGATCGACAGGTCGTGAGTGATGACGATCATGCTCTTTACGAAGCCCCGGTCCCGGAACTCCATCAACATCTCGCCGACCGCCCGCTGGGTGGAGACGTCCAAGGCAGAGGTCACCTCGTCGGCGATCAGGAGAGACGGGTTGAGCAGGGTCGAGATGACCATGGTGACGCGCTGGCGCATGCCACCGGACAGTTCGAACGGGTACCTCTCCAGGACATCGTCCGGCAGCCCGACCAAGGCGATGCGGCGCTGGAACTCCTCGCGGACGGAGCTGAAGCGGACGCCCCGGGACTTGAGGAGGTCGCTCGCCATCCGGCCGACCCTCCTCGTGGGGTTGAGCGCGCTCATGGCGTACTGCGGGATGATCGAAACGGCCCGCAAGCGGAAGTGGTTCATGGCCCGGCTGTCCGAAATGGGCAGGGGGCGCCCGTCGAGCTCCACCGTCCCGCCGGTGACCTTCATACGCCCTTCCATGAAGATCAAGCTGTTGCCCAGGGTCGACTTGCCGCAACCGGACTCGCCGGCCAGGCCCATGATCTCGCCGTCGGCGATGCTGAGACTGACGCGGTCCACCGCCTGCACGTCCCCGCGCAGGCTCTGGTAGGCGACGCTGAGGTCTTCTATCTTGAGGCTCACAGCTCCCTCAACTTCGGGTTGAAGACTTCGTCGAGCCCCACGTTGGAGATGTACAACGCCGCCACGATGAGGGTCATCACCAAGCCGGGCGGTATAAACCACCACCACATATGGAGCGTGAGGCCGCTCCACAGCTCCGCCTTGTTCATCATGTCGCCCAGCGACACTCCGTTGGTCGGCCCGAGGCCGAGGAAGTCGTAGCTGACGGCCAGGAGCATGGACCCGGCGAACAGCAGGATGAACACCAGCAACAGGTAGGACGCCATGTTGGGGGCGATGTCCTTGATCACTATGCTGGGCCCCCGCTTGCCCGACATCCGGGCCAGGTCCACGAAGTCGCGGTCGCGCAGGGTGAAGGTCTGCGCCCTCACGGCCCTGGCCACCCAAGGCCACGAGGTGGCGCCGATGAAAACGCCCTCGAAGAAAACACTGTGGGTCTTGAAGTAAGCACCGATCACCAGCAATAGGACCAGGGCCGGCATCATGATCACGATGTTGGTGAACATCTGCAAGATCTCGTCCAGAAAGCCCCCCCGCCATCCGGCGGAGAAACCTACCGCCAGACCGATCAGACCGGCGAAGAGAGCCCCCAGGAACCCGACCATGTAACTGTCACGGAGGCTGTACAACAGCACCGAGAAGACATCCTCACCGAAGTAGGTCGTCCCCAGGAGATGGTGGATGGAGGGGTGCAGGAAAGGCGGGGCCACGAACTGCTGGTCGCCGTAAGGAGCGAGCCACGGCCCGAAGATGGCGGCCAGGACGAAAACGACTTCGACTGTGAACCCGAGCATGAACTTCTTGTTGCGCACCGCGAAGTACACGAACTCGAAGCGGCGGCGCCCCGTGTAATGGACACCGGTCGAGGGCATGCTCGTCCCCCCTGCCGCCGGCCCGGGGGCGTCGGCCTGCCGGTCACCTGGCCCCGCCGGCGACGCTCCCGCCAGGACGTCCTTCCCCGGTGATTGTTGTCCCAAGCTCATGCCTGCGCTCCCTGCATGCTGAGGCGGGTCCTCGGGTCGACCATCACATAAACGATGTCAATAATGAAGTTGGCGATGAGCACGCCGAGGATGATGAACAAGAATATCCCTTGTAACAAAAAGAAGTCCTGGTCGGTCACGGCCAGGTAGATAAGGTGGCCGAGGCCGGGGTACTGGAACACCTCCTCGGTGACGATGTTGCCACCGATCACCGTGCCCAGGGATATGGCCAGGCCCGAAAGCTGGGGCAGGACAGCGTTGCGGTACGCGTACCTGCGCACGAGGTGCTGGGTAGCGCCAAGGGAGCGGAGGTACCGGGCATAGTCGGTCTCCAGCTCATATATGACGAGGTTCCTCATCCCGATGGCCCACCCACCGAAGCTCACCAGGAACACGGTCAGGAAAGGCAGGAACCAGTGGTAGGCGAGGCTGACCACGAAGCTCCAGCTCCAATTGGGGACCATGCTCTCGGAGTACCCGCCGGATATGGGGAACCACCGGGTCACGGCACCCAGGTAAAAGGCGGCGGCCAGCGCCAGCCAGGGGTAGGGCGAGGCCTGGAAGAGGTAACCGACAGGAAGGACCGTGTTATCGAGCAGCTTGCGCCGTGCTGCCGCCGCTCCGATCCGGTTGCCGAGAAAATAGCTCAAAAGTATTGCCGGCACCAACAACGCCAGGGTGTAGGGGACGGCGGCCAAGATGACGCTGCGCACGGTCGCCGGGTAAGCGTAGATGCTCACGCCCAGGTTGCCGTGGAAAATGTTGTCCCAGTACTGCCAGTACTGCTGCCAAAGGGGCACGTTCAGCCCGAATGCCTTGGCAAAGGTCTTGTACAAGGCCGTCCACGAGCCTGGGGCCAGGGTCGAGAACTTGTCGACGTACACCGCTACGGGGTCGCCCGGGACCAGGCGCGGTATCAACCAGTCGACCGTAACCCCGACAAAAAAGGCCAGTACGTACGTGACCAGCTTTCGGGTGAGATAACGCCTCACCTTGTCACTCCTCCACATCCTGCTAAGGCCAGCGGCCCACCGCCAAGTGTAGAAGGCGGTGGGCCGGCTGTCAGGTTTCTAGGACCAGCTATTTGGGCTGAATTTGGCCTTACGCAGGCTTGAGCTGGGCCAGGCCCAGGACCGTGGTCATGGCTCCCAGCCATCCGGCCCACATGACCGGCGTGTAGCGGTCGCTGGGGTTGGTGTTGGAGGGGTAGTTGGTCCACACGGTGGTTTGGCCCTGGAACCAGGCCCCGTTGTACCACAGGGGCACCTCAGGCAGCTGCTGGAGGAACCGGGTCTCGACCTGGCTGTAGATCTTGTCCAGCGCCGCGGTGTTGCTGGTCGGAGTGGTCGCAGCCTTCTCCACGAGGGCCCACGCCGCCGGGTCGCTGAAGCGCTCGACGTTGAGCTCGGCGCTCTGGCTCTTCGCTATCGGGAGCTGGTAGACACGGTCGAAGTAGCTATAGGGCGTGGCGTCGGGACCGGCGTTGTTGTCGATCATCATGTCGTAGTTGCCACTGGCCTCATCGGCGGTGCGGTCGTTGGACGACGGGTAGATCGGGCTGACATTGATGCCGACCTTGTTGAGCTGCTGGGAGATGATCTGGATGGCAGCCATCCAGTCGGTCCACCCGTCCGGCACCTCGAGGGTGAGCTTCTGTCCCTTGTAGCCGGCTTCCTTGAGGAGGGTCTTGGCCATGCTCGGGTTGTAGCTGAAGCCGTACTGCTTGACAACGCTCGAGTTGACATAAGAGTCCAGGTTCGGCAAGAGCCCAGTCGGGTTGGCCGCCTTGACTATCCCGGTGTAGACGCCGCTCACGACCGACTGCGGGTTGATGGCCTCAGCCACCGCATGGCGGAAGTCGGCGTTGTTCATCGGGGCTTTGGTGGTGTTCATCTCCAGCCAAGCGGTGTTGGCCGAGAGCATGTAGGGCGAATCCTTGTAGAAGGTCCGCAAGCCATAGCCGCCGGTGCCGTGGAGGCCGCTGATAAGGCTGGAGATCCCGGGGAGGAAGTTGTTGCTCCAGTCGATCTGGTTGCTCACAAGGTTGGACAGCTCGACGTTGTTGGAAGCATTTACCTGGTCGCAGAGGTACTTGAAGGAGAACGACAGGTGCAGCTGGCTAAGCCCCCACCAATTGGGGTTGAGCTGGTAGCAGGCCTGCGTGGACCCGGAGCCGGTCGTCGAGGCGATGAGGCTCATCGGGCCGGTGCTGACGGGGGACAGGTTGGCGCTGGTCACCTGGTCGGCGGCCGACAGGGTCGACCACACTTCCTTCGGCAGCACGGGCTGGTTCCACAGGTAGCGCTGCCACGCCGTGTAGGGCGGCGGGCTGGTGAAGTTCACCGTAACCGTGTTGCCACTGGAAGTCACGCTCTGGATGAACTGGCCCAGGTTGCTGTAGGGCACGGCCGGGTTGGTCTTGGCCAGGCTTATCGAGTAGGCGACATCGGCCCCGGTGAGAGGAGTGCCATCGCTCCACTTAACGCCATTGCGGACGGCGATGGTGTAGGTGCTACCGCTCCACGTGCCGCTCGTCGCCAACCAGGGCATATAGCTGTTGGTGATGGGGTTGTAGAGGTAGAGAGGCTCGTAGAGCAGCCCCATGGTGCCGGTGTAATAGTTGCCGGTGTTGAGGGGGTTGAAGTTGGTGGGGGGGCCGTATTCGGTCCCGCTGGTGTAGAGCGTCTCGTTGCGCGGGAAACTGACTGCATTGGCCACCTTGGCGGCGGAAGCCGTACCCGTGCTTACGAAACTCAACAAGGGCAGCGCTAGCGCGGCCGCAGTAAAGACGGTGCCACAGCGGACAACCATCTTCTTTTTGCTTGTCACCATATTGTCAGTGCTCCTTATCTTGGTACTTGGCCCGAAATAGGGCCGCGCTACACCCAGCCCATCGGGCCGGTTGTCTTTTTCGCTCCAGGTACTACTGGATCTGCATTTGGGAGTTTCGGTAGATCTGGTTACGCGTAGGACTGCGGCCCGTCGGCCGCACGAGAAGGAACGGCACATGGCGCCAGGGGACGGGTGGGGCCTTACTGGCGAGAAGTCGTACCGACGGCCGCGAACCAGCCTCGGCCACCCATTGCACCCCCTTGTGCAGTCTCTGTCGTTGAACCGGTTAAGACCGTACGGCAAGTACGTTAAGCACGGCGGCCGGAGGAGTCAAGTCACTTTGCTGTTTTTCGCAAAAAAGCTGCTGACCAGCGCCTTTAGCCCGCCATCAATGACCCGCAAATCCAGGGCAGGTCAAGACGAGGCCATGGTGCGGGCGTCGCTCCTAGGCGGGGACTGCGGCCGTGCTGGCCCGAGGGACCAGTGCGGTGGGCTCTTCCTCCGCCGGCGGCACGGGCCGGCCCTCGAGCAGGTCGAGCAGGGCGCACGCGGCGCGCGCCCCGTAGGCTTCCACGTCGCGGGCGCAGGCGGTGAGCGAAGGCCGCACCACCTCGCACAGGATGGAGTCGTCGAAGGACACGACCGACAGCTCGTTGGGTACCACGATGCCCAACTCCTGGGCCACGCCCAGGCCGGCCACGGCCATGATGTCGTTGTCGTAGATGATGGCCGTGGGCCGGCGTTTTGCGGCCAGGAGCTTCCGGGTGGCGTCCGCCCCGGCCGAGCTGGTGTAGTCCGTGGGCAGCACCCGACCGCTGGCGCCCGCCTCCGCCAATGCCTCCTCGAGCACGTCGTTGCGGACCTTCGTGCAGGCGAAAGCGTTGGACCCGGCCACCCGGTCGATGCGGGTATGGCCCAGAGCCACCAGGTGGTCGACGATCTGACGTATGCCGGAGGTGTCGTTGCCGGGGAAATAAGGCACCGTGCCCGTCGCTCCCGGTCCCCCGACGATCACGGCCGGGAGGTGGAGCTGCTCCACTTGAGGCACCCTGGGGTCATCCACCCGGAGGTCCACGAGGAGCACGCCGTCCACGTGCCGCTCGGCCCACCAGCGCCGCAGCGCCACCGCCTCCGCTTCAACGTCCTCGACGATCTGCAGCATGAGCGATATCTGGCGAGCCGACAACTCAGCCTCGATCCCGGACAGCAGCTTGGAGAAGAACGGCTCGTAGGCCAGGGTGCGGGCCGGCCGGGCCAAGGCCAGGCCGCACGCCCCTGAACGCGACGCAGACAGGGCACGGGCGGCCCGGTTGGGCTGCCAGCCCGCCTCGGCGGCGACGGCGAGGATGCGCTGGCGGGTCGGTTCGGACAGGCCCGGGTTCCCGTTTAATGCGTACGAAACCGAGCCCTTCGAGACGCCGGCTCGCTCCGCTATGTCCGCGATGGTCGGCCTACGTGGGCCCAACTGCCTGCGTGGCACAGCCTGTTCTCCCTAGTCCCTGGTGGCGCTCACTTTACAGAAGTGGCTTGGGCGCCTCAAAGCGAGCGGCCTATTCCCACTCGATCGTGCCAGGCGGCTTGCTCGTTATGTCGAGCACGACACGGTTTATTTCGTTTACCTCATTGGTAATTCGCGTCGAGACCCGCGCCAGTACGTCGTAGGGGAGGCGGGAAAAGTCGGCGGTCATGGCGTCCTCACTGCTCACCGGCCGTAATACCACAGGATGACCGTAGGTCCGCCCGTCGCCCTGCACCCCGACACTGCGCACATCGGCCAGCAGGACGACCGGGCACTGCCAAATCTCGCGGTCCAGACCGGCCCGGGAAAGCTCCTCGCGCACGATGGCGTCCGCTTGGCGCAGGACGCGCAGGCGTTCCTCGGTGACGGCCCCTACGATCCTTATGGCCAGGCCCGGCCCGGGGAAGGGCTGGCGCCAAACGAGATCCTTGGGCAACCCAAGCTCTTCGCCGACGGCCCGGACCTCGTCCTTGAACAAACTGCGCAGGGGCTCGACGAGCTCGAAACGCAGGTCGTCGGGCAGGCCCCCCACATTGTGGTGGCTCTTGATGTTGGCGGCCCCCTCGCCTCCCCCCGACTCGACGACGTCCGGGTAGAGGGTGCCCTGCACGAGGAACCTCACTTCACCGGCATGCTCCCGGCCCTGGGCCCGGACGATGTCCGCCGCCGCGCCCTCGAACGCCCGGATGAACTCCCGGCCGATCGCCTTACGCTTGGCCTCCGGGCCGGTCGGGTCGGGCAGCGCGGCCAGGGCGTCCAGGAACTGGCGCCGGGCGTGGACGGTGCGCAGCCGGACGCCGGTCGCCTTCACGAAATCCTGCTCGACCTGCTCACGCTCCCCCTCGCGCAGGAGCCCGTGGTCCACGAAGACGCAGGTGAGCTGCTCTCCCACGGCCCGCTGGACCAGCGCCGCGGCCACGGCGGAGTCCACCCCGCCGGAGAGCCCGGCTATGACGGTGTGGCTGCCCACGAGGTCGGCTATAGATTTGACCGACGCGTCGATGATGCTCCCGGTCGTCCAGGTCGGAGCGATGCCGGCGCAGCGGTAGAGGAAGTTTTCGATGAGGCGTTGGCCGTTGTCGGTATGGACGACTTCGGGGTGCCATTGCACCGCGAACAGACGGCGGGCCGGGTCTTCGAACGCCGCTATCGGGGCACCTTCAGTGGACGCCGTGCAAACGAAGCCCGGGGGTAACTGGACGGCGGCGTCGCGGTGCGACATCCACACCGATTGGTGGGCGGGCAGGCCTGCCAAAAGCCCCGCGGCGGTGTGGAGCTCGGCCTCGGTCCGGCCGAACTCGCCTTTGGGGGTGTGGCCCACCGCTCCACCCAGGGCGACCGCCATCGCCTGCAGGCCATAGCAGATGCCGAGGACAGGTATGCCCGCACTGAACAGGGAGGGGTCCGCCTTGGGTGCGCCGGGCACGTAGACGCTCTCGGGACCGCCGGACAGTACCAGCGCGCTAGGCCGGCGGGCGACGATCTCGGCCACGGACGTCGTGTGAGGGATTATCTCGCTGTAGACCCGGGCCTCGCGCACCCGCCGGGCAATAAGCTGGGCGTACTGGGCCCCGTAATCGACCACCAGCACGGGGCCGGGTAGGCTCATCAAGACAGAGTACACGGCGCAACCTTAGGCCCGGGCCCGGCAACCTTAGGCCAAACCGGCTCTTTCCTCGCCGCTGTAGACCTTGAACCTCTCCTCGCGTAAGAACCCCACGAGGGTAAGCCCGAACTCGCGGGCGAGCTCAACGGCGAGGCTGCTCGGGGCCGATACGGAGCACAGCGCGGGGGCCCCGGCGGCCAGAGATTTCTGCACGAGCTCGAAACTCGAACGTCCACTGACCATGAGCAGGTGGCCGGCCAGGGGCAGCTTGTTTTCCATGAAAGCCCAACCGATCAGCTTGTCCACCGCGTTGTGGCGTCCGACGTCTTCGCGCAGGGCGACCAGGTCGCCCGCGGCGGTGAACAACCCGGCGGCATGCAGTCCTCCGGTCGTCTCGAACAGCCGCTGTGCGCCGCGCAACTTCGCCGGCAGGGAACGGAGCATGTCGGCCGGGAACAAGGGGCCGTCCGGGGCCGGCCCGTAACCGCGGAGGCGCAAACCCTCCATCGTCGCCTTGCCGCAGACTCCGCAGGCGCTGGTGACCGAGAAATGCCGTTCGAGGGGGGCCAGGTCCAGGGCTGCCAGCCCGACCATCTCGACATTGACGATGTTGTAGCGCTGCTGCTCGTCGACGTCCCTGTCGACGCAGTAGCTGACGCGGCGCAATTGTTCCCTGGCCCGCAAGATCCCCTCGCTGAACATAAAACCGACGGCCAGTTCGAAGTCGGCGCCCGGCGTGCGCATGGTGACGGCCACCGGGTGCCGGACACCCCCGTGAAGCAGACGGATCTCGAGTGGCTCCTCGCTGGCCAGGGAGTCCTCTCCTCGGTGGGCCCC
>Ga0182016_10000120_pt1 | contig 87065 bp, 80 predicted proteins | sample 712S2MmetaG_FD_120491 | JGI IMG/M metagenome (GOLD analysis project Ga0182016, IMG submission 120491) | Permafrost microbial communities from Stordalen Mire, Sweden - 712S2M metaG | ecosystem: Environmental > Terrestrial > Soil > Wetlands > Permafrost | place: Sweden: Stordalen | collected...
GAGCCCTGGAGGTGGTGAATATTCGAGAATTAAGAGGGATGTTATCGAAGCAAAATCAACGGGACTGGAATCGGCTTATGGGTGAAGCAAAAGAAATAAGGCTTTCTGGAATCTTAAGTCCTTTTGAGATAGTCCGAGGGCATCTAATGAAATGTAAGCCGTTAAGATTGCATGCCAAATACTTTGCTATAATTGATTCATAATTCCAATTTTTTTCGCACTAATCTAATTGCATTCTTAATTTTTATTCTCTAATCGCTGAATCCATTCGGACAACGCTTTTCGTGATTCTTCAAGCATCGCACCAGGTGTAAGAATTTTATCTTCAGGAATAATTCCATCAAGCACAGCATCTCCTAGAGTCTCTTTTTCTTTGATTTTGTTCATTCTTTGTTTATCCCATGACCACTCATTCCCCTCATTGATTAAGACTACCTGCGGTATTATAACCTTCACTTTAGTGAAAGCAGAACCTTGCCGATAAATCCTTCCTTCTAATTGTTCAAAGCCAGAACTTGTCCAGGGTAAGCTAAGTACTATTAGTTGATCACAAACATATTGCAATCCATCCAATCCGGTACCAATTGCACTAGAGGCTACAAGAACATCTATTTTCTTCTCAAGAAATAGAGGCAACCCCTTTTTATTTTTTCCTGTGAATTCACCATGAGACCATCCTCTCTCTCTTAAGTATGTTTTAATTTCCTTTACTAAGCCATCAACGAATTGCGTATAAATAATAGTTCCAGGCTTGATATATTGATCAATGGCAGGCAATTTGGCTTCTAAAAGATATGTTTCTAATTTGAGAATCTCATTTTTTTGAACTGTTTGAAGTTTTTCAAGCAGAAATTGTCCCTGAATGTTAATGAAAGATCTATCTATAGCTATCTGATAGAGGGGTACGTGTCTTACTCCGTTCAATACCATTTGTTCATGAATTGAAATACAATTTTCCAAACTAGGAAACATCTTTAGTTCCTTAAATTTTTCTCCCTTTATCATGTTCAAAAGACTCACTGCTTCATCTAAGCTATTGATAACAGGAGTGGCACTCATTCCAAGAGTACATAAGTCAACATTATTGAAACGAGCTTTGAATAGAAGTTGCTCTAAAAGATTTCTTCTTTTAGTAACATCTACTCCTCGTTTTTTTGCACTTTGAATCTCATCAAGCACTACAAAATCAATAATATGATTTCCAACTAACCATTCAACATAATCGCTAGAATCCTTTTGCTGAAAAGCTTCATAATTAAGAATCAAATATGTGGGCATTGAAGAAGAAGGCCTAAGCTGATGAGGCATTTTTCTTAAAAAGACCTGGCAACATGGAAAGGCCTGTAGAATTTCCATACGCCATCCATCTAGGGTATTATTTAGAGCAATTACGATTGTTAATTTTGCTTCAATAACCCGACTTGCAAGAATTGCAGCTAATGTTTTTCCAGCCCCCGGTCCACTCCAATTACCAAGAGAACGTTCATTTTTGATTCTAAAGGCTACTAATTGCTGCATAAGATTAGGAGGAACAATCTTTCCATTTTTGCTAAAAGCATATCCTTTTGGAGTTTCTAAAGCGCAAGCACCATAATACTGTTGAATAAATCGTTCTTTTACAATTGCACTATAAACGCCATCTTTAAAAGACGTAATCATATCAATGGTTTTCTTTTGCTCTTCTTGAGGCATAGATAAAATTTGCTTCCAATAATTTGCAATCTCTTTAGCAATCAAATATTCAATAATAGACTCATCAGGGTTATTCACGAGATCAATGATCTTTCGATCAAAAGAAGACAATCTGTCTTTTATTTTTAACTCTGGCAATCTTTTATCTTCAGAATAGTTATCGATATCTTGATTCATTTCTAATTGATTATAAGACTGCTCATTTACTGATATTAACTGCGCGTCATCAGTTTCTAAATGGTTTAATACACAGTCAGCAATCTTTTGAGTTGCATCTGCTCGATTACTTGAATGTGCCAACTTGACAATCTCTTTTAGAAGAGGAGCGCATTTGCTGGCCATGTTCTTCGATGCATCGATGAGCTTATTATGTTTCATAATGCTGTACAACTCATCAGGAGACATTTTATCAAGAAGCGGTAAAAGACTTTTCACAAAAGCAAGAATAGCAAATTTATTCCATACACTAACAATCCCTAGCCAATCTCCCCAACCAAGCCATTCGTCTTGATAAATTGCTGATGGATTTGCAGGTATATCATCAGGTTTTTCTGAGGTCTTTACCCATTCTCGCCAATCTTTTTGGTTTTTTAAACCTAAGGAACGGACAAAGGTTCGCGCTTTTTCAAATGGTCGAAATATTTTGTTTTGATTGGCTACTCTTGCAGTACCTAACCAATTACCCCAATCAAGCCATTCATTAGCATAAATATGCGATGGACTTTGTGGAATATCTTCTGGCCTTTGGCTAGATTGCGCCCAGCGGATCCAATCCTCTTTATTTTGTAATCCAAGTGCCCTTACAAAGATACGCGCATCATGAAACGAACGATACTTACGATTTTTATGAGCTACAAAACCAGTACCGAGAAAATCTCCCCACCCATTCCAACCCTTTCGAGCATAAACCTCACTAGGATCTGCTGGAATATCAGCCAATCTCGCATCTGTTTTGGCCCATTCCGCCCATTCTTCTTTTCCTGAAAACCCAAGGGATTGGGCAAAGATTCGAGCCTCTTGAAAAGAACGAAATTTTCTGTTTTGAGGTGCAACAGCCCCAGTTCCTAGAAAATCACCTATACTGAACCACCCTTTACCCGCGTATGTTTGCAATGGAGATGCGGGAATATTCTGTGGTCTAGATTCAGATTTTGCCCATTTTCTAAATTCGGACATATTGCGTATACCCTGCTTAATCATGAATTTTTTAGCATCTTCATATGAAAGGAATTCACGGTTTTGTGAGGCAACATAACCAGTTCCTAAAAAATCTCCCGCACCTTTCCATCCTTTATTTTTATAAACGCCACTCGGATATGAAGGGATGTCTGAAGGCAATGCATCTAATTGAACCAATATTTTCCATTCGGTCATACTTTTTAAGCCAAGCGCTCTAGCATAATTCCGCGCTTCTTCAAAAGAACGAAATTCTTGGCTTTGAGATAGACGATATTTACGTCCACGATTTATTATTTCAGCATTTAGAAAATCATTCCAACCAGCCCATCCTTTTTTCGAATAAAAATGATTAGGCCATTTTGGTAAATCCTGTGGTTCATTTTCATTAAACCATTTCAACCACTGATATCTTCCTTTTAATCCTAAAGATCGGGCAAATTCACGAGCTTCTGCAAACGATCTGAATGTCCTGCGGTTAGCAATAACCTTGGTCCCAAGAAAATCTGCAAAATCGATCCATCCCTCTTTTTTGTAAGCTTGTTGAGGATTTGCTGGAATGGCTTGAGGCTTATGACCAGACTTAGTCCAAGCCTTCCATTCGGTAGTATTTTTAAGTTCTAGAGAATGTACAAAGGTTCGAGCAGTGATAAAAGACATCCATTTCTGTTTATTTGGCATAATTATTTCCTAATGGCGCGAATCTTTAATGTGAGGCTTCTGGCTTTATAGATTATAAGAATTAATCTATAGCATAAATAAAATTACGAAATGCAACAATCTTTTTACCTTAAAAATGCATGGATAAAAACGTTCAATCCATATTTAGCATTAGCATAATCATGAAAGAATCTTTATAGTTCTGAATCAACCAGAAGGACAAAGAGAATAGATATTTAGAGTATTGAAAATCAGCTGGAGTTAACGCATTATGCCCGTCTTTCCCTTTTTAGGATTTTTTAACTAAGGGCAATGATTAGAATTATTATTCCCGATTTGTTAATTCTTTTGAATCCGTGAATTGGTAAGAAGTTATTATCAAAGAAATAATCGTATATTGGTTTAAAAAATTAATGATATTCTGCTCCCCATATTTTTTTTACTATCAAAGGCTTAACACGTTTATTCATCTTATCGGGCCATAGTTTAACTCTTTCAAATTTTATTTCTTCATTCGTAAAGTTTTTTAAATCTAAAAAAATGCTTTTCCCCATCAATAGATCCTGTGGTTGTTGTGTCAATATGTTTGAGTAGCGCAGATCTTCATTAAATATTGTATTTATACCTTTAGAATAACAGTCAATCCTTTTTCGTATTGTATCTTTATTTTCTTGTGAGAAAACTATAACACGATAACGTATGCCGTCCTTATTGTGGCCATAAAAAAACAGCGGTGGCATTTCAGCATCGGCGTTATCATCTTGTGCCCTTATTAAACGCTTGGATTCAGCAGCGCTGCTATTAAAATCTTCTTCTGATGCAGTTAGAAGTATGAGATTGGTATGCAATACCCCATGCTTAACATATTCAAGTAAAATTGTGTTAAGCACCTTAATAAATGCGAGTTCTAAATTTTTATAGGCTTGTTTTGGATACTCATCTTTATTGATAACTAACAAAAATAAATATCGAATTACCGAATCCTCTACCAGGGTAGTAATGAATGCATTATATTTTTCTTCTGATTCTGATAATTCTTGGGCATATATAAGAATCTTCGATTTAAGCGCATAAAACAATTTATGAAAAGGATATTCACGCACAGCAAATAAAACTTGGCTATAAATTCCTTTCTGAGGGAAAATCAATTTTATTTTCTCTCTAAAAATTACTTCTAAAAGAGTTTGATGATGCTTAATATCTTCTTCAGATATAGCTTGTCCGTTCTTAATTTTATCTTTTATTTTTTTCTTACTTTTTGATATTGCACTACTAATTTCTGGAGCATGCCAAATCTCATTTCGAAATTTTCCCTGCCCAATCATTTCAATAAACAATTTATGCGTAATTATGATATCTTTTATATTATATTTTCTCAATAATGCTGCGATAAATTGAATTTTTTTAATTTTATATTTACCTTGCACATTTCTAAGTATTAAATCTCCAAGCACACAACTATCTAAATATGCAATATTAACTATGTGATTTGAATCACCTTTTTTCTTATATTTTCTTTTAAAAATTCTTAATTTTCTATACATTTTATCTTTACATTCTCAGAGTTACTAAATTAGATATCACATATCTCATCCTTTTTTTGATTCCCTGTTACAATTATACCAAAATTTGCACACAACTAGCACAACTAAGAGCATAATTATGAAAGCAATTCTCATAGCACGGGTAAGCACAGAAGAACAAAGAGAAGCCGGCAATTCATTACCCGCACAAATAGCACGGCTTGAAAGATACTGCCAAAGCAAAGGCTTTCAAATAGCCCAAGTCTGCAGCTTTGATGAAAGCGCCTATACCAATGATCGTTCTGAATTTGATCGCATTATCGATATCATTTTAGCCCAAACAGAAAAGACTGCCGTTTGCTGTGATAAAGTGGATCGGCTCTCCCGCAATGTATTTGATAAACGTATCTCCGTTCTTTATGAACGAGCATTAAGCGATGAAATAGAATTGCATTTTGTATCCGATGGGCAGATTATCACCAGCCGCATTTCTGCGGTAGAAAAATTTCAATTTAGCATCAGCCTTGGACTGGCAAAATATTATTCGGATGCTATTAGCGATAACGTGAAGCGTGCGCTTGAACAAAAGCTCCGCAAAGGAGAATGGCCGGCAATGGCTCCTTATGGATATAAGAATATCACCAACGCAGCTGGCAATACCGATATCATTGTTGATGAGTATGAAGCGCATATTGTGAGAAAATTATATGAGCTCTATGCAACGGGTGCTTATTCCATGGATTTGCTACGGGCAAAAGTAAAAAAAGATTATGGGTTGGATTGGGCCAAGGGCTATCTTTGGAAGATGCTTAATAATCATTTCTTTTATGGGATAATGGTTGTAAAAGGTAAATCATATCCTCATCGCTATCCAACCATTATTTCTCAAACCCTTTTTGAGCAGGTACAACAAGTGAAGGCAAGTTACAATAAAAAACCATTTAAGTTCGCCGGTAAACCATATGTTTATCGAGGCCTTATCCGATGCGCCCATTGCGGATTGGCTATAACGCCCGAGAAGCATAAAGGCAACATCTATTACCATTGCACCCAATATAATGGCAAGCATGGCGCAAAATGGCTGCGTGAAGAAGCAATCACTGAGCAATTAGGCAAAGTATTTAAAAATATTCAGATGCCGGAAGATATAATTCTGGAAATTATAGAAACGCTCAATGCGGTGCATCAGGATAAGGTGGAATTCCACAATAGAGAGTTTGATAGGCTCACTTCCGAACAAAAAACCACCACTAAGATGATGGATAATCTTTACCTTGATAAACTCAAGGGGAGAATTACTGAGAGCGAGTATGACAAATTTTACACTTCACTACGCGATCAAGTGACCGATATTAGTATCCGTCTTGAGAAATTACAAGAAGCTGAAGATAACTATTATTTAACTTCAAAACATGTTCTGGATCTGGTTAACCGTGCTTATGAATTATTTATCGGTTCTGAAGTTGAGGAAAAACGGCAATTAATCAAGCTTGTACTTCAGAACTTGAGACTGGAAGATGATAAGCTGCTCTGGGACGCTGCTAAGCCATTTGATTTGATCCTAGAAAGTTCGGATCGTCAACAATGGCGGGGCTGATGGGCCTCGATCCCACGACCTTCCGCGTGACAGGCGGACGCTCTAACCAACTGAGCTACAGCCCCTAATTTTTAGGGAATCCTCCTACGCTCTTACGAGTTCGGGCGGACAAGATTTGATGTGTATTTCATTTTTCAACGTGCCTTATGTCACTCAGCATAGTCGAGAGTTTGGATGAAATAGCAGAATTTTTATACTACCTACCATGTATCTTTTGCTTCATCCTTAGCTGGCCTGCCATTCGTAGCTTGCCTCTACTTCGCTCTTCGAGCTACGAAGAGCAAGCGAGCCGGACTTGTCCTACGAAGCTTTAGCGAAGTAGGAAGCCCCGGATAAGCGTAGAATGGCTCCTCGGGCAGGACTCGAACCTGCGACCCAACGATTAACAGTCGTTTGCTCTACCAACTGAGCTACCGAGGAATAACATTTCAATTTTACAGTGAAGTTAGGGGGAACTAAGGTGTAGGCAGCCCTACTTCGCTCATAAATGAGCTTCGAAGGGCAACCTTCGCTTTTTGCTATATTGCTTTATTTCAAATATATGGCCGTGCCAGCCGAAGCCTTGGCGTAGGCTGGTGGGCGGTGTAGGATTCGAACCTACGACCCCCAGTTTGTAAGACTGATGCTCTAACCAACTGAGCTAACCGCCCCTAATTTCAGACTCAAAGATTGTAAAAGAAAAGAGCCCGAAAGTCAAAGCCATTTTGCATAATTCTTTATTATTACCGCAAAAGGGCGTTACCTGGTAATGAAAATCAGCGCAAAAAAATACTATTATAACATTTATTCGCATCCTTAAGAGTATGGACTTCCAGTCTGTTTTTTGCTTATCTTTTATCATCAAATCTTCAAAAAAAGGATGATTGTTTATGATGCAGAAAGTGTACATTGTCTTTTGTTTCTGGTTAATTTTGGCAAGCACTCTTTTTAGCACCTGTCCGCCCCAATCGGCACAGTTTTGCGCTGTGTGCGTGGATACCTCTTTGGTGATCAATGGCACGGGCATAAGCGATTCGTGTGATACGGGTGCCCTGGTAGTTGCCGGCGATGTAGGAATCGGCGGCAATATGAATATTTGCGGGGTTACCACCATGGGTGGCGCACGCACTGTATCATCAGAGGATCAGCGGCGTGGCCCTGCGTGCACCGCGTCGGATTTACGCTTGCAAGTTAACGGTTCAGTGGGTGTTGTGAATGATCTTTTGGTATGCGGCACCGTATTTGCCAATGGTTTTAGCGGATCCATTGCGGGCCTGACGGGTGGTAATGGCGCCACGGGAGCAACGGGTAACACCGGCGCCACCGGGGTGCAGGGCGTAAAAGGAAATACCGGCGCGCCCGGATCTTCCGGGCCAACAGGATTGGCCGGTCAAACAGGCGCCACCGGTTCAACAGGTTTTACCGGAAATACCGGGCCCACCGGTTTAGTGGGTTCTACCGGGCAAGCAGGATTTACCGGTAACACCGGATTGCCGGGGCAAACCGGTTCTACCGGAACTGCTGGCTCAACCGGTTCAACGGGTTCAGTTGGCCAAACAGGCGCCACCGGTTCAATGGGCAGCACCGGACAAACAGGGTTTACCGGAAATACCGGCTCAACGGGTAATGTCGGATCAACGGGTTCAGCTGGCCAAACAGGCGCAACCGGTTCGAGCGGCAACACCGGCTCAACAGGGTTTACCGGAAATACCGGGTCCACCGGTTCAGTTGGTTCTACCGGTTCAGTGGGCTCAACGGGCCAAACAGGATTTACCGGCAATACCGGATCGACTGGTTCAATTGGCACCACGGGCCAAACAGGATTTACCGGCAATACCGGGCAAACCGGCTCAACAGGATCAACAGGCAGTACCGGCCAAACAGGTTCAACCGGCCAAACAGGTTCAACCGGCTCAACGGGATCAACGGGAGCAACCGGACGTACCGGATCCACCGGAACAACCGGTTCAACCGGAAGAACCGGCGCAACAGGTTACACCGGCGCCACCGGCCCCACCGGATCACTTTCGAATAATCTATCTTCCTATTATAATCCTGCCGGCGCATCAAATATTCAGTCGGGCGAAACCATAAGCATCGATTATGATACGCTCAATACCAGCCTTGGTTCTAATATTACGGTTAATGGTAATAATATCACCATTTCAGCCAACGGCACGTATTTGTTCAGCGTTGAGGGAGTGGTGCAACAAGCCACCCTGGAAGCCGCAGCAAATATTCTTACCTTTTCAGTCGCGTTACAAGAAGTGCCCAATACCGGATCGCCTTTTAATGTTGCACCATGGCCCCTGGCCGAATACAGTATTATATCATCCGGTGATGGAGGCGATATCGTTATGCAAGCCTTTAATGTGCTGCAAATGGTCAAGGTAACCAACGCGCCATGTGTTTTTAACGCGCAATTGGGCAATAGTTCCGGCAACTATATCAATTTATTAAATCCGATATTAAATGTGATTCAACTCGATTAATTCTCTAAAAGGGCATGCGTCATGAACGGTAGTGTATGTGTTAGATATCTGGTAAAGTTCTGCTTGGCGCTCTTGTGTGCATGCCTTTTTAATGCGGTGCATACCGGCGAAAAATATCCTGTTGATATTTGTTATCTGCTTGCGGATTTAAAATATAGCGCCAAGCAGGGGGTTAAAATTTGCGAGGTGCAGCAAGGGTGCCTTTCATTGTTTAACGGCGATAGTTTTCGAGGCACGTACGAAGAATCTATCCATACAGCTCTTGTTCGCACGCTTGCGCTGTATAATACCAACGGATGGGTAGTTGCAAACACCATTGCCGATAGAAATTTAGTTTCTGCGTTGGCCTGCTCTGCGTGTTGGCACCGCACAAAAGATATTATTGAGCTGCTGCGCAATCCGGATTTTATGCATCAGGCCAAGCAGCCGGTAAAAGATAGATATGATTGTTCCTCGTATCAGGGATTTTTATACATTAATTGGTCGCAGTTATACCCCATTTACGATTTCCAAAAACGATTTCCGGGAATGATCGTGATAGATAAATCCAGTTTTCCTTTTTGGATCGATAAATATACAATGACTGCGCTCTTTGCGCAGGATGAATTGCTGGCAACGTTGAAACCCCGATGGGGCAACTATAAAAAAATATATACCAAAGAGCTTGCCGCGCAGATTGCCCAGGATCTGCACGGCGATATATTTGTGATAAAGCCACGGGGAGAATTTTTAGGCAACGGCGTCATCATTACCAAAAGAGAGAATTTGGATGATGTTTTATTCTCTATCATCACCACGCAAGGCGCTGCGGATAATGATGCCGATCTTGCCTATGGCGTCTGGCAAAAAGATCCTTTTGATAGTTTTATTGTGGAAGAATTTGTAGCCTCCGATCCCATTCGGGTTCCTCATTTAAACAATAAACTCTATCAGCCAACCATGCGTGTAGCATTTTTATTGGTTTACCATAATCAGCGCCACCAGGTGCATTTTCTGGGCGGATATTGGAAAACGCCACCGGTTTCACTTGATGATGAAGGTGATCTTATGGACCAGAATAAAGATATTTGTGAGCCCCCCTTTTATCTGGCAGTTGATGCGCACACCATGCAGATGGTGCAAAGCCAGTTGAGTAGCGCGCTGCCGTTATTGCACGGCAAAATGTTAGAATTTTGTGCCAATTGCCCGGAAGAAGAACGGCACGAACCCCTTAAAAACAGTGGGGTGCGGATTGTGTTGCGCGAAGTGCCGCTTAATGGGTAATCCCACGGTCAGAATTTATATGACATTTTTTCTTGCCATGCCTGCCCGGCTAAAGAATAGGTTAATCTGAAAGTATTGATGGTAAAACTTTGCCCTTGCGACGCGCGCGCGCCTTCGGGGGCATGCAAGTTTGCTGCGGCATTTTGATATTGACGCCCTGATTTTGATCGTATTTTGCCCAGAGTTACATGAATTGGAGTGTCTTTTTCGAAAGTATTATATTTAAAGTCCGCAAGATTTTCAAATGAGAGAAACTTAAGTAAAATATCTTGCAGTTTTTTAAGGTCAGCCGATTCGGCAACTCTAAATGCTACCGTTGCGCTTTTATTGCCCAACAAAACAGCACTGTCACGCAAGGCAACGCCCCTAACGCCGTTGGGAAATACGATTTTTAATATTTGTGATGCATTGGTAAGTGCACGTTCCACCCGCGCAATTATTTCCGGTGTTAATTGATTTTTTGCCTCATACCATGCAATGGTAATATGAAAATAATCATTCGGCATAAATTCAGCATCTTTGATTTGAGCTTGCATCGCATCAATTGAATCTTGCCACCGAATGGGTTGGCCGTTACTATTAAGCTCTTTTACATCAAGACCGATATATAATTGATTGGCTTGCACCTCTTCTTCTTCAGGTTCTTCCGGTTTAATTACTGCCGGTACTATTTGTGCGGGCGCTGCAATTTTTTCAGGAATTACTTCTTTTTTTTCTTGCAAATGTATTTGGGCTTTATTTTGAGCGAGCCGTAATGCGATCGAGGCTTTTTGTTTTACTCTTTCTAGAACAGATCTTAATTGCTCTGTGGGTAGACCGAGTTCTTTTTTAACAGTAGTGAACTCTTCATGACTATTCAGAATTATATTTGCTAATTCTATCGCTGATTCTAACGCATGATTAGATCGTGTTTTAATATAATCAATCTCACCATTGATTTCTGCTTGAATAATTTTTTTGAGTGTAATGAGTTCAACCGGAGTTATTTTTTTTGGTGCGGCAATATTTTTTTGTAATTTCGGAGCCGCACATACTTTTTGTTTAACTTTCGGTTTTCTTTTTTTTAATTCTTGCGTTGCTTTAGTTATTACATCATTAAAGATTTGGGCGCTGTTTTCTTTATTTTTTAGATCCGGAAAGCCTTTTTTTATTATTTTCCAAAAATTATCAAATTCTTGCGGATTGTCTATTACGTATTGAGCAACAGGAATAACGTGCTCAAGATCTACGTCTTTTCTTGAGAAAATGAAGTCGGGATTTCTATAATTTTCTATAAATTTGGAAAGCAGTTCGCGATCATGTTGATTTATTTTTTTTGGTACTTCCATTCCTTGTAGGGAAATATGCTGATATGCAAGTAAGACAAATGCGAATAGTAGAACTTTTTTTAGAGAAATCATTGTGCATCCTTAATCTTATTTCAGCTTCATTAATGTTTTCTAATGAAAAATCTTACATTAATCGTAGTGGTTATTGGTATCCGTACACAATAGTTGAAAACTAATAGATGAGGAATGTTACCTGGATTCCGGTTTTTCCATGCAGAATATAGAATTGCCTAAAGCGCTAACGAGAGCGGTAATAAGTAATAAATTTTTCTTCATAATTTTTTCCATTTTGCCTTCATTTATTCAAGCCGAAGGCGGCTTTTTCTAAATTTATAGTATGGTGGCGTATGTTATACAAAGCCCCTAATAAAAACACCAAACCTTGAATTTCTCGACTTAAGTTTAATGTCCCTACAAGGTAGGTTAAAATTCCAGTGTTTGCTATTGCTTGACTACATAAAAAGTCAGTTGGTTGCAACCGACCTTGCGAAGAATTTCTACTCGACATGAAATTATACCACGCGACTGCTGGCCCTATTAAAGAATAAAAGATTGATGCCGTACAGGCATTTCTATTTTCAAGATTTAAGGGATTCAGTGTCTTTAAATAAGCTCCTAATTTGTCACTTTCTTTTTTTTCAGGAATATACATTTGCACCATTTTTAAAAGGTCATTTGGCAGTAGCTGCAGATATGAATTGGTTGTTTCCTGCTTGCTCAGTTGTGTTTTAAGCCTTTGATATGTTTTGAGTGCCTCATCGCTTTCTTTATAATGGTGAAAAACGTGCGACTTTTCCATAGGCATTGCATTGCCTGCAAGCATGAGCCCGCCCAGGCAGAATATGAGCTTAGTTTTCATTGATTGTCTCCATTTTTAGGTTTATTTTAACTATATTCTAATTGTAATTAATATTAGGCGAATGTCAAGGGGAAAAATAAGCTGTTTTTTGGTTAAAATTGCCTTAAAAGGGGTATTTTGATCAAATTGAGGCCATTTTAAGCCCATTATTGCTGGTTGGGCCTAAATAGGTCATACTGATACTATTCAATCAAAATATCTTATTTTTTTAATGGAGTTATCTCCTATGACATTTAATCGCACTAAAAAAGGGCCACAAGGGTTTGGCAAAAAGTCCGGATCATGGCGTTCAGGTTCATATAAATCCGGCGGCAAGGGCCGTGGGCAATCCAAGAGAGTAATTAAAAAATTCGACCCCTCATTATTTATGAATAAGGTTGAGGAGCAGGTGGTTGCCAATGCTTATATCCCCAAAAACACCTTTGACGATTTTTTGATTGAAGATCAGATTAAACAGAATATTATCCATAAAGGCTATCTCACGCCAACGCCGATCCAGGATCAGGTGATTCCGCTTTTGTTGCAGGGCAAGGATGTTATCGCGTCAGCAAATACCGGCACGGGCAAAACGGCCGCTTTTTTAATTCCGTTGATCAACGATGTGCTCACCAAAAAAACGGAGCGGGTGCTCATTGTTACCCCAACGCGTGAATTGGCCAGCCAAATTCAGGAAGAGTTTAAAAGTTTTGCTTTCAAAACAGGTATCAGTTCCGCATTGTGCATTGGCGGTCTTAATATTATGCATCAAATTAAGGATCTTGCGCGCCATCCCCAATTTGTTATCGGGACGCCGGGCAGATTAATGGATCTGGAACAAAATAAGATTTTGCTTCTCCATAAATACAATGCGATTGTGCTTGATGAAGTGGACACCATGGTGGACATGGGTTTTATTAATGATATTAAATATATTATTAGCAAGTTGCCCCAAAAACGGCATTCATTATTCTTCTCGGCCACTATCCCGCCATCACTTAAAGAGATTATGTCCGGCTTTTTGCGTAACCCGGTGATTATCAGCGTTAAAACGCGCCAATCAGCAGAAAATGTCAATCAAACGGTGATCAAGATCGGCTTGAAAAATAAAGTTGATCTGCTGCATGATTTATTAATTAAGCCGGAATTTAAAAAAGTTATTATCTTTTTACGCACGCGCCGCGCTGTTGATAAATTGGCACGCATGTTAAACGAACGGGGATTTGAGGTTGCCACCATTCATGGTGACAAATCGCAGGCGCAACGAAGCAGGGCCCTGGGTGCCTTTAAAAATGATAAAGTTCGTATTCTCTTGGCTACTGATGTGGTTGCCCGCGGCATTGATATTGATGATGTTTCACATGTGATCAATTATGACTTGCCACAAACTCATGAAGATTATATCCATCGTATTGGCCGCACCGGGCGCGCTGATAAAATTGGGCAGGCGATCACTTTTGTGGATTAATGGTAATTAATGAAAAAAAAGGATGAGTATGCCAGAACTACCGGAAGTTGAAGCCTTTAGGCTCTATGTTGCCACCCATTGCCTTGATAATAAGATAACTGATGTATCAGTTTCATATCCTCGCATATTAGAAAAAATAAATTCTACGCACTTTAAAAAAAATCTCACGGGTGTTAGTTTTACGGCGGCCGACCGCAAGGGCAAATATCTTATTGTGTCCACTTCATCCAAAGAAAAATTGGTTATGCATTTTGGCCTCACCGGATTTTTAGTGCTGGGCAAGCCAGGTGAAACGGTACGTTTTTCCTGCGTCGATTTTTCATTTGCAAAAGAGGATCTCCATTATTGTTCGGTTAGAAAGTTTGGCAGAATTTGGCTGGTAGATTCACTTGATGATATTAAGGCTCTCAAAGAAATGGGCCCTGATCCGTTACAACTTTCTTTGTCTGTATTTGAAGCTCTTGTTGAGAAAAATAAGAAAAAAAATGTTAAAGCATTTTTGATGGATCAATCGGTTATTGCCGGAATCGGCAACGAATATTCTGATGAGATATTGTTTCAAGCAGGCATTGATCCGCATCACAGCGTTAAAGATTTATCGGCTCTTGTGATTAAAAAGATGTATAAAGAGATGCGCGCAGTATTAACCTATGCAATTAAAGTGCGGATTAAAAATAAAGAGATTGGCACTTCGCGGCGATGGACGCCGCAAGAAGCCGCTGAATTTAAATCTTCTTATTTGCAGGCGCATCGGCACACTGATATGCTCTGCCCAAAAAATCACAACCATAAACTGAAGAAAGTTACGATTGCCGGTAGATCGGCGTATTACTGCCCGGTTGACCAAAAGTGAGTGTGTGTATGTTATTCAATGTATTCTTTATAAATGTCTTTGAAGATTGATTTTCCATCTGGAAATACAATTTTTACATTGGCATTTTCAACATTGTAAACATTGCGAAGGTCGAACTTGTCATCATCTTTTCTCCATTTATTTTTCTCTTTCATTTGATAAATGAAAATGTCTTCTAATAATACTTTGCGTTCTGCTTTCGTAAGTTCTTTTGCTTTTAATATTCGGTTTATTAATTTTAATTCAACTTCATCAAAATTTTGGTTTGGTATCCAGTAATGTATATTTTGGCCCTCACGGTCTTTTATTGTGGTATCTGCTCCAGCGGAAATTAAAAGAAAGAAGCATGGCAATAGTTCGCTGGTAGTAATTTGCTTGCCATTTTTTTCTACAGATTTTGCATGCATTCTTAAGGCCCATCGTAAACCGTTTCTACCTTTTACTCGATCCGCAAGATCGAGATTTGCGCCTAACTTTATTAAATATGCTATGAGCTCAGGATTCCCAGTGGTGCATGCCCAATGCAAAGCAGTATTGCCTTTATTATCAAGACCATTAATTGTTGCTCCCTTTGCAAGTGCGTTATCAATTTCCTTCATATCATTAGACAATACTGCTTTACTCAAAATACATTGTGCAGTATTTGCAAGACTGTGCTTATTTAGCTTTGGCTTGTAGTCAATTTTGTGTGCTTCAAGTAATTTTATTATGTTTGCCGGGATTTTCTCCGTCATTGTTTTTGTTAAAAAACTTCCTGTTTCTTGCGCGCCCTTTTCTAATAAGAAAGAAGTAAGCTTCTCGTCTTCCAATAAAATTGCAAAGCATAACGGTGTGCAATCATCTGTGATCTTTATATCTGGGAGTATTATTTTAAGACTCGCTTTTGCTTTTTGAAGATTTTCTGGTACAGCAAATCTAAAGGTGATATTCTTTTCTACTTCTTTAAGATTGCCAAGCACAAGAGCTCTGGATAATGGCATCTTATATTTGTGAAAGTTTTTAAAAATAAATTCACATACGCGGTATCCTCGCTTTTGAGCGTATGAAATAGGGCTTTGCACAAAAACTTTATTACAGGATTCAGATCTGAAATTGTGATCTTCCATCATCTTTTCCCATTCAGGCGTATCGCCTTTAAATTGTGCAAGGAGACGAACAATTTTAAGATTTCCTATTTTTGCGGCAGCGTGAAATGCTGTTTCGCAAGTTTTTTCTGCAATAAAAGGATCAGCACCAAGGACCAATAATGTTTTTACCTGTTGTTCTTTTTCTTCTTCGATTGCCTTAATGAGTAATGTTTTGCCGTGATTGTCCTGTTGATTTATTAATTCCGGGTTTTCTTTGAGCCTCTTAGTGAATGCATTCTTGCTCAGAGAAAGAGTTGGGTCGGGTGGTAATTCCATTGAATAGAGAGCATTGCTCATCAAAACAATGGTCATGATTGAAAAAATATTTTTTACATAATTCATGGTAATTCCTTGCTTCTTATTTTAAAGTTTAAAATTTATTTAATTTTTTTAACATTTTTTCTGCATTTTATTTCTATTAAATCTGTTTTTTATACAAAGTAATTTTACACTTGTGCATGGGATTATAAATAACCGCATAGGTATTTGTCTCTTTGAGAATGGCAGCTTTTTGTTCCGGCTTTTCCACAATAGCCACATCATCGGCCGCCTCATGCGGCGCATCATCTTCAATGAGAATCTCATTTTTTAATGATTCTTCTATTTCTTCCCAGCTGCATTTTTTGCAATCACGGTGGTAACAGACATTATTGGGATCGAGGCAGATGTTAAATACACAATAGGTTTGCCCTTTGGCTTTATCCTCATACTCAATTTTGCCGGCAATACGATACACCGTATCAATTTCATCTTTGTAGCTTTTATTGAGATAATCAGAAATTTGACCATGCTGAATTACCATACGATCAGCCATCGTTGGCAATAAGGTATGATAATTAATTTCTCTATTTTTCTTCTGTTTTATAAAGCCATCCTTGAACCATTGTGTTACCCGTTTGGAATAGGTAATCTGTGCGGGCAATGGCTTTTGCTTCAGTGCTGCGGGCGCCGGCTCGATTGGTGGTATTTTTGCCGGGCTTATTTTTTCTGCTTTTTCTTTATTTTTCTTTTTGAATGTTTTGAGTTCTTGAGTGATGCGATCATAAATCGTGGCATATTCTCTGCACAGATCCGGTAAAACTAACGCATAATTGTGCAAATCAATAAATGTTGGTAACACTGACGCAATAAAACTTATGGTATCATTGGGCAGTGTGCCAAGGAAATCCTGCGGGGATCGCACCAAGCGTTCTTGTAATGCAGCGAGTTTTAAAAGATGGGGACAGGAAAAAATGCAATATTTTACCGCTTTGTTTTCCGGATCGTCGAGCGAAATTTTTTTCTTGTTTTGTGCAGCCACAATAAGATCATTCAACAAATGCTTTGTAATACTATATATATAGCAGCGCATAATGCGGATTGCCTGCTCGCTGAGCCCTTGTTGTTGTGAAAGCCCTATTATTACTGATATTTTTTGGAGCGGGTTTAATTTTTTTGCATTGAGCTCACTAAATAAAAGGCACATACTTTCTGCATCAGGATCGGTAATAATATAGACCGGAATTGTAGACGATATGGCCAGTGTGTTCCCGTGTTTTTTTACGGATGTTCCAATGGCAATATAACCGGCGGGAACCCTTATTTTTTTACAGTTACTCGAGAGTGCTTTTTCGGGAATAAAATCGAGTACCGGTTGTTTATTGTACAGAGGAAGAGATCCGGCACTTTCTTTGATTGTTGAGATCAGATACAGATAGGTTTGCATAAAATCGAGAGCCGCCCCTGAAAGTCTGTCAGCGCGTTCTACCCCTTCCAGGTAATCAAATAAATAATTTTTGAAGATTTTAAGGCGTCGCTTATATTCTGCTTCAGGGAGATCACAGTCAGGGTTGAGTATTGCGGCGTAATTATAGTTTTTACCAAAATCGGGCTTGATGACAATAGGATTTATCGCACTTATTTTTGCTGATGAGTGAATCTGTTCTTGGGTAGCTTTTTCTGGCAGCTCCATTGCATCTATAAGTGAAATGCCAAGCAAAATGCTCAGGTATAAAAAATATCTGTTTTTCATCGTAAATTCCTCCATATACCCATAGGATACCAGAAAATATATTAATTGCAAATTGAATTAATAGTATGCGATGAGGGGGAGTTTGAGTTTATCGAGGGGTCAGCACGAGCGGAGTGAGGCTGATGCTTGCGTTTTGCACAATTTTAGCATATTTATTGCGTAATCAAAAAATATAATTAGAATGTTCGATGCATTATTACTCAGCAAACGCAAGAGGGATTTTATGAAATCATGCACACTAACATTTCCATTTCTATCACTATTTTTTCTTACCAGCATTTTCTCTATGGAAATGTCTGAAGAAAATGCTTCGCGAAAAAGAATATTTATTTTCTTTACAGCTGCGCAAAACATGAGCCGTGATCCCAAAGAAGAATTATTAGATGCAATCAAAAAGGGAAAAGTTGACCAGATTAAGCCGCTCATGCAAAAGCTTGCTGAGCCGGGAAAACCGACATTGTTTTGGCCTGGATTCGATTGCCAGGGAACGCCATTGATGGCCGCAATTAGGTCTCAACAGTTACCGGTGGTAAGAGAATTGCTTGATTATGGCGTATTAACAGATGAAGTAGATGGAAAAGATTGGGGGTTTAATGCGATAAAAGTTGCTATTCAATATCACGATTTTGATGCCGTAAAAGCTTTATTGGATAAGGGGGCTTCACTTGATCAGGCAACGGGGTGGAGGCAAGACACTGAACTTATGATTGCTGCGGAGTATAGACAATTGCCGATAGTAAAAGAGCTGCTGCGCCGTAACGTTAACGTTAATAAACAAAATAAAGAGGGCAAAACCGCATTAATGGAAGCATGCCATCAGGGTAGTTTGGAGGTAACCAAAGAATTACTAGCAAATGGTGCTCAAGTAAATCTTACCGATAAAAAAGGTGAGACTGCTTTAAATTACACCTTGATTAATATTCAATGGGACTATTGGCAAGTGTTTGAGGAGCTATTAAACCACGGTGCTCTTATTCCTGAAAGCCTCCGTTATGCGATGTATGAACATAAAACTACCCGTATTTCACAAAGAGTTTCGGAAATTTTTACTGAAAGAGATCAGGAAAAAGAAAAAGAATTTAAGCGTCTGAAAGGGGTTGTTGCAAAACAAGCACAAGAAATTGAAGAGCTTAAACGTAAACTTGAATTACAAAAAAGTTAATCTATTTACTTGCTATCTTTGGCCGTATTTGAACGATTAATTGCTGCTTTAGCAAATTGTTCACGATCTTGGGGCATGGCAAGTTGACCATCATCATCTTCATCACTGGCAACAATGCCGCACAGTGCGGCAATTGAATAGCGCCGCAAATAGGTAATATAACTGCCCATCGATTGTACATCATTTTTGGGTGGCACAATGCGTATGCGGCTCTCTATCCATTGCCCCGAATTATGTCCTAAGAGTGTATGCAAGGTGTTATTGCCCTCGGCGTCGGTGAGCAGTTGTTGCACAATAGAAAGTCCATTATTGGTGAGTGCCGGCCGCGATGCTTTTACAATTGCTGCCAAATCCGCATAACGGTTTTTAAAATAGGGATTTTCTGCCGAAAGCTCCGCAGTTTGCATTTCTGCTTGTGCTTTGGCAAGCGCGGCAAAAAGATCTTTAAGATCAGATGAACGGTGTGGTTGCGGTTCCGGTTTTTTGAGCGCATTAATTTGTGCTGAGAGTTGCTTGAAGCCATTAAGAATTTGTTGCGGTTCCATGGTGAACTACCTATTGCTTTGTGATTATTTTTAAAAAAATTTAATTATAGTAATTTCTATTTTTACAGAAAAATAAAAAAAGTTAAGTATATTCTCATTTGTGATTCATTTCTTGGGTGAGCAATGCTATTCTTCATATAGAAAATTTCTTGCTATCAGATATACTATCTATAGCTTCTATTACCAATGCACAGGAGTTTATTGCAATGATTCCATCGCCATCAATCAGATCATATGCTGTTCAGCATTTCTCAAAATATCTGATTTTTAGCTTAATTTTAGTTGTTGGCATCCTTTTTTATCAGCGATCATTTATTTCTGATCAGATCAATTCGTATGCTCTCAAGAATACGCAAGAAATTCTGGGTGAGGCGCCGGTGAGCGCGCACCAAGAAGAATTTATCAGAAAAGTTGCCGCGCAAATGAATGTGCAAGAAAATTTCTTGGTTCGCAAAATGAGCCAACCCGCTCTTCTCGCGCATGGATATTGCAATGCCTTTGCCTGCTTTCCCCTTCTTTTTAATTGTATTCCTACCGGCGCCCAGCCGCTTCTTTTTATAAGTGAAGGCTTCTTTGAAGATTTAACCCTCCAAGAACAGCGCTTTATTATCGGGCACGAGTTAACGCACATTAAGGAGCATCACACGCAGTATTTGAGTCTATGGATTATTGTGGTTCAATTACTAGTGCTTTTTTTTCTTTGGATTCTTTTTAGATGGTATGTGACGCCGACGATAAAGAGAAAATGTACGAACAAGAAACAGAGAATCGCAATCTATGCGACTATCACATTCATTATTTTTGCCATAACAGAGTTAGGCGCAACTCTTGTTCAAAAACAATACCTTCGGGATTATGAACGGGTAGCAGATCATTACGCGCTCACTACCCTCAATTGCCATGATGGATGTCTGGCTCTCATAAAACGCTGGCAGTCCGATTATCAAATGCCATCACATAATGCTTATTATGGTCTGTTTTCGGATCATCCTTCTTGCGTTGAACGAAAAAATTATTGTCTTCAGTTACAAGCACAACAAAAGGATTACTATGTTGCATAACAAAAGAACTATTTTATTAGCACTTACTCTCATTGCTTCTTTGTGCGTACACGCAAAAAACGTTGAATTTATAGAAAACATTTATGCACAACAGGCACCCGAACAGCTCGTTGCTCAGAGTGAAGAGGTTGCAAAGATGCTCAACTTCGAAATTCCATTTGAAGTGGGGGTACCTAAAAAACCGGGAGTTCAAGTAAATCCTTGGAATAAATTTATTGTCCATGGCATTAATCCGCAGACAACCAACCCTTTTATTATCATCAATCAAGAGTGGTTCTCTTCATTGCCAGAAGGGCAGCAAAAGTTTTTGCTCGCACGGAGCATTCTTTATTTGAAAGAAGGAACCACTACGTTTCCAATAAAGGCAATTCCCTATATTTATTCTCTGCTTTCAATCCTATTTACCGTTCTTCTCTATTTTGCATTCGGCAAAACTCGCTTAGGACATGAAAAATGGTGGAAAAGAGCATTGTTGGCGTATGCTATCACTCTTGCATTCAATCTCGCCTTTATGAAAAGCATACAAGGAGCGGTAACGCATTATTTAGGCGAGCGCTACAACACTAAGATTAGTGAAATGGCTATCAAACAAACCGGCGATCGTGATGCGGCGATTAAAGCGTATGAAACTATTGATTCTGTAATTAAGAAACAGTTGCAAGATGGTGAAGTCTTCTTTAAACCCTATGAAACCATTTTTGAAGAATATGCAAAGGCGCTAAAAAAGTAGGCCTATTTACAGTTTTGTTCAATGCGATATCCTATCAATATCTGTATCTATTACTAATCTTGGGGGAATTCTCTATGAAAAAAATTCTACTGTTTTGCATGCTCTTTTGTTTTGTTGGGAAACCGATGTTTGGCATGAATTATGTGCGCCATTTCTTTGGCCAAAACTTACAAGAAAATCGAGTTTACAAGGCCAATGTTGCTACGGTTTACCTGGTTGAGCCGATTGAGCTTAAATCAGCAATGTTGAGTCTCTTAGAAGCGGCAAGAAACAAAGATGTGCAAGGTATTATTCTCATTATTGACAGCTATGGCGGTCTTGCGACGCAGTTTTCAACGATACATGACTCAATTAAGAAAATTGCTCAAATGAAGCCTGTTATTAGTCTTATAGTTGGATCAGCGCTATCGGGCGGCTATATGCTCGCCAGTGCCAGTGATTACATTATTGCGCATAGCATTTCTGCTCTTGGTAACATTGGGGTATATCAAGAAATTGTTAAATACAAAGAACCGAGAGTGAGCGGAAATATCAAAGCGCTCTTGGATGTGGAAGTATTATTTGCCGGTGAATTTAAAGCGCTGCATAATCCCTATCGAACACTCTCTGAAGCTGATAAAGAGTACATAAAAACGATAGTAAATAAAGAATATCAACAATTTGTATCAATGGTTGCCCAGAACAGAAATCTTTCAAAAGATACCTATAAAATCTGGGCAGAAGGAAAAGTATTTCTTCCCTATGAGGCAGTTGAATTAGGGTTGATAGATGAAGTGGGCACTATTTTTGAGGCTGAGCAAAAAATGCTTTCTCTTATTCGCACCCGCTATTCGGATTTTTCTTTTACCGATGAGGTCAATTTTATTCCGTATAATGAGCCAAAAACAGCGTAGAACAACTTATTTTATTTCAAAAAGAAAATAAAAATAGCTAAATAGTCTTTACAAATACTCAATTTTAGGGCATAATTCCTATATTATCTAAGAAAATGTTATTTTGAGAGGAAAAATCATGAAACAAAACAAACATCCTGAATTGCATGATATCACTGCTCGGTGTGCCTGTGGCAACTCTTTCCAGACCACCTCAACGTCGCCTGAGCTTCATGTAACTATTTGTTCAAATTGCCATCCATTTTATACGGGCGCGCAAAAGTTTCTTGACTCAGCCGGACGTATAGAAAAATTCCAAAAGCGGTATAAAAAGGGCGCTAAGGCTGCCTAAGGATTCGCGTAATGGCAATAGCTTGGGATTCACTACAAAAAAGATATGATGAGCTTTCTGGCGAGCTTTCCAATCCATCGATGGATGTGAATAAGCGTCAGCAATTGCAAAGAGAGTTTTCCAATCTCACCCTTCTTTTAGAAAAGCATCGCCAAATTGTGGCACTTGAACAAAGCATTGAACAAACAAAAAAAGATGCTGCGCAAACGGCCGATGCCGAACTTGCTCAAATGTTTGCCGATGAATTGCTCGAAATTCAGCTCAAACTTACTCTTAAGCAAAAAGAGCTGGATGACATCCTGTTTCCGCCCGATGAACGCAATGATCGTTCGGTGTATTTAGAAATTCGCGCCGGCGCGGGCGGTCAAGAAGCGGCGCTTTTTGTGGCTGATTTACAAAAAATGTACACAGCATATGCGCAAAAAAATCAGTGGCGCGTGAGTGTGGAAAGTGTTAGCACTACCGATCTTGGTGGCTACCGAGAAATAATTTTGCATATTCAGGGCAAAGGTGTCTATGGACATCTTAAATATGAATCCGGCGTTCATCGTGTGCAGCGTGTGCCCACAACCGAAACGCAAGGGCGCGTGCATACTTCCACCGTTACGGTTGCTGTTTTACCTGAAGCGGAAGAAGTTGATGTGACGATTAACCCCTCAGATTTGCGCATTGATGTTTACCGTTCAAGCGGTGCGGGTGGGCAGCACGTGAATACCACCGATTCTGCCGTGCGGGTAACACATATTCCCACCGGCGTGGTAGTTGCCTGCCAAGAGGAGCGTTCGCAACATAAAAATAAAGCAAAAGCGATGAAGCTTTTGCAATCCCGATTACTCGCGGCACAGATGGAAAAATCTGAAGCAGAAATGCGTAAACAACGCAAAGAACAAGTGGGCACCGGGGAGCGCGCCGAAAAGGTGCGTACCTATAATTTTCCTCAGAATCGCGTGACCGATCATCAAGTGGATGTAACACTCAAAAAGCTTGATATGGTGATGGAGGGTAACATGGATGAAATTATCGATGCGCTTATGGACAAAGAGCGCGAAGATCGCAAAAAGAATCCTGCGCTTATTTCTCAACGTTAAAACTTTTATTGCAAAAAATCGCTTCTCTATGCTAGGCCTTTAATAGACCAAAATCTATTACTTTTCTAAAAGGAGTTGCGATGAAGTTATTATTGGTAAAAACCCTGAGCTTAGGGTTGCTCTTGTTTTCCGGCTCACAATTGCAGGGATACGCCATTGTTCATGGATCTGAGAGTATACTTCCTGCGGTAGATATTTATACCTATCAAGCTAAGAATGCCCAAGATGCGATGCGGCAGCACAAATCATTTGCATTGTTATTATCGGTCCCTGATACCGTGGTGAATGTGTTGGATAAAATAAAAGGGGTAAGCGCGCCGGTGGGATTAGCGCTTGCCGTTCCAACTGAAGGTATTTCAGTTGCTCTTGCCGAAGGGTTTGGCGTGGCCGTTGATGCGCTAAAATTTGCTAATTCACTTCTTGGAAACCAGATAAAAGATGGTCTTGGCCGCCTTCACCGCGGTGATAGTAATGGCTACCATTCAAATGTTCCCCGTGGCAATCGTGGCAGATTTGCTGAGTGGAGACTTGATAATGATGTCTATGTAGTGGTAACGCTACCCGGCAGCTTGCTACCGCTTCATGAAGGTGCGGTAGTTTCAAATATGCCAACCAGGAAAGGTAGCCGAGTAAAAAATCCCGACCATGTTGTCGGTTTTAGAGTAGAGCAAACTGAAGAACGTGATGAGAATGGTAATCCAAAACGAGATAGTAAGGGGCAACCACTCTATTTATATCACGCAATCTTTGATCAAAGATCAACAAGCGAGTATATGCAAGCTGCTGACGATAAACGGTCCTATAAAGATAATAAGAATGAAATGCTCAAAGTAGCAAAAGAAAAAGATGGGGGTCGTAAGGTTCTCGAGGGCAAGAAATAATAGTTGAGCAGATAAGAAAATAATTGCACAGGGCCCGCGTGATTGCGGGCCTTTTTCTTTTTTTTCCGCTATACTTTTGCCTAGTTATCATGGATCAACACTGTGCTGCCAAGGTGTGGCTGTTCTGTTGATCGGCCCGTTTTCATTTTACGGATGAACAATATTTTTTTAAAAGGAACATTTATGAAACAATTTATGTGTGCCGGAATATTTGTTTGTGCAACAATCACAACCTCAATTAAACCTATGACAATCAGTGTAATAGAACAGATAGATCCGATTTTTGTTAAAGGATCGGTGAGTATGTTTCTTGATACATCGCTTGTCGTTTTGATGCAGAATCGTCTTGCTGACCACCCAGAAGTTACTGCTGTTAAACCGCTGCCTGTTTATTTTCGAGATACAAAACAACTGGTTAGTGTCGTGTTAAAAAATAAAATTGATCAAAGAAATTTTTTAGATAAGAAACCATTCAATAATTTACTGCGGTCCGATAAACAACCATCTGCCGGTCAAAAGAATAATATCAAACACATACTGAATAGCCTTTTATATGTAACCGAGTGCCTGGAAAGAGGGTATTTGACGTATAATGATGCGCAAAAACGATTTTATTTAGATGCGCCGGTGTTGAAAACACCTACTCCCGATGTAACTGAATTTTATGATTCGATGAGCGATTCATTGAGTAAATGTTTTAAAATCATTGGTTGCCCCCCTAACTCATAAACTGTATTGGGAACTTGTATGCTCTTTTATTTTGTTGAACATAACCGGTATTTGAATATTGTTGGCATTCTGGTGATCGCCCTCATCGCGTATATATTTTCACACAATAGGCGCGCCATCAACCTGCGATTGATTCTTAGTGCGCTGGCACTTCATTTTGTGTTTGCTTTTGCCATGCTGCGTACGGCGTGGGGCCAGATTATTGTCGGCAACATTGCTGAGGCGGCCGGCATGTTATATGTGTTTGCTGAAAAAGGCATTGAATTTATGTTTGGCAAACTCGGCGATCATACGATGCCGTGGGGTTTTATTTTTGCCATTAAAGTGTTGCCGGTAATAATTTTTATTGGCGCGCTTACGGGGCTTTTATTCCATTGGGGCATTATCCAACGGTTGGTATTGGGCCTCAATGCGATTATTAGACCGGTGATCGGGGCATCGGGCATTGAGACAATGACAGCAATTGCCAATAGCATTTTAGGCCAAACGGAAGCGTCTCTTTTTATGAGTAATTATATTCATCTCATGACGCGTTCGGAACTTTTTGTACTGATGTGCAGCGGCATGGCGGCGATCAGTATTTCGGTGCTGGTGATTTATACATTGATTGGCATACCGGGCGGGCATTTGTTAACGGCGAGTGTGATGAGCATTCCCGCATCGATATTTATTGCTAAAATATTGATTCCCGAAACACAAAACGTGGAACGGAATTTGGCGCTTACATTTGAAAAGAAGAGTTCAAATAGTTTTGATGCGATAGCAAAGGGAACCATGGATGGATTGCAGCTTGCGTTGAGCGTGGCAGCAATGTTGATCTCCTTCTTGGCGCTCTTGGCGATGGGTAATTATGTATTGGGGGCCATTGGTTCTTGTTTGAACCAGTGGTTCGCGCTTGAACTTCCTCAGTTAAGTATTGCGCTGATTCTTTCATATCTTTTTGCGCCGTTTGCCTTTTTACTGGGTTTTACCGGTGCTGAATTATGGAACGCAAGTACGTTGCTGGGTATTAAAGTTTCGGTGAACGAATTGGTTGCCTTTAGCGAGCTGGCAAAAGTTGCGGTGAGTCCGCGCACCTTTTCTATCTTGGTTTATGCCCTGTGCGGTTTTTCAAATTTTTCGTGTATAGGGATACAAATTGGCATGATTGGGGCGTTGGCGCCGAATAAACAACACACCATTACCCAGCTGGGCCTGTATGCGGTGCTGGGAAGTTCCCTTGCCAATCTTCTTTCAGCGATGGTTGTTGGATTGTTGTTGTAATTACCGTATATTTCTTGTTAGATAAGTCGAGCGTAGTTTGCTACAATAACCGAGTTGGTTTTTTTGATTTTGATTTGGAAATTACATGAATACAAAATTTATTGTTGTCGCAGGAGGGGTTATTTCCGGGGTTGGTAAAGGAGTAACCACTGCATCCTTGGGCAAGATTTTAAAAGAGCATGGGTATAAAACCACCCTGATCAAAATTGATCCCTACATAAATTATGATGCAGGCACATTGCGGCCCACCGAACATGGCGAAGTATGGGTAACGCAAGACGGTGGCGAAATCGACCAAGATCTGGGCACGTATGAACGATTTTTAGATGAGGATATCCCCAAGAAAAATAATATTACCACCGGCCAAATTTATAAAACGGTGATCGATCGTGAGCGTCGCGGTGAATATTTGGGTCAAACGGTCCAATTTATGCCCCATATTTTGGATGAGGTTAAACGGCGCATTTTAGATGCATCGGCAGGCTATGAGATTGCCATTATAGAATTGGGCGGCACGGTTGGTGATTATGAAAACGTGCCGTTTTTATTTGCCATCAAGGGTTTGGAGCGGGAACTTGGCGCCGATAGTATTGCGTATGTGTTGGTTACTTATTTGCCAATTCCTGATCACATGCAAGAGATGAAAACAAAACCGACCCAGCAGGCGGTGCGGCTTCTAGGGCAGGAAGGGATCTTGCCCGATTTTATCATTTGCCGCGCCAAGCAGCCGCTTGATGAAATTCGCAAGAAAAAAATAGAACAATGTTCCTATGTGCATGCGGATCAAATTATTTCCGCACCTGACATTGATACGGTCTATGAAATGCCACTCTACCTGGAACGTGAACAGCTTGGACAAAAGATGTTGCGCCATTTCCATTTGCCATCAAAAAGAATTCCTGATTGGCAAAGGTGGCAAGGACTAGTTAGTGCTATTAAAAATCCACCCTATAAAGTCAAGATTGCCATTGTGGGTAAATATCTGGATATTGGTGATTTTAGTCTCACGGATAGTTATGTGAGCATTTATCAAGCATTGGTGCATGCCGGTGCGCAGCATAATGTTGGCATTGAAATTAATTGGATCAATGCACAGATGTTTGAAACAAGTAATCTTGAGCAACTAAAGATACTGGCTCTTTTTGACGGGGTAATTATTCCCGGCGGTTTTGGCAGCGCGGGTGTTGAAGGAAAGATTTCTACCATAGGCTATGTGCGGCACAATACTATTCCGTATCTGGGTCTTTGTTATGGCATGCAGCTGGCGGCGGTTGAATTTGCCCGCACCACATGCAATTTGCCAACGGCACATACAACGGAAGTGAATGAGGCCACCGAATTTCCTATTATTGACATATTACCGACACAAAAACAGATGCTTGCCGAGCATTCAATCGGCGGCTCGATGCGGCTTGGCACGTATGCGGCAACGGTAAAAAAAGAGAGTAAAGTGGCGCAGCTCTATGCCAAAGCAAATAAAATAGAGCACGCGCAAGAAAAATACATTGTTAATGAGCGACACCGGCATCGCTATGAGGTGAATCCTGCCTATGTTGATGTGCTGGAACAAAAAGGCATCACCTTTTCCGGGTATCATGAACGGCATGATGGCACGCGCTTAATGGAATTTTTGGAAATTTCTGATCATCCCTTTTTTATTGCTACGCAAGCGCATCCGGAATTTAAGAGCAGGCTCGGAAATCCAAGCCCACTCTTTGAAGGATTTGTTGCCGCCTGTATTGCACGGCATGCAAACAGATAATAATAATGCCGGTTCGGCTCAGCTTTATAAAAGTGAATCATAAAACCCGCTCTTGCAGAGCCTGCTCAACCACGAGTGGTCTTATTCAATTTGTGCTTCTGGTTTTTAGCTTAAGCGTTCATACTGATTAGCTTCTTGGCACCGGAATAGGAACAATATCAGGATTAGTTTCTTGCTCACCATACCCAAAGCTTGGCGGTGGTTGATGGGCCGGAACCGGTGGATTATACGGTTGTTGGGCGGCCGGATTGAAGGGGGGAAGTATATATGATTGAGGCTGATTTTTTTCAAGAATTTGCTTGAAATCTCTCACATCTTTTTTAACATCGGCAAAATCTTTTTTGAAGCCCGAAATAGTGCCCACAATTGAATTTTCCAATGTTTCCATACGTTTTTTTAATGTTATAATCTCATCTTTGATGAGTCGAGTAAATTCGGTTGCCCATGTTGGGTGTATTTTGTCCCGATTTCTGAGCTCCTGTTTAATTGCTTCAAGTTCTTTGGTGATGTCTTGTTTGCAGGATTTGTAATACGCGATCTCGGCGTTCAGTTTTTCAATTTCTAATTGTGCCTTCTCTCGTGCGTGCCGTTGCTCAATGCGCAATTTTTCAAGTTCAATCTCTTGTTTGTTTTTTTTAAAACGTTCTTCATTAAGTAACTTCTCAAGCTCCAGATCTTCTTTTTGTTTTTTTCGTTGATGTTCTTCGGCAAGTCTTTTTAATTGATCATTTTTCTGTTGCTCAATTTCTTGATGTTCGGCAAGCATAAGATTATAGCTTGCTTTTATTTGTTCTAATTTTTCTGCTAGTTCAGCGCGGACCGTTTCTTTTTCGGGGTTGAGATTCTGCGTAGATTTGAGGCGCGCAATGTCGGTTTCGAGTGATTGATAAAATGCTAAGAGTGGCCGCGTGTTATACATACTTCGAATACTATTAATAAAAGCAGGTTTGTCATGATCAAGCCTTTGCGCGGCAAGAAGAGAAAACTGCCTCTTATAATGATTTTTTACCTGATCAAGAAGGCTGAGAGCCTCTTTTTTTTCTTGTTCAAGCCGTGCAGTTTTTTCCTCTTCCTCCTTTTTGTGCAATTCTATTTTTTTTTGTTCTTCTTTTTCATTTTTTAATTTCTCAAGTGCAAGCGCGTTTGCAGTATATTTATTGTTAATCAGCATTCCCGTAATGCCGCCAACCGTGAGAGTAACCGCGCCGATTGCCAGATCACGTTGATTAATGGCCTTAAAAAAATCAACAAAGGGGATAGGGGTAACCGAAACGGCCCCCAATGGCACTAGTATGGCAAGCGTTACCAGATTCAATTTTGTCTTCATACGTAATTACCTTAATAGAGTGAATTATTATGATGCTAAGAAAAAGAGCCGAGAATTACTCGGCTCTTTTTCAGTTCCAAATTTCAATTATGCGGCTTTTATTTCAAGAGCATTTTCTGTGCTCATGCCCGCATTCATTCGTTTTTGTATTTCAGCAAGATCACGCTTAATTTCTGCTTGTTGCGCCAACAAATCTTTTGCCCAGGAAGGGGTATTTGGCGTTGGTGTTTCGGCAGGGATATTAATTGCCGGGTTGAGAATACCATATTTCATATTGAGAAATCTCATGAAATCGTGAAATTTGTTAATTGCTTTATCCGGTCCAAAACGCACCAGTGCCCAACCGGCAAGTGCTGGTGGGATGATAAGTTTATTTTTTTCGCCCCATGCCCATGGAGTTATAATATACGTGCCCAGTTTATGGCAGAGCTTTTCCATGAAGCTTTCAGGCATGATAAAAATGGTATCATTCTTTTGGTCCTTTGTTATAGGAAGATTTGCGCAGGTCCCCAGATAAAATAGAGCAAGCATAGCTGCTATGGCCGGGCCTTCAGATTTTATCGTGGTAAATACCTGATCCTTAATTTTGGATAAGGTTATTTCTTCTTTTTGTACCGGTTCAGTTGCATGGCAGATTAATGAAAATCCACTTGCTGCAATAACAAGAACAGTGCGTTTTAATGGTAGTAACATAGAATGATTCTCCGTAATTAAAAGGTTATGCTGCTTTAGCGGGTGGTACAATTTCAACAAGTTTTTTAGGATCATTTACAAAGGTAATAAACGCATCGGTGTTTGCGCCCAGCGCTTGTTTAAATGCATTGATAGCAACCATAAGAACAACAGTGGGCCACACAACTTTTTCCATATAATATTGTGTTTGGCCGGCAAGTCCGCGCGCTTCAACTTTAGAGTACTCGTAGACCATGCGTTCCGGGTTTTCCGGATCCTGATGCGCTGCGGCGGCGCGTTCCGGCAAATATTTTTGACCCACTAAAAGCTCATCATGAATAAACTTGATGAATTCAAACCATGAATCATCTTTTGGGTAGACGCGTTTTGGTTCAGTTTTTTTGTAATTTAATTGAGTGTAAAGATATAAAGCACTCCCGAGGAGCCCGGCGACAATGTAACCTACCGGGGTAAAGTTTATAGCTTGAAATTCAGTGGCAGTTGCTTTTTTTGGTTGCGTTGTTAACTGAGCCATGCCGGCAAGAGGGGCAGCCATAGCCAAAATAAGCGAAGCAATGATAATTTTGTGACGAACCATCGGTTGCATATATATAATCTCCTTATATGCGATGAAGTAAAAATGTGTGTAAAAACCGTGCTTTTATGATACAAGATGCCCTATTTGCTGTCAACAAGCGGGTAAGAAAAAAAATGGTTGTCTATCGGTTTTTTCATTTGTATCATGAGAATTATTTAACACCCCATTTACTCTGTTTGGTTACCATGAAATTTATTAAGCGATTTTCTGAAATTTCGATTAGCGATGTTGGCCTAGTCGGCGGTAAATCCGCCTCACTTGGATTTATGTATTCACGGCTCAGTTTGCACGGCGTTAAAGTTCCCAATGGTTTTGCGATTACCGCCGATGCCTATTGGCATTTTGTTAATGCTAACGGGCTAATGCCGCATATAGAAAAAATGATGGACGATATTCATGATTTTGCCGATCTTGCTACAATCGGCAAAGTTGGCCATTTGATACGTAATTTATTTCACATCGCGCCCATGCCTGCCGATCTTGCCGAAGAAATGCAGGCGGCCTATCTGGCATTGGCAAAAGAGTATCAGCAAAAAAATATCCATGTTGCGGTGCGCTCGTCAGCAACCGCCGAGGATCTTCCGTCTGCTTCATTTGCCGGCCAGCAAGAATCGTATCTTAATGTGAGCGGCAAGGATGAATTGATTGACGCGGCCAAAAAATGTTTTGCCTCTCTTTTTACTGATCGCGCAATTGTGTATCGTAATGAAAAAGGTTTTGATTATAAAAAGATTGCGCTTTCCATAGTGGTGCAAAAAATGGTGCGATCCGATAAGGCTTCTTCGGGGGTTGCCTTTTCTTTGGATACTGAAAGCGGCTTTAAAAATGTGGTTGTTATCAATGCTTCTTATGGGCTTGGCGAGGCAATTGTGCAAGGGCTTGTAGTGCCGGATGAATATATTGTTTTCAAACCAACGTTGCGCGATGATCTAAAACCTATTATTTCTAAAAAAAGAGGCAGCAAACAGATTAAAATTGTGTATAAGCCAAAAGGTACCATGCAAACCTCGGTGCCGGTGGCACAACAAGAGCAATTTTGCTTAACTGATGACGAGATTCTAGAATTGGCAAAATCGGTATGTGCTATTGAGAAATTGTACACTGAACAAAAAGGATCCTGGTGCCCTATGGATGTTGAGTGGGCAAAGGATGGCATTGATAATATGCTGTATATTGTGCAAGCGCGGCCCGAAACGGTGCATTCACATGAAAAAAATCTATCCTACACCAGTTATACATTCACCGACTCAAATAAATTAACGGTGTTGGCAACCGGCCAGAGTATTGGCCAACAGATTGTGAGCGGCAAAGTTTGCCGTATCGAGAGTGTCCATGACGGTGATAAAGTTGAAAAGGGTGACATTATTGTAACGCGCATGACAGATCCGGATTGGGTGCCGCTCCTCAAAAAAGCTGCCGGTATCATCACCCAAATGGGCGGTAGAACATGTCATGCGGCAATTGTGAGCAGAGAATTGGGGATTCCTGCTCTGGTCGGTGTTCATGATGCCGTTAAGATATTGCACAATGGCCAAACCATTACCATTGATTGTTCTCAAGGGATTACCGGCTACGTGTATGAGGGCGCTGTTGCATATGAAAAAAAAGAAACAATTTTAGATGAATTACCCAAGCCGCCCGTCCAGCTTTTAATGAATTTAGCCGACCCGGAACGGGCTTTTTCATTATCTTTTTTACCGATTGATGGGATCGGGCTTGCACGTATTGAGTTCATTATCAGCAATATGATAAAAATACATCCGCTTGCATTATTATATCCGGAACTGATCATTGATAAAAAAGTAATACGCCAGATTAATGAAATTACGGCCGGATACCCTGATAAAAAAGAATTTTATGTCGATACACTTTCTCAAGGAATTGCTACGATTGCCGCAGCTTTTTTTCCGCGCCCGGTAATTGTGCGTACTTCGGATTTCAAAACCAATGAATATAGCAATTTATTGGGTGGCCAATACTTTGAGCCGCATGAAGAAAATCCGATGATTGGGTTTCGCGGTGCGATCCGATATTGTGCGGATCGCTATAAGCAAGCATTCGCTCTCGAGTGTACAGCACTCAAAAAAGCGCGTGAAATTATGGGGCTCACCAATATCAAAGTTATGATTCCGTTTGTGCGCACGCTTGCTGAAGGAAAGAGAGTTATTGAAGAAATGGCAGGAAATCATTTGATTCAGAAACAGCATGATTTATCTATAATTATGATGTGCGAAGTTCCCTCAAATGTTATGCTGATTGATGAATTTTTAAAGGATTTTGACGGTATCTCAATTGGCTCTAATGATCTTACGCAGTTAACTTTGGGCGTGGATCGTGACTCTCCCTTACTCACCGGCGTTTTTGATGAACGGGATCCTGCAATGAAAAAAATGTTTGAGCTGGCAATTGCCGGCGCAAAAAGAGCAGATAAATATAGCGGCATTTGTGGGCAGGCGCCATCCGATTATCCGGAGCTCGCTGATTTTCTTATTCAGCGTGGCATTGAATCCGTTTCATTGAATCCTGATGCCATACTGCCATTTTTAATGCGGTATCGCAGCAATCACTTGCTTGCACAAACTCAGCACGCGGTGGCGAGCGCCAAAGCTTTAGAAATCTAATCGAAGATTGGACCTTATTGCGTATATCTAATTATTACCCAAGGTTGCAGGTAATGATAATGGTGACAGTCCAAACACTCGCCGCGGCTCAAACTGAGCTTTGTGCACGGGCAGGGGCAACATGTTTCATGCTTGCCTATTTGCCGTGTAACCACATGATATTCTTTGTTGTCATAGCGCTGTTGCATGTGCCAGCTGCAATCCATACAGCCGGGAGAAGCAATAACACTACCGGAAATGAGTAGTAAAAAAAAGAGTTGAATCTTCAAGGCCGTGTCTCCTTTTTGGTGAATATTTTCTTGAGTTCTTTATCGCCCACCTGTTCTTTGGTCTCTCGGGGAATTGATTGGCCCGGTTGATAAAATTCATGAGAAAAAAAGGCTAAGCTCTCGCTTTTTATTTTGCCCACGCATGTTGGACAACCGTATGAAAAAAACGCTATTGTTACTGCGATTAGTAGACTCACATTTACTATTTTCATGATCCGCTCCCCTACGTTCACTGTTGAGGTTATCATGAAAAATATTCAAATTGCAATAATTATTTTTTGCATTGCGAGAATGTGTCTTTAATAACGGACATTTTTATTCAAAAATATCTGAAAATGTCGGATTGTTACGTGCCATGTCTCTATTTGCCAAAAGCCAGCCGTGAGGGGTTCCTACATCGTACCGCAATCCTTGTACTTTGTAGGCAATAACTTTTTGGCCACCGGCAATTAAGGAAGCAATCGCATCGGTTAGTTGTATTTCACCGTTTGCTGCCGGTTTAAGTTCATCAAGTTTTTTAAATATTTTTTGAGAAAGTATGTATCTTCCAATAATTGCAAGCCGTGACGGCGCATTTGTGGCGGTTGGTTTTTCAACGACCCCCTGAATCTCAAAAACTCCGGGTTCAATCTCATTTTTTAGCGCCACGATGCCATACGAAGAAACAGCATTATCCGGCACTTCTTGCACGGCAATAACATTTGCTGTGTACTTTTGTGCAATTGTTATCAGTTGCGCAAGAGCCGGCGGGGTACTTGCCATAATGTCATCGGGAAGCATAACGGCACAATAATCATCCGTGATGTTATTCTTGGCAAGACCCACCGCATGGCCCAAGCCAAGCGCAGTATCTTGCATGATAAAGGTGAGGGTGATGGAATTACACAGATTGTGTAACTCCGTGAGCAAGGAGAGTTTGTTTTTTTCCTTAAGAAAAGTTTCAAGTGCCGGTTGCGGATTAAAGTAATTAATAAGTGCCTGCTTATGCGCAGAGGTTATCACAATGCAATTATCTATCCCCGAATCAACTGCTTCTTGAACAATATATTGAATGGCGGGTTTATTCAATAGTGGTACCATCTCTTTGGGAACTGCTTTGGTGAAAGGCAAAAACCGTGTTCCCCATCCTGCTGCCGGAATAATTACCTTTGTTATTTTCATATTAAAACTGCTTTAAAAAATCGATTTTGCCGCTTCTGAATAGCCGAACATCGGTAATGCCATATTTAACCATGGTTAACCGCTCAATGCCAAATCCCCAGGCAAAGCCGGTGTATATTTCCGGATCAATGCCGGACATTTTTAAAACATTCGGATGCACCATGCCGCTTCCCATTAATTCGATCCAGGTTGTATATTTACACACTGAGCATCCTGTTTTGCAAAATGGGCAAGAGGCATCAATTTCAACCCCCGGTTCAACAAACGGAAAATAGCCCGGGCGCGCACGAATCTCTAAATCATTTTTTTCAAAGAATGCCCGTAAAAAAGCTTTTGCGCTTGCCAGAAGATTTGCCAATGAGACGTTTTTATCAATAAAAAGCCCTTCGCCTTGCATAAACATAAAATCATGGGTTGCATCGGTGGCTTCATTGCGATACACGCGGCCGGGTGCAAAAATTGCGAGTGGCAATGATTTTTTTTCCATCTCTTCGATTTGTACCGTAGAAGTGTGTGTCCGTAAAAGGTAATTGGGATCAGTGAGCCAAAAAGTATCTTGCAGTTCGCGAGCAGGGTGATTGGCAGGAATATTAAGCGCTTGAAAATTGTAGTAATCGGTTACCACTTCCGGGCCGCGGGCGATTTCGTACCCCATAGTGATGAAAATATCCTCTAGATCTTCCACTACTTTGGTGAGAATATGCAGATTGCCGGTAAATTCTTTATAAGTGTAGGCAGTTACATCAAAGTATTTTTGTTTATTGAGTTCTTGTAGCCTTTGGTTTTCTTCCAATTTCTTTTTGCCGTTTTCATATTCTTGTTCTGCCCACTTTTTAAACTCATTGAGCAAGGGGCCAACCACCTTTTTTTCTTCCTCGGGGAGATCTTTAAGAAGCGGCATGAGTGTTGCAATGTGGCCCTGTCTGCCTAAATAATCGATACGAATTTTTTCTAGCTGTTCAGCAGATGCTGCATGTTCTAATTTGGTCTTTAGTTCCGCGTGCAAGTGACTGATTTTGGCTTTGATATCGTGCATAAGAATAACCTTATATTACCGGAGTCTGTTCCTGGCCAGTGTAGCATACTTTGGCGCCTTAGCAATAATTCTTGCACCTTAAACAGGTCAAAAAGTATTGACAAACCTCGCTAAATAAGTATTCTACAGATATTCAAATCTTTCCTATTTGCCGGGGTAGCTCAGTGGTAGAGCGCAAGCCTGAAGAGCTTGGCGTCGTTGGTTCAATTCCGACCCCCGGCACCAGTCTACGCTTATCCGGGCCTTCCGGCTCGGCAAGCTGCGCCTGGCGCGGCCAGTCAAGGATATTCATTAAACATTGCGGAGTTTATCCTGACCCTTGGGCAAGCTCAGGAGTAAACGCCTAGCCTGCCCGCCATAGCTCGAAGAGCGACGGCTGGGTCGAAGGGCCTGGCCCAGCCAGTTTTTCAAAGGATTGGCTTAAAGATATAAATAAATATTAAGAGCACTAAGCGTAGAAAACGTAGTTTTCGTATCGACGGACGGTTGGCTGTCGCCAGCACTGAAATCAATGCATTAAATAAAATTTAACAAGCAAAACGAACCATTCCTTAAACCCATTCTGCTTCAAAAAACATAAAACGGTAGAATTTTGCGGTAATTCTTGTATCGTAGGGATTGTTTGCCGTAATCTTACGATAGTATTCATTTTTTTAGGGAGGTAGTATGAAAAGTATTTTTTTTGTAGGGATCGTTTTCCTGTTGTCAGTTTTTACCAGTCAGGGAATGGTAAGTGTTAAACCGAAAATAAAGGCAAAACCGCATCCTGTTTTTACTCGCGTTAAAAGTTGTGATTTTCCAACTAAACGCAACCCCCAAACCAATCAGGTTGAATTGGATGTCGCCCAGATTGATAAAAATGAGTTGATTCATGTGGCAGCGTGGGCAAAACGTCTCCCAAATCTTGATAAATAAAAAAATTTACTCTCATCGATTGATTTTATCAGCTGAGCATGGTTGAATACCAAAAAAGCTCATTGAGAAGATAAAGGATAGAGATGATGAGGCATGTACCAAATGATAAATATACCATAGCATGGTTCAAATTGGCTGAGTGTATCGCAAAAGGTGAAAAAGAAAAAGCGTTTGGCGTGTATCGGCTGTTGAGCCATTCGCTGGAAGATCAAGCGTATGCGTACCAATTAGAAGGCGATTTGTTGGATGCCTTTCAAGATTGCCGCGCATCGGAAAAATATGCGCAAGCTGCTCATGTATATCACCATACGCATCGTTATAAAGAGGCATGCGCTCTGTATGAAGAATTGATTTTTTTGCTACCGCATGATGATAAGCATCTTGTTCGTTTGCTGGAAATCTATAAAAGCAGTAAAAGCCCCCAAAGCCTTCCGGATAAACTAAGCAAACTTGCGTATAATTTACTGGAGAAAAAAATGGTTATGCGGGCATTTGCCGTGGCGCAGGAGTTAAAGACTTGTGCGGATGTGCAGGCAGTGGTACCGGTCTATACGGCAATTATCGTGGCATCGCTCCAATCCCAATTAGCCGAAATTGAGACGATAGTATGTGTGGCGCTTGATTATTTGCTTGAACAGAATGATCAAAGAATGCAATCGCTGTTTTTAACAACGCTTGAACAAATGAGCAGCGAGTGGTATGCGCGGGCGCTCAATTATTTACAAAAAACATAACTAAAGCATACACTGCGGCGTAATATTCAGTGTGTTTAACAGATCAAAAAGATTTTGATTAACCATAACTCTTTGACGCGTTGCCAAGCGGAGTTTTTTCCCATTTTCAACAAATAAAAGATCAAGGGAAGTTGTTCCTTTTTGTAGGCTGTTTGTAAGAGCCTCCAGTGTTTTTTCTTCTACCGGACCATTGAATGTGCATACAATCTTTTGTACCGTGCGCCATTCTTGAAAGAAAAGATCGAGCGGAATGCACTCATTTGCTTTTATTTTACATTTTATTGGTGACGCGCTATCAAGGGTGCCCTTCACAATGAACGTTTGATGGTGCCCCAACCATGATTCTACTTTTTTAAATACACTGGGGAATAAAATTATTTCAGCCGATCCCACCATATCTTCCAGCGCGATAAATGCCATACGGTCACCTTTTTTGGTAATTATTTCGCGCTTGCTTTTTAAGAGTCCCGCGCCGATTACGATCGGCTCATGCTCAGGATTTTGATTTTGGTTATTTTTGAGTAGTTGATCAAAGGTGCCAATTCCCAGATAGCCAAGAAGTTTTTTGTATGATTGCAGCGGATGGGAACTCAGATAAAATCCTATTACTTCTTTCTCTTTTTCCAATTTTTCTTTATCTGACCATTCAGCTATTTGTTGATAGATAAATTCATGAGCAGATTGTGGATTCTCAGAATTTTCGGTTGCCATACCAAAAAGACCCATTTGCCCGGTGGCGGCTATCTTTTTTTGCTCAGCGGCAAGATCCATGATTTTCTCTAGATCGGCTACTTTTTGGGATCGGGTACCGGGAATGGTATCAAATGCGCCGCTGCAAATTAGATGCTCGATAACCCGTTTGTTTGATGTTCGCAGATCGATGCGGTTGCAGAATTCCAGCAACGAGGTGAACGGACCTTTTGTAGTTCGCTCGGCAATAATATTTTCAAGGGCAGCCAGACCAACATTCTTAATTCCTTGCAGACCAAACAATATTTTTTTCCGCTCAAAGGGGGTAAATTCGACCGCTGATTGATTTATATCCGGCGGAAGGATATCCAATTCCATATCGCGCGCTTCTTGTAAATAGAAGGCCATATTTTCTGCGTTTGCTGCTTCCAGAGAAATGAGGCATGCCATAAATTCAGCCGGATAATGTGCTTTAAGATACGCCGTTTGATAGGCGATTAAGGCATAAGCTGCCGAATGGGATTTATTAAACCCGTAGCCGGCAAAGTAGGCCATTAAATCAAAAAGCTCGCGGGCCTTTTTGGGATCGAAATTATTTTTTGTGGCACGTTCAACAAAGATTTCTTGTTGTTTTGCCATTTCTTCTGCTTTTTTCTTACCCATTGCACGGCGCAAAATATCCGATTCACCCAATGAAAATCCGGCGATCGCCGATGCAATTTTCATTACTTGTTCTTGGTACACAATAACTCCATAGGTTTCTTGAAGTATCGGTTCAAGTTCGGGGAACAAATAGCTTATTTTTTGGCGCCCGTGCCGGCGTTCAATGTAATCATCAACCATTCCCGAGCCCAGCGGACCGGGGCGATAGAGTGCGTTGACTGCGATAATATCTTCAAATTTATCCGGTTGCAGCTTGCGCAAGACGTCTTTTAACCCGTCAGATTCAAGCTGAAATACACCGGAAGTTTTGCCCTGTCCTACGAGTGTGAATGTAGTGGTATCATCGAGTGGCAATTTATCTATATCGATAGTAACGGCGTAATTTTTTTGAATGAGTGCCACTACTTTATCAATCAGTGTTAAGTTTTTGAGTCCCAATAAATCGATCTTTAAAAAACCGAGACTTTCTAATTCCGTCATTGCGTATTGGGTAACCAACTCGGTTGTTTTTGGCGGAACATAAATGGGCAAAACATCATCGATCGGTTCGGGTGAAATAACAATCCCGGCCGCATGTTTTGAAGCATGGCGCGTTAACCCCTCAAGTCGCAGCGCCAAATCGAATAATTTTTGAGCCTTAGGGTTTGTTTGAATTAATTCTTTGAGTCGCGGTTCTTGTTCCAAAGAATCAGCAAGAGTTATTTTGAGTTGTTCGGGAATAAGATTAGTGATAGCATTTGAATCTTCGAATGAAAAGCCAAGCACGCGCGCGACATCTTTGATTACCCCTTTTGCCATCATGGTACCAAAAGTTATGATTTGGCATACCTTATCATGGCCATATTTATCGCGAACATAATTAATTACTTTATCTCTTCCTTCGATGCAAAAATCGATATCAATATCAGGCATGCTAATACGTTCCGGGTTTAAGAAGCGTTCAAAAAGAAGATTGTATTTAATTGGGTCAATGTTAGTAATTTCAAGCGCCCATGCCACTAATGATCCGGCTGCTGAACCGCGCCCCGGGCCAACAGGTATTCCATTGCGGCGGGCCCATTGTATAAAATCGCTGACAACCAAAAAATAGCCGATAAAGCCCATTTTTATAATAAGAGCAATTTCTAAGTTGAGCCGCTCTTGATAATGTTCTTTTTTGCCCAGATCAAATCGCTCTTGGCGCATCAGGTTTTCAAAACCACGTTTGCATAAATATTCAAAAAAACTTTCTTGCGTGTGATCGGCCGGAATTTCAAAACGTGGGAAAAAGAGTTTTCCTGTTTGAAAGTCGAAGGTGCAGCTATCTGCTATTTTTCCGGAATTCCAGACCGCTTGCGGGTGATCTTTAAATAGTTCAAGCATTTCTTGTTCGGTACGCATATAAACCCGGCAATCTCCAAATGAATAACGATCCGGATTGGCTATTTTATCATGCGTCTGAATGGAAAGCATTACTTCATGGGCCTCATGATCTTCTTTGGTGGCATAATGGCAATCTCCTGCGGCTACTACATTAATATTTTTTTTGGCAGCATATTCAAATAGTTTGCTATTTAAAATGGCTTGTTCCTTTTGGTCATCCGGCTGGACCTCCAAGAAGAATCTTTCCGGCCCAAATATACCTAAAAACCAATCCATTAACCGTTCCGCTTCTTCATTCTGCCCGGTCATTAATAAAGAAGGGATATGCCCCCCAAGGCAAGCACTGGTAACGATTAATCCTTCATGGTGTTGTGCAAGAATTTTATAATCTATGCGAGGCTTAAAGTAAAAACCTTCTTGAAAGGAATAGGAGATTAATTTGAGTAGATTTTTATAACCGATTTCATTTTGCACCAGTATGATCAGGTGATAATATTTTTTTTCAGCATTTCTTATTGTTGCATCTTGGGCCATGTAGGCTTCCATGCCTAAAATTGGTTTGATGCCTGCTCTTTTACATTTCTGGAAAAATTTAACGGCACCAAAAATATTGCCATGATCAGTAATGGCAAGTGCTTTGAGTTGATTTTTCTGGCCGAATTCAACAAGTTTCTCAACGGAAATTGCGCCATCGAGCAATGAAAAATCGGTATGAAGATGTAAATGCGTAAAATGCTGTGACATATGCGTAGTCCGCTCGCCCTGAGCTTGTCGAAGGCTGCGAGCTTTTTATATTTGGATACTCGTATGGTTCGACGGGCTCACCACGAGCGGTTAAAAAGTTTTTTATAAGTGTACACAAAATTGTGCAAATCTAACACAAAAAAGATTCGTGAATTATACCGCGTAAAATTATTCGAAGTCATATAATGAGCGAAAAAAAGCCCTCTTACTTTCAAAGTAAGAGGGCGCCAAATAAAAATTAAAATTATTTTATTAATATTTGTGTTACTTGAACTCCCCATGCATTTTGCAATGCTGCAAACGGTTGATTGAGCCAGAAGGTAGTATTATCAGATGGATCAACCACAACAGCTGATTGATCTCCCCAACGCTGAACCACCGGGCCCGGCAACTCAGAAAGATTATACGTATAATTGCACGGGAACTGTGTATTAGTTATTTGTACAGGCGCACGCGTTGTATTTTTTGGATCGGTAGATGCTCTGAACGCATAATTAGTATTGATATACGCCTTATTGCCGGAAGTATTAAAGCTGAGCATCATATCGCTATTTTTATTAGTCATGATGGATACCATGAAATAATTGAGTGGGTCGGTTGCAGCCTTATCAAATATTGTGCCTGATTGGACCAAAACCGGAACGGTGCTTGGGGTTTCTGTGCCAAGACCTTTGCCAGTTGTATCACCGGTAAGATCAAATTGCCACCAAATAATGCCGTACCGATCTCCGGTCGCGCTTGCATTGCCTGAGCTATCAATTTGATTATCGGTAACCAAATACAGTTGATGATTGCGCACGTGCACGCCTGTTCCAAGTGACGGTGTAGTAACTTGGAGTCCACCGACGGTTCCAAAAAGATTGCCTTTATGAGGTGCGGTAAGACTCGCTGAAGCGAATGAAGCAGGAAGGGTGACGGTAACCACGGGGCCTAAAGTAGGAGTGTTTGAACCGGCATTTAATATACGCTGGATTTGTATTTGATTACCCACAAAATAATTAGGGCCTTGAAATACTAAGCAAGCAAGATAACCAAATTCAGGATTCGGATCAAAATTAGTAGCAGGGCATGCAAATCCTTCTTGTAAATTATTAAGATTATTCATGAGGCCAGGAAAGACGGTGATATTCGGAGTTCCTGCCAGAATTGAACTATTTGAAACAACGGTTAATGAACTACCAATAAAATTTCCTGATGAATCAAAAGTGCCTACTGCATTATACCAGGCATTTTGATCAAAAGCGGGTTGTTGGAAATCGATTGTTCCGCCTCCTCCGTTTGGGTTTATTTGTGAGTTTGGGATGGTGTATTTAGTCCATGTAGTAAACGGTGTAATGGAAGATCCATCATTTACAATAAATTGTAATGAGAAGGGCCCGCCGTTAAAATCACTTTCACATGAAAACATGAACCGATTGATGAATTGATGATAAATCATCCATACATCTTGGGTTTCGCTTACTCCTCCGAGTATTGCATTTCCGGTGAATGCATTCGCATCAATATTTAAGATGCCATCAGCTTTACCAGTAGATTTATTAAAACTTCGTAATAAAGGATAGCAGGAAGTGATAAATTGAGTTTGTCCGACTGCCGCCGTTGGATTTTGCGGAGCAGATATGTTTGACCCCTTGCCGTTGGCCGCAGTGACGGCGGTAAAGTTTAATCCGATTGTGGGATTGCCTGAAAATAATGGTGCACTAAGGAGCATTGCACAGAGCGCAATGCAATATTTAAAAATATTCATTAGTTTTCCTCAAGTTATTAGGCTATTGGCCGATGATATTATTGGAAGGCGCGCTTAAATTGCTATCAAGACCGATTTGAATACCATTCCCGCCATTTGGAATTGGGAGAAAGCCTGAAAAATCGGTACCAATTTTATTGCCGGTTACCACGGTGGACTGTCCCAAAATGCTATAAATTAAAACGCCGCCGGCTAAATTTCCGGAAATTATATTATTACTAACCGTATTTTGGCTATCATCAACAATCACGCCATAACCGGTATTTGGTAATGCTCTTAAACCAGTTATATCAGTGCCAATTTTGTTATTGGTAATGGTGTTAAGTATTGCGCCAGGAAGAACATTATCCCCACATTGAATGCCATTTCCATTAGCCAGAAGAGCATTGCCTTGCAGACCATTGCCTGAGATGAGATTATTGGAAATTGTAGAGCCAACGTTACCGCCAACGGTTGCCTGAAAATTATCACGTATGTAAATTCCTGCATTACCATTGCCAAGAGCTACCGTTCCAGAAACATCGGTTCCAAAATAATTATTTTGAATGGTGCAAGCGCCGCATGCTCTGAGATCTAAGCCGTATACCAGATGCCCTGATATTATATTGCCCATGTTAGCTGAAGAGCCGCCAAGCGTGCTGCCCGATTCAGCCCACAAAACAAGTCCCAATAATGAATTGCCCAATGCTTTAGTGCCTGTTTTATCCGTACCAATATAGTTGTTTTGAATGGTGGTATTAATACCAAAGAATGAAAAAATACACGCGCCTCTGACTCCATAAGAATCTACTCCGCGCGTCGTGAGACTTCCTGCAATGAGATTACGATCTGCCGGGGCAGGAGTGCCAATAACCGTATTAATCGGGTCAAAATTTCCGGGAGCAGCCAATGCGATTCCGGTACGATTTGCCATTTGTGCAGTGCCGGTTGCATTAGTTCCAATAAAATTTCCTACGATTGTAATTCCGGTTATATTTGTGTTCGTGGTATCAACTAAAATGCCATTATCCACCCATTCATTAATTACTAATCCTTTAACCACTGAGCCATCAGAACCCGCAGCAAAATATAATCCATTACCGGTAGTTAGCCCATCGCCAACGGTGTAATTGCTGCCATTTAAAACGATTTGCAAGACTGCATTATCTCCTTGAGCAAGCGTATTTACTGATGATCCCGGCTGAGAATAACCATTAATGGTTACATTTTTTACAATTGTGGGAAGATCCGTTGCTGGTGCAATGGTAAATGGCCCAGTTCCTGGGATATTAAAGTTAATAGTATTGGTTGCATCAACTGAAGCATTAACACTGGTGATTGCGGCGCGTAATGAGCCAGCACCGCTATCATTTACATTGGTAACGATAAACGTTGCTGCATGCAGATTTGCTGCAAACAATGAAATGAGCAATGCAATTGATAGTGCATGCCTCATGGGATTTATGATATGCATAAATCACTCTCCTTAAATAAAGTGGTTAAATGAGTGCTATAAGGAAGCTATAAAATATATTTTGAGAAAGCAAGATTGAAGAGAAGAGAAACTGAAAATTATATAATTTTTATTAGGTATATTGGCAATCTTTATTTGAATAAATAATAAAAAAAATTAAAACTATTTGATTTCTCTATTCATATGTTGTAGAAAATCATTAAGGTCTTATTTTGTAACCATTATTTTTAAAGGAGCATTTTATTCCGGATTTTTTTTGGGTAGTTCTAACAAAAAAGGATAAGAAAAAATGAATTGCAAAAAAAATATAGTACTCACTCTGTTCATGCTGGGGTTTGGAACACTCAGTTATGCCGCCAGTGTTTCTACATACGAATGCGGATCCCATGTTTTTGTTCCGCGCGGTGCCTCAACTGATTTGGCATGGATTGATTTACTGACATTTTATGATAAATATCATAAGCATCCTGATAAAAAATTTTATTTTAGTGCATTTACTCTTTATCAACAAAGCAGAAAAAATTCTGAGCGATTTGCATCTTCATTGCTTTTAGGCAATGGCAACAATTCAATACAGGTTACTCAAGGCGGCGGCGCGGGCATTGTGAACTCGCTTGAATTAGGATTGGCAACTCAATCACCCGCAGCGCCATTCTCTTCCACATTCACCATCAATCCGACGCGTAAACAATTTACCTATTTAGGGTATCTGTATGCCAATCTTGATGATTGGTGGTGTGGTCTATGGGGTGATGTGACCTTTGGAGTAACAAACGTGCATCATCGTTTAAATTGCTGTGAAGTGGGTAATACGAGCACTCTTTGCCCGGGAATTACCACGGTTGGCCAAGCATTAAGCAGCGATCAATTATTGTATAGCAGATTCTATTGCAATAGTTGTTATGATGGCAAGCGCCGTACCGGTTTTGAAGATGTTTTATTGCGCCTTGGCTATAATTATGAATGGTGTGGCCAAAATTTGATCGGCGTCTATCTTGCGGGCACCATTCCTGCCGGCCGGTCACCAACCGCAAAATATATTTTTGAACCATTGGTTGGCAGCAAGCACGCATCATTTGGTGTTGGCTTTTTAGCTGATTATAATATGAATTTCTGCGGCTGCGGGGATGACGCGAATCTTACACTGATGACCGATTTTTATTACCGCTATGTGTTTAACCATAGAGAATGCCGCACCTTTGATTTGCTCCCCAACGGTAAATTTAGCAGATATATTTTAGTGGTTGATTCTTCAACGCCCGGCCTTCCTTTCCCCGCGGCAAATATTACCACATCGAGCGTTAACATACAGCCGCGCAGCACTATTCAATGGTGGCTCGGTTTGAACTATGAACGCTGCGATTGGGATTTTGAAATAGGGTATAATCTTTTCTGGCGCCAAAAAGAGCGCTTAAAACAAGATTGTGTTCCGTTACCAACTACCGTGGGTATTTATAACTTAAATGGTTGTGGATTGAGCCAATTTACTGCTTCAAATGCAACGATGACCAGTTCGGGCACTGCAGATGCCGCATTTGTTCCGCTTTCTTCGGCCGACATTGATATTAATTCAGGGCTCGCGGGTAAATTGATTACCAATAAAGTATATGGCGCTCTTTCGTGGACCGGTTGCGCGTGCGATTGTTTTGACTGGATGGCCGGCTTTGGCGCGTCATATGAATTTGTGGTTAATCACGACAAATGTAATGCGCTCTCAAGCTGGGCAATCTTTGGTAAATGGGCAGTTGGCTTCTAATTATTAATAAAGAAAGGAAAAAATAGTGAATACATATAAAAAAATAATAGCGATTCTTGCTTTATTAAGCATTGGATCCCCGCTGTTTATAAAAGCTGCTTTACCATGCGGCAGTTCCGGGGCGGGTGTATTGAATGTCGGTATTGTTCCGGGGAATTTACCATGGGGCACTTTTGATCCATCGAGCCCCACTACTGCTGTTGGCTTCGATCCGTTTCTCATAGAAGCGGCGGCGCAATTGCTTGGTTATGATACGGTTAATTTTATTGGTTTTGGCGATGCAGCACTTGCGCAGGCTGCGTTAAACGCTGGAACTATCGATGTATTTGCCGATTCATCAATAACATTATCAACCACTGCCCCATTGGCATTTAACGGTGTGGTGACCGATGTTTCTGGTTTTTATTCCCTTGCTCGCGTTAATGGGTGGGAAACGGCCCTGGGTTGCTGTGATTTGGCATTAAATCTTGAGCTTGCGGTTACCGAATTGGTTCAGAATGGTACCTATGCTAAAATTCTTCAAGAGCTTCGTAATAATGGGCAGACCGGCGGCGCAAAACTCGGCGTGCCGTATCCTACGGGCGTGTTAGTTGAGCCGTTCCCATTTGCCGGCAGCGAAGTTGGTTCAATTCTGAGTAACTGTACTCCATTGGGTCCTATTAGTTTGCCACAAACCAATTGCATCAGCGCGTATCTGCAGGCAAATTGTACGCCAACTACTACCTATACGGGAGCAACGGGGCCGATTATACCATAAATAAAACGATTTTATCAGAAAGAGTAGGAAGGGATATACACCGCCTGCTCTTTTTGATCATAAAACAGAGGATAAAGTATGAATAAAAAAATAAATCTTTCAGCCCTCAGTATGATTACCGCATTTGGACTATCAAATGGAATTTTGGCGGCTGAACAAACAAGAGTGGCATTGAATCCGCTTTTAGCAAATGTAATTTCCGGTAATCTTGGCAACGGTGTTTCCATTATTAATAGTTCTGATAGCAATACGGTGGCAGGAAATGTTATCGGTACCGATTTGTTGGGAAGACGTGATTTAGGTAATAGCGGCTATGGCGTCTATATTGCCAACACTTCCGATAGTAATCTTATTGGTGGCACCACACTTACTGCCGGTAATTTGATAGCCTATAATCAAAAGGGCGTTGTGGTTGGTGATAGCGCGCTTGATTTAAGCGTTGGCAACAGTATTTTAAGCAATAGTATTTATAACAATACATTGATTGGTATCGATCTTGGCAATGATGGCCCGACTCCCAATCACGCCACGAGCCCTTCGGTTGGCCCCAATGATTTTCAGAACTATCCGGTGTTGAGTTCATATACCGTTACTTCATCGGGACTTACTGTTGCATGGGCATTAAATAGTGTGCCAAGTTCAGCATTCACCCTTCAATTTTTTAGCAATAGCGCCGGCGACCCGGAAGGCAGAACGTTGGTAAAACAAATTTCTATAGCAACCGATGCCAGTGGCAGCGCTTCGGGAAGCGTATCAATTGGTGCTATTCCGGTAAATAGCGCGATCACTGCAACTGCTACTATTATTAATAGTGGTGTGCCGGGTGATACCTCAGAATTTGGATCTTTGGTGTATGGGGTGCTTGTTCCATGCCCTGCAAAACCGTGTAATAAATAAATTTTTATTTGAGAAATAAAAAGAGGGTCTATTCTCAGACCCTCTTTTTTTATGCGTAAGATATTATGATTGTAATTGTTCTTACGATAACGTGAGTTTTTTCATTTTACACAATATTTTGGGCTTGTTCTCTCATTTTTTCCAGTTCAACCTTAATATTTATCGCATGTGCACTCATAACCCCATCAGCGCATTTTGCCGTAATGGTATTTATTTCCCGCGATAATTCTTGCAAAATAAAATCGATACGTTTACCTTTTTCAACCTCTTTTGATTCTAACGTTGCGAGTAAGGTGGTAACGTGATTTTGAAATCGTACAATCTCTTCTTGTACATCCATTTTATCTAAAATCGCATACAAGAGATCTTTTTGCATTTGAGCAAATTTTGATGAATCATTTTCTAATTGCGCGATCGCCGTGTGCGTTTTTTCTTTTTGGACCTTCATCAATTGTTCAAATGCAATTTCAATTGCTTTAATTTCTTTGCTAATAAGATCGGCACGATGAACAATATCTTTTTGTAAAGCATTGCCTTCTTGAAGCTGTGTGGCAATGAGTTCATCAACCAGTTTCTCCGTTGTTTCAAAGATTAATTTTTTTGATGAAGCATCAACGTCTTGTTCTTCGGTAATAAAAATGTTTGGCAATAACAGCACGTTGGCTATTGAAAGTGTTCCTTCAATGGTGCAAGTTTTTTTTATAGTATCTAAGGCACGCAAATAACTTTTTATGGTAGTAATGGAAGGTTCGATTGCCCCTTTGAAAGCATTTGGATTTGCAATATGGATCGTAAAATTAATGGATCCCCGATGCAATTTTGTTTTAAAAAGTTTAATAAACTCTGTTTCAAGATTGGTGAGCGGATAGGGGAGCCGGCAATTAGAATCAAAATAGCGAGCATTGAGAGATTTGAGACTCAGAGTAATCGGGATCTTATTTTCTTGTGCCGTAATAATAAGAGATTTGGTGGCAAATCCTGTCATACTCCGCATCATTTTTCTACTCCTTATGCAAGGTTAGTATAAACGTTTTGAACATCATCAAGACTTTGAAGGCTTTCTAAAAATTCATACGCTTTTTGCGCTTGATCATCAGGAAGGGACATCATATTTTTTGGTACCCAATCTACCTCAGCTTTTTCTACTTTAAGCGTATTATCTGTTAATACTTTTTTTATGGAAAGAAGGGCTTTTGGATCACAATAAACAGTAAAGATTGTTCCATCCTGTTTTAGATCTTTGACATCAAAATCCATAAGTTTTTCAAGAAGCGCATCTTCAGTGATTGTACCGCTCACATCAATCACGCCCATCTTTTCAAACATCCACGCAACTGATCCTGATTCGCCTAAATTGCCACCCTTCCCGGTAAATACATGACGAAGTTCAGAAACAATCCGGTTTTTATTATCCGATAAAGTGTCAACTACTACCGCAATGCCATATGGGCCATAGCCCTCATAGGTCATTGGTTCATAACTCACTCCGGGTAATTCGCCCGTACCGCGCTTAATGGCTCGTTGAATGTTTTCAAGAGGCATATTAATGTCGCGTGCCTTATCAATAAGTAGACGCAGCTTTGGATTGCCATTAGGATCGCCGCCGCCGGTTTTTGCCGCAACGGTAATCTCTTTGATTACTTTAGTGAAGGCCTGTCCACGCTTTGAGTCTTCTTTCTCTTTTTTTCGTTTTATCGTGGCCCAGTGGGAATGTCCTGACATATTAGCATGCTCCTAGACAGTGAATTTTATTATTTATCTTAAGGGTATATTTTTTTAAAAATATGTCGATAGAGCATCCATTAGAGCAATGTGATCTGCCAGAAGCTTTTGGCTCAACGGGGTGACAGTATTTTCATAGTTAGTAGCATGTAATGTTATATTTTTGAATAATGGTATCAGCTGTAACAAAAGTTACCCCCTCAATAGCAGTTTGCGCAATTAAAAGGCGATCAAATGGATCTTTATGTATCAAAGGCAAATATTGTGTTTGAAGGACATGGTGAGCAGTGATTGCTAAAATTTTTATATTATTTGATTCTATAATTTCAATTAGATTATTGGGAGCAGTGACTTTTTTAAGTGATTTTTTGATTGCAATTTCCCAAATCGTAGCAATACTAACAAAAATGGTAAGATCTGGATTTGCAATTAATATACTTATATCCTTGGTAAGCCTTTTATCATTAAATAGCCACCATAATAGAATGTGAGTGTCGAGTAAATATGCATTTTTCATTCGAAATATTTCATAATGCTTCGCGGTAATTTATCAAAATCTTTTGCGATTTTGCCTTTGCCTTCCCAGGCGCCAGCTACCCGTGGCTTCTTTTTTGGGTTCAAGGCAACGATCTTTGCAACGGGATTGCCGTTTTTACAGATGATAATCTCCTCCCCTTCGGTTGCTCGATTGATTATTTCAGAAAGATTTTCTTTTAATTCTTTTAAATTTGTTTTTTTCATCGTATTTTTCCTCATTTATGGATTTTAGCTGTAGTGCGCTTCAATTATCTTAAGGGTATATTTTTCTATAAATATGTCGATAGATCCAAGAGATTACAGCAACGTGTGCTGTCCCAAGAATTTTTGTTTTAAATGGGGCAATTTTTTATGGGGAATCTGTCGGCCGCGTGCTGTTTTTTCAAGATATCCTTTACGTAATAAAAAGGGCTCATAAACCATCTCAATTGTTTCGGTGTCTTCACCAATAAGCGCAGCGAGTGTTTCTAGGCCCACCGGGCCGCCGTTGAAGTTTTCAATAATTTTTTGCAAAAGCAAAATGTCTATTTTAGTAAGTCCTTCTTCTTCAATACCCAAGAAATTGAGTGCTTGGGTTACCAAAGCGGTACTAATTTTTGAGATCCCCTGAACCTGCGCGAAGTCTCTTACGCGGCGCAATATTTTTTTTGCGATCCGTGGCGTGCCACGCGCGCAGGTGCCTATCATGAGCGCGGATTCTTTGGGCAGCGAAATTTTTAAAAATTGAGCAGCTTGCAACACAATTTCTTGTAAATCCTGGTCAGAATAAAAATCGATGCGTTCTATGATGCCAAAGCGGCTCCGCAAGGGTGCCGAGATCATGCCACTTTTGGTGGTTGCGCCAACCAGCGTAAAAGGATTGATGGGTAAATTTATCGATTTTGCGCCGGCACCCTGGCCTATGATAACATCAACCCTAAAATGCTCCATCGCGTTGTAAAGTACTTCTTCAACGTTGGCCGGCATGCGATGAATTTCATCTATAAAAAGAATATCACGCGGCTCAAGGCTGGATAGTATTGCGACTAAATCCCCGGTGCGTTCAAGCATGGGTCCGCTGCAAATTTTTATACCCACGCCCATTACCTGCGCCATGATTCCCGATAAGGTTGTTTTACCAACTCCCGGAGGTCCAAAGAGCAATAGATGGTCAAGAGGCTCTTGGCGCATTTTGGCCGCTTGCGTAAATACTGCCAATTTCTCTTTTAATTCTTTTTGGCCCAAATAGTCATCGAATGTTTTCGGGCAAAAATCATGCGAGCGTTCCTCTGGTGTTTCTTGAAGTGCGATTATGCTCACATCAACCAAATCTTTTTTTTCCATGTTTGACTTACTTTTATAAATACGTACAATTGCTAAATATGTTTAACATCTTCTTTAATTTACACCACAGGATCATCATGAAGTATACGATTCTTTTGACATGCAGCATACCATTAATCGCACTCCAATTGCCAGCAATGGAAAAAAAACTAGTTACTACCACCTCTACCGAACAACAAAAGCGCCCAGAAAGAGCGCGGGCATACTCTGATTTTGACGACGCTCTTAATGATAAAATTACAATAAATCATTTTAATGACACAGATGATGAAAGCTGTTGCCGATTATGCGGCAAGGTTTTTGTGGATACTTTGTTGTATATACCCGCAACATTGATGGTGTGGACCGATACTATTCTTGAAAAGTTAGCAAAACATAAAGCGGATTAATGCTTTGTTAAAGAATTAATCGCCCCAATAAAATCTTCGTATTGCAATTGCATTAAACCAGTCTTCGCCCACAAGGGGCTACGCCTGGCACGGCCAGTTTTAAGGAAGAAATATAACGTTTATTAGCACCTTGCGAAGACTGTCTCGGCGAAGCGTTAGCGAAGACGGACTATTTCATAATAGCTTGCTAAAAATTACTCGCCCCAATAAAAGCGTCTGATCGCAATTGCATTAAACCACCCCATACTGGCAAAATTAACCCATAAATTGCTCAGGCCATAACTCATAAATGGTAACGGAATTCCTACGATGGGCATTAAGCCGGTTACCATGCCAATGTTAATAAGAGTAGAAATAATTATTGGTAAAACAAGGCCTATAGCCAATAACTGAACAAACGGAGATTTAATAGAAGCGGCAATCCACAATGACTGAAAGAAAAGAATGGCAAACAACAGCAGAATAATAACCGCACCAATAAATCCTGTCTCTTCGGCGATTACTGAAAAAATAAAATCGGTACGGCTCTCGGGTAGAAATTGCAATTTATTTTGAGTGCCTTTTAAGAGTCCTTTTCCTTGGAAGCCTCCCGAGCCGATGGCAATTTGCGATTGCTCAATTTGATACCGTTCCTTTTTGCTGTCTCCTTGCCCCAAAAAAACTAAAACTCGCTGTTTTTGATATGTTCGCAATAGATGCCAGGATACCGGTGCCGTAATAAGCACTATCAGACCGCCATAGATAAAAAATCGTTTATCAATGCCGGCCAGCCAGACCATGATGAGGCCGGAAAATAAAAGAACCAACCCGGTGCCCAAATCAGGTTGCTTGAGTATCAAGAGAAAACTAATACCCAGAACGGTTAATACCGGCATAAATTGCATAAAGGAGAAAGAGAGAGAGTCTTTTTCCGTATAAAAATAATAGGTGGCATACGCGGGGAAAAAAAGTTTTGCCAATTCAGACGGTTGGAAGCGAAAAAAACCAAGATCCAACCAGCGTTGGCCGCCCATGCCAATACTGCCTTTTATAATGGTAAAAACTAAAAGGAAAAGTATACCAAAATAGATAAAATAACCCCACCGCAATAATGAACGAAAATCGGTTGCCGAACAAAGAAGATAAATTACGATTCCTGAGATGATACCAAATAATTGTTTTTTAAAGAAAATTGAATAAGGTTGTTCCGGTTTATAGGTAGCGCTGAAAATAAAGAAAAGACCGATCGCCGACATAACGATTATTAAAAAAAAGTTAATCCAATCAAAATAACGGAAGTAGCGACGATCGATCTGTAACATATTTATTTATGATTTTTTAGGGATCTCAATAAGTGGCGGCAAGTTAACATTATATTCTTCCACACTCAGCTTGCCTTTTTGTGCGTTAAATATGAGCGGCATTGGGAGCATGTTTTCTTTTTTTAATCTTGCATATAACGTCTTATAAAAAATTTGGAAAACGAATTTATTAATATTTAGCACCTCTACCGACATTGATTTAATGAGTGTGGTGGCATCATTCATCAATTTGGTGGAGACAAAAAGCGAATCGCCCACCGAAGAAACAACGTTAAAATCAACTATTTCCGCCGTTTGTCCTTCTTGCAAATACGGATTTTTATGTTCCAGAACTGCATCTAAGATGCCGCTATATTCTTTTGTTTTTTCAGCTTGTTCTTTGAGTGTGGCATTACATTCTTGCACAGTTTTTTGTATTTTTTCTTGATCTTGTCGAATAAATTGTAAAACAATCGCTTGGGTATACTTTTGCAGCCCTTCAATAATTGTTTTTAATTCAGCTGACCCTTCTGTTTTTATGTAATTTTCGATTTGAAGGCCAACTGCTTTGGCATTTTCACGGTTCGGGAAAATTTGTTCCCGGATTGCCTTTAATATGCCGGCATTGGATTCAACAGTCTTTAAAAATTCTTCCGTTTTATAAAAGAAAACTGAAGCTATTTGATTTTGACACACATACAGCATTGAGCGCAATCTGCTTTCTAAATCAAGAGATTCATAATTAACGTATAAAAGATTGGCAAGTATGCATAGATCATTATGTTTTAAGCTGAGCGCATGGTCGGATACCCACACATTTGCATGCTGGACTATATTTTCCTCCGTGATCGGTTCTGTTTGATTTTCAGCAAATACGCAGAGCGTGCTACTTGCGCTCAAGATCAGTAACAAAAGATTATTTTTCTTCATAGAGAACTCCTTTTACGTAAAGTTAACAGACATATTATTTTCATTAAACAGCTGGCAATAACTCATCGCGCTCGTGAAGGGGTGTTATGCCATTTTCATTAAATGCGACCAATAAATAGTTTTTATCAATAGATTGTTCATGCATTAGATTAATAACTTCTCGATAATACGCCAAATAATAAGACGCGCGGGCAGTTTCAACCGCGTTCCAAATTTGCGTATTCACTTCAATGATTGTCTGAATAATTTCCCAACTTTTTTCACTTGCCTGGGTTTGCACTTTTTCTGCTTCAATAAATGATTGGGAGGCAAGCTTAGGAATGTGCGATATAATTGTATCTACCAGATCCCAGCGTAGCGTTTCATCTTCTTGCCATGCTATTGATTCATCTTCACGCAGATGCTCAGATGCAAAATGGTAAGCAGCGCCCAATATTTTTTTTATATCTAAAAATGCTTCCATGATAATGGTTCGCGCGTTGATGCGCACTTCTTGCACCGCAGATAATGCGTGAGGGGAGAGCACATTTTCTTTCACCACGGTGTGTGATGCGTGCGCATAGGTTTGCCCACTTGTGCGATGGAGCTGTTGCGCTTGAATAAAGAAATCATACACTTGTTGTTGTTCATGGTAATTGACTTGATATGGTAAGGAAAGGGAAGGATTCATGCGGGTTTGCGCAATATTTTGCCAACCGCGCCACATGGCATCAAGGGCCGGCACGGCAGCTTCTTGTGCCGCAAGCGTTGCAACAGAACGCAGTAAAGAAAAGTAAAATAAATTCGCAATATACTGCAAATCGGAATGGGTTATGCCGTGCGCGTTGACTAACTGTTTATTTTTCCATTGTTTGGCTTCATGCTGATACGGTGTTGAATCGAGTGTTACGCCGCTTGTTTTGAAAATGATAACAAAGGCAAAGAAAGAAATAATTTTTTTACAAGACATACTACTCCCGTGTGCTTATGTGCTATAAAAAATGGTAATGATATTAAGCGTAATTTGAGGTTAAACTGAAGCAGGATGATAGTCAAATTATTCTTGGAAATGTAGTGTGCCGTTTCGCTTGCTGTGAGCTACTCAGGATTATGGTCGGGGCAGCCAGACTCGAACTGACAACCCCTCGCTCCCAAAGCGAGTGCGCTACCAATTGCGCCATGCCCCGATTAAATTTTTCCAATAAAAGAAAGAACGTTAGTAAATGTATAGTTTTTTTGCGGTTGTTGCAAGCAGAATTTGATTATTTCTCTTCTTGTTCATCTTCATTGATTGTGTATGTGTAAATGGTACGCTTGCAATAGCTCTGCCAGCGTGGACCAAAAAGTATATTCAAACCTAGATAGATCAAGAAAATGGCCAACAAGGTTTTAAGTACCGGTAAATCAATGCCTGTAACCACTTTAATTATAATCGATAAGCCCCATAAGAGGAGCGCGGTGCCCAGAATCAATTCAGGACAAAATTCAAATTTCATAGTTCTAAACCTCAGTATCAAAAGCGATTTTGCCCACAAATTTTAATATATTTATACGTTAACTGGCGATAGCCAGGTTCTTCGACTCGCTAGCTCACTCAGGATAAACTCCGCTTTTTAATAAATTTTACCTTAACTGGTTGTGCCATACGTCCTTCGAGACGCAGCTTTCAGCTGCTCCTCAGGATGAGCGGAAAAATATAGTTTCCTTATCTGGCGATAGCCAGGCGTAGCTTGCCGAGCCGGAAGGCCCGGATAAGCGAAGACTGGGGTGAAAGATGGGGATCGAACCCATGACCCTCGGAACCACAACCCGATGCTCTACCAACTGAGCTACTTCCACCATAATTTAAGGATGAAGTAATTATACTTTTTTTACGCTAAATTGCAAAATCTTTCATAGAAATGGTATATTTTCTTTATTCTCCTTCGCAAGAAAATTATTAGCTGTTGTGCGCCTCATTAGTGTAAAGGATACATACTATGAAAAAATTAGAAGGTTTAACAATTGCTCTTTTAGTGGCAGATGGTTTTGAGCAATCCGAAATGCAAAAGCCACGGTTGGCTCTGGATCAAGAAGGAGCCATAACCAAGATTGTTTCGCCAAAGAAGGCTAAAGTGCGGGGTTGGAGCCAAGGAAATTGGGCCGATGAGTTTCCGGTTGATGTGCATCTTTTTGCCGCAAAAGCTGACGATTATGATGCTTTGCTGCTTCCGGGGGGAGTATTAAATCCTGATCAATTGCGGATGATTCCACAAGCAGTTGATTTTGTTAAGGCATTTGTTGATGCAAAAAAACCAATTGCTGCCATTTGCCATGGTCCGTGGACATTGATTAATGCAGGTGCGGTGAAAGGCAAAATGATGACTTCTTGGCCATCAATTAAAATCGATTTGATCAATGCCGGCGCTCGCTGGGAAGATAAAGAGGTGGTGCGTGATGGCATTCTTGTTACCAGCAGAAAGCCTGACGATATTCCGTCATTTAATAAGGTGATGATCGAATTGTTTGCTGAAAAACTTAAAAATTAACCTTTTGGTTGGCCTTTAACAAAATGCCCCATAATCACCAGTTTGCCATCATTGGTTTGTGTGCCGTTGCTATCAATGGTGTGGAAAGAGACAGACCCAATTAGCGATTCATTATTAAATCGGAAGGTGAAAGTACCTAGTTGTGGGTTAAAGTTAGATACTGTTCCACCATTTACGCTGCTTATTACAAAAGTATAAGGAGGAATGGCGTCACGTATATATAGTCTGAGATCACCCTGATAATTTTCTGTTGTAGTTACTGCTTGTGATACATTTGGAATAAAAGGTGGTGCATAGACAAAAATTGGCATCGAAATCAGAGTTAGGGTTATTATTAAAATTTTCACAGGTTTCCTTTTAAAATTCTAACATTTTTTACTACAATTACCCTTTTTGCTGTTCTAAACCGGGTTTTAACTTTATTTCAACTATAGCCGTGTTACTCACTTCGCCAAGAGCATCAGTTGCTCTATAAGAAAAACGACCCGCCGTAGAATTGGGCTTAAATATAAAGGTATATTCGCCAGTTTTCGGGTTAAGATTAACAGTACCGCCTTCTGCTTTGCCAACCAGGGTAAACGTAAATGGTTCTTCTCCAAAAGAAACGGCGAGTTTAGATTTATAAACTTCTTTGTAGGAAGTAGCAGATGTGCTGTGGGCAATAGGGGCTGCTTGAATAATGGCTGGCATTATTGCTGCCAGTGATAAAATTAATAATAATTTCTTCATATTTTCTCCTTTTACTTTATAATACAATAATTTCAAATAGAGAATCAATAAAATGATAAATTAGGACCAACTCTCATGGAAATAACCTGTCAGGCCCCCTTTTACTTTTCTTTAAAATGTGCTACTATGAAACATTGATAAATTTGAAAAAATAGGCAAAAATTGCTGTTTGTAAAGATTATGGAGGTAATGAAATGGCTGACCAAAAAAACGATTGGATAAAAGTATATGGGGCTCGTGAGCACAATTTAAAGAGTGTTGACGTCGCTATTCCCAAGGGGAAATTTACGGTTATAACCGGACCTTCGGGTTCAGGAAAGAGCTCTTTAGCGCTCGATATCCTCTTTACTGAGGGTAAAAGACGTTATATGGAATCTTTATCCTCCTATGCGCGACAATTCTTAGGAATAGCCAAAAAGCCTGATTTTGATCGCATAGATGGCCTGTGCCCTTCAATAGCAATTGAGCAAAAGACAGTGGGGGCAAATCCTCGTTCCACAGTGGGCACTATTACTGAAATTTCTGATTATTTAAGGGTGCTATTTGCACGTATTGGTCGCGTACATTGTCCTGATTGCCATATGCCCATCAGCGCCGAATCTCCTGAAAAAATAGGGCAGATGGTGATTGCCAATTTTAAAGGCGATCTGATTACCATTGCTGCACCTATCGCAATTGCAAAAAAGGGTGAATTTATTAATGAGTTAAGTGCACTCTTTAAAAAAGGGTTTTATCGCTTTGCCATTGATGGCAAGATGTATCGATTCAAATCGGAAGATGAAATTAAACAATTAAAGCTTGGCAAGACGTATAAGCATTCAATAGATTTATTAATTGATGCGATTGAGGTAAAAGCGGAAGAAAAAGCTCGTTTGACTGAAGCATTAGAAACTGCAGATAAATTAGCGCAAGGAACGTGTAAGGTAATCGTGGGCGATCGGGAATATCTTTATTCATCAAATCGCATGTGTACCACTTGTGCCATATCAATTCCGGAATTGGAACCGCGCTTGTTCTCATTTAATTCTCCAATCGGGGCCTGTGAAAAATGTAGCGGGCTTGGCATTATCCATGAATGGCCGTGGAACGCCAATGATCCGGAAGCCTGGAAATCTAATTATCCCGATTTTTTTGGCAATAAATATGCAAAGGAGCAAACATGTTCTTCCTGCTATGGCAAACGGTTAAATAAATTGGCGCTTTCCGTTACGATCGGTGATGCGGATATTTTTGATCTGGGAAATAAATCGGTGAGTGAATTGCTTGCCTTTTTTAATGCAGTAAAATTAACCGAAAGTGAACGAGAAATTGGCGCAAGTCTCATCAAAGAGATCGGTGCGCGTCTTACCTTTTTACGCGATGTTGGATTATCATATCTTTCTTTAAATCGCTCAGCGCGCACCTTGTCCGGTGGAGAAGGGCAGCGTATTCGTTTGGCAACTCAAATTGGTTCTGCGCTTTCGGGTGTATTATATATTCTTGATGAGCCGAGCATCGGCTTGCATCAGCGTGATAATGATCGGTTGATTGCAACATTGCAAAAACTAAAGGATCAAGGAAACACGGTGGTGGTGGTTGAGCATGATATTGATACCATGAAACAATCAGATTATATCATTGATATGGGCCCGGCAGCAGGAATACATGGTGGCACGGTTACCGCAGTGGGAACACCTGCCACTATTACCAAAAATCCTAAATCATTAACGGGCGCATATTTATGCGGTAAGCGTTCTATACAAAGAACGGAAGCGTTGCGCAGGCCAACCGGCTATCTCACCTTGGCGCATGCGCAAAAAAATAATTTAAAAGATCTCACGGTTAAATTTCCGCTGGGTGTGCTGTGTGGCATTTCGGGAGTTTCCGGGTCGGGTAAAAGTACCTTGATTATGCAAGAGCTGGTTCCTGCTTTGGAGCGATCGTTAAACGCTAAGAACAAAATCGGTGCTGTTGATGAAGATTTAAGAGGAGCTGAACAGCTTGATCACTTAGTGGTAATTGATCAAACTCCAATTGGCCGTACGCCGCGTTCTAATCCGGCAACCTATTTAGGGGTATTTGATGATATTCGCAAACTGTTTGCGGGATTGCCTGAAAGTAATGCGCGCGGGTATAAAGTAGGGCGTTTCAGCTTTAATATGCCCGAAGGGCGCTGTTTTGAATGTAATGGTGACGGTATTATTAAAGTGACTATGCATTTTTTGCCGGAAGTGACTATGGTTTGTAAAACATGTAAAGGCAAAAGATATAATGCGCAGACTCTACAAATTACCTATAAAAATAAAAACATTTCTGATGTGTTGGAGATGGCTGCATTGGAAGCTGCGCAGTTCTTTGCGGCACATGCCACCATTGCAAAACGGCTTAATCTGCTGTGTGAAGTAGGGCTTGATTATCTGAAACTCGGTCAACCGGCAATTACACTATCAGGCGGCGAGGCGCAACGTATTAAACTCGTTGATGAGCTTGCAAAACGGGGCAATAAAACGATGTATATTCTCGATGAGCCCACCACCGGGTTGCATAATCATGATATTGAAAAATTGCTGGCGGTACTCAACAAGTTGGTGCAAAAAGGTAACTCCATGATTGTTATTGAGCACAACCTTGATGTTCTTAAAACTGTTGATCATTTAATTGATTTAGGACCGGAGGCGGGTAATGAGGGAGGCACTATTATTGCGCAAGGAACTCCGGCAGATGTTGCTCGTTGCAAAGCGAGCCATACAGGAAGATATCTTAAAGAGCTGGTGGACTAGAGTTTTTTGCTGTCTAGTGTATCCTAAAGTAAGATTGACAGCTTGTTTGACCTTTCGATACGAAATCTGCGATTTCTACTCAGAGCGGGCGAGAGGAGTCCGTTCGTGGTGAGTAATTGCGAAGCAATCGTATAGAACCATTTTTTAAAGCAAGTTTTAACAAGCCCGCAGATTTTAAAAGTTGAAGTTTATTAACAATTTATTATATATGTGTTTGCCATGAAAAATAGTATATTTTTTCTTTCATTCTCTTTAATGCCGTTCTGCGCGTTACCCATTTCCGGCCCTGCGCTTGCCAAGCAACTTATTGTATTTCCGCAAGAAGTATCATTAACTTCTCCCCTAAAACCGGATGCAAAGGGCGTTATTCAGTTAGATGCAGAACGCATTGCGAGCTTAGTGGAAGAATACGAGAAAAATTTTGCGCTTCGGCACAAATTGTCCTATGGCTCCTTTGCTATTAATGCCGCATTAATCGGCATCGGATTGTATCAATTGGGCTTTCTTGATTTCTTGATTCCCGGCAAAGCGGTTCCGGCAATGGATCTTAATAAGATTTGCCCGGATCTTCCTCTTGAGCAATCGGTGGCAAAATTACTTGCTTTAGTATCAATAGCCGAGCAAAGAATAACAAGACTGGAAGCTGCCGTAAGTTTACAGCAGCCTTCGCCAAGCCGCCTACTCTGGCTTTGGAACGGTGTTAAATATATGGGCTCACTCACTATGTTTGCCCTGGTATCAACCAAGGCGCTCCAAATTAAAAATTATGTAGAAGCAACACCATCATTCATCTGGTTCTTCTCGCGCCATTCAATACTGGATCATCTTGAAGTATTGCGTCGGAGTGTGTTGGTGTTGACGATCAATAATCTGCCATTGGAATATAACGCGGAATATCACAACGCATCTCTTGAACCGGCCTTACTCTCGTTGGCGCGAAATATTGAAGAATTTATCGCCTTTCTTTCCTATTATACTCAGCAATTGGATCAAGAATTGTTAGTGGCAAATAACATGGAAAGCAAGTCACGCTATCTTTTTAACGCGAGCAATGATTTCTTTATGAAATTTAATGAACTGATGCGCGATGAACAAAAGAAAAAAGAGGCAATTGGGCTCATTGATGATTTTAAATCTGATATGAGCGCGCTTATTAAAGAGTGTCACTTTTTTGAAAAAGAAGTGCTCGTAGTTGAGTAAACTATACCCGTTCGTGGTGAGTAGCATCGCAGATGCGTATCGAACCATACCCTTCGATACACTCGCAAATGCTCGTTACTCAGGTCGCTCGATAAACTCGGGATGATCGGGGGGTTACCCATTCGTGCTGACCCTTCCGCCGTCGCTAAAAGCTATGGCGGACACAGTCGGCTTGCCTTTAGTCCCGAGCGCAGTCGAGGGGTCAGGAGTAAACGCCCAGCCTGCCCGCCGAAGCTTTAGCGAAGGCTGGGTCGAAGTATTATGAAAAGTTTATAAAACAATGAACAGTCCGATTCCTGCCGATGTAACACCGTTAATGAAGCAATACTATGCGATTAAGCATCAGTATCCGCATGCGCTATTATTTTTTCAGGTCGGCGATTTTTATGAACTATTTTTTGATGATGCGGTTAAAGCTTCCGCATTTCTTGGTATTGCCCTCACCAAACGGGGCAAAATAAATGGCGAGCCGATTCCGCTGTGCGGTGTTCCGGTGCATGCCCTTGATCATTATTTGGCCAAATTGATCAAAGGTGGATTTAAGGTGGCGCTTGCCGATCAGCTTGAAGAGGCAAAACCGGGTAAAGTGGTGGAGCGGGGGGTTACTCAAGTGTTCACGCCCGGCACGTTAACCGATTCAAAATTACTTGATGAAAAAAATGCATCATATCTTTTTTCTTTTTTTCCCGGTGCTGAGCAATGGGGATTATTATTTGCTGAACTTTTGACGGCGCAGTTATTTGCAACAACGGTGCCTGCCGATTCGCCAAAAGCATTAGAAGCAGAGCTCATTCGCTTTTTTCCCGATGAGATTATTCTGCCCAGCGATAAAAAAATAAAATCATACGAATCCTATTTTAAAAAACTTGGCTACACCACCACAGTGGTCGAAGGTCCGGAAAACCCTGATTTTGACGCATGGATGAATGCGCAACTTTCTCAGTCGGCAAAACAAATCGATTCTCAAGAATCATTGCGCTTGGCGGTTGCCCATTTTTATAATTACTTGCGCCAAACGCAACAAACAGCCGTTGAGCAATTTAAAACACTCCATTGGTATGATGCAGATGATTTTTTAATCTTAGATGCAGCGACACAAAAAAATTTAGAACTTGTTCAAAATAATGATGGCAGTAGAAAACACACATTGTTTGAAGCGATTGATGGCGCGTTGACTCCGATGGGTTCACGTATGATTAAAAAATGGCTCTTGCGACCGTTGGTCAAAAAATCCGCCATTGAACAGCGCCAGCAAATTGTAGAGAATTTTTCAAATAACACCGTTGCCATACAACAATTGGAACAAGTACTCGGGCAGCTGGGCGATGCCGAGAGAATAGTCGGGCGCATTGCCCTTGGCCGCGCGGCAACCTATGATTATGTGCATCTTAAAAATATTCTTGAACTTTTGCCAAAAATTTTTACCGTTATTGTCTCTTTGCCCGATACGGTGCTCTTGCGCGCCATGGCTCAGACACTCACCGGCTTTGAGGCACTTTATCAACTGCTTAATGCCTGCTTAAATGATGATCAAACAAAAGAATGGATCATTAAAGCCGGCTTTGATCAAGAATTGGATTATTTGCGCGAATTGAGCCTCACCGGCACCCAAAAGATTATGGCGCTGGAGGCGCAGGAACAAAAATTAACCGCCATTAATTCATTAAAAATTCGCTACAACACTATCAGCGGCTACTATATCGAAGTTACCAAAACACACGCAGATGCAATTCCACAACGCTATCAGCGTCAGCAAACGCTCGTGGGCCGCGAACGGTATATGACACCAGAACTACAAGAATTGCAACAAGAAATTATGCGTGCTCATAGCCAAACAGCACTTGCCGAGAAAGCAATTTTTGAAAATATAAAAAAAGAGGTTCATGGCCAAACGAGTGCATTGCGTAAACTTGCCCATACACTTGCCAATCTTGATGCGTTATTTGGTTTTGCGCGCGTTGCGTATGCGCATAATTATGTTAAACCTATTTTAAATCAAGAGCGTGCAATTAGCATTCAAGAGGGCCGCCACCCGATTGTTGAAAGAGTGGTGGGGCATGCATTTATCCCGAATGGTACACTGCTTGATGATGCGCATGCCACATGGATCATAACGGGCCCCAATATGGGAGGAAAATCCACCTATTTGCGCCAAGTGGCATTAATGCATATTATGGCCCAAATTGGATGTTTTGTGCCTGCGCGCCATGCAAATTTGCCGATTCTTGATCGTATTTTCACGCGAATTGGCGCAGGAGATAATTTGGCGCACGGCAAAAGTACCTTTTTGGTGGAGATGGAAGAGACTGCGGCAATTTGTACACAAGCAACGGCACAGAGCTTGGTGATTTTGGATGAAGTGGGCAGAGGAACGAGCACGTATGATGGATTGGCCATTGCCCAAGCAGTGATAGAATATATTCACACGGTGATTAAGGCTCGCTGTTTATTTGCAACTCATTATCAAGAATTAACGCAGCTGGCTGCATCATTGCCCGGCATTGCCAATTATCATGCGGCAAGTACCAAGACAGTACATGGCATTCAATTTTTACACAAGATTATGCCGGGCATTGCACAAGGAAGTTTTGGTGTTGAAGTTGCCAAACTTGCCCAATTGCCGCCGGCAGTGATTAGCCGCGCGCAGCAACTATTAGCCGATTTGCAATCACAGATTCCGGTGGTGCAGGGCACAGTTCGCGCGGATGAAAATCTTATAGCTCTTGAACAAGAATTGCTTTTGCACAAAAATAAGTTAGCCGCCTTGCAGCAGATAGATTATGATAATCTCTCGCCCAAAGCGGCTTTTGATTTCTTGTGGAAGATTAAAGAATTAAGCTGACGCAATCTCTTTTTCAATCGTTAAATAACTTGCTAATTGTGACATTGCCGCATGGCGTTGTTTTTCAGTCGGGTGAGTAACATGAGTCGGATTTTCTTGATCATCAGGGAACGCATCCATGTAACGTTGAAAATCTTTCATAAATGTTTGCGCGCGCGCAATATCATTACCGGCAGCCATTAAGTCTGCGCGATATTCCTGATGCCTGTTAAACGCAGCATATGCCGGGTGATTGCAATAATCTTCGGGCAAAATGTTATTTTTGGTAAACAATGCTTGGATCAATGCCAGATCAAGTGAATCATAATTAAAGAGATGCATGAGTTCATGGCGAATCAAGGTTTCTTGAATGTCAGCAGGAAATTTCTCTAATTTAGAGAGATTTACTTCAAAGTAGTGACGGATTTTCAGATCGCCGCTAACGCTCTGATTGGTGCAGATAAAGCTTGTTGGCTCTTGGCTACAATTAATCACCACACGATCGGGATTCATGCCATAACTGATTAATAATTCTTCTATTTTGGCAACAAGTTTATGCTTACCTTCTTCAGGCTTATTTTTAGCAGGCTTGCTGGTAAAAAGATCATCTTTGGCCTTAAAATCGGCAAATTCCAGGGCTAAATCTTCCCACTGATTGTTAGGTAAAGGAAAGGCATCTTGAAGGGCCTTGCGATTGGCATTTTGCTCTTCAATAAGCTGTTTTTGTAAGGTTTGGGCCACATCTGAACCCAAAGCTGCAATCTCTTGGACTATCTGCTTTGGATTAGCTTCAGCTTTAGGGTCAAAAATGGCCAATTTTGGCTCATTTTTGAATGATACTGCATTATAGAGAGCTAAACAGCTTAAAGCTCCCAATGCTAAAAATAACCCTAAAATCTGCTTAGAATAACCATTAAATTTCATAAAAACCTCCATTTTTCTCTTTTTAATATTTTCTATCTGTAATTAATTCTACCAAGGCTAGAAATTATGTCAAGAAGAGGTTTTTTCAGGTTAAGACCCTAGAGTTTAGGAATATTCCATTGGGACATGATGGCTCTCATAGCAGTATTAAGTGCCATGCCACCGCCAATCCAGCCACACGCTGCAAAAATGCCAACTTTTGGGATCTGGCTATCACTAATGCCATTTCTTGTTAGCCAGATAAGTCCAGCTGTACTTGCGGCTGATATGGTAAATGATCTATTTTCAGCAATTTGAACGCCCATGGCTCCAATTTTAGCCCAAATATTTCTTTCTTGTGCCGGGCATTGTTCAGTGCCATTGATATTAATATTTATTTCTTCATGATGCGGTTTATGGTGATGATCTGCTGCGGCGAGGCGTAGCGCGCTTGATATCAAAACAATAAATAATGAGAGCGATTGTTTTTTCATAAAAAATCCTGTTGTTAAAAAGAATGTATTTATTATCTTAATTTTCTTTCAATTGCGGTCAAAGCTCGATTGAATCCTTGACGTACTCCACCTGAAAACTCACTCCATCCTTCGGCGGCATAGGCACCGATACCAAGTGGTTGTCCCCCGCAACGAATGGAAATACGATCGATGATATTTGATCCGCCAGTAAGAAGGTTTTTAGAAATTTCTCCTCTGCAAATAGCATTGCTATTAACGGCAATTGTGGTGCCTAAGCCAAGTAATACCAAGCCTTTAAATGGTCTACTTTTCTCTTTAAGCAATTCATAAACGCCACCTGAAGCAATCACAATGCCTATAGCTACGGTACCTATTACACGAGGGTCGTTGGCATACATTTTTTGTCCGGTAAGAGATGTGGTCAGGAATGCTGAAATAAGCATTATTTGGAGTTTGTTTTTTATTAATGTCATGGTGTCTCCGTAAATAGAATTGAAATAACTACGTGTAATTATACGGAATATCATAAAAAGAGCAATTCTATTTACTTTCCGGCTCTTTCTTTTCAATACTGAGTATATAAATCGCGTTCTCTTTGGGGGCAAAACAAATGAGACGAAAACTGGTTCTTTTACTTGGTTTGTTAGCTTTTTTTATTCTTCTTTTTTTTGGGATTCAAAAAATCATGCACTCCGATCCGGCACTGGTGGCAAAGGATCTTTTGGCACAAGCTGATATCACTATCAACGGTGACCGCCCGTGGGATATTACGGTGCATAATCCCGATTTATACCCGCGGGTAATGGGTCAAGGATCGCTGGGACTTGGTGAAGCATATATGGAAGCATGGTGGGATAGCCCGGCATTGGATCAATTTTTTTTCAAACTATTTCGTGCTGATTTGGTTAACAAAGCGCCCAAGAATTTGAATACGGTACTTTCGGTACTCAAATCCAAGTTGATCAATATGCAATCAAAATCCCGTGCGTTTGCTGTTGGTGAGCAACATTATGATTTAGGTGATGATCTTTTTAAAGCAATGCTCGACTCTCGGCTGGTCTATTCATGCGGTTATTGGAAAAAAGCACAAACTCTCGAGCAGGCGCAAATAGATAAATTGGCATTGATTTGCAAAAAATTACAATTAAAACCGGGCATGAAATTGCTTGATATTGGTTGCGGTTGGGGCGGGTTGGCGCTCTATGCGGCGCAAAATTATGGTGTGAGCGTGATCGGCGTTACCGTTTCAAAAGAACAAGCAGCATATGCACAAAAGATTGCCGCAGGCTATCCGGTAGAAATTCGGTTACAAGATTATCGTGATCTAAATGAAACATTCGATCGCATTGTGAGTGTTGGCATGTTTGAACACGTTGGATATAAAAATTATCAAACATTTATGCAAGTCTGCCATCGTGCGTTAAAAGATGACGGATTACTGTTGTTGCATACCATCGGGGGCAATTATTCTTACACCACCGGCGATGAATGGATCAATAAATATATTTTCACCAATGGCATGCTGCCTTCTATCGCGCAAATTGGTAATGCGATTGAAGGATTATTTGTAATGGAAGATTGGCATAATTTTGGGGCCGATTATGATAAAACATTACTGGCATGGGATGCTAATTTTGAAAAGCATTGGCCGGAATTACAAAAAAAATATGGTGACCGATTCTACCGCATGTGGAAATATTATTTATTATCCTGTGCTGCATTATTTAGAGCACGCGGTATTCAATTGTGGCAAATTGTTCTTTCTAAGAATGGTATGATTGGCGGTTACGAATCGATTAGGTAAAAAAATATTTTCCGTTCGCTTCGAGTGAGGCCCTTAGGGCCGAATCAAGAAGTTTTATTTGAATCTCTCAACTCGCATGCTTGCTCGAGACGAACGGATTAAAATATTATTACAGTGTTATACCAACCGCTGCTAAATCTTTTAGTAATTCTTCAACGGGGTTAACATTTTTATTGGTGATATCAAAGTGAATACCAACCCAGCCTGCAGCAAGCGCAGCATTAATATTTTCGATTTTGTCATCAATAAAAATTCGATACATGCCAGCCGGTAATGGGTAGGTTTCATTAAATTGAGTAAAGAATTCCAATTCCGGTTTACCGGCGGTTGCCATATAAGTAGAATCGATAAGTGGTGCGCTCTCGGGGTTGCCATATTTGCTATAATCAACAATCTTACCCATTTGAATATGCTCGAACATGTTGCAGTTATATTCTTGCGTGAACTTGTGATCCAGCAATGCCAACAATCGTGGCCCAATGTTTGATGCAAGGCGTTGTGTAAAACCTTTTTCGTGTAACTGTTGTACTAATTCTGTCATGCCCGGGCGTGGTTTATACGCATTTGAGACCTGCTCAATGAATGCGGCAAGACCATATAACTGGTGTTTGCGGCAAATGGTTGCATACGCTTCGCCGGATGAATCAACCGATTTTGGGAGATTTTTCATATCAGTCATTGCATGGGTGACCGCATTTTGGGTGCCCCACATTTTTGCCCAGAAGTATGAACCGGCATTCGTTAACACTGATAATGGCGCATGGGTGAAGGCGCACGCATATTTTTTTACTTCAGCAAATGTTTTGCCAAGTCGGCTCGATTCTTTTTGTACTAAGACATTATGAATATCTAGCGCAAAATCTTTTTTTGCTGTTCTCACTTCCTGCGCATCGATATCTTTGGGATAATAGACAACGGCAGAAAGATTCGTGAGGGTCAGAGTTAAGATGGTAATTGAGAGTAATGATTTTTTAAACATAGTTTTCCTTTTCATTTTTTATGATTAAAAATACCGAGTGCCATTAATTCTTCACGTAATTTTTCTACGCATTTTTTCTTTGAAAAATCGAAATGGATCCCAATGATTCCTTTGCTCTGCGCCTTTTTAATGTTATCCAAATTATCATCAATTAAGATAAATACTGAATTTTTGTTCTGGGCGTAGGTTGATTTTAGAAGATCATAGAATAAAGGATCAGATTTAGTCACCGGACTTAGATGCATTCGGTTTATATTTGCCGGTAATGGTAGATTGCCATATTTGCTGTAATCAACAATTTTGCCCGGTTTGATACTATCAAAAACCTTGCATTGGTGTTTCTTTTTTTTAAATTTTGCATCAAGGTTTGCCAGAAAGCGTGGCCCAATATTTGAGGCGAGCCGTTGTGTGATGCCGGCTGCATCAATATCACGAACCAATTGTTCCATCCCTTTGCGTGGCACGTAGGCATTGGCAGCATCACGAATGCATTCTGCTAAATCATGGTTGCCATGCTTGAGCGCTATCAGATAGCGTGCTTCGCCGGAAATATCTTGATCTTTGGGTAATTTATTAATCTCTTTCCAGACTTTATCACCGGTCATTTTTGTCCAGGCAATGTCAAAAATATTGCCCATAATGGCTCCTAAGCATGCGCCGCCATCTTCTTTGGCCAGTACATGGTGAATATCCCAGAAGACTTGAACATCATGAGATTTTTGCACATGCGTGGCAGTTATTCCGTGCGGAAAATAGACTGCTGCGGTGAGATTGCTCAACGCGCAGAGTGTTGAAATAAAAAGAATTTTATTGAACACGATAACCACCATTAATACGGTTAATCTATTATTGAACAATATCTGAAACGGTTTGTGCCGCTAATAAAAGGCACGCAAGCGCAATACCTTTTGCCATGAAAGGATGTCTCTCGTGTAACAATTTTTTTGCAGCGAAACAACCAAAACTCGTTGCGCCGGCAACTGCTAAAGCTCGCAAAGTGCTCGGGTTGACTACTTTGGGGCTGCCCTGCGATATCGTAAATGCTGAAGTGGTTAAAAGAACAGTAAGTATGATAGTTGATAATTTTTTCATTTTAAGAAGACCTCCAGGATAGAAAAGATTATATTTTTAACATATCATAGTAAAAGAAATTTGCAAACCTCAAGTCGCAATTGTCTAATAGAAATAATTAATCAACATAAGAATTTTATTTTTTACGTAATTTGCAGTAGACCTTCCTGATAATATTTGTTAAAATGCTTAATAAATGACGAAAATTAAGATTCATCATCAATAGGATTCTTGAAGATGGCACAGAGCAATAACGAAAATAATAACATTTACACATTCGATAAATATGCGATATTTCAACGCGGTATGAAGCAATACCAAGCAGTTGAGGGTAAAACCTTGGCTATCGATCGTATCGAGGGTGAACCGGGCGCAAAAGTAGAATTTAAAGAAGTTCTCTTGCGCAAATCAGGTGATAATAAATTTGAGATTGGCAAGCCATATCTTAATGGTTCAGTTACTGCGGTGATTGTAAAGCAAATGAAAGGACCAAAAAAGGTCTCCCTTCGCTTCAAGCGCCGTAAAAAGGTAAGCGTTCAAAAGAATAGTCGGGCACATTTGACCGTTATTCGTTTTGAATCGATCTGAAAAACACCAGCGGTTTATACAAAATATTTCGGGGCTAGAGATTAACTTCTCTAGCCTCTCGTCTTTTTAAAAGATTTTTATCACCGATTTTTAGTGGTTATTGAAACTTAGTGCTGCAGCCAAGAGGCCTAGGTACTGATTTGTAAAATCTTAGGCTGCGATCTTTTTTTTAGAAGATTGACAATAGCAGTGCCAAATTCTGTTGCAGATTGTGGGCCATTTGCAGTGATAAGTACTCCATCAATTACAACCGGATCTTTAATGAACTGAGCGCCATGCTCACGAAAAATTTGCTCAAGCTTATTGTCGCCGTTCCAGCCGGTTGCTTTTTTATCTTTTAAGAGTCCAGCATGCGCAAGAATGCGCGGAGCAATGCAAATGGCGCCAAACGGCTTGCCGCTGTCAGCAACCTTTTGCATAACCGCGTAGGTTTGCGGAGTGTCAAGAAATTCAGCGGCTCCCGGACCACCGATGATAAAAATACCGTCGTAATTGTCCGGATTTATATCATTAACGAGGCAATTGACAGTAACCTGCGCATATTGTGGATATTCTGCTATTACTTTGGGGCAGTTGGGATCGGTACATATTTTTGCATGATTATCGCTTGGTTTTGAATGAGCAATGCTGCCACTATCACTTGCGACGATTACTTTAATTCCTGCTTCTTCAAGAACTTTGCGAGTGAACCCATATTCAACCGGATGAAAACCGGCATGCGCGATAATGAGCAAGACAACTTTTTCTATCATAGGGGTGTTCCATCTACAATTTCGTAATTTTCTCTAAATTCTTTTTGCTCCCGGAAAATACCAGCCAATCGGTTGCTGCAATAACGTGATCAGGATCGATTGAATGAATCTCCTCACCCTCATCTTTGATTCCAATGCAGTAAATTTGATAATTCTCATATAAATCTAAATCAGACACTTTTTTGCCGACCAGTTTTTTGGGGGCCAATAGCTGACTCACTGAGAAATCTTTGGTGATGCGCAATAAATCAATAAAGGGCGAACTCAGCCGATCAGCAAGATGAATTCCTACCTCTTTTTCTGGCAAGATTACTTGATCGGCACCAACCAAGGTGAGGATCTCTTTATGAATCTCATTAACCGCGCGTGTTATTACTTTTTTTACCTGCAGCCGTTTTTTGAGCAATGCCGTGATGAGAATTGACTGCGCTATGTTTTCTCCCATGGCAACAATTACTGTATCCATTTCATCCATGCCAATGCTGCGCAAGGATGCCTCATCGGTAATTCGTAAACAAATTGCCTGGGTTACATTATCTCGAATCGAAGTAATGATTGATTCATTGTCGTCGACCGCTAATACTTCCATCCCATTTTCTGCAAGTAATGTGGCAACGTCATGACCAAATCTACCAAGACCGATCACACCAAATTTCATATAAATTCCTTAACTCAACATAACTCGTTCTTCAGGATACACAATGTCAGCCTTGTTTTCTGCGCGAAGAGCAATTTTTCGCAGTGCCAAAATAAGGGTCAAAGAACCAATTCTACCAATAATCATACTCAACATTATTAAGAATTTACCCAGCGAAGAAAGATGCGGAGTGATTCCGGTTGTCAACCCAAGATTGGTAAACGCGCATACCGTTTCAAAAAGAACATCGATAAATTGCCATCGTGGCTCGATAATAAGTAAAGAAAAAGTTGTTAGCGCTATCCAAAAAATACTCAATGAAATAATTGCAATAGCTTTGTTCACCTGATCTTTTGCGATTCTGCGGCTGCCGATATTAATGATTGTTTGGCCCTCAATTGCAGCACGAACAACACTTAGATAGATTGCCATCGCCGTGGTGCGCACACCGCTACCGGTTGAGCCAGGTGCCGAACCGATAAAAGAAACTACTAACACAAGAAAAAGAGTAGCCAAATGGAGACTGCCTACCGATACGCTCAGCAATCCGGTGCTCCGGAAAGATATCGCATGAAAAATGCTATTGATAATACTGCCAAAAGTGCTCATAGAAGCAAATGCATGGTGCCTCTCCAATAGCCAGATGAGTAGCGTGGTGATGCAGATGCCAATGAAAGCACCGTATAATACAATTTTACTTTGTAATGAAAAATGAAGATGTTTTTTTTCTCCGATCGTTCGCATGATCAATTCATAGATTGTAACAAACCCGAGTCCGCCAATCAGCATTAATAATGCAGCTGTTCCTATAACTTGATAATTATTTGCATAAACTGAGATGCCACTCGCAAAGAGCGTTATGCCTGCATTGCAAAAAAAGGATACTGCATGAAACACCGACAAAAATACTGCATGGCCCGCCGGATATTCTTGATAGAATACTAAAAAAAAGCTGGCGGCTCCTATTAGTTCAATGCTTACGGTGAGCAAGATAATAAATTCCAGTAGCTCACGAATATTTTTCCAGGATTCTAATTCTAATAATTTGCCTGCCATCAATTGGCTGGCAAGCCCCAAATGCATAAACGAAGATAACAAAAAGAGCGTTAAGGTGATGATGCCAAGCCCCCCAATTTGCATTAAAAATAATAAAACGCAGTGGCCAAAAAAGGTAAACTGGTCAAGGGGGACGGTAAAAATACCGGTAACACAAGTGACTGATGTGGCCGTAAACAACAGATCAATAAATGCCATAGGCGCATGGCGAGAAATGGGGAGTGCCAGTAATAGTGTTCCCAGCATGATGGTGCAAAAAAGAGCAAAAAGAATAACGCGCCCCGCAGAAAAATGTGCCAAGCGAGAATTACTCATATAACAGATCCTCTGTTTTATTGTAAGAGAGCAGTGATACAGGATTCTATGTGAGAAATAGGAATACGTTCTTGTTTGGTTGTATCACGATTGCGGACCGTAACGCAATGATCCGTTTCACTCTCAAAATCATAGGTGAAACAAAGTGGGGTGCCAATTTCATCCTGGCGACGATAACGCTTACCAATGGAAGCCGATTCATCAAATTGTATCTGGTATCCTTTTGTGCGAATGGCATTAAAAATTTCTTTCATCGGGTCCACTTGTTTTTTAGTGAGTGGTAAAAAGGCAGCTTTAATCGGTGCTATGCGAGGATGCAAACGAAGTAAAATGCGTTCTTCACCTTCTATAGTATCTTCCGTATAGGCATCAAATAGCAATGTTAAAAAGAGACGATCCACGCCGACTGAGCATTCAACCACCCACGGCGTGTACGATTGCTTTGTTTCTTCATCATAAACGGCCAAATCTTTGCCTGAATGGCTGCTGTGTTGCCGCAGATCAAAATCACCCCGATTGGCGATTCCTTCCAGTTCTTTCCAACCAAAAGGAAAATCGTATTCTACGTCGGTGGTTCCCTTAGAATAGTGAGAGAGCTCATCTTTTGCATGCGCGCGCAAATGAATCTTATCTTTGTTGATGCCCACATAGGGATAAAATGCCTCACGTGCTTTTACCCAGATATTAAAGAATTGGTCCGCTTCATCCGGCTTGCAAAACCATTCCAGTTCCATTTGTTCAAATTCCCGCATGCGAAACAAAAATTGTTTGGGAGTAATTTCATTACGAAATGCTTTGCCAATTTGCGCAATGCCAAACGGCATTTTTATACGATTGGTGGAAAGTACATTCTTGAAGTTTATGAAAATCGATTGTGCGGTTTCGGGTCTTAAGTAGGCAATAGAGGATTGATCAGCTGCTGCGCCAAGTTGTGTTTGAAACATCATGTTAAATTGACGTGGCTCTGTCCATTTTTTTATGCCGCAGTGGGGACACGCTTTTTCAATATTAATTTCATCAATTCTATAGCGATGTTTGCAATTGAGACAATCAACCATGGGGTCACTAAAATTGTCAACGTGCCCGGATGCTTTCCAGGTTTCTTGCGATCCCAGAATTGCTCCTTCAAAGAGCAGAATGTTGTCATTTGTTTTATATAATGATTCAAGCCATGCTTTGCGAATGTTCTGTTTCATCAGTGTGCCCAGGTGGCCAAAATCATAAACCCCATTCAGTCCGCCATATATTTCAGCAGATTGATATACAAAACCGCGACGTTTACAAAGGGCAACTAGTTTTTCTAAGGTTGCCGCGCTTGATGAATTCATGGAAACTCCCTATGGCCTAAATGATGGTGTAGGAATAGGGTAATTTTTTTACAGTTTTTTTGCAAATCGATGCAAAGGGGCTTGCCATTGTACTTAAACGCGAATCATGGTATACATTGAACAATCAAGTATATTTTTTTTACAAGGGATAAAATGAAGAAAGCAATGTTCTTTATTATCGGGTGTTTTGCTATTGGTTCAACTAGCCAATGCGCGAACGAATATGTGCCATTATCAGCCAAATCAAAGGAAGCGATACTCTTTAGCGCGCTTAAGGGTGGTTTAACCACTGCTGGTTCCTTTGCAGGTCTGGGATATCTTTTTTCCGGTGAATTACCAAAATTGCGGGAACATGCTCTTGCATATGGCATTGCCGCAGGAATTGGCTCGTTAATTATGGGTTACTATCGCTGGAATTATGTTCCTGAGTCCCATTATAATTATGCAATTGAAGGAGTTTCTCTCGTTGCTTCTTATCAATTAATTGTTGATTTATTGCAAACTTCCCCGCAAGATATAGTCCCCTTGGTAAAAGATGCCTACTTTAAAGCAAAGTTTCCGCTGTATCAAGGATTTCATTTTTTGAATCGGCAATATGAGTTGCTTGATTCCTATTATGCTTCGTTTGGTATTGTTGCCGATTCGTACCGCACCGACCTCAAAGAGGCATCAAACGAATATATGCTTCTTATTCAGGCGATTCAAGAAGTGATTCGCGGCGCGCTCAAAATGCTTAAGGAAGATCCGGATTTTATCACCGAATGCAACGCGCAAACAATGATTGAGATGCAACATGCGCAAATGGTTGCCGCGCAAGCCGCATTTATTCAAGCAACAACGCCTCAAACTACCTTTATAGTCTCTCGTTAAATTTCTAAAGGATGCCGATGATTAGCATTTTTAATGATAAAAGATTTCAAGAGTTCGCCCTAATTGCCCTCATGGCGATAGTATTTTTTTTAGGAATCGGGTGCTTTTTACTCTATAATGAACAGCGACAGGTTTCAGATACTCTTTCACAAATTCAGACCGCCAACTTTGAATTGGCGAAACAAATTGATATTCCAACCCAAGTGGTTGAAAAAGTTGTTTCAAAAAGTGTGTTATGGCGCCCAATTCAGGATCAAGTTAAAGATACTGTGGTGCAAGTTTTTGCGCAGATCGCCGAATTTGATCTCTTGCAGCCCTATCGCACCCCGCAGCAATATTCAGTCTGCGGCAGCGGCTTTTTTATAAATGAAGAAGGCTACTTGATTACCAATGCGCATGTGATTAATCAATCCCGCACGGTGTGGATCCAGATTCCTTCACTGGGGCGCAGGATTATCGATATCGAAGTTATTGGTATGACACCCGATAGGGATCTTGCATTGTGCCGCGTAAAACCGGATGGATTGGAAGTGATTCGTTCTGCCTTGGGCAGCGTTCCCTTTTTGCCGCTGGGTGATTCTGATATGGTGCGTCGTTCGGATGATGTTTTGGCGCTCGGCTATCCACTGGGGCAGCAATCATTAAAGAGTACAACCGGTGTAGTGAGCGGACGCGAGCAGCATATGTTGCAAATCAGCGCCGCGATAAATCCGGGCAGTTCCGGCGGACCGTTGTTAAATGAATCGGGTGAAGTGGTTGGCATCAATTCTGCCGGCGTTACCGAGGCTCAAAATGTTGGGTACGCAATCCCGGTTAATGATTTAAAAATTGTTTTGCCCGATCTGCATAAAACGAAATTGTTGCGCAAGCCGTTCTTGGGTGTTTTATATAACAATGCTTCTGAATCATTAACCGAATATTTGGGTAATCCTCAACCGGGCGGCTGTTATATTGTGGAAGTGGTTAAAGGAAGCACGATGGCCAAAGCGGGCGTGGAACAAGGTGACATGCTGTATGAGATTAACGGTCATAAAATCGATGTGTATGGTGACATGAATGTGCCATGGAGCGAAGATAAAATATCGATTGTTGATTATATTAGCCGTATTCCCGTTGGAGAAACGGTACGCGTGATAGTCTATCGCAAAGGTGAACGTAAAGAATTTAATATCGCCTTTGATCTCATGGAACTGCCACCGGTGCGAAAAATATATCCGGGCTATGAAAAGATAGATTATGAGGTTATTGCGGGCATGGTGGTCATGCAATTGAGCCTTAATCACATCCATATTATGGAGAAGATGGTGCCGGGCCTGGTAAAATTTGCTGAAATGAAAAACCAAAGCGAGTCGGTTCTCTTAATTACTCATATATTTGCTGATTCAGCATTATATCGCATGAGAACATTAACTCCCGGATCAACTATTAATGAGATAAATGGCATAAAAGTTACTACGCTTGATGAACTGCGTGGCGCTTTGCGTACTGCATTCAATGATAAGTTTTTAACCATTAAAGCATCGGATAACTTAATGCGTGTTTCTGATAATCTCTTTGTGGTGCTTCCATGGGATAGAGTATTGGAAGAAGAGCAGATATTATCACACGATTACCATTATGCGTTGAGTGAAACATCGCGCGCGTTGGTTGCCGCCTATTTGGAGCGCAAACAAATGAATGCGGGTTCATTGCCGATTCCGTTATCATAAACAAAAAGTGAATAGATGAAGAATCTTGGTGCGTCAAAACACCAAGATTCTTCATTTTAAAAGCTATTTTTGAATACACTGCGCACAAGGGGAAATTATATGATACTATTTTTACTGTTATTTTTTCATTATCACTGTGAGGCGCAAAAAATTGCTATTCTATCCTATGGCAGCTTGGTAAACATGCGTGCTCATTCAGTTACTCATGCACGCTTATGCTCATCAAATTTTTCTCCCACCGATATTCAATTTCCCATCAGTTATTCCCTAATGCCAAAAAGAGATAGAATTTCTGCGATAATAAATGCTCAGACTGGGAGTAATAAACGGTGCTGGATTGCAATTTCTTGTTTTGATTCGCTTGAGAATGCTGTGCAAAACCTTGCCGCGCGGGAAGGCTCCGCATTTAACCAAAAAGAGAAAAAATATAGTGAGCAGTCTATTTTTTATATGAGAAAAAAAACGAGCCCGGAATCTCTCTTGCATTCTGAGCATATTCTTCCCTTTGCGCCCGGATGGGTTATGAAAACTGAAAATAATAGGCTCCAACAAATTCCTGATACCAGTATAAAAAAGATCCTTGAATGGGCCGCCGGCAATAACGTTGACGCGGTTCTGTGGGTATCATGCCCAATGCTCAGCGGCTCCATGGATGAGCTGGTGGGTGCGCTCATTAATAATAAAAAATTACTGAGCAATGCGCAGAACTATATTAAAAAATTACCCGATGGTCCGCAAACCGATTTTGAAAAAGCGGTTATTAATGGCAGAGTGGCCCTGGAAAAATATAGAAGAAATGTATGGCAACCAAAAAAAGATTAGATCAAGCGCTTCATGAGCGCTTGTCGCAATATAGTAAAGTGCAGATTCAAAGTTGGATCATGCAGGGTAAAGTTTGTGTTGATGATCAGATTGTCACCAAACCGGGTACTATGATACCACCCGATGCATCACTTTCTTATGACATTCAAGAACCAAAATATGTTAGCCGTGCCGGTTTTAAATTAGAAAAAGCGCTGGAACATTTTAAGATTGATGTGGCAGGGCTAACGGCTATGGATGCCGGCCTTTCAACCGGCGGATTTACTGATTGTTTGTTGCAACGGGGCGCACAAAAAATATATGGTATTGATGTTGGCTATGGCCAGGTGCATGAAAAGATTCGCTCTGATAAGCGCGTGATTATTCATGAACGCACCAATTTGCGCGAAGTGCGTGATCTTGGGCAATTGGTTGATGTGGTTACGCTCGATCTTTCTTTTATTTCTGTCTTGAAAGTTATGGATGCGGTTGATGCGGTGCTCAAACCGGAGGGAACATTGATAGTGCTCATCAAACCACAATTTGAGGCGCGCAAAGAAGAAGTTGGTAAGGGTGGGATTATTAGAGATGCAAAAATTCATCAAGAAGTTATAGAACGGGTTACGGTCGGCATTGGGCGGCACGGCTATAACTGCCAGGGGGTAATTGAATCGCCGATTGAAGGGGCAACCGGAAATAAAGAATTTCTTGTCTATTTTATCAGAAAAGGATGACCATGGAGCGACGGCTTTTTTATGCAATGATTCTCTGCTCAGTCACGAATATTCTTGTCTGTCAAGAACGTATTCTTGGTGCACAGGTGCGCGAAGAGGAGTTTAATCAAACAAAAACAATTTCTCGTTTTGACCAAATTGGTCAGGATGAAATTGTCGCTGCGCATTTTTTAGGAACATGGATTTATGCCAAAGTTATTGTGACCCCTACTCAAAAAATGTCTACCTGTTTAGTTTCAAGAAATCAAATGCATAGTTATACTAATTTTGCTATAGAAATTAAGAATTTGAGAAAGCTCTCACAACCCGATGCCCCTGCTTCAAGCAAATAAGTGAGATTCTACTGGAAAAATCCGTTAATTAAGCTAAAATTATTGCATGTGTGAATATGCGCTTCCTTTGAAGATCGCTTCCTGAAAGTTCAAGTTATTGATATCAAAATTATGCGCCCGTAGCTCAATTGGATAGAGCGTCGGACTTCGGATCCGCAGGTTGAGGGTTCGACTCCTTCCGGGCGCACCAGCCTACGCCAAGCCCTTCGGCAAGCTCAGGAGTAAACGCGTCCTTCCGCTCATCTCCAGCCGTCGCTCCTTCGGAGCTATGGCGGACAGGCTGAGGAGCTTGCGCTTGCCCGGCGTAGCTTTTAGCGGAGACGGGTCTCGAAGGACGGCTGGCAGGCCAGTTACTAAGGTAGAACAAAAAAGATTGAAAGAAACATGCGAATATTGATGAACTTAGCGCTTGTCCTTTCTCACACATAATTCATTTTTAATGATGTTTTTCATATGATCAGATGATTCGTTGGCAATTTTTTTCGCTAATCATCACAAATGCCGTACTCAGCCCGATACTGTGCAAGCATTATGTGAATAATGTCTTTTGGCAATAATGAAAAATAGTTTGATTGGTCTTTATAAAGGGAATTTAACAAACCAAGTGTTTCTCGAGATGGTTTGCCTTTATGATTGAGTAATAATTTTACCATCATTATTACATGCGGCTCACTGTAGCGGCGTCCACCCATCTTTATCCTTAGCATTCACTTCAATAGTTGCTTGATTAAGTATTAATTTTATGAGTTCGTAATTATTTGTAAATACGGCCCAATAGAGTGTTGTCATTCCCTCAAACGATGTATTTCCGTCAGCGCCGCGTTTGAGTAGTTGGATTGCTTTTGGATTGTCTCCAGTATAGGCTGCTTCAAAAAGTTGTAAATCCAGATCATCTTCCGCTGTTTCTTCCATAGCAGTGAGTGGCCAGACGATGCAGAGGGAGATGAGAGCATGCGCAAGCACTAACCTCAAAGATTTCTCCTGCAGGTCGGGCAGGTACTGTGTTCAACTTGCCATCTTGCAATACAGGTTGGACAAAAATTATGATTACAGGAAGTTGTAAATACTGCGGGCTCTGCCCTGCATATCAAGCATTCTTCAGCACTAGCGTCTTCTTCTTTTAATCCAAATTCAGCAATAAGTTTTTCTTTCAGCTCTGGGGCAAAGCTATTAACGATTTTTTGGAATGATTTTGTCTTGAATAATGCTGTATTATCTTTTTCTAATGAGAGCTGCGAGAGTACCACCTTGGCTAAAGGAGATAATGCTCGCATTTCTTTGCAGCTGGTTAGAAAAAGTCCAAAATCACTTCTTGCCACTATGGTATCTCCATCCCCGCTCAATGAAACACCGGTAATGGTATGATCCGATTTGCCCAAGTATAGCTCATTCTTTTTTTGCCAATCATACAGTGAGAAGGCGCCATTTGAATATCCGGTTAAGAGGTATTTACCACAGGGACTAAATCGCGCGGTAGTGATGGCCTTATCTTTGAGCGCAATAGTTCGTGCGACCGTTACTTGACCATTTTCCAAATTATATATGTATCCTTGTTTGCCATGGATTGCCAGGCCCCATTTACCATTGGCATGAACATCAATAATTTGGATATATTCAGGGACAATGGGAGCATCCACATTCTTCCAAAAAAACTCTAGCCCCTCTTCTCGTTGTCCGTGCACAAGAATGCGGCCCTGAAAGACAATCAGCACCCTCCTTAACTGGTCATCGGCAGCAAATGCGGTAACCGGCTTGCCCATAGTAGTAAGGCGAAAATAGGTAGCACAGCCGTTTGGATTCAGGTCTAGACAAAGATGCACGCGATTTTTTATCGGATGTTCTTTAAGAAAATATTTTCCATTCGAGGATCCTTTAAAAAATGATGCTTTTTTGGAAACCTCAAAACTCTTACTGATTTTATTTTTTTTGATGTCAAACACTGCCCATCCATAACGAGAAAAGGTGCAAAGATAATCAGAGTCAGCAAACGAAATATTTGTGACAGGAGATCTTTGGGAAAAGCCTAATGAATCGAGCGTATTGGTATTAAAGATTTCAATTTTATCGCACGCAGAAGCGATTGCCAAGCAAGAACCGTTATGATTTAATGCAACATCTTGTATTGTGCACGGAGTTTTTGCAAATACGGATGAATGCATTCTTTTAGTATTACTGAGTATCTTCAGAGGCTCAGAACTACTCGATTTGGCCGCCGTATTGAAATCAGGATGTTGCAAATAATTAGTGAGTTTGAAAAAAATACACTTTTGCTCATCAAATAAGGCATCGCCAACATCTTTTTTTATGTTTGTTACATCATTCTCAAGAGCGCAAAGTTTATCATCCCATAGCTGATCAATTGGCTCGGTACTTATTTGTTTTGAGAGCAAGGCAATTGTTTCCTGTCTGGTCGGTATTTTTTCCGGTATTTTCTCCATAGAATAAATGGGGCCCATGGCGATAAAACTAAATAAAATATATTTTTTCATACATCCTCCGCAAGAGAGATAGAAAATTGTCTACGGTATAAGCTACTTATTTTTAAAAAGCTCCTTTAAATTTCCTGTCGCATACATGAGAGCAGTTTCGGTCCTAGATTTTTGAGGCCCGGTGCTAAAACCACCATAAGAATTCATAAAATCATCTAGTTTTTTATTTTCAGGATTAAGAGCGGCCCAGGTGGTAACATACTCAACTGCGGTTAATGGTGCTTGTAGCTAATAATAGTATAAATAAGAATTTGGTATTCATATTTTTCCCTTTTTTTACGGAGTAAAGATTTGACAGTTAATCTACTATATTCTGTGCGCAAACAAAAACGATTATCGTTTAGCCCTTCTTACCCATAATTCATTTTTAATGATGTTTTTCATATGATCAGATGATTCGTTGGCAATTTTTTTTGCATAATCATCACAAATGCTGTACTCAGCCCGATACTGTGCAAGCATTATGTGAATAATGTCTTTTGGCAATAATGAAAAATAGGTTGATTGGTCTTTATAAAGGGAATTTAACAAACCAAGTGTTTCTTGAGATGGCTTACCTATATGATTGAGCAATAATTTTACCATCTGTGTATTTTCTTTGAATGCGGCCCACCCGAGTGCAGAATCCCCTTTGTTAGTTTTTAGATTTACGTCAATAGTCGGTTGAGCAAGCAATAGTTGAGCAATTTCAATGTTTTTATTACACATGGCCCAATGAAGCGGGGTCCATCCATCTTTATCAGGTAGATTCACCTCAATTGATGATTGAATAAGCACTGATTTTACTAACAGATTATTATTTTGAAATGCTGCCCAATATAATGCTGTCATTCCTTCAAATGCCGTATTTGCATCTGCTCCTTGTTTGAGCAACTGAGTTGCTTTTTGAGTGTTGTCATTATAGGCTGCTTCAAAAAGTTGCATATCGAGATTTTCTTCTGGTGATTGTTCCATAGCAATTAGTGATGGCACAGCGCAAAGGGCAATGAGAGTTCGTAATAATAGATTTTTAATATATCACTCGATTCAAATGTGTTTTATCTATAACAATCATTCTTTGGCTACCATATCACTTACAATGCTCTTAGCGCAACCATGATTTTAAATTTGCAAACTACTCTCTTTAATTTTATATGCGGGTGCGATCTGGAGGCTATTATGATATTGAAAAATTGATTTTTTTTATAAAATTTCTTAGTCTGGAAATGTTTTAATATCAGACTTGCATTTTTTACTCAAGGAATTTTCCGTGAACATAGTTTATTCGATAATCTTTTTTTCTTTAGCAATTCTGCCATGCTTTGCCATTTTAACCCCCGGGGAAGAGTTAAAATCTCCCGGAGAAATCATACAGGAAATAAAAAAATTTAAAGAAAAACAAACAGAAAGGCAAAAGCAAGAATCACCTGCATGCCATATTGTTAACGATCCAAAGCAGTATATTGAGGATATGCGTACGGCCAAACGATTGGTTTCAAATGCGTTATTTGCCTATCTTCTCTGTGATCTCTATTTGAAAGATACCACTAAAAACAAGAATGAGGTTCGGAATTTAATCTCATCGTATCAGGCATGGAGCCGTGATCCACAACGTTTCGTACAATTCAAAAAAATGTATCCCGCAAAGGACGGTTGGGAATATGATAAGAGTCTTCGTAATGAAGAAGAAAGAGTGGTTGATGATTGTGCTCGAAAAGGTGAAGAGTACAAAAAGGAACTCTTACAACATATTACTCATCTTGAAGGATTTGTTATGTATCGCAAAATCCGTAAAGAAGAAGCAAAGACATATCTAAAGATGCGTGAAGAGTTCCAAAAATCTAAAAAATAAGCTTTTGAATCTCAAAGAATGTCGTTTTCAGTGCAAGTGGTCTTTTTGTGTTATCTACTATTTTCTTGAGAAGTTACCATGATAAAAAAATTAAATATTTATTCTTATTTATTCATTGCTCTGATAGTGAGTGATCCACTATCAATTTATGGTGCTACTACACTGGGCGAAATTCCCGTTCTGTTGGAGTCGGTGCATAATAAAATGAACCAAGAATTACCACCAACGGCCAAACAAAAGATCGAGTTGAGCATAGGAAAACTTGTTATTGGTGATAGAAAATTTGGTATTTCCCAAAATCAAAAAATTAAAGATTTATCAGAAAAAAATGATAAACCGGAAGTAGTCAATATTCCTCTCAAAGAAAGTCAAGATTACTTTTTTAAAATACCGGCAGATAATGTTAAGGCATTACAACTAGCCTATTTTATTATTGATAATAAAGAATTTCATTTATTGCTTACGCGCCATATGATAGGGGCTATAAAGTCAGAGAGTAGAAGTATTATCCTGAATCTTAAAAAATTGAGCGAAGAAAAACAGCAAGCAATACAATCTATTCAGTTAAAACTTGTTGTTGATGGTTTAAGGTTTGAGAAATCTTCTATTGAAGCAATTCCTGTTTTTGAAGAAAAAGTTGTTGAAGATAAAAAGTAGATTTTTGCAAATTCTTAAACATCTTTAATAGGATTAACCATGATTGTATATTATATTTTACCTTTTATATTCATAAGTTTTTCTATCTGTGCTATGGAGCAGCCGGAGGTGTTAACTTCTCTAGCTGCGCATGAAGCTTTAACTTTTGCTGAAGCAATGATTGAGGCCAAGAGTATCGATGAAAAAATTGCTCTAATCAATTCATGTGATGCAAATAAATGCGACAATAGTTTAACGCCGCTTCATGCGTTGTGCATACTTGGTATGCAAAATGATGATACATTAAAGCCTCACATTCTAAAACTAATAGATCGTACTCAGGATATTAATCACTGCATTGGTAGTGGATCTACTGCCTTGCATGCAGCATTTTTCAATGCACGATGTGTGGGCGATTTAGAACCGTTTTTGCGCGCCGGCGCCATCTGGGATCCAAAGAAGAATGGCACCGCTCCCCTCAGGCTGCTCAAAGGAATGGTTCAATTAAAAACTGGTCTTCCTGTAGTTTCTTTTTCTGAGCTTGAGAACAGTATTATGATTGCATTGAGCTTCTCTAATGTTACAAAATTAGATCTGGTAAAAACATTGGAATGGGGTAAGAATGAATGTGAAGCTGCATGGCATGTTGATGAAGAAACTGATTGGGGAACGAAACTTGATCGGCCAACTAAAGTATTCTTGAGTGTTTGGGCCGGATTCGATAGTCCACAAACTAAAAAAATAAAAAAGATAGGTCGCATTCTAAGAGCATATTACAATACCATGCATGGCTTGGGTTATGTGCAACCCCCTAAAGATGATTGGTGCAGAAGCCAGAAATTTCAAGCAAGATTACCTTTAGATATAGTTAAAAAAATTGCCTATCTTGGAGCGCAAGTTGTCAGTGGAAAGTATCATGAATCCCATTAGAAATTAGGTATCATTGCAAAGAATAGCAGAGGTCTCAATGCGAAGGATTTGCGTGACTTCTTTAGCTCCCCAAGCATATCGAGATTCATATTCTGTTTGATCTGACGCCTCTTTTCATCGACAAATACAGCAGAAATGGTATTCTAAGAATAGAAAATAACCTGTTTGTCATGGAGGAATGATGACACAAAAAACAGTTCTTCCTTATTTATCTATTCTTGATCAAGAATATTACGATTTTTGTAAAACCATTTTAAAACAAAAGGGGGCACTATGACCTCATTTATTATTGCCTTATTGGTTATTGGCGGAATCATTGGACTATTAGCGCTCTGGTTCATTGGCACGTTTAATAACTTAGTGCATTTAAAAGCACTTATTGATGAAGCATGGAGCGGCATTGATGTGCAGCTTAAGCGCCGCTATGATTTGATTCCTAATCTTGTTGCAACGGTAAAACAGTATGCAACCCATGAAAAAGGAATCTTTGAAGAGATTGCGCGTGCGCGTTCGGCTTCTATGAGTGCGACAACCGTTGATCAAAAAGCAGAAGCGGAAAAAGGGTTAACGCATGCACTGCGTACGCTTTTTGCCGTGGCTGAAAATTATCCAAACCTCAAAGCAAATGAAAACTTTTTGGCATTACAAAAAGAGCTTTCAGCGCTTGAGCATGAAATCCAACTCTCGCGCCGTTATTATAACGGAGCCGCACGGAATTTTAACGTAGTGGTGCAAAGTTTCCCATCACGCATTGTTGCAGGAATGGGCGGCTTTAACCCGGTCTCCTATTTTGAGTTGGGTTCAGCAGCCGAACGAGAAAATCCAAAGGTGCAGTTTTAATCAAAAAAAGAGGTGTGATATGAAAAATGTATCCACTTTTTTGCTCCTTATCCTTATCTGGCCGGTGAGTGCACTATCTGCATTCACGGAACGCATTATTAATTTCCATAGTAATGTAACCATTTATGCTGATTCGCAGATGCGCGTGCATGAAACAATTATGTATGCGTTACCCTCGGATCGGCATGGCATATTTCGTGATTTCCCCACACACTACATGGATACTCACAATATTCATTATAATGTGGGATTCAAGGTTGAGAATGTGACCAAAGATGGTGCGCCGGTTCCCTACACCGTGACTGATTTTGCCAATGGCAAACGCGTAAAAATCGGCGATCCGGATTTTACACTTGCCGGTGGCGTTTATACTTATGACATTGTTTATACCACCAATCGCCAGTTAGGGTATTTTGAAAATCATGATGAATTATATTGGAACGTTACGGGTAACGGGTGGCGCGTGCCCATTGAACACGCTTCTGCCCAGGTGAAACTCCCTGATGCAATTCCTGAAAATCTTTTGGAGTTTATTGCATTTACCGGTCATCAACGTGAAACAGGAACTAATTATCAGGCCGCTACGGCCGGGCCTTCATTGGTGCGGTGGACAACAACGCAAAAACTATTTCCCGGACAGGGATTAACAATCGTGCTCAAATGGCCCAAGGGCCACGTGCATGCGCCAACATTCTTCACAAAACTTTCCTATTTTGTAAAAGATAATGCTGGTCTCTTTTGGTTATTACTTTCACTGTTTGCCTTATTATTTTATTGTTTGTTCAGTTGGTATCGTATTAATAAAGAACAAAATTCCGGAACCGTAATTCCGTTATTTTATCCGCCCAAAGATCTCACGCCCGGCGCGGTGCGCTATTTGCAGAAATTTGGGTATGATCACACCTGTTTTGCGGCCGAGGTAATAAATATGGCGGTGCATGGATTTTTAACCATAGAGTATAAAAAGTCTTTTTTATCAAACCAATATACACTCAAAAAGACTGGTGATGGTGATAAAGATCTGCAAAAACAATATCAGCCAATGCTCGATCATTTGTTTAAAAAATCGGATACGCTTGTGGTACAACAGAAAAATCAGACGGCTATTGCTTCAGCGTTATTCTATTTTAAAGATACTATTTTAGCGCCGCTGAATAGTTTCTTTGATGAACGGATAGACGCACTAATTAAAATCGGCGTAATTCTTTTTGCTGGTGTGGTTGGTTTTATTCTTTTATCGGGCACTGCTATTTCTTATGAATATTTTTTTATTGTTGCCGCACTAGCAATTCTCATCGTGGTTCTTTATTATTATGGAACGCGTGGCTACACTAAATTGGGCAGAAAATTGCATGATGAGATTGAAGGCTTTAAACTATTTCTGGAAACTACTGAGGCTGAACGATTAAAAATTATCGGCACACCGCCAACACGAACACCGGAACTGTACGAAAAATATTTGCCCTACGCGGTAGCGCTTGGTGTTGAGAAACAATGGTCGTATCAATTTGCGCCAATCTTTGCGTATATGGCGCAGCAGGGCCATCCGTATCATCCGATCTGGTATGTGGGTGATTTTAATAGATTTGGAACAGAAAGTTTTGCTTCCGGTTTAGGGAGTTCGCTTTCATCATCGGTTGCTACCGGTTCGCGAATTTCATCGTCCGGCACACCTCCCGGATCATCTTCAGGTTTTGGTGGTGGCGGTTCATCGGGCGGCGGCGGAGGCGGTGGTGGCGGCGGAAGTTGGTAACCCAGCCTACGGCAAGTGCTTCGTTAAACTCAGGACTAAAGGCTTCCTTTCGCTTATCTCCAGCCGTACTTTGAAATAGTTTATTTGTGCCCCCTTCGACTCGCAAAGGCTCGCTCAGGATAAACTCCGCTCAGGAGCCACGGGCAAGATATTTGGGGTACTTTGAAATCTTTATTTGTGCCC
>Ga0182016_10000121_pt1 | contig 86879 bp, 75 predicted proteins | sample 712S2MmetaG_FD_120491 | JGI IMG/M metagenome (GOLD analysis project Ga0182016, IMG submission 120491) | Permafrost microbial communities from Stordalen Mire, Sweden - 712S2M metaG | ecosystem: Environmental > Terrestrial > Soil > Wetlands > Permafrost | place: Sweden: Stordalen | collected...
AAAGTGTCGGATCGCGAAGTGGCCGAGATTGATCTCCACCGCGACAAGTTTCACGGAGATTGGAACTACACGCTACACCCTAGGCCGCGCTGAAGTTCTGCACACCTTATTTCGTTACGATCCTTAACTAGCAGCTTGTGCGCCATCAGTCATCCCTGCTAGCCAAGGGGCGAGTGATTATCACTGGCGGAACGATGCCGGGCCCACAGCCGCAGCCTACGCCCTCTCAGGACAAGTAGACCGGTGCTCATTCTTTAGTACACAAGTTCGTATAAGGTCGCCAACGTATTTCCGGGCAACCGCTCCCTAACGGTCGCGGTTCGGAAACGCGCGAGACCGAGCCGCGACCGTTAGGGAGCGGTTGCTTAATTCTACTGTGTCATATAGTCGTAATTCCAAAATCGGATACTTAACGATTCCTGGGCGCGCAATTCTTGACCAAGGGACGAGTGACCCCAACGACCGTGCCACGTCTGAATGGAATGATTATGTTCTGAAAGGTCCTTCCGCGGCGCTATCCGCCCTACTCGTGACGCAGCTCCGTCGCCGGGTCCGCCCTTGCCGCGCGGGCGGCCGGTACCAGGCTGGCGCACAATGCCAGTGCCACCACGATCGCCGCGGCCGCGGTCGGGCTCACGGGATCGTGTATGCCACTCGCCGAGTATCGATTCTTTCTGCCGATCCGCAAGCCTGGGCTCCTCCCCGTTGTCCGCGCCAGGGATGGCGGTGTCCGCCTCCGAACAGTCGTTGGGGCAGACTCTCCCAACCTGCGCCTCGCTTGGCGTGGCATAATGCGGTCGTGGTTCGGATGGTCCCCTTCCTCATCTTTCTTTCCTGGCTCGGCGGCCATCCGCTCTGGGCCCAGGACGTGCCCAGGCTGAAAAGCGACCTCGAAAGCGACCGCGCGCTAAGGCTTGGCTTCGAGGCTGCCCTAACCGGCAACCTGGACGCCGCTCGGCGCAGCCTGACCCTGGTGATCGACAGGCCATGGCTCGGGGAAGTGGATTTCCGCGGCGCCTGCGCCTTGGCGCGGGCGGTTGAGCAGGAGCCCGGGGATGCCGCTTTAGCCGAGAAGCTCGTGCTCGCCGCCGGGCTTCACAATCCGGCCTTGGCGCTGCGCGAAACCGGCCAATACCTGCCGCTCGCGGGCGGAGGCAGGCTCTTCGAGCGATTCGTGCTGGCCGCTCCGGATCAGGCGATGGGCTTGGCTTCGGGAACCAGTTTGTCGGCGCGCGCTGTGCGGGATCTGCTGTCGGCCAGTAAGTCGCCCGAATTGGTGCTGCTGGCTCGCCTGGCTGCCGATCAGTCAATCGACCTGCCGCGGCGCAGCCGGTTGGCCATTCTCGCCGGCCGCATCGCGCGCGGCGAGCTTTCCTTCGACTCGGCACTCGGGATTGCCGGCAGCACCCCACGGTTCTTCGCCACCGTGCTCGATATGCGGGTGGCCGGTGGTCAGGACGCGGCCTACCTGGACCGCGTGCTCGAAAACGAATCCCTGGTGCTGTGCCAGGCCGCCCAGCAAGATCTGGACGGGGTGCTAGCCAGCGACCTCGACCACTTCCGCGCCGTCGATCTTTACGCCTTGCTCGCACTCGGCCGCGCCGAAGCGGACCCGCGCGTCTTTGGCGCGATTTTCGACCGGCTGCTCCTGCCCAAATGGAAGGCCGAAAAGCCGATCGGAAGCTCATTCACCGGCTTACTCGATCGGACCGGGAATTGGGAGCTGCGCAACTTTGCCGCTGGTGCGCTGGCCGCCGGCCGCTTCGACCGCCTTCTCTCCGTCGCGGGTTTTGATGTTGTCAGTCGCCTGGCTCGCGGCGTGGACCGGACCGCCGACCCGCTCGCCGAGGCGATGCGCCTCGCCGAGATCATCGATGCCACTCGCGGCACGGCCTTGCGCGAACAGGTGGCCGCGATCGTCTCCGGCGAGTTCGCCCGCTGCCGCGAGGCCGGCGACCTGCGCGGCACCACTCTCTACGGCCTGTTGGCGGCCAAGCTCTCGATGGACGAAAGCGCCGAGAGCACCGGCGTCGCCGCGCCCTATCTGCCCTTCTTGCGCGCCTCCGGGTCGCTCGATACCGCGCTGCTGTTCGGCGCGGCCAACGATTGCATCGAACGCTATTTCTTCTACGACGACGACGATGGCGTCGAGTCTTTCGAATCTTTCCGCCAGAGTTACCAGCACGATCCCGCCTGGGAGATCGAAGATCGCGGCCAATATGTTCACCTCATCGGCCACGGCCCCGAGGGCCGCCGCATCGAGATCTTCGCCAACGTACCGGTTGACACTCACCTGGCGAAGAATCGGGCCCTCGAAGGCGAAGCGGAGCGGCGCCAGCGAGCCATCGCGGCGGTGCTGGAAGAGCGCAGCCTGGTGCCGGCTGTCATGGTTCACCGCGGCCATAGCTTCTGGGTGGAAAGGACGCTCAGCTACCTGGCCAAGACCACGCGCCTGGTGATCCTGGGCAGTTGCGGCGGTACCACCGAGATCCACCAGGTGATCGAAGCGTCGCACGATGCCCAGGTCATCGCGACCCGCGGCATCGGCGAAACCGAAATCAACGACGCCATCCTCAAGGCCGTCAACGACCGCATTCTCGGCGGCGAGCCGACACTCCGCTGGGACGGCTTCTGGCGGGAGCTCGAAAGTCACTGGGGAAGCAGCGCTCTGTTTCGCGAATATGAGTCGCCCGACCGCGATTCCGGCACGATTCTGCTGCGGGCGTATTACCGGTTCCTGGATGCCTGGAACTGAGCACCCGAAACAAAATTTCGCCGCGCGGTGTCTAAATCCCAATGACTGCGGACATTGCCGGCTGCTTCGAGGATCTGCGCCACGCGGCGCGTGCCCTGTTTCACAATCCGGTCTACGCGCTGAGCGCGGTGGGAGCCATTGCCCTTGGCATGGGCGCCACTACGGCCGTCTTCAGCACCGTCGACCGTGTGCTGTTTCGTGCGCTGCCGTACGCCCGGGAAGACCGGTTGGTGTCGGTCGGCATGATGGCGCCGCTCGATACCAACGAGTTCATGTTCGCCGACGAGCTGACCGACCTGCGCCACAATCCCGGCCCGTTCGCCGAGGTGACCTCGTTCGAAGCCGGTGCGCGGGCCTGCGATCTCAACCAGCAGAACCCGGTGCGCCTGGCCTGCCTCCGCGTGGCCGCGAATTTTCTCGAAACCCTCGGTATGCCGCTGGCGGCCGGCCGCGGTTTTTCCGCCGCCGAAGACCTGCCCAATGGACCGCGCGTCGCCATGATCTCCTACGGGCTTTGGCAGAGCCGGATGGCCGGCGACCGGCATGCCATGGGCCGCACGCTGCTGCTCGATGGCGCCGCCGTCACCGTGGTCGGCGTCCTTCCGAAGGAGTTCGAGACGCCCACCCTGGTGCGTGCCGATGTGCTGCTGCCGCAGGCTCTCAATGAAGCCACCGAGCACTCCGGCCGCGCGTTTCGCGTGTTTGCCCGGTTGAAACCCGGCGTCGGCGTGGCGCAGGCTACCGCGCAGCTCGGCCCGCACTTCGCCCGCGCGCTGCAGACCGTGCCGCCGCAGTTTCGCAAGGAAGTCCACCTGCGCGTGCAGCCGGTGCGCGACCGCCAGGTGGGCGACGCGCGGCTGGCGTCGTTGGCGTTATTTGGCGCCGTGCTGGCGGTGCTTTTGATCGCCTGCGCCAACGTGGCCAACCTGATGCTGGCGCGCGCGGTGATGAGGCAGCGCGATATCGCGGTCCGCCTGGCCTTGGGTGCGCCGCGCTGGCGGCTGGTGCGGCAGGCGCTCAGCGAAAGCCTGCTGCTGGCTGCCATCGGCGGCGCCGCCGGGTGCGCGCTGGCGTATGGCCTGGTGCGCGCGTTCGTCTCCATGGCGCCGGGCGCGCTGCCGCACATGGAGGAAGCCTCCATCGACGGACGCGTGCTGGCCTTCACCGCGCTGGCCTCCATCGGCGCCGGAATTCTCTTCGGCATCGCGCCCGCCCTGCGATTTCCCTCCGGTACGCTTGCCGGCGGCTGGCGCTCCATCGGCCCGGCGCGCGGCGGATTGCGAAGTGTGCTCGTCGCCGCGCAGGTCGCCGCTTCGCTGGTCTTGCTCACCGGCGCCGGCCTTACCCTCCGCAGTTTATGGAAGCTCGCCGCCGTTCCGCTGGGAATGGAAACCGAGCACGTGGTAACAGCTCACTTCGTGCTCGGGCGGCAACTGTACCAGCGCGACGTCGACCAGCTCGCCTTCTTCAACCGGCTGGAACAGCGCTTGCAGATATTGCCCGGCGCGCAGGCTACCGCCATCACCGACTCGCTGCCTCCCATCGGCGGCACGCGCGGCCGGCCGCTCTCCACCATTTTGGTGGAGGGCGTTGCCCCGCGCCCCGAAGGAACCGGCGGCATGGTGTCCTGGCGTTACGTGACGCCCGGCTATTTCGCCGCGCTGGGGATTCCGATCTTGCGAGGCCGCGGGTTCACCGAACCGGATCGGGATGCCGACGCCCGCGCGGTGATTCTGGGCGAGTCGCTCGCCCGCCGCCTGTTTCCCGGTCAGGACCCGATCGGCAAACATATCCTGCAAGACCTGGGATCGCGCGGCCCCTGGTATACCGTGGTCGGAGTTTCGCGCACGGTGAGGAACCGCGGTCTCTCGGCCGATGCGGACCCCGAATTCTACATGCTGCGCAAGCCTGTGGTCGACGACAATTTCCGGCGCGCCGAACCACCCACCGGATGGCGGGAAACCACCGCGGTGGTGCGCACTTCGCTCGCGCCCGCGCTGGTGGCGCGCGAGCTGCGGCAGACGTTGGCATCGCTCGACCGCACGCTGCCGGTGGAAACCGAGACCATGCACGAGCGCGTGGAGCAGGTGAACGCGCGGCCGCGGTTCTACGCTTGGCTCCTGGGTCTGTTCGCGGCCATTGCGCTGGCCCTGGCCGCCTTCGGGCTGTTCGGCGTGATGTCGTTCCTGGTGGCGCGCCGAACCCGCGAATTCGGAGTTCGCGTCGCGCTCGGCGCCACCCCGGCCGCTATCATGCGCGCCGCTTTGGGGAACGCCGCGCGCTGGGTGGGCGCGGGTATCCTGTGCGGCATTGCCGGCTCGCTCGCGGTGGCGCGCTCGTTGCGCTCGATTTTGTATGGTGCCGATGCGGTCGATCCCGCCGTGCTGGCCGCCGGCGTGGCAATTCTCGCGGCCGTGGCTCTGGCGGCCGCCGCCCTTCCCGCCCGCCGCGCCGCCAGGTTGCAACCACTCGAAGCGCTGCGCGAAGAGTAGCGTACCGAGCCGCGACCGCGAGAAGCTGTGAAAAAAACTCTCCGAAATGCGCTGGGCAGGCGGAACCGCCAGGCGGTTCCGCCTGCGATTTGTGATTTTTTCACAGCTCCCGAGGGAGTGGGGCTTACCCCGCTTTACGAGTTACCCAGGTACAAAATGTGGACGTAGACGCCCAGGCGGGAGTTGTAAGCCAGATAGTAACCGACGTGGTCGGGGTCCTCGTAGATCACGATATTATCGGAATCCCACAACCAGCCGTCGCAATAGCCGATATCGGCCGGAGCAACGGAAAAATAAAAGCCTCCGAACCAGAAGCGCGATGGGCCGCCTCCCCCCAGGCGGAAGACGTGGCTGGGGCCGAAGCCGCCGCTGAAACGGCCATGCTCCCAGGGGTGGTCCAAATGGAACTTCGGATCGTTCGCTCCGGTCGAGTGTCCTACCCACTTATTGCCATCCACGTGGGGAGCGTCGGGGTGCCCGGCCTTTTCGTTAAAGTGCGCCGGAGCGGGCGACTCGTGGCCCGCGCGAACCGGCGCCGGGCCCCGGGTAGGGGCCTTTGCAGGGGTGGATCCGTGAGCGCCGCCGCCGCGCTCTTGCGCGAATCCGGCGCTGAATGCCGCGAATACGAGTACAGTGAGGAAGCCGACGGCTGGTTTCATAGCTTTTGATCTTAACCCATTCGCCGCCATTTGTTCCACCCCCGCTTGTACCGGCGGGGCATTTCGCGGTAAGGTAGCAAAGAAAAGGCGAAAATGGAAATGAATCTGTCGCTCGGGTTTCCGGAATTCACCGAGGAGCTTTCGCATCGCTCCCGGCCGTCGCTGGATGCGGTGGTGGCGCGGTTCCGCGCGGCTCACCTGGAGCCCGATTCCCCGGTGCGGGCGGTGCATCACCAGGCGGCCAGCGAGGGAGTGTACGCGGAAATGCCGGCCGCCATCGACCCCCGCCTGCGGCGGGCGCTGGAGAAACGCGGCATCGCGCGGCTCTACTCCCACCAGGCCGAAGCCTTCGAGCGCGTCGACGCCGGCCGGAACGTGGTGATTGTCACCCCCACGGCCAGCGGCAAAACGCTGTGCTACAACCTGCCGGTATGGAACCGGCTGATGCGCGACCCGGACGCCCGGGCCATGTACCTTTTCCCCACCAAGGCGCTGGCGGAGGACCAGTTGCACGAATTTCAGAGCGCGGTGGACGATATGGGCGCCGAGATGCGCGCGTTCACCTACGACGGCGATACGCCGCAGGACGCGCGCAAAGCCATCCGGCAGCGGGCCAACGTGGTGCTGACTAACCCCGACATGCTCCATTCCGGCATTCTGCCGCATCACACCCGCTGGGCCCGTTACTTCGAAAGCTTGCGCTATATCGTCATCGACGAACTGCATTATTATCGCGGCGTCTACGGCAGCCACCTGGCCAACCTGCTGCGGCGGCTGCGGCGCATCTGCGAGTTTTACCATTCCAAGCCGCAATTCATCTGCTGCTCGGCCACCATCGCTAACCCGCGCGAGCTGGCCGAGGCCGTCACGGAAGAAGAGTTCGACCTGGTGGAACGCAACGGCGCGCCGCGCGGCGAAAAGTATTTCATCTTCTACAACCCGCCGGTGGTCAACCGCCAGCTCGGCATCCGCCGCAGTTACATCCAGGAAACCCGCCGCGTGGCGATGGAGTTTCTGGAGCGGAACCTGCAAACGCTGGTTTTTGCCAATAACCGGCTGGCCACCGAGTTACTGGTGACTTACCTGAAAGACGCACAGGATCGCGGCCGGGTGCCCACGGAAACCGTGCGCGGCTATCGCGGCGGCTATCTGCCCAAGGAGCGCCGGGAGATCGAACGGCGCCTGAGGGAGGGACAGATCCGGGCGGTGGTGGCGACCAACGCGCTGGAACTCGGGATCGACATCGGCTCGCTCGATGCCGTGGTGATGGCCGGATACGCCGGCACGATCGCCTCGAGCTGGCAGCGCGCCGGCCGCGCCGGAAGGCGGCAGGGAACCTCGGCGGCGGTGCTGGTGGCTTCCAGCGCGCCGCTCGATCAATACATCGTCGAGCACCCGGATTATTTCTTCGGCCGCTCGCCGGAGCACGCTTACGTCAATCCCGATAACCTGGAAATCCTGCTGGCCCACCTGAAGTGCGCGGCGTTCGAGCTGCCCATCCGCGAGGGCGAAAAGTTCGGCCGGCACGACACGGCCGAGATCTGCGGATACCTGGAAGAAGCCGGGTTCCTGCATCGGTCCGGTGGCGCCTGGCACTGGACCAGCGACACTTATCCGGCCGATGCCACCAGCCTGCGTTCGGTATCGAGCGATAACTTCGTGGTGGTGGATATTACCGGCGAGGCGGCGATCATCGCCGAGGTTTCCTTTACTACGGCACTTACTACCCTCCACGAGAAAGCCATCTATCTGCACGAAGCGCGCCAGTATCATGTGGAACGCTTCGATTACCAGGAGCGCAAGGCTTACGTGAAGCGGGTGGATTCCGATTACTACACCGACGCCATCGATTACACCCAGGTGAAAGCGCTCCAGGAGTTCGAAGCCGAAGCGTTTCCCTCGGCCGTGCGGAGGGTACACGGCGATGTGCGGGTGAACCGCCAGATCGTGGGCTTCAAGAAGATCAAGTTCTACACCAATGAGAACGTCGGGGCGGGAAAGCTGAACATGCCCGAGCAGGAGATGCACACCACGGCTTTCTGGCTGCACTTTCCGGCGGCGTTCCTGGCGCGGTTGGCCGGCGAATTCACGGCGGAGGAAAGGCAGAGCGGGATTGCCGGCCTGGGCGCGGCGCTGCGCACCGTGGCGGCGTTACTGTTGATGTGCGATCCGCGGGACCTGGGAGTGGCAACCAGCGAGCAGGACACCGGCAGCCTGGAGGCGTTCGAGCCCAACCTGTACCTGTACGACGCCTATCCCGGCGGCGTGGGCATGAGCGCGCCGCTGTACCGGCTGGCCCCGCGGCTGCTGAGCCAGACGGCGGAATTGCTGGCCTCCTGCGGGTGCTACAACGGCTGCCCGTCGTGCGTGGGCCCGGTGGGAGAAGTGGGCGAACGGGGGAAGGAAGTGGCGCGGAGGATTCTGGCGGAGATCGTCGGGTGAGCGATAGGGCAGGCGAAATCGCCTGCCCTACAGCTCGGCTGCAACCGCTCCCTGACGGTCGCGGCTCTGACTCGCGGCTTAGTTGTACGTCGCGTTGATTCCGACCACCACGGCGGCGGTTACGTAGCCGAGATCGAGCCCGGTGGCGGTGAAGGTTTGCGGATTAGTGGAGTTTTCCACCGAGAGACTTCCGGTGCCCGAGGGCAGCGCCAGCAACACGGATGGTGGAACCGTGAACTGGCCGGCGCTCACCGGAGCGTTGCAGACAAAACTGACGCTCACGGTCTGCCCGGCGATGGTAGCTGTCGAATCCCCGGAGATCTCGACATAGGTTCCCGAAGCCCCGCCGGACCAGGTAACCGTCGCACCCTGCGACCGGGTTACCGTACCGAGCGAGGCCGAGTTAGTCCAAGTTAGTGGATTGGTGAAATTGACAGAGGTGTTAAAGGCGCCCACGGTTTGTCCGCCCGTGCCGTTGAACGTGTACGATCCGCCGGCCGGGGGAATGAATCCCGACGGCAAAGTGGCCTCGTAGATACCTAGATAGCCTGAAATCGTGTTCAGAGTTTCGGTTCCAGCCGGGCCTGTCACGGTAACCGTACCGGCGTCCAGACCGGTGATGGTGGGAATGGTGCCGGTTGAAGACGACGTGGTTGCCGCGGTCACGATGCAACTGCCGATCGAGGCATAGCCGGAGTTGGCGGTAGAGGCGAACTGGACGCCCGAGACACTCTGGAAGATGCCGCCGGCCGTGCTGGTGGTGGTTGGCGCGGAACTGGAGCCGATTCCCGGTTCGGTCGACTCGATAACGCCCACGAAGCCATAATTCACCGTGGTCTTGCCACTCAGCGTCGAGGCGGTAGTTCCGCCGATACCGAGATTCGGATCGGTGCATGCGCCGCCGCCGGCATTAATCGGAAGCGTGATCGAGTTACTGACTACATTGCCGCTCACCGCCACCACGGATACGTCGCAGCCGGTGGCCACGTTGGTCGGAATAGTCACGTTGACCTGGTCCACGCCCGGGTATTGCGAACGCCCGCGGTATAGAATCGTGGCCGAGATTCCGCCGATATAAACCTGCAACGGAATGCCGGTGAGGTTGTCCTGCTGTTCGGGATAGACGCGGTCGGTATTGGCAGTGTCGGCGCCCACGCCGGAGCCCCATAGGATCACGGTCTGCCCCGGGCTGGCGGAATTGGTCGCGGTCAGAACAACGCCGTTGGCGTCGGTGACTACGCCCTCGCCGGTGCCGCTGCCGTAAAGCGTATCCAGGCCCAGAGCGCTGGTCACGACCTGAATGGGCGCGGTCAAGCTGGGTTGTCCGCTGTTAGTGACTGTGATGGTCCCGGTGCCTACCGGCGTGCTGGACGGAAGCACCACGCCGAGCTGCGTGGGAGAAGTGTAATAGATGGGCGGCTGAACGGTGGTGCCGCCGACCGTCACCGAAACGCTGGTGCCATTCAAGGTGAGAGGCAGGCCGGGCGCCGCGCTCGACTGCAGCGAGGAAAGCGGCTGGCTGCTCAGGTTGGTGCCCTTGATGATGAACAGGCTGCCGGGGGCAATCCCATAGTTAGGCAATCCGGGCAGAATGTAGCTGTAATTGTTCTGGAGTGCGGTGACGGTGGGAGTGGGCGTAGTGCCCCCCGAGCCACCCGTGGTGATGCTGCCGGCGCCGCTGAAACTCACCTGGAGGTTGGTTGTTATTGTTCCGGTGGAGGTGCCCGTTATGGTCGGAAACGAACCAGTCGCTCCCGCATAGGTACCTGTGCCTCCGGTGACCGTCGCCGACCCGGAGCCGCCGGTCGATTCGCCCAAAAACAGCGCGGTCGGCACAATGAGGTTTCCCGTGATGGTGTTCGCGCCGCCCGACAGGGTGATCGTGAACGGGGCGGTGACATTGGTACCGGTGACGTTGGTGAAAGGAACCGTCGCGGCGAACGCCCCGTTGCCGATGTTGGATAGCGTCGTGGACGGTCCGGCCACGACCAGGCTCGTGCCGGACAGAGCTACGGTAGCGTTGGTAACCGTGAGCGTGGTCTGCGTGGTCGTGGTGGCCGCATTGGCGATGGCTCCCAACAGAGCCGCCAGGGCGCAGGTTTTCATAATTTGCGTCATTGAAATCTCCTCCGTAATACAAACGCCGGAAAATGGCACCGAACGGCTCAAGGCGGGTGGCGTTTTGTGTGTAATCTCACGCTGCCACGGTGACAAATTCTGGGGCTCTCAAATGATACAACACCACGAGGACAACTTACTCGGGTTTTCCCCGGCGGGGGTACTGAAGCGATTTGGGGAGGTTAGTTTCGGTTCGACCGCTCCCTCGCGGTCGCGGCTCGGTAAGTGACTACAAACATGGGGTACCCTTACCGAGCCGCGACAGCAAGAAGCTGTGAAAGAACTCTCCGAAACGCGCTAAGCAGGCGGAACCGCCTGCTCCACTATGAAAACAAAGCACCTGCTTTGGTGGCGCAGGCGGTTCCCCCTGCGATTTGTGATTTTTTCACAGCTTCCAAGGGAGCGGTTTCCGCGTCTAAACTGCGAGATTCCCAGATCGGTTAAACGCTCCCCTTGCGCCGAACGGTCCTCGTCCTTTGCCATGTCGCATGGCAGGCCACAAGAGACGATGGTCTGCCCCACGGTGGGGCTCTCTACTCGCTCCGTAAGGCGGCGGCGGGATCGATCCGGCCTGCCCGTCGAGCCGGCAGATAGCTCGCCAGCAACGACACGGCGACGAGCAGCGCGGCCGAGCCGGCCAGCGCAACGGCATCGGTCGGCGCTACCCCATAGAGCAGCTTTTCCGCCAGCTTTGCGAGCGGGATCGAGGCCAAGGCGCCGGCGGCCAGACCGAGCGTTACCCGCCAAAGCGTCTCGCTCAGGACACCCCAGACCACCTGGCCCGGCCGCGCGCCGAGCGTCATGCGGATGCCGATTTCGGCGGTTCGCCGTCCCACCGAATACGCCAGGACGCCGTACAATCCTACCGCCGAGAGCAGCAACGCCAGTGCTCCGAAACCTGTTGCCAGAGTGGAAATCAGGCGCTCCCGCAGCAGGCTTTCGTCGAACTGCCGCGCGAGCGTGCCGGTTCGAAGGACGCGAATCTCGGGCCCCAGCCCGCGCACCCGCCGCTCAAAGGCGCCGATCAAGCGCCGCGGATCGCCGGCCGTGCGAATGCTCAGCGTCATGAAGGCACCCATATCGATGGGTTGCCGCAGCGGAATATAGACGAAGTCGCCGGCTTCCTCTCTGAGATCCGTCTGTTTCGCGTCCTGGACCACGCCGACGATCCGGTATTGCGGGCGACCCATCAGTTTCACTACCGTTCCAACGGGATCGCGCCCGCCGAAGAAATGTCTTCGGGCGCTCTCGTTGAGCAGCGCGACGTTTGGCGCTCCCTCCCGATCGCTCCCGTTGAAGTCTCGGCCCTGTAGTAAAGGTGTCCCCAATGTTCTGAAATAGTCCTCACTCACGGTATTGAGACCGAGGCCTATGTCCCGAACGGAACGAGGCTGGAATCCGGGCACTTCGAAACCCACGCCGCGAGAGTTGCCGTCGAGCGGCGTCATGCGCGAGAGGCTGGCGGACCGCACGCCCGCCAGGCCGCGGACCTCGGCCAGTATCCTGTCCCACCCGGCAATTCGCGCCGCCGGATTGTGGTAAGTCGGGTCGGGTAAGTGGATCAAAAGCAGGGCGACCTGGTCGGCGTGGAACCCCGCGGCCTTCGAGTAGAGATTCTGGAGAGTGCGGAGGAACAACGCCGCGCCCACCAGCAGAACGAGCGACAGCGCCACCTGAAACGCCACCAGAAAGTGCCGCAACCGGATGCCTCGCGCCTCGGTGGTGCGCCCGCCATCCTTCATCGCCCGGTGGGGATCGGCCCGTAGCGCGCTTAAGATCGGCGCGGCCCCGAAAATAACAGTCGCCAGCAATGATAGGCCCGCGGTGAAGCCGATGACGCGCCAGTCCCAGTCGACCTCGATGAGGATGGGGTGCGCGCCGCCGGCGAAAAAGCCGACCACGGACCGCGCCACCCACCAGGCAACCACAGCACCCGCCGCGGCACCCGCCGCGAATAGCAGCCCGGTCTCCACCAGCACCTGGCGGAACAGGCGGCTTCGCCCGGCGCCGATGGCGACCCGTACCGCGAACTCTCTTTCGCGCCTGGCGGCCCGCGCCAGCAGCAGGTTGGTGATATTGGCGCATCCCACCAGCAGCACCAGGCCGACCACTGCCATTAGCGCCCACAACGGCCGGGAAAAGCGCTTTCGCAACTCGTCCAGGCCGCGCGAGGCGGGGGTGAGCTCCATGTTGCGGAAGTAGTCGCGGCGGGCGTCGGCCAGCGGCGGGAATTCATTCATGAAGGATTGGAAGATGGGGTCGATCTCGCCCCGCGCGCGTTCGGCCGTTATGCCCGGCTTGAGCCGCGCGACGGCCCTGAAGAACCAGGAGCCGGTGTCGCGAAGAAGGTTGGGCCCGGCGATGGTAAACGGCATGGTCACATCGTCATGCTGGCCTGGCGTCAAGCCGTTAAAGCCCGGCGGCGCGATTCCGACGATGGTAAATTTCGTGTTGTCCAGATAGAACGTCTTGCCGATGGCGTCGAGCTTACCGGCGAAGCGCCGTTGCCAGAACCCATAACTGATGACGGCCGCCGGAGGGTCGAGCTGGTCGTCGGAGGCGGCGAGCAGCCGGCCGGCGAACGGAGTCACGCCGAGCAGATCGAAGTAATTGCCGGAGACCGTCGCGCCATCCACCTGTTCCATCGGGCCATCGATGCGGATGCCGAAATCATGGGCGGAATAGGCGGCAATACCGGTGAAAGACGTTGCCTGCGAGCGAAAGCGTTCGAAGCAGGGGTAGGGCGGAGATCCACCGACCTCACGAGCGCCGGCGTTGTTCAGAAAATAGAGGCTGGCGGGGTCTTTCACTGGCAGCGAACGCAGCAGCACGGCATCGATCAGGCTGAAGATGGCGGTGTTGGCGCCCATGCCCAGCGCCAGCGTGAACACCACCGCCAAGGTGAAACCCGGACTCTTGCGCATGCCGCGGAGGCCATAGCGAACGTCCTGAACCAGGTGGTCAAGCCACAGCGGCCGGCCTTTCTCGTAGAAACGCTCCTGGGCCGCCGTCACATTCCCGAACGCTCTTCGTGCCGCGTTGCCGGCTTCCCGGTCAGCGAGGCCGTCGCTTTTCCATTCGTCGGCTTCGAGCTGGAGATGAGCGCGAATCTCCTCGGCAAAATCGGCCGGTGTCCGTTTCCGCCGCCAAAACATTTGTTATCCCTCCTGCTCTTCAGGGCCGAGAATGGTTCCGATGGCGCGGGCCAGGCGCCGCCATTGGCTGGTTTTCTCCACCAGGCGCTCCCGGCCTTTCTCCGTCAGAGAATAAAACCGCGCCCTGCGGTTGTTCTCCGACACGCCCCACTCCGCGCCGATCCAGCCCTTCTCCTCCAAGCGTTGCAGGGCCAGGTAAAGGGAGCCGTGGTCGACGAAAAAGACCTCTTCGGACTGGCGGCCGATGGTGCGGGCAATGCCCTGGCCGTGGCAGCGGCCGGTGACGAGGGTTCTGAGAATGAGTAAGTCGAGCGTGCCTTGCATGAGAGCAAGCCGGTCGTCGTCGGGTTTTCGGGTCGGCATCCGTCCCCAGTATGCGGCCATTCGGGTCGGATGTCAACCCGTAGCGAATGGCCCTGAGCGTGCTTCGGCGCCGGGCGCGTTGGGCACGGTTGTGCAATTGCCGCACTGAACCACCCAGATTGTCGTGGGAAGCGGGGCCATGATTCGAGTCAAGTCGATGAGGCATTGAAAGGACCCCACCGCGTACCTACACGTACTTACAAACGCGACGGCTCGGCGCGGTAATTGGCCGCGCCGAGCGTCGTAATACCCCTTATTGGAAATACCCGTTGGTGTCGATGACCACGTGCGTAGCGTTGGTCACGAACACGTTGACTGCACCACCGGTCCCGGCCGGAACCAACGCCGCGTTGGCCACGAGCTGACCTTCCAGCGCGTTCAGCGTCGATACGACTGGTTGCGCGTCTCCCGTGGGCCAGAGAGTCAGGTAGCCGAGATACCCCGATGGCACCACCGTCATGTTGAGCGAATACGCCGCCGCGCTGTCCGATATTCCACAAGGACCCTGGGACAGGGGGAACGCCCTGGTCGTGGACGCCCCCATAATCGGACCGGCGAATGTCCCGTCCGCTTTCCGCGTATCCACGATCCGGCACGGGGGCACCGCGTAGAAGTTGAGCCCGCCCGCCGCCGGCGCCGCGAAGTAGCCGTTGATGTCCACCGCCAGGTCGGTCGTATTGGTGGCATAGAAACTCACCGCGCCGCCGCTCCCCGCCGGTACGATGGCCGCGTTGGCCAGGATATTTCCGTCCAGTGAGTTCAACGTGGACACAACCGGCCGCGACTCTCCCGTCGGCCAGACTGTCAAATAGGCCAGCACTCCATCCAGCGGCGGCACTACCGTCACATTGAACGCATAGGCGGCGGCGGTGCCGGGCACATTGCACCCGCTCGACTGAATCGGGAACGACCGGCTGCTACCGCTCGCCAGAGACGGTCCGGCGAACGTCCCGTTCGGCGTCTTCCGCGTGTCCAGAATCCGGCATGGGGTCAAGGGGTAGAACTGGAGCGATCCGGTGGTGGGCGGCACGAAGTAGCCGTTGATGTCGATCACCAGGTCCGTCTCGTCGGTGGCAAACGCCTCGATGGACCCGCCCGTGCCGGCGGGAACGATGGCGGCGTTGGCCAGGATCTCCCCGTCCAGCGAATTGAGCGTCGAGACAACCGGTTGCGACTGCCCTGTCGGCCAGACCGTCAAATAGTTCAGGACGCCCGCCCTGGGTACGACCGTAACATTGAGCGAATAGGCCGCCGCGCTCGACGGGATCCCGCAACTGCTGGACGGCACCGGAATCGTGCGAGTGGCACCGGCTGGAATGGTGGGTCCGCCGAGAGGTGCGTCCGGGTAGCGCGTATCCATGATGCGGCAGGGAGCGACGGGAATCAACTGCAGCGGCGTCGTGGTCGTGTTGGGAGTCAGGAGGTAAGCGAGGTTATTGTTTGCCTGGGCTACAATCTGTCCGGAATCGTTGATCGCGGTGGCGTATTCAAGGTATACGCCGGAGGGAAGGTTGGAAACGAGACTGTTCAGATCCGTCATCGTCGCGTTACTGTACAGAAAAGCGTGCGGGATTCCGACGGAGGGAGTGCTATACCCCACAATCTGCCCGCCGCTATTGATGCCCGTAGCGACACTGGTTACATAGCCGCTGATAACGCCCAGGTCGGTCATCCCGGTCCCACTGGTGTAGAGAAACGCGTGGGCGGACGCCGTGCCGGTGTTGCCGAATCCCACAATTTGCCCGCTGGTGTTGATCGCCGAGGCGATGCTCTGGTTTCCGCCTGAGAGGGTGCCCAGATCGGTCATCGACACGCCACTATAGAGAAAAGCGTGTTGCTGTGCGCCGGAGGTAAAAGACCACCCAACCACCTGCCCGACGCCGTTGATGCCCTCGGCCGCGCTTTCGGCACCCCCCAGCGTACCCAGGCTTTGCGGGCTTCCGCTGCCGCCGTACAGAAACGCGGCAGGGATACTGGGGAAACCGGAACTACTGGAATATCCCGCCACCTGCCCGCTGCTATTGACCGCGGTGGCGACGCTATAGGGATCGCCGCTAAGCGTGCCCAGAAGAGTCATGTTTCCGCCGCTGTACACAAACGCGTATGTAGCCGCACTGCCGTAAGACGGGGAGGCAAAACCGACAATCTCCCCGCTGTTATTGATGCCGGTTGCCTGGCTGTATAAATCGCCGCTCAGCGAACCCAAGTCATTCATAATCGCGCTGCTGTAAAGAAACCCGTGTACGGCTCCGGACGAGGTATTGGCATATCCAACGACCTGCCCGCTGGCATTGATGGCGGTCGGGTAGCTCGTCGACCCTCCGGAAAGCGTGCCCAGCCCGACAGCGGTATAGGCTTGCGCCCACGCGCCCGGGGCGACGCTCATACACACTACCACTAAGCCGAGTCCTTTAACTTTGCTAAGAACCGTTCTGGAATCCCTCAAAATGCCCTCCTCCGGTTGGCCGATTACATTCCTGGCCGTTAAGAATCTTGACTCGGATCACGAGGTTCGGATGCCGAGCCTCCGAATTGTACACCCGGTCAATTCACTCTGCAAGGATCGCTCCCATATCATTAAGCTGTGAAGGTAATGGCAGCGGGACGGACGGTACTAGACATACTAGAAACGGCCGGCGAAATTGCGCAGACGACACGCGGAATGGACCAGACGGCGAGCCGCGCATCCGGTCACTCGCCTTCGCCGGACAAGCGGCGGCGGCAAACGAAAGGGACAGACTAACCATGTGGATCGACCCATCGACGGTGCACGCACTGGATCATCCCGCGGGAAGGCGGGAACTGGCGAGAGAGGCTACGGCGGTGGCACGCGCGGCGGCGCCGGCCGTGGACATCGAAATCCTGTGGGACGGGATGTGGATGCGGCGCGTGGGTCCGCACTACTTCCCCGACCCGGATCTGTTCCAAGTGGGGGAACCGAACTGGCGGCGATGGAGCCATGCCGCGGAGAAGTATCTGCGCGACGCCGACGACTACTGGTTTCACGTTTACAAACCGCAGCCGGGGGATGCGATCGTGGACATCGGCGCGGGGCGCGGCGAAGACGTGTTCGCGTTCTCCCGCGCCGTGGGTCCGGCGGGGAAGGTTTACGCGATCGAACCGCACCCGGTTTCGTTCCTGGCTTTGGAGAAATTCTGCGAGCGCAACCGGCTATCGAACGTGACGACCATCCAGCGCGCCTGCGTGGACGCGCCAGCCGGCCTTGAAATCGAGACGCTGCCAGTGTGGGAATCCAACTACGTGCGCGGCGGAGCGGCCTCGTCCACGAGTTTCGCGGTGAAGGGCGTACGCTTCGACGACCTGGCGATGGCGTACTCCATCGAACGAATCGACTTTCTCAAGATGAATATCGAGGGCGCGGAGCGGCAGGCGCTTCCGGGCTGCCGCCGCGCGCTCGATCGCACTCGCTACGTCTCGATCGCGGCGCACGATTTCAGAGCCTCTCGCGGCGAGGGCGAGCAGTTCCGGACGCTCGCCTTTGTCCGCGAGTTTCTGACGGAGTGCGGTTTCAAACTGACCACGCGGGACGGCGACCCGCGGTATTACGTGCCCTTCCACGTACATGGCCGGCGGTGAGGCGGGGGTTTTGTAGCGGACAGTAGCTGTAGACTAAGCCGGTTCCTGGTGTTTCCCGCGCCCGCGGAAGCCGAGCAGCAGCAGACCGGCTAAACCGGCCCGAGGCAATCACCGTTGTGGCGGGCTCGGGAGTCACCACGGCGTTGAAGGTTTCGCTTCCCGTTCCCAGAGTGGTGAGGGTCAGGGTTCTGTAGCTGGTGTCGACGGCCACAACGGTTCCAAGCGCGGTCGATGACGATACCGAATTGATCGAAGTCTTTAGCTCATAGTTGGTAAGGCTCGATGAGGTAAGCGCCAGCATCTCGCCGTCGAGCGCGCCGCCATACAGGTCTAGAACTGACAGGCGGGATGCGCTGCCAAGAACCAGACTACCGATTCAACGGATTTACCCACCTCAAACCCTCGAATCGCGCAAAATCGCCGTCCGTCGAGCAGAGGTCGAGTCCGTGCTCGATCGCAAGGGCTGCCAGATGAGCGTCGGGAATCAGTTTCGCCCCACCGCCCAGCCGAGTCAAAAGGCGTCCCAGGATTTCCTGGTGGCGATTGCCCGGCAGCGGTACCCACGCATTGCGGGCACTCAGCCAATGCTCCACCTGCCCCCATGCCAGGTTCACCGGCGCAGGTCTCTCGTAGATTCGGGGATTCGTGACCACCCGCATAAAGCCGAGCAGGCACTCCCAGGGTAGCCCCACGCGGGTGGATTCGCTCAGCTTTCTATCCAGCCAGCCAACAGCCGTTTCGTGTTGTGGAGCCCCGCGGTCCCAAGAGTAGACCAGCAGGTTTACGTCCACGAGAATCATCTTCCCGACCCGCTACGTTCCACCTCGTCCAAAACGTCCCAGACATTGTCCAGATTGGGATAATAGCAGTTCCCCAAATCGACCGGCCGGGTACGAAATGGCTGCGGTTCAGCGGGAGAACTCAATCGCGCCAGACCTTCCCGGAGGGCGGCGTTCACGACCTGCTTGAAAGTCGTATCTTTTGCCTTCCGAATCTGCTCCAGTAATGCGGCAACATCGTCATCCAGGCTGAGCGTCGTACGCATACATCTAAGCATAATATAATTGATGCAATGATGTCCACAGGCGGTTGTGCATGGTTGTACCTGTTGTGGCTTTGTGCAATTCTGTGCACGGCGCGCGAAATTCGTGCCGGCTCAAGAAGCGTAAACGGAGATGCGGGTGACGGTGCGGTAGCCCATGCGCCGGTAGAGGTGGAGGCCGGCGGGGGTGGATTGCAGGATGCTGCGCTCGATGCCAAGGTCGCGGGCGGCCTCATTCAGGGCGAAGCGCATGACGGCTTCGGCGTAGCCCCGGCGTTGGTGCTCGGGGAGGGTAGCGACGTTGTAGACGCCGATGGCATCGCCACCGGCAACGATGGCGGCGGTGGAAACGGCTTCGCCATCCACGTAACCGTTATAGGCGCGAAACCGCTCCCAGACGCCGGGGCCGTCGAAGACTTCGCGAAACCAGTGGATGGGCACGTGAAAGCACACCGACCCGACGAAGCAGAAGCCGTCGCGCTCGGCGCGGGTCGAGACGCGATGCACCTCGATTTCGGACAGCGGTCCGTGGGGCGGCAAGACGCGTTCGGCGATCATGCCGGGCAAGTCCACCGAATGGCGAAGCCCCTGGCGCTCAAACACTTGCCGGCACTTGCGCTGAGCCCGCGAGCCCAGCAAGTCTTCGCAAACCCAATAGGCCCAGGAGAGTCCGCGCGCCCCGAAATGCACCGAGGGAAGGACTATTCGCCGGGCGAGTTCGACGTCGGTTTCGACAGGGGTGGAAAGGAAAGCCGCGTTGAACATTTGAAAGGTGGTGCCGGCCGAAGCCAGGCTGACCCCCGGCAATTCGCGCAACTCGCCCGCGGAACGGCTGGCGGCGATAATGCGGAAGGACTCGCGAAGGTTGACTGCGACGCTTTCAAATGACACCGTTACTCAGTATCGCGCAGACGGCCGGGCGGGCTGCGGCACGGGGTGAAACACGGCACAATGGAATGGACTAATGCAGGAATACGACGTAGCGCTGAAGCTGCTGTTGCGAGGGTCGGCCAAACTCACGATGCGGGAGCTGACCGGCACGACCATCGAAACGTGGCTGGATGTCGAAATGCCCAAAGTGCGGAATTGCCGGGTGGATCTGCTGGGCGAGACGAGCGAGTCTGGCCTTGTCCATCTGGAACTGCAGAGCGGAAACGATGCCACCATGGCGCTACGGATGGCCGAATATTGCCTCTCGATATTTCGGGTTTTCGGGAGGTTCCCGCGCCAGGTGCTGCTTTATGTCGGCGAAGCGCCGCTACGAATGGAAAGCGAGCTCCGTGGATCGGATTTTTGGTTTCGGTACCGCACCATCGATATTCGCGATCTGGACGGCGAGCGGCTGCTCGAAAGCGAGCAAGCCGGGGACAATGTAATTGCGATCCTGGCGCGATTGCGGGACCATAAAGATGCGGTCCGAAGGATTGTGGAGAGGATCGCCGGTTTAGTAGCGGCCGACCGGGAGACAGCCCTGGGGCAGTTGCTGATCCTGGCCGGATTGAGACACTTGGAAGAATCGGTGGAACAGGAGGCGCGAAAGATGCCAATTCTCAACGACATCCTGGACAACAAAGTCTTGGGGCGCGAGTTCAAGAGGGGCCGCGAGGAAGGCAGGCTGGAAGGCAGGCTGGAAGGCAAGCTGGAAGGCAGGCTGGAAATTCTGCGCCTGCTGATCGAGAGGCGCTTCGGCGCGATTCCTCGGTGGGCGGAGGCGCGCTTGGCCGGTTGCTCGATCACGGACTTGGAGGACCTTAGCGTACGCGTACTGGACGCCCAGCGCTTGGAGGACCTCCTGAAGTAACGCGGCCCCACGCGCCGGCGAAAGGGCCTGCCCTAGTGGCTTAGCTCCCGCATGAAACCCGCGGAATCCCCCCGCTCGCGGGGGATAAGGGATTTCACCCGCGCGATATACTGTGATTTCGGAGTCGAGGGTACCGGACCGAGCCTATGGATGAGATGTCCGTAATCTGGCTGAGGGTGGCGGCGGCGCTGTATTCGCTGGGGTTGCTGCACGCCATTCTCACCCTGGTTCGCCGGCGGGAACAGCTCTTCCGGGTGGCGCTGGCGGCGTTCACTTTCGGCTCGGCGTTTCATTTCGTCTCCATCGTGGAAGACGGAATTCGCAACAACCGCTGCCCCATCGCCAACTTCTACGAATCGCTTTCCATGTGCGCGTTCCTGATCGTGCTGTTGTACCTGTTCGCGCACTGGCGGTATCGCCTCGAAAGCGTGAGCGTATTTATCTTCCCGCTGGTATTTGTGATGTCGCTGGTGGCTACGCTGGGCAATCCGGTGAGCGCGTGGACCAGCCCGGTGGTGCGCAACGCGTGGTTGACGGTGCACATCGTGCTGGTATTGCTGGGCTACGCGGCGCTGGTTTTGACGGCGGTGGCTTCGCTGCTGTACCTGATTCAGGAGCGCGAGCTCAAGACCAAGAAACCCCGCCAATTCTATTACCGGCTGCCCGCGCTGGGCACGCTGGACGATTTGATTTCGAAATCGATGGCGGTGGGATTCGTGCTGATCACGCTGGCCGTGATTGCGGGCACTACGTGGGCGTTCATCGAGTTGAAGTCGGCCTGGGTTCGCGACCCGAAAATCGCCATTTCGTTCTTTACCTGGTTCGCATACATGGCGATGGTATTCTTGCGCACCAGCGCGGGATGGCGCGGGCGGAAGGCGGCGGTTATGGCCGTAACCGTAACGTGCTTTTGCGCGTTAACCTGGGCGGCGCACGCCCGGCTGGGAGCGCTGTTGCTAAGACAATGAAGCTTCTGGTTGCAGGCGTCAGTCACAAAACCGCGCCGGTGGAAGTTCGGGAATGCCTGGCGTTCCGCGAGGAATCGCTTCCCGCCGCGCTGGCCGGCCTGAAAGCGCACCGGGGCGTGGCGGAGGCGGTGATTCTTTCCACCTGCAACCGCGTCGAGATCACGCTTACCACCGACGACCAAGCCAATCCGGCGGCCATCGTGGACGAATTCCTGTCCGCGCGGAAGGCGGTAAGTTCCAGCTCGATCGGCCCGCACATGTATCGGCACGAAGGGCGCGAGGCCATCCATCACCTGTTCCGGGTGGCGGCCAGCCTGGATTCGATGGTGATCGGGGAACCGCAGATCCTGGGCCAACTCAAGGGAGCGTACGCGGCGGCGAAGGATGCCGGGGCGGTGTGCGGCTGGCTGGACAGCCTGTTCAGCCGCGCCTTCAGCGTGGCTAAGCGGGTGCGCTCGGAAACCGGCATCGGGCAGATGGCGGTCTCGGTAAGCTACGCGGCGGTGGAGCTTTCGCGCAAGATTTTCGGATCGCTCGAAGGCCGCACGGTCATGATCGTGGGAGCGGGCAAGATGTCGGAGCTCGCGGCGCGGCACCTGCGCCGGTCGGGCGCTTCGCACGTCTTCGTCACCAACCGCACCCACGAGCGCGCCATCGAGATGGCCAACCTGTTTCAGGGCACTCCGGTGGAGTACACGCGCTTCGTGAGCATGCTGCCGGAGATGGATATCGTCATCGCCTCGTCGGGCGCGCCGCACTATATCGTGACGAAAGAAGAGATGCAGCGGGTGATCGCGGCGCGGCGTAACCGGCCCATGTTTCTGATCGATATCGCCGTGCCGCGCAATATCGACCCGGCCATCAATTCCATCGACAACGTGTTTCTCTACGACATCGACGATCTCGAGGAAGTGGTACACGCCAACCTGCGCGAGCGCATGAAGGAAGCCGAGCACGCCGAAGCGCTGGTCGCCGAAGAGGTGGAGCGGATGATGGCGCGCCTGAAGGTGGCGGAGGTGGCGCCGACCATCGTCGGCCTGCAGGAGCAGTTGGAGCAGATACGCACCGGGGAAATCGAAAAAGTGCGACGCAAATTCGGCCCCTTCACCGAGCAGCAGGAGCAGGCGCTCGAAGCTCTGACGCGCGGCATCATCAACAAGATCGCGCACGGGCCGATTTCCGAGATTCGCCGCCACGCGGGCCAGCCGGAAGGGGAGCACGTACTGGCCACCATTCGCAAAGCGTTTCACCTGCAAGAATAGAGATCATGCTGGTTATCGCGTCGCGCGGCTCGCAATTGGCGTTGTGGCAGGCACGGTGGGTTGCAGGGGAACTGGCGGCGCGGGGCGAAGAGTGCCGCATCGAGATCGTCAAGACGACCGGCGACAAGATTACCGACGTGCCGCTGGCCAAGGTGGGCACCAAGGGTCTGTTCACCAAGGAAATAGAAGAAGCGCTGCTCGATGAGCGCGCCGACCTGGCTGTCCATAGCCTGAAGGACCTTCCCACGGAGCTGCCGGCGGGACTGGTGCTGGCGGCGGTGCCGGCGCGGGAAGACGCCCGCGACGCGGTGGTGGGGCGGAAGCTGGCGGAACTCGGCAGCGGGGCCAAGGTCGGCACCAGTTCGCTGCGCCGCGCCGCCCAGCTTCGCAAGCTGCGGCCCGATCTGGAGATCGAATCGGTGCGCGGCAATCTGGATACGCGGCTGCGGAAACTGGACGAGGGACAATACGAGGCGATTCTACTGGCGGCGGCCGGTTTGAAGAGGCTTGGATGGGGCGGACGCATTGCCGAGATTCTGCCCGTCGACATCATGTGTCCGGCCGTAGGACAGGGCGCGTTGGCGATTGAGACTAGCGGCGAAGGGAAGGGCTTCGAGGCGTGCCTGCGGTTCGACGATGGCGATACGCATGCGGCGGTGGAAGCGGAGCGCGGGCTACTTCGGGCGTTGGGCGGCGGCTGCCAGGTGCCGATCGGCGCGCATGCTACGGTGGACGGCGGGCGGCTGCGCCTGCTGGGGGTGGTGGCATCGCCCGACGGAAGCGAGCTATTGCGGGCCGAGGCCGAAGGCCGCGCGACCGATGCCGGCGAGATCGGCTCTAAGCTGGGCGAGGAACTGCTGGCCCGCGGCGGGCGCGCGATTCTCGAAGCGGTCTACAGCGCATGAGCAAGGTCTACCTGGTGGGCGGCGGGCCGGGCGATCCCGACCTGATCACCGTGAAAGGGCGCAACGTGCTGGAGCGCGCCGACGTGGTGCTCTACGACCACCTGGCGCCGGAAACGCTGCTGGCGCTGGCCCCGGCCCACGCCGAGCGGATCTACGTGGGCAAGAAAAAAGCCGAGCACGCGTTCAGCCAGGAGGAGATCTGCGCATTGCTCGTCGAGCGGGCGCGCCGCGGGCTGACGGTGGTACGGCTGAAGGGCGGGGATCCGTTCCTGTTCGGCCGCGGCGGAGAGGAAGCCGAGGCGCTGGCCGACGCGGGCATCGCATTCGAAGTGGTGCCGGGCGTTACCGCGCCGCTGGGGATCGCGGCCTATACCGGCGTGCCGCTGACGCATCGCGATCACACTTCGGCGGTGAGCTTTGTGACGGGCCACGCGGTGGACGCCATCGACTGGGGGAAAGTGGGGCTCGCTGAAACCCTGGTCATCTATATGGGTCTGACCACCTTCCCGGCCATTGCGCGCGAGCTGATGGCGCGCGGTCGCTCGCCGGAAACTCCGGCCATGGCGGTGCGGTGGGCGACGCGTCCCGATCAGGAAACAGTCGCGGGGACGCTGGCCACGCTCGCCGCGCAAATCGCCGAGCGCGGGTTGAAGCCGCCGGCCACGATCGTGGTGGGCGAGGTGGTGCGGCTGCGGGAGAAGCTGGACTGGTTCGGGCGGTTGCCGCTCGCTGGGAAGCGCATCGTGGTGACTCGCGCGCGCGAGCAGGCCGACACGCTGTCGGCACGCTTGCGCGAATTGGGTGCCGAACCTATCGAATTGCCCACCATCGAAATCCAGCCGCCCTCGGACCCGGCGCCGCTGGGGCAAGCTATCGCGAAGCTTGCGGCGTACGACTGGCTGATCTTCACCAGCGCCAACGGGGTGCGGCACTTTGTTTCGGCCCTGGACCGGTCGGCCGCCGATTGGCGCGCGTTGCGGGCGAAGATCTGCGCCATTGGCCCGGCCACTCGCGCCGCCGTGGAAGCGCTGCATTTGAAAGTCGACCTGATGGGCGCCGAGTACGTGGCCGAAGGCTTGCTGGAGGCGTTTCGCCCGTACGAGTTGAAGGGCAAGCGGGTGCTGCTGCCGCGGGCCAAAGTCGCGCGCGACCTGGTGCCTGTTGAACTGGCCAAGCGCGGCGCCGAGGTGGATGTGGTGGAAGCTTATCAGACTATCGTTCCGGCGGACACTGAGGCGCGCGGGCGGGCGCTGTTTGCGGCGGCGCGGAAACCGGATTGGGTCACGGTGACCAGTTCCTCGACGGCGCGGAATCTGATTGCAGCGGTGGGCAAGGAAGCGCTGGTGGGCGTGCGGATTGCTTCCATTGGGCCGGTGACGTCGAGGACGGTGAGGGAACTGGGGCTGGAAGCGGCGGTGGAGGCGCGGGTTTATACGATGGAGGGGTTGGTGGAGGCGGTGCTGGGAGCGGTCGCGGACGGTCAGGGCTAAAGCCAACGGAGGGATAATCTCGCATCGCTTGACTGGTTCTCGTGGCGCGCGCACTCCTGCGTGCCGCGTCGGCACTCTTGCCGCCGCCCGCCACCCCAAGCCCCAGAAGCGTCGAGTAGAGACTCGACGCGGGCAGGCGGAACCGCCGGCGGTTCCGCCTGCGGCTTGCGATTTTTTCACAGGCTCCTGAGGGAGCGGTTGCCGCACCGAGTACTTAGTATGCCGGAGGAAAGGTGAAGCTGTCAAAAGGCGCGATCTGCCGAGGATAAAAATAGAAGCCGGCGTGATTCGGATTTTCCGGCTGTCCGATGGCGACCGCGATCGGCGTTTCTTTTCGGTTGCGCACCACAGTTACGGTGACCGCATGCGTACCGTGCAGGCCGCGTAGCGCGCTGGTAATATTCTGCGAAGTAGCCACCTGCGTATCGCCGATTTTGACAATCACGTCGCCGGCCTTGATTCCGGCCTTCTCTGCGGCCGAATCCTTCACCACCGATTTCACCAGCACGCCTTGCTTCACGCCGAAGAACTCGGCGAGCTGTTCTTCCTGGCCTAGCGATTCGCCCACGATCCCCAGCATGCCGCTCTGCATGGCGGTCGTAAAGCGCGGGATATCCATGGGCGGCAGCGGTGGCAAGTCGGGCATGGAGAAAGACTGCACTGGCCAATCGCCGCCGGGGCCGATCGCCACATTCTTCTCCGCCTCGATCACCGGCGTGACGGCGAGCGACGTGCCGTTGCGCCACACCACGATCTTCACCTGCCTGCCGGCCGGAGTCTCCTGTACCAGGCGCTGCAGTTGCGCGGTGCCCTGAACCGGGGTGCCATCGTATTCCAAAATCACGTCGCCGACCTTCATGCCGGCTTTTGCCGCCGGGCCGCCGTCGGTGAGTTGGGTCACTTCGGCGCCTCGCTCGTTGTTGAGCTTGAGCGCCTTGGCCCGGTCGGCATCGATTTCCATGACACCGACGCCGAGGTAAGTGGACGGCTTTCCGATCAGGAAAGCGCCGGCCGAGTGCGTGTGCGCGGCCGGTGTTTGCGCCGGAAGAACCGGTCCGAGCGCGGCGCCCGCGAGCAGGCAAGCGGAAAAGATGAAAGTGCGGTACGTCATGGTAAGTCTCTTAGAAGCTTTCAGCTTTCAGCTAAAACCGACGTTCGGACCGGCGGGCCTTTCAGAGCCGCGACCGTCAGGGAGCGGTTTGAGCTGATAGCTGACCGCTGAAAGCTGATCGCTCTACTGTCTCTTGATAAATATCGTTCCTCCCGTATCGGAAATCTCCAGCAACGGTCCGCCGCCGTTCAGGGCGCCCTCGGCCACCACCCGGTTGCCCATGCGCCGCGGCGGGAGGGCCGGATAATCCGAAACAATGCGGCGCAGCGTGTCCGCCATGGCATTCACCGCGCGGATGTTCACACCCAGGTTAGACGGTATTACGACCGTGATGTCACCACTGGCGGTAGCCAGAAACGAATCCACCAGCCGCGCTCCGGCCAGGTCCGCCAGAATGCTGCCCATCGAAGTGGAGACGCGCATGGGGCCGACAATCCGGGCCAGGCGAATGCCGCCCGAGCCGGACTCGCAGTGTATGCCCGCCGCGCCGCCCACCGCTACCGGGCCGGCCAGGTTGCGCGCCGTCACCGTACCTTTGGCTTGGTCTACCAAAATCTGCCCGCCGCCCGAAGTGGCCGCCACCGCGCCGCCCGCCTTGCGTACGTGGATTCCGCCGCCGGCCGTATCGGCGCGCAGCGCGCCATCCACCTGGTCCACTTCGATGTCGCCGCCATAAGTATTGAGGATGGCATCCCGCCGCGCCAATTTCACCTCAATTCGCCCCGCCGCGGTGGTACATTCGAGCGAGCCGTCCACGGTTCCGACGCGGATCTCGCCACCGCCGCTCACCAGCTTGGAGGTACCGCGCATGCGGTCGGCGGTAATCGCTCCGGCCCGTGTATCAATCGCGGCCTCGCCGTCCACGCCGGTCACGGCCACGGCGCCATCGGTGGTGCCGATATCGAGAGCCGCCAGGCGCGGCGCTTTCACCTTCACCTGAGCGATCACCGGCCCGCCCGGCGCCAACAGCACCACCCAGTCGCCCTGCGTCGAAACCCGTACCGGTGCCGCGTCCAGAATGCGCCGTGCCTCGGCTTCGCCGCGGGCCGCCACGCTCACCCGCACCGTATACTCCAGGCTGCGCGAAGCGCCCGCGTCCACCGTCACCGGCCCGTGGCCCACCACGCGAAGCTTAGGCGTGGCCGTCAGCGTAGCCGAATAGACCCGTGCCCAGCCGCCCGGTTCACGTTCCAGCGGCGTCTGGCTAAAGCCGGCGGCCACCAGCGCCGCCAGCAAACTAAAATGTGCCGACTGACGCATTCATTTCCTTGAGCGCCTTTGCCACCTTCAGACGCACGTAATTATTGTCTTCATGCTGCACCAGGTTCTGTAAAACGCCCACCATGGAATCGTCGCGCTGCGCCACCAGCAGGTCCACGGCCTGCATCCGGATGACGTCGTTATCGTCCTTTATAAGAGCCTGTGCCAACACCTGGCGCACCTGGGCATCGCCCGCCAGCGCCTTCAGCCCCTCCAGGGCCTTCATGCGCACCGCCGGATTGGCATCGTGCGCCAGCGCATTCAGCAGCGCGTCGCGGACTTCCCCGGAAGCCGCGCGGCCTTTCAACAAGTCCACCGATTCCACCCGCACCGCCGGGTTGTCTTCCCGCGAGCCGGCCAGCACCAGTTGCTGAATGGCGGGGTCGTCCAAACCGCCGGAAACCACCCGTCGGGAGGTATCGTCCACGGCGATTTCGACCCTGCCGGCGCCGGTGGTGGAGATGGAGCGCACCGTGGTGTAGGCCGGCTGCACCGCATTGCCGGCGTTAGCGGCCGCTTTGGTTCCGGTCAACCGCGCGCCAAAGAAACCAAGCCCTACCAAAGCTGCCGCGGCCAGCGGTTGACGCATCCGGCCCATGCCGGCGAAGGTGCCGCCGAGCGCCTCCAGAAACAGCGTCCACAGCCCCTTCGAAGGCGGGCGCGCGCCGCCCGCGGCGCCGCCTTGAATGGCGGCCATCAGGTCGGCCCGGCAATCCTCCACCAGCAGCGACGGCGGCTGCAATTCGCGCCGGTCGAGCGCCCGAGCCAGCGCCCGCTGCCGGTCCATGGCTTGCGAACAGGAGCCGCACTCATGCAGGTGAGCCTCCAGCGAGTCCTCCCGTTCGGGCGTCAATTCGCCGTAATGATAGAGCGGAATCAATGCCAATGCCGATTCGCAAGTCATACGAAATCTCCCAACACGCCGCGCATCTTTTGGGTGGCTCGAAACAGGCAGTTCTTGGCCGCCTCCTCGGTGGTGCCCAGAATGTCGCCGATGGCGCGCAAACGAAGTCCCTGGTAATGGCGCAGTTCAAAAACCATGCGCTCGCGCGGCGTCAGGCCGCCCAGCGCCGATTCGATCCGGTTGCCCAGTTGCCGGTTCCACGTGACCCGCTCCGGATCGGCGGCCGCGTGCTCCTCCTCGAACAAATCCATCCGGTCCACCGGTCCCTCGGAGGTTTCCACTACGGCGGCTTCTTCCTTTCGCACCTTACGCTTCCGCAACTGGTCCAGACAGATATTCGTCACAATCCGGTACAGCCAGGTGTGAAAGCTGCAATCGAAACGAAACGTCTGCAGGTTGCGATAGACGCGCAGGAACGCTTCCTGATACACATCCCGCGCATCCTCCGGCGAGCGCAACAGGTTCATGGCGAGCCGAAGCACACTTTGGTCGTACACGCGGACCAGTTGCTCGAAAGCGTCCTGGTCGCCGCGTTGAGCGGCCCGAATCAATGAATCCACCTGCGGATTCATCCGGGCCCCCACGGTTCCGGCTGCATCCTGGGGCATAACCGGCTGTAACGTCAGCGCTCGATCCAACTCCTAATTCCCACTTGCCTGTCTATGGAATTGGACGTGCTTGTGAAGATTATGTCACGGTGTGACGGAAGCGTGAAGGACAGGCCACAGCCCCGCCACCAGGATGCAACAGCGGCTGACGCCGGCGGCAGGAAGTGCTTTGTATTCAATGAAAGATTGGTTGTGACCCGCGTTCGCTGGGGTTGAAGCCAGAGGGCACGGTTCTTCCGGCCTTCGGCGAGAGTGGGCTCCCGGCCTGCAGCGTCGGCTTTCGAGCCGGCTTTTGTTTTTCCTCCGTAGCGCCGGCGATCTTTGTCGCCGGTGTGCTTTGGTTGCGCCTTTGCTGCTCTGCGGGTCAGGCACCCCTTCGAGCCACGCGCCCGTCCACTCCTTCGGCCGCCGTTTGCAGCCGCGTCTCCCGCCGCAACGACTTTTTCGTGGAGCGGACCCTCGGTCTGCCACACCGGGACTCATCCCGGTGCTTTTGGCCGCGGCTACGCTGCGCTGTGGGCCAGCCAATCATGGCTGCAACCGACTTTCAGGCCGCTCTTCCCTTCGCGCACCTGCCCACCTATTTCGTGGACACTCTAGCATGCGCCGCAAGTTTGGGCCAGCCCGTATCTGCATGAATCGCCAACGGCTCACGTCGGTCCCCTTCGGCCCCGGGTATGAGGCTGCGTTATCGAATCTCGGAAGTTGTTGACGGAGCGACGGCCGGCATGGTTGGTCTGCCGGGATTACAGCGACCCCTCGGACTCTACCAGGATGTCCAGGAACTGGCGGGCCCGTGACAACCTTCGTCGCTTTGTGGCTTTGCGGAAAGTGCCTGGTGTTGCCGGTCACGAGCCAGTCCGCATTGGCAGCTTCGGCGCACTCAAGGAAACGGTTGCCAGATTCGTCGGGCGATACGGAAACCGTGCGGGTCGGCTCTACGACTTGCGCGACCTTCCGGATCGCGGCCATGGCCGCGTCGACCTCCCGCTCCTGAAGCTTAAGACGCGGCCTGCGAAGCACCCTTCCATATTCGGCGAATACGGCCGGGTTGCATTAGCAGCAGTAGCACGATAACACTGGAAGAACTGTTCCAGCGGCAGGTCGATCCACATCTGCAGACGAAAGAGCCGGCCCCGCCGGTTGACTTTACGCATTGGCGCGCCGATTTTGTGCGAGCTAAAGAAGGATCGGGGGACGCCGTTACCGTGCTCAGGCGCTTCGGTGCGCTGGCTCTACAGTCGCCAGTGGGTTCGCAAGACACTCGGCGGAACATGATCGCTGCGGCGCTGCCAATCGAGACTTGGCCCGAGCGTCGCCTTTTGATTGTGGCCGTCGACGTGGAAAGTGGCGAGCGGCGCGCATTCGATCGTTCGAGCGGGGTCGACCTGATCGACGCTGTGGCTGCGAGCGGTGCTGTGCCGGGGATCTGGCCCGCGGTCGCACTCCTTGGCCGCAGGTACATGGACGGTGGCGTCTATTCCATAGACAACGCAGATCTCGCGGTGGAGTGCGAGCACGTTTTGATTTTGACGCTGCCAGCGCGCGTGCCACCACTTTGCATCGCAACACTCGATGCCGCAGTCGACACGCTCAGGCGCAGCGGGACGCGGGTCGATGTCGTCCATCCCGACGAAGCGGCGCAAGCGGCTTTTGCCTCGGTGGGCGGGAACCTGCTCGACGCCTCAGTTCACGAGGCCGCTGCCCGCGCCGGACGCGAACAGGGCCGGCGGGCCGCGACGGTGGGAGCACGTCGCTGCTGAGAACAAAAACGAACAAAAACGGGTCCAATCGGCAACAACCGCTCCTTGATAGTCGCGGCGCTTGAGTCCGAGCCGCGACCGTAAGGGAGCGGTTGCCGGAGATTGGAACAGTCATTCCCTGACGGGTCCTAACAGCTTTTCGACTGACCGAAAAGGGGCAGAGCGGACTGGCACAATATTTCACAATGCCGGCCAACCAGGCCCAGCCGATCTTGCCGCATATCGTTCCGTTCTCAGTCTCCGCTTGACAATGTCGTTGTCCGGGGTGACCGGTCGCCATCACTAGTGGTATGGGCGATCCGCTCGCGACATGATCGTCAAACTCCGACCGTGCATACCGGATTGCGGCCAGGTTAAGCGATTACCGATGGAAGATCCCCGGCGAGCAGCATTTGGGGCACCTGGCTGAACGAATATGTGCCATCCGGCTGCAGATCGAAAACCCAGACGATGTCGAAACGGCTGCCGGGCCACGGCGATGGGAACCCGCTTGCCCCGGGAATTGCCGCTGCAATCGCCGGGATATCTTCATGCTGCCAGGCGATCAGAGCCACGCCCCCGGAGGCGACGGCCGCGGCCGCCACCTGTGTTTCTTGGCCTTTCACGAAGGTCAAGTCAATAGCGACATTGATGAGTTGGCTCAGCGGCGCGATCGTCTCCTCCGGCCGTTGGCTTTTCGATCCATCCCCATCGTCTTTCTTCTGCGTCTTGCTGACCGGATTGGACCCAAACAAAAACTGCGGCTGGGCGATTCCCGGTCGCTGAAACTGGCTGCTCAGCGGTGCGAAGAACCGGGCGAGGGCGCCGGCCCTCTGCCATCCCTGCACGGTCAGGTTTTCTGGTCCGTCATTTCCGCTGATATCGACGCCCTGAACTGAGCCCTCAGGCTTTTCGGCGTGCCGGATGATCATAATCTTTGCGGCGTTAGCCATATCCCGACGATTCTACCATCGAGTTCCAGGGCGGCAACGACAAGGATCTACTGAGAAAAAAACGGGTCAACAAAAACGAACAAAAACGGGCCAGCCTGAACTAATACCGCCCTGGCGACGGCATTTATCGCCAAGGCCGTCTTGAACCTGCCGCATACGCGCGACCTGATCGGCCGGCTACGCGTGGACCAAGGCCTGCGGCAACTCTGCGGCCGGCGCCGCGCCAGCCAGATGCCGCATGAATCGAAGTTTTCCCGAGCCTTTGCCGAGTTCGCCGCCACCAGTTGCCGCAGCAGTTGCACCAGGCCGTCGTCGAAGCCACCCAGCGGGAACGCCTGGTTGGCCATATTGCGCGCGACTCAACGGCCATCCCCGCCCGCGAGCGATTTGCGGAACCGGTCGCTGGCAAGCAGGCGGAGAAAAAGAGGCGAAAGGGCAAGCCGGGGAAGGCCGGACGGCCCAAGGGACCGTCTCGCCGCACCAAGGCATGCCAGCGGGGGACTCGTATCCAGCGCCAGCGGCACCAGAAACTGGAGGAGATGATCGCCGACCTGCCGCGGCAGTGCGACATCGGGGCCAAGAAGAACAGCCAGGGACACGAGCACTACTGGCGCGGTTACAAACTCCACCTGGACGTAGCCGACGGACAGGTTCCGATCAGCGCGGTGTTGACCAGCGCCAGCGTGCACGATTCGCAGGTGGATTCCGCTGATGACCATGACCACAGGGCGCGTCACGCATCTTTACGAGCTGATGGATTCGGCCTACGATGCCAACGAAATTCACGCCCACAGCCGCGCGCTCAACCACGTGCCGATCATCGCGCCGCACCGCTTCGAAAATATTGATTACCCCTTCCGCCCCAACGCCTTGGCGCCAATCGCCGCGTCCCTACCACCCCGTTTTTCCCCGCCCGCCCGTTATCGTATAGCCGAAAGCTGTCGCCATGTTCCACCTGACCCTCCAACAGCTCCAGGTCGTCGACGCCCTGTCGGGCGGCCCTACCCTGACCGGTGCCACCGCCCAAGCCGGCATCCATCGCAACCCCATTGCCAACTGGCGCAGCTCCGATGATTTCCGCGCGGCATCAGCCATGGCCCATCGCGAACGCGCCGTCGAACTGGCCGACCTCGCCCTCCATCCGCGCTGCCATCTTCATCATCGAAAAGGCTTTCACCCCGCTCAAGTTCGAAAACGAAAAGCCCGCTGATGCACAAAATTGCACAATGGCGCCCAAGCGAACTCCGCCTTCCACATGCACAATTCCGCACAATCGCCGGAAACCTACCAGCGTCCTGAACCCAAAACCTGCCGCAATGACCCTTGCCCCTTTGGCAGCGGCAAGAAATACGAACACGGCTGTCTGGCCAAGTCCGCCGCCGGAGCTGCCTGGCCGGCCCCTTCGTGGAGCGGACTCTCCAGTCTGGCGGCGCCGCATACGCTTGCGGTTTCGCGGCAACAAGGAGGTTCGTGCCGGCTGCTAAACTGGGCTCGATGTACAGGTCTGTGGCGGCCATGCTCCTGTGCGCGGCTGGGTTGCGCGCGGATTCGGTGCTGGTGGTCCCATTTTTCAACCACTCGAACAACCCCAGCCTGGATTGGATCGGCGAAAGCATCGCGGAATCGCTGCAGGACTCGCTGGCCTCCGAGGGCGTGCTGGTGCTGAACCGCGACGACCGCCTGGAAGGCTATCGCCGTCTTTCCCTACGGCCGGGCGCCGAATTAACCCACGCCTCCATCATCAAGCTGGGAATCGTGCTGGATGCCGCCAAAGTGATCTACGGCAGTTTCGAAGTGGCCCCGGCCGTCTCCGGCGGCAGTTCCGCGGCAAAAGCGTCTTTGCGGATCACGGCCCGCATGCTCAATCTGAAACACGCCGGCCTGGGGCCCGAATTCGGTGAAGGGGGCGCTCTGGAAGATCTGGCTACCCTGGAAGTTCATCTCGGCTGGCAGAGCCTCACCCAGATCGCTCCTCAATCGGCGCCGTCGGAGGCGGAGTTCCGTCAGGCTCGCCCGCCGGTGCGGATCGACGCGGTGGAAAACTACATCCGCGGCCTGCTGGCGGCCGATCCGGATCGACGCCAGCATTTTTTCCTGCAGGCCGCCCGTCTGGACGAACATTTCTCCCAGCCCTGCTTCCAATTAGGCAAGACTTACTGGTCCCGCAAGGAGTATAAGCTGGCCGCCGGCTGGTTTTCGCGCGTCTCCCGGTCCGATCCGCACTATCTGGAGGCACAGTTCTTTATGGGGCTGTGCCGTTTCGATACCGGCGATTTCGCCGCCGCCGAAACCGCCTTCCAGACCGTGGCCGCTTCGGTGCCGCTCAACGAAGTGTTCAACAATCTGGGCGCCGCCCAGGCCCGTTACGGCAACCGGGAAGCCGCCATCGCCAATTTCAAAAAGGCCGTCGACGGCGACTCGTCCGATCCCGATTATCAGTTCAACCTGGGCTACGTGTACTGGCGCGCGGGCGAGTACGCCGCCGCCGCCGAGCGCTTCCGCGCCGCGCTCGAACGCGCCCCCAACGACACCGAGGCCACTGCCATGCTGGGCCGCGCGCTCCAGGGCGAAGGCGCCCGCGCCGCCGACAGCAAGCTCGAAACCCGCCTCCGCCTCAAAGAAGACTACGAAGAGGACGCCTACCGCCAGCTGCAGGCCGAGCTGAAAAAGTAGGGCAAAGGCGGGGAGCCCGCGACGTGCAGAAAGGCTAGCGCCGGAAGCCAAACAGCGCGGACTGGGCGATCCTCTCCACATAAGTGGCTTGCGACATCGTAAGGTAAACTCCATCCACCTGGGGTCGCGAAGCTCGATAAATTCGGGCGTGTTCTTCTGACCAGAAGAATAGACAGTTCCTTCAATAATCGTTAATGATGTTCGCGCCCTTGAATGTCGCCCAATCGATCTCCGGTTCGAACAGCAACGGCTCGGCGTCTTGTTCCCGAACCCGCGAATTCAATTCGCTGTCGATCGACATGTGGAGCTCCCGGCCGCAATGGGGGCATTCCGATTCCAGAACCGCCGATAGCTTCTCTCCCCTGAGGCGCGCCAGTACGAAGGGCGTCACAAAGGCATCTTCCGCGCAGGCTCCGTAGACGCGTTCGCCGGTGCTGATCTTCAACCGGTGAGGCGTTCGATCGGCAGCGACCGGAAATGCCCAACTGATGTCTCCGCTTTCGCTCCGCACCACGAAGAAGAGATTTCGTTCCAGTTCTTCCACGATCGCGCGCACCCTTGCGAGCGGTAACCCGAGCGTCGCCGCAAGCCGAACCACCTGGATCGGCCGCCCGTCCTCCCGAGGCAGTTCCCGGACCACAAAGTTGCGGACCAGGTGATGTTCCGGTGTCATGAATGCAAGCTTTGCCGCGAAGCGTTCCGGCACCTTCGCCAGCGCTGCCTTGAAACCGGCATCGGGCACGCGATTGATGGTTCCTCGATTTCCCACGAGGATCGTGTTGGGATCAGGTTGGCCCGGCATCGTGGTTACTATATTACCATGGTAAATTGTTACCTCAGTGACTCAATGGTCCAAGAATCCACTGGCCCGATTAGCCTGTATCCTGGTGGCCATGCGGTTTTCCTGGCTGGTCCTCATAATGGCGATCGATGCGCTGGCTCAACCCGCCGACCTCGTGCTGCGGCATGGCAAAATCGCCACGGTCGATCCGGCTTTGCCTTACGCCCAAATGATCGCCGTGCGCGGCGGGCGGATTGCGGCGGTCGGTGCGGAACCTGAGGCCGGCCGCTGGATCGGACCGCAAACCAAGGTGATCGACTTGAAGGGCATGCTCGCCATTCCCGGCTTCATCGAGGGTCACGGGCACTTCACTTCCTTGGGCGAATATCGCATGGGCCTCGATTTACGCGAAGCCCGTACCTGGGATGAAATCGTCGCCGAGGTGGGCCGCGCCGCCCGCCAGGTCAAACCGGGCGATTGGATCGTGGGCCGCGGCTGGCACCAGAGCAAGTGGGACCACCCTCCCGACCCGAACGTGGAAGGCTTCCCGCTGCACGCCTCGCTCGATAGCGTATCGCCGCACAACCCCGTGCTGCTGACCCACGCCAGCGGCCATGCGGCTTTCGTCAACTCTCAGGCCATGGCGATCGCCGGCATCGCCCGCGATACCGCCAACCCGCCCGGCGGCGAGATCCTCAAGGACGCCGCCGGCAATCCCACCGGCCTGCTGCGCGAACGCGCCTCGATCCTCGCGATGTCCTTCTACGACCGCTGGCACGCCGCCCATAGCGACCTGCGCAAGACCATCGAGTTGGCTACCGGCGAGTGCCTCTCCAAAGGAATCACCACCTTCGAAGATGCCGGCTCGCCGCCGGCCGTGGCCGATGTGTTTCGCTCCATGGCCGCCAACCACGAGTTGCGCCTGCGCCTGTGGGTGATGCTGCGCGACTCCAACCAGGCGCTCGAGCAGAAGCTCGACAGCTACCGCACCATCGGCGCGGGCGACGGCTTCCTCACCATCCGGGCCATCAAGAAATATATCGATGGCGCGCTGGGCTCGCGCGGCGCCTGGCTGCTCGAGCCCTACACCGATAAGCCCGACAGCGTGGGCATGGCCACCGAGACGCCCGAGGAGATCGAGCGTACCGCCGAGCTGGCCATCGCCCATCGCTACCAGCTTTGCGTGCACGCCATCGGCGACCGCGGCAACCGCGAAGTGCTCAATATCTACGAGCGCGTTTTTCGCGAACACCCGGACCGGAAGGATCTGCGCTGGCGCATCGAACACGCCCAGCATCTGAATGCCGCCGACATTCCGCGCTTCGGCCAACTGGGCGTGATCGCCGCCATGCAGGGGATTCACTGCACTTCGGACGCGCCTTACGTGCTGCTGCGCCTCGGTCCCCGCCGCGCCGAAGAGGGCGCCTACGTTTGGCAGAAGCTCATCAAGAGCGGCGCCGTCGTGGGCAACGGAACCGATGCTCCGGTGGAGGACGTGAGCCCCATCGCCTGCTACTACGCCTCAGTCAGCCGCAAGCTGAAAGACGGCAGCCGCTTCTATCCCGACCAGCGGATGAGCCGCGAGGAAGCTCTGAAGTCCTACACCTGGAACAACGCTTACGCCGCGTTCGAGGAAGACGTCAAGGGTTCCCTTACCGTCGGCAAGCTGGCCGATATCACGGTGCTGTCGCGCGATATCCTGACCGTTCCGGAGGACGAGATTCTCTCCACTGACGTGATGGATACGATTGTGGGCGGGAAGGTGGAGTACAGCGCAGGGAAATAGCTCGAACGGTGCCGGCTCGCGGTTTCACGCCACCACGCGCAGGCCCAGGTATTTGGCGAAGGGGTCGAAATCCTTATCGCTGTGCAGCAGGTCGTAGCCGCTCTCGATGCACCGCGTGGCAATCACGGTGTCAATGGTCTTGCAAACGGTGACGCCAAGCTCGCGCAGGGTCCGGAAATTTCTGGCCGCCTGAATCGCGATTTCCCGGCCGCCCAATTCCACCACCGTGAATGAGGTCAACATTTTCCTCGCCTGGTTGAAGTCTCGCTCGCTGCCGAAGCCTTGCAGAACCTCCGTCAGAATCAAATCGCCGATGGCCAGAAGTTCTTCGCCGAGCAGGCTATCAAGCTTGTCGGTCTCGGGCGTGATCGTCCCGTTGAAATAATCGATCCACACACTGGAATCGACCAGGATCAACCGGCGCTCCTCATGGCGTTGAGATCGCCCTGCCACGCCAGTTTGCCGCGGAGTTTGCGGACCTGAGCCTGTTTGCTCAGGCGCAGCAAAGTTTCGAGACCTCGTTCGACGGCTTCGCGCTTCGTCTTTAAGCCGGTGGCGCGCAAGGTATCGCTCATCAACCTGTCGTCGATCACGATGTTCGTCCGCATGATGTGTACCTCCTTGGACAATTGTACACCTTTCGCGCCACCGCCGCCACCGTCGCGCGCGGACGAACCTGTCCGCCCCATTCTTGTCATTATATGAGCGGGACGCACCGTCACCCGATACAATGGAGAATTGTGACTACTACTTGCTATTTGGATGCATTTTCGGGAATCAGCGGGGACATGCTGGTGGGCGCGCTGGCCGATGCCGGCGCGGACCCGGAAGCCATCACGTCCGCCATCAACTCGCTCGATTCGGGCGCGGTGGTGAGTTTTGAAAAAGTGAAGCGCGGCGGCATCGGCGCCACCAAGTATCATGTGGCGGTGGGGGAGGCGCACGCCCACCGGCATCTCTCCCACATCATCAAGATGATCGAAAAGGGCGAGCTTTCCAACCGCGCCCGGCGCAACGCCATCGCCATCTTCCGCCGCCTGGGCGAAGCCGAGGCCACCATCCACCAGACCTCCATCGAAAAGGTCCACTTCCACGAAGTGGGCGCTTCCGATTCGATTGCCGATATCGTCGGCGCGGCGGTGGCATTCGACGTTCTGGACGTGGATACCATCGTTTGCTCGCCCCTCAATGTGGGTAGCGGTACGGTCAAAACGCAGCACGGGATTCTGCCGGTACCGGCGCCCGCCACGGCGTTGCTGCTGGTAAACGCGCCGGTGTATTCGCGCGGTCCCGCCGCCGAACTCACCACCCCCACCGGAGCGGCCGTGGCGGTTACCCTTGCCGAGCGTTTCGGCGTGCTGCCGGCTATGAAAGTGCTGCGCACCGGTTACGGCGCCGGCACCCACGAATTCCCGGAACAGGCCAACGTCCTCCGCGTCATCATCGGCGAACCCACCGGCGCCGTCGAGGCCCTCCAGGTGGCCGTGATCGAGGCCAATATCGACGACATCAGCCCGCAAGTGGTGGCCTACGCCACCGAGCGCCTGTTCGAATTCGGCGCCCTGGACGTCATGCTCTCTCCCTGCTTCATGAAGAAAGGCCGGCCGGGGTACCTGTTGCGCGTGATCGCCAAGCCCGAAGACCGCGAGGCCCTGGCCCAAGTGATCTTCTCGGAAACTTCCACCCTCGGCCTCCGCCTTTATGCCGCCGAGCGCCGCGTGCTGGCGCGCACCATCACCGAGGTGAATACCCCCTACGGCAAGGTGCGCGTTAAAGTATCCGGTGAGGGCGGCTACGCCCCCGAGTACGAAGATTGCAAGCGCCTGGCGGTGGCCTCCGGCGTGGCCCTCAAACACATCATTGCCGAGGCCAATCTAGCCTACATGAACCTGACGACCGGATCGAAATGAAATACTACCTGACGACCCCCATCTACTACGTCAATGCCGCCCCTCACATCGGCCACGCCTACACCACCATCGTGGCGGATACGATCAAGCGCTTCGAGCGCATGCGGGGCTTCGAGGCCGTCGTCACCACCGGTTCCGACGAGCATGGCGTCAACGTGGAACGCGCCGCCGAGCGTGCCGGGAAAGCGCCCAAGGAGTTCTGCGACGCAATCGCCCGCGAATTCGAAACCCAGTGGCAGTCGCTCGGCCTCGATATCGACTATTTCCAGCGCACCACCAGCCCGCAACACGCCCGCGTGGTGCAGCGCCTGTTCGACCGCTGCCGGCGGAACGGCTACATATATAAGGGTTCGTATACCGGCCAGTACTGCATCTTCGACAATCTCTACGTCAACGACGCCAAGCCCGGCGACCCGTGCCCGGATTGCGCCCGCCCCACCGAAACCATCACCGAGGAGAATTTCTTCTTCAAGCTCTCGGCGTTCACGGATCGCCTGATTGAATTTCACGAGTCGCACCCGGAATTCCTCCAACCCGAATCCCGCCGCAACGAGGTTCTTTCTTTTCTCCGCCAGGGCCTCACCGATCTTTCCATCACCCGCACCAATATCAAGTGGGGCATTCCGGTGGAGGGCGAAGCGCCCCACGTTTTCTACGTCTGGTTCGACGCGCTGACGGCCTATATGAGCGCGGTGGATGGCAAGGGGCTCTGGCCCGCCGACCTGCACCTCATTGGCAAGGAAATCGTGCGCTTTCACGCCATCTACTGGCCGGCCTTTCTGTGGGCAGCCGATTACGAACTGCCCAAACGCATCTTCGCCCATGGATGGCTGCTGTTCGAAGAAACCAAGATGTCGAAGACGCGCGGCAACATCGTGCGCGCCGAGCCTATCCGCCAGGTGATGGGCACCGACGCCCTGCGCTACTTCCTGCTGCGCGAAATTGTCTTCGGCCAGGACGGCAGCTTCAGCTACGACGCCCTGATCGGGCGCTACAATTCCGATCTGGCCAACGGCCTGGGCAATCTGGCCAGCCGCACCCTGACCATGATTCACCAATACCGGCAGGGAGCGATCCCGGAAGGCGACGACCCAGCCATAGCCGAAGCCGCGGCCGCCACCATCCAAACCGTGGAACGGGCCTTCGATCGGTTTGAGTTCTCCAAGGGCCTGGAAGCGATCTGGGGGCTGATTTCGACAATCGACCGGTACATCGTCGAGCGGCAGCCGTGGAAACTGGCCCGCCAGCAGGACCCGCAATCGCAAACGGACCTGTCAAACACGCTCTATGCCTCGGCCGAAGCCCTGCGCATCGCCACCGCGCTGGTCTCCCCGATCCTGCCCGAATCGTCCGCCAAGATATGGGCGCAACTCGGCATCGAGGAACCGCTGGCTTCGGTACGACTGGATAAGCTGGCTTGGGGCGGCCTGCCTCCGGGACAAGCCATCGGCAAGGTTGAGGGCGTTTTCCCGCGCATCGAGGCTAAACCGGCCATCGAAAAGATGCGCGAGCTGGAACTGAAGGTGACCGCCGAACAGGCTGTGCTGATGGGCAAAGTTCCCCCGCCGCCGATTCAGCCCGAGTCTGAAAAAATCGCTATCGACGATTTCGCCAAGGTGGACCTGCGCGTGGGCCAGGTGCGCTCCGCCGAACGCGTCAAAGGGTCCGACAAGCTGTTGCACCTCAAGGTCGACCTGGGCGAGGGGCAGCCGCGCACCATCGTGGCCGGCATCGCCGAAGCCTACGCGCCAGAGCAGTTGCTGAACCGCAAGGTCGTCATTGTGGCTAACCTGGCGCCGCGCAAGCTGAAGGGCATCGAATCGAACGGCATGATCGTGGCCGCGTCGGTGGAAGGCGGCAAACCGGTGCTGGCGGGGTTCTTGGAAGACATTCCGCCCGGAGCGCGGCTGAAGTGAGCGCGGTATCGGTGGGACAGGCCTCCTGGCCTGTCGGGGCTTACTCTTCCAGCCGTTCGATGCGTTGTTCGTGGATTTCGGCGATGCGCGCGAGGCTCGAGATGGCTTCCATGATTTCGCTCAAGCGACGGTCGCGCTGGCGGTTCTCTTCGGCGGCCTGGCGGTTCTGTTCGGCGACCTGCCGGTTCTCGGCTACCAGAAGCTCCACCGTCTGGGCAAGAGCTTCGTGGCGTTCGGTGAGTTTTTCGAGGCGTTCATCGATTGTCATTGGGGATTCGGCCGCTCTCCTTCAGAGTACCATCGGCCCCCGTGGAGCCGGCTCTCGTGCCTGCAACGTCCCGACTCGTCGGGACGCTTTCCGGGCTGGGCCTGCAGCAACGTGCTGGGATCAGTCCCGGCATGGCAGGCACAAGTGCCCGCTCCTCAATTGGTGTGCCCGATGACGGCAATCCCCCTGGTGGATTCCCATTGCCACCTGGACGACGCGCAATTCGATGCCGACCGGGAAGCGGCCATCGCCCGCGCCCGCGCCGCCGGCGTCACCACCCTGCTGGCCATCGGCACCGGCAACGGTCCGCCGGACCTGGAAGCGGCCCTCCGCCTGGCCGAGCGCTACGAAGGGTTCTACGCCACCGTCGGCGTCCATCCGCACGATGCCGCCAAAGCCGATGAGCCGGCTTTCGCGCGCCTGGCTGAACTGGCCGCGCATCCCAAAGTTGTCGCGCTCGGTGAAATCGGTCTCGACTACCATTACGATCTTTCCCCGCGCGACGTGCAGCGGCGCGTATTCGCCCGCCAACTGGAACTCGCGGCCGCGGCCGGCAAACCCGTGGCAATTCACACCCGCGAAGCCTGGAACGATACTATGGATATCCTGCGCACGCAGGGAACCCGCACCGGCATCATGCACTGTTTCACCGGCGATGCCAGCCAGGCCGAACAGGCCCTGGCCCTGGGATTTCACCTGGCCTTCGGTGGCGTGCTGACATTTCCCAAAGCGGAAAGCGTGCGCGAAGCGGCCCGAATCACGCCCCTCGACCGCCTGCTCATCGAAACCGATTGCCCCTACCTGGCGCCAGTGCCCCACCGCGGTAAACGCAACGAGCCGGCCTTCCTGCCGGAGATCGCCCGGCGTCTGGCCGAAGTGCGGAACACCACCGTTGACGCCATCGCCGCGGCGACCAGCGACAATTTTGTTCGCTGCTGTTTGCCCGGTGGCCCTCCCAACGGTTAAACTAGTGAACTTACATGAATTTGGGCAAGCTGGGCCAGGCCATCACGGTACGCGAGCTTTTCGACCTCATCCAGGATGACCTGAGGCTGGTGGAAAAGAGGCTTACCGCGGAATCGGTAGCCTCGGTCGACGCCGTTACCGCCATCGCTCACTATTTGCATTCGAGCGGCGGCAAACGGCTCCGGCCTTCGCTGCTGCTGCTCTCCTCCAAACTGGTTGCGGCCGACCCCGCCGTGCCGTCTCCCATGGCGATTCAGCTCGGCGCCGTGGTGGAGATGATTCACGCCGCCACGTTGGTACACGACGACGTCATCGACGCCGCCGAAACCCGCCGCGGCCGCCCTTCGAGCAACGTCAAATGGGGCAACCATACCTGCGTGCTGGCTGGCGACTGGCTCTATATGCAGGCGTTCCAGGTGGCCCTGCGCGAACGCCACTTCCAGATCCTCGACCTGCTGATCGGCCTGACGCAAATCATGGTGGAAGGCGAACTGCTGCAGCTTGAGCGCATCGGCCGCATCGACGTCACCGAAGCCGACTGCATGGAGTTGGTGGATCGCAAGACCGCCTGCCTGTTTTCGGTGTGCGCCCGGCTGGGTGCGATTTCCGGAGGCGCCGACGTCCATACCCAGGAGAAGCTGGGCGAATACGCCTGGAACCTCGGCATGGCGTTTCAACTGGTCGACGACATGCTCGATTTCACCGCCCGCGAGAAAACCTTGGGCAAACCCGTGGGCGGCGATCTGCGCGAGGGCAAGGTCACGCTGCCGCTGGTGTACGCTCTCGAGCGCGCGACCCCGGCCGAACGCGCCATCGTCGAGAACATCCTCGGCCGCCGCGACTACCAGCAGGCGCCGTTCTCACGCATCCTCGATCTGCTCACCCGCCACCAGGGCATCGAGCGGGTCAAAGACCGCGCTCAGTCCTTCACCGACAAAGCCCGCCAGATCATCCACGAATTTCCGGAATCGCCCTACCAGCGGGCGCTCCTGGCCGTGACCGACCTGGTCACCGACCGGGATCACTAACGGGCGGGAACGGAAGTCGAGAAGGTCAGAAGGAAGTTAGAATGCCCCGGCCGCAGCGGCAATTCTAACTTCTAACTTCTGCCTTCCTCAACTTCCAGCTCCCCCACTTCACTTCTTCACCGGCGCCGCTTTCTGGAAGGTCGGCGGTCCGGCTGGCGGCGGGCCGACACGGTCGATGGTGACGCTGATCAACTTCGGCGGGTTCTTGGGCCGATTGTTGTTCGCCGCCACCGCGCCGGGCGAGCGTGAAATAGCTTTGACTACGTCCTGCCCCTCGACCACCTGGCCGAAGATGGTGTAGCTTCCGTTATAGCTCGGAATCGGAGAGGCTTGGGTGATGAACCACTGGCACGAACCGCTGTTGGGTTCGCCGGTGTTCGCCATCGCCAGGCGGCCGGGCTGGTCGAACTTCAGACTGGCGCGAATCTCGTCTTTCAGTTTGATGCCGCCGGTGCCATCGCCGGTCCCGAGTGGATCGCCCGACTGGATCATCCCGTCCAGCATCACGCGGTGGAATATCAGGCCGTTGTACATCGGCTTGCGTACCATCGCTTTGGTCCGCTGATCGAGCCACGGCTTAGTGCCCTTGGCCAGGCCCACGAAGTTCTGCACCGTGAGCGGAGTTTCTTTTTCGAACAACTGCGCCACAATGGTGCCCATGGACGTCTGGAAAGTCGCGTAGAGCCCGTCCGGCCGGGGTGCCGCCGCGGGCTGAGGCGCTTGCGCCAACACGCACCACGCCATCGACATCGTTATTGATGTCGTAACCACTATTCGTTTCATTCGCATATCCGTGTCGAGCACCTATTTTATACCCTTGCTCGGTGCGAAAAAGCCCATTCCGTCGCCTGCCCATAAAGTTTCGCCCGCCGCAGTCGATAAGTAATTTGCGCTCCGGAATGAAACAAAGCCGGGCGTGGGGTTACGGAATGTGACCCGTGAGGGCGCAATTCCGGTTTGGGCCGAGCGGCGGTGGAGCGCATCGGCCTTCCCCACCTTCCTTTTCGGCGGGCCGGTGATGAAAGAGGGTGTTGGCCAAGGGGCCGCAGAGGCGTTGGTGGAATTAGTATTCGAATTTAATCGCCGGCATTCGCTCGGCCAGTAGGCCGCTCGCGGCACCGCCCTTAATTCTTTTGTGCCAGCGCTTTCTCGATGTTGGCGATATTCTGGCGGGCGATGCCGGCCTCTTCCAGATCGGGATTCAGGGTGACCACCTGCTGGAAATGGCGGAGTGCCGGGCTGAGTTCGGCCACGCTGTTATTGGCCACGGCCACGTGCAGGTACGCCAGGCCGAGGGCGTAGTGCGCGTAGGGATCCTGGGGGTCGTAGGAGAGGGACTTCTGGCAAAAACCGATGGCCAGATCGTAATTGCTCAGCGTGCGGTTGGCGTCGCAGATGCCAAAATAGGCCAGACTGCGCAGGTCCTTCCAAATGTCCTGTTCGGCGGCACGCTTGCGCCGGCCCATGCCGATCAGCGAGCCCAGCACATAGTAATTGACCTGGCCGGCGAATTTGGAATCGAAATCGCTCAGCTTCAGATACTGGCCGTACTCGGGGATGGAATCCGCCGGCTTGCCGCTCAAGCGCAAGCTATCGGCCAGCCACAGGTGCGGCTCGGCATTGCGCGGCGCCAGGGCGATGGCTTTGCGCGCGGTCTCGATCGACTGGCCGAAGATTTGCTTGAAGCGCTCGGCCTGGGCAAGCATGGTGAGCGCCTCGACGTGGCCGGGCTGCCGCACCAGCACCACGTTCAACTGGCGGATCGCCTCGTCCACCCCGCCGATATCGAGCAGCATGCCGGCGTAATTGGCGTGCGCTTCCAGGTAGTCCGGGTCGATTTCAATCGCCTTCTTATACCAGGTTTCGGCTTTCTCCTCGTCGAACAAGGCGTTGTAAGTGAGACCCAGATAAAACGCCGCCTCGCTATAAGTGGGATCGGATTGAAAAGCCTGCTCGAATAAGTCGGCCGCCTTGCGATAGTTCTGCTCGTAGCCTTTGCGATAGTCTTCGAGTCCCTTGTCGAGCAGATCGAGGGTCGCCTTGCCGCGCCGCCGCGCGATCAGGATCTTGATACTGACGGTGGTTTGCTGGCCCGGATGCACCGTTTCCTGGCGCGGCCCATCCGGCTCGTAACCCATTTTGACGCCTTTGACGGTGTGCCCGCCGGGACTCAATCCGGGAACATTGAGGGGTTTCGATTTCGATACCACCCCCACCGATACGCCGTCGATGAACACCTCCACGCCGTCAAGGTTAGATTCGACCACGAGCGCGCCGAACTGCGGCTTCGGCGGTATGGCGGGCGAGGCCGAAGAGGGCACGTAGCTCAGCAGCATGGCGGGATCGAAACTGCCGCGCTCGGAAGTGGGATTCTGGCGTTGACCGGTGTATTCGCGAACCTGGGTGTGAACGTACTCGGCCAACTCGTCCGCCGTCACGATGCCGTCGTGCGAAGTATCGGCCGCACCCTCCAGCCCTTTGACCACATAGTAGGTGAACACTCCGTGTCCGCCTTCCAGGTCGGGGCTCTCATACGAAGGTTCCACATCGCGGCTGGCGGTGAGCGAAAAAATCGAGTTCCCCACCCCGGAGAGAACCGAATTCAGGCTCTGGGAATCTTCCGGAGAGATGGCCCCGCTATGGCAGGCGTCGGTGAGCAGGATTTTCCACTTGGCGTGGATCTTGGAGCCGATCGTTTCGCCCAGCTCGCGCATGGGATAGCCGGTCTCCGCAATCCGGCCGGCATCGAAATCGACCGGCGCCAGGTAGGCCTGCCCCTGGTAGAGGAAGCCGTGGCCGGCAAAGTAAATCAGGACGCGATCGCCCGGGGCTGCCACCGATGGCAACCAGGTATCGATCTCCCTTCGCAGACCGGCCAGAGTGGCTTTGGCGCCGGTGAGCACATGCACGTTTTCGGCTTTGAAATTACCGCCTTCCGGGCTGATCAGAATGGTATAGAGCGACTGGGCATCGCGCTCCGGGAAGTGTAACTGCAACTTGTCGGGCAAGTTGTTGTAGTGAGAAACCCCCACCACCACGGCGTAGCTGCGGGGGATGGCGACGGACTTCGCCGGCTGGGTGGATTCCTCGATCTTTTCCAGTTTCAGATCGCGCTGGGCTTGGCTGGCCGGCGGAGGAGCTTGCGGCCAGGCCGGCAGGGTGGCGATGGCCAGGGCGGTAAGGATGGCGAATAGTGGGGCGCGCATAGCGATTCTTCAGCGGTGAGCCAGGACGAATTGGTAGATCACCGGTCCGGTGAGCGGCGCCGGCGCCGAAACCACCGCCTTGTCCTGCTCGCGCAGGAATACCAGGTCGCGCTGGGCGCGCCCGGCGGCATCCGACAAGGAAGACTGGGGGAGTGCGTCGCGCGGGACCAGCTTGAGGCCGGCCGCGTGATCCACACAATCGCCGCGCGCCTGCAGCACGGCGTCGTCGCAGCGCGGCACCAGCGTCGGCGGTCTCATCGGTTTCCCGGGCGAGCCATCGCCGGGGAACAGGCGCGGCAAATCGGTCATGCGAGCCGGGCTCACCAGCCAGTAAACAATGTCCATGCCGGGCGGCCCGGTCACGCGGAAATCCGCCTTGCCGATTGGCAGCAGGTATTCCTGGCCGCCACGAACGCGATTGTCCGTCCCGGCGCCGGCGTTGGGGAACAACTGCTCGTACCGGCCCGAGGTGCCCTGGTTGGTGACGTACAAATAACCTTCGAAATTGGTGCGGAAGCGGAAGCGGATCCGGTCGTTGGTCTCCAGCACCAGGCTGGGGTCGACCGCGCGCCACACCCCGCCTGTGCCGGCGCGTTCCAGCACGATTTCCATGCGGTGGGCACCCTGGTTGAGGACGCGGCTTTGCGCCCACGCGGCCGCGGCCAGAGCCGCCAGAGCCAGGACCCGCTTCATTGATGCACCAGTTGAATGTCGGCCACCACGCGGGAATCCGCCGCGCCGGAGGGATTCACCACGTAGACGGATTTTTCCTTTGGGGGCGCATTGGCGCTGCCGTCGCCGCCATCGTCGACCTTCTCCAGCACCAGATCCCGCGCATAGGTATTTCGCAGGCGGCCGACGGTGGCGTCGTCGATGCTGAGCGAAGCCACCAGTTGCCTGGGCGCCGCCGGCGCGTCCTGGCTTTGAACGGGCTCGGGCGCCGCCGATGCCGGCTTCACGCCGCCGCGCAGCGAGTAAATGAGCTGCTCCAGGTCTTTCTCGGGAGCGCGCGAGAACATGAGAAAGACCTTTTCAATGCCGCTCTGCTGATCGAATAGCATGCGGTAGCCCGGCGGCATGGTGTAGGTTTCCCAGGCGTCGACCCGGTTGTCGCCGTGGTTGATCTGGGGGCTGGGGAACAAGGGCGTCCAGGTGCCGCTGGAGCCCTGCACGACGATATAGAGGTAGCCCGGTCCATTCACCTGCACGTGGAACTGGATGCGGTCACCGGCATGGAATACCGTATCCGGCGCGACTTCCAGCATGTCATCACCCGATTTGCGGACAATCGTGTAGCGCAGCCCGAGCTTGGGAGCGGGCGGATCGCCCACGGTCGACACGCGTACCAACTGGGCGCCGCCGGCAACCGGCTGCGAATGGGCGTTTTGCACAGGCGCCGAGGGGGAAATGGTCTCGACGGGCGCCGTGGCTGGCGTCGACGGCGCGGGCTGGCTTGGCGCCTGGCGCCTTACCGTGGAATTGGACGCGGGCCTGGCCGCCGGTTTGCCCGGGGCTGGCGCATCGGCTTTATAGAAAAGCTCGCGGGCGGTGAGCGCGGATGGAGAAGAGGGCTGCGCCGCCGCCGCTGCCACCACCCCCAACCACACAGCTATTCCCGGAATTCGTGACATTCTCAATCGTCCCTCCGGCTGCCTCAGGCGAGCCTCTCTGCTTAACATAGCACTGGCCGAAGCGGCTGAAAAGACTCCCGGCAAAACCGGCCCTGAAAACCGGTACTGGACGGCGCCGGGCGATGCGGTGAGAGAGTTGGCTGACTGCCAAGCGGCTCCGACTCGCGCGTTCCTCAGTAGGCGCCCATGGCGATCTTTCCCGCCACCAGAGCGACCTCCTGTTCCATGGCACGGTCTTTGTCCTGAAACGCCGCCACCGACCGCACGCTCTCGAAAACCCGCCGGGAGCCCTCTCCCAGCTTCGCCCCGCCGCCGCGCAGATCCACCGCCTGCGCCGTCGCCAGCAGCACCATGGCGGTTTCGTTGCGTAGGCATTCCAGCGCATCCCACGCCGTCACGGCGGCGTGCATCCCCAGGCTGACCACGTCCTGGTTGTACTGTTCGGTGGGCAGCGAGTGGATCGAGCTTGGCCCGGCCAGGTGGCGCACCGCGCAGGTCAGGCTGGTGACACTCAGTTGCATGCCCTTGAAGCCGGAATTGACGCCGGGCTTCGGCGCCAGGTTAGCCGGCAACCCCTGGTTGAAGCGGTCGTCCACGATCACCGCCATCAGCGCGTTGCCCCAGTTGGCCATGCTGGCCAGGTCCAGTTTCCAGCCGTCCAACAGGCGCGCCATGTGGCCGCCGTAGAAATTGCCGGCTTTGTAGAGTACGCCGGTATCGGGGTCGATCAGGGGGTTGTCGTTGGCCGAGTTGATCTCCCGCTCCAGCACGGCGCAGCCATCTTCGAGCGCCTCCCAAACCTGCCCCAGCCCTTGCGGCGCACAGCGCAGCGAATAGCAGGATTGCCCGGAGGAATCGCGCGTCAGGCCGGAGCCCTGGAGGAGTTCGCGCAAGTGCGCGGCCAGGGCGATCTGCCCGGGGTGCCCCTTCCGCTCGTGTACCCACCCGGCGAAGGGCAATGCCGACGCTTGCAGGGCCTCGATCCCGAGCGCGACGGCTCCCACCAGAGCCCGCAGCACGGCGGTCGCATCCACCTGGAACAGCGTCGCCATCGCGGTCATCACCGTGGTTCCGTTGATCAGCGCCAGCGCCTCCTTGGACGCGAAGACGATGGGCTCGAGCCCCGCCGCCTTCAGGGCTTCCGCCGCGCCCATTCGGCGGCCCTGGTATTCCGCCTCGCCCCAGCCGGCCAGCACCCGCGCAATATAAGCCGAGGGCATCAGGTCGCCGCTCGCCCCCACCGAGCCGTAGCGCGGCACCACCGGCACGATGCCGAGATTGAGCAGCGCCGTCAGGGCTTCCGCCACTTCCACCCGCACCGCCGAGGCGCCCGTCAGGAAGGTGGCCACCCGCAGCAGCGTGGCGGCCCGTACCACGTCGGCCGGCAGCGGCTGGCCGGTGGCGCAACCCAGTTGGCGCACCAGGTTCGCCTGCAGCAGTTCCATCTCCTCGGGCGCGAGCCAGATGCCAACGTTGCCGCCCACCCCCGTATTCACGCCGTAAATCCGCTCGCCGCGCGCCAGCAATTCTTCCAGGCGTGCCCGGCCCCGCGCCATGCGCTCGCGCGCCGCCTCGCCAATCCGTATGGCCACGCCCTCGCGCGCTACCTGTGCCACTTCGCGCACCGTTAGCCGGCGAGCGCCCAATTCCAATGTCGGTGTCATTCCTGTCAGTGTAACTACCCAACGATCGGCCGCGGTGGGAGTTTTCGAAAGGGCGCCCCTTGCCGTGGGGTAGACCATCGTTTTTCGTGGTCTGCCCCGCAATTGGCTGCTTTCGTCGAGAAGGCGTTTTCGCCTGCCGGTGCCCCTTGGCAGCCTGGTTCAGTCAACTCTATGAATGGATTTCGTTGCGGCTTACCGCGTTGGTCTATCCGTGGCCCGAATTTGAGTTCCTCACGCTCCCCGCCGTCGCGGCTCGGCTGCATTTGCCTATAACAGAGACTGGATCTCTGACCCCATGATTGTGTGAGCTATATAGCGTGAAACCACTCCCTTACGGTCGTGGCTCGTAACCGAGCCGCGCGCGTCAGCAAGCGGTGGCTGATTGGCACCGGATCTCCTGGTCACGGTACTAACGGCTTAGGCCGCGCAGTTGCGATTCGGCGTCTCTCAGTTTGTCGCGCGCCTTTCCCAGGTTGGTCTGTGCCTCCGCAAGATTGGGATCGATCCGCAGCGCGGCTTCAAACTGGGCAATGGCGTCCGGGAGCCGGCCGGGCACCTGCGCCAGAGCGATTCCCAGGTTATTGTGCGCCTGGGCAAAATCGGGATCGATCCGCAGCGCCGCTTCCAACTGGGCAATGGCGTCGGCGAGGCGCCCGGGCTCTTGCAGCAGGACCGTTCCCAGATTGCTATGCGCTTCCGCAAGATCGGGGCTGATCCGCAGCGCCGCTTCAAACTCGGAGATGGCGTCGGCGAGCCGCCCGGGCTCTTGCGCCAGGGCCTTACCCAGGTTGCTATGCGCCTGGGCAAAATCGGGGTCGATCCGCAGCGCCGCTTCAAACTGGGCAATGGCGTCCGGGAGCCGGCCGGGCTCTTGCAACAGGACGGTTCCCAGATTGCTGTGCGCTTCGGCAAGACCGGGATCGATCCGTATCGCCGCTTCAAAGTGGACAGTGGCGTCGGCGAGGCGCCCAGGCGTTTGCAGCAGGGCCTTCCCCAGGTTGTCATGCGCCTCGGCAAAATCGGGATTGATCCGCAGCGCCGCTTCAAACTGGGCCATGGCGTCCGGGAGCTGGCCGGGCACTTCCGCCAGAACGGTTCCCAGATTGTAGTGTGCCTTGGCGCTTGCCGGACAGGCGTTCGCCGCGCTCGTCCAGAGACTGCGCTCATCAAACCAGTCGAGGTTGCGAGCGTAGGTTCGCGCGGCACATGCCAGGCACAAGAGGCCGAGTGCAACCCAAGCGGCTCCCGGGGCAAGCTTGCGCGGCGCCCGCCGGCCCAGCGCGTAGATTCCCGCAATCGCGCACCCGGCGAGGCCGATCGACGGCAGGTAAACGAACCGCTCGGCCATGATGCTCCCGATGAGAATCGCCAGATTCGACGCCGGCAGCAGAGCGACGAAAAAGAAAGCGAGGAAGAAAAATATCGGCTTCCGCGCGCGGTACGAGCGTACGGCGAGCAGGGCGCCGGCCAGGCAGATCGCCAGCGCAATCAGGGCCTTCGCGTCCTCCCATTCCGCCGGATGCCAGCCAAATGTCGGCACGGCGTTATAGGAATAATCCGCCGATAAACCGGCCGGCCAGACAAACAGCCACAGATACTTGCCGATCACTTTGATAGCCGTGAGCCGCGCCGTCCAGAAATCCGCGGTCAACAGGGGATTGTCGCTGTTCGAGGCGGAAAGATGCGTCTCTAATGTGCCGCGCAAATAGAAAAATACGGCAATCGGCAGGGCCAGCGCGGTGAAGGCCGCGGCGCGCTCCCGCCAACCTGCGCGCCGCCGCCAGGTCAGGTCGTATAGAAGTACGATGCCGGGCAGAATGACCGCGCTCTCTTTGGAGAAGATCCCGATGGCCTGGGCGGCTGCCATCGCCGCCAGCCAGAGCAGCTTGTCGCGCCCGGCGGCGGAAGCGCTTCTGGTGTAGCACAGCAAGCCGGCCAGTACGCCAAAGGCTGCCAGCAGGTCGGCGCGGCCCACAATATTGGTGACGGATTCGGTGAGCAGCGGATGCACCCCCCAGAGCGCCGCCAGGGCAAAGGCCGGCGCGGCCGTCCCAAAGACCACTAATCCCAAAAGGTACACGAGCGAGACATTCGCCGCATGTACCGTCAGATTGGCCCAATGGTAGCCCGCCGGACGAATTCCATTACCGGCGACGGCGTAATTCAGCAGGTAGGAGAAGGTCGTGAGCGGGCGATACAGGCCCGAGGTGGTGCTGCTGTAGCCTTCGGTGAAAATGCGCCGCACGTTCTCCGGCGTCGCCGCCCGGATTCGGGCATCCCGCAAAATCGCCCTGGAATTGTCGAATACCAGGCCCGCCTGGAAGGAATTGGAATACGTTGCCAGGAGCAGGGCCCAGAGCGCGAGCATGCGCGAGGCGTGCCGCCGCCAGGTGCGCGCCGCCGGCCGGGAAAGGGAGTCTTCCGGCGGGACCGGCCGCGAGGCCTGGCGCGATTGCCGTGGCTTGCGGGTCGCTTTCATTCATCGACCAGGATAGCGTGAGGCGGATTCCTGCCTTCTGAATCGCCCTGCGGCGGCTTATAATCGACCCAGGTGGCAGCGCTATCGATGGGGCTCCGGAACCCGCTCAAAGGCCCAGTTCTCGCCCTGTTGATGGGCGCAACTCTGGCTGCCTCCGCGGCCCCCGCTCAAACCGCCCCGCCGGACCCTCCCTTCAACAAAGTCCTGATCCGGCGCGGCTCCAAGCCGGAGTTCCCGGCTCCCTTGCTCCTGTTCAACCTCGTCGTCTTCGACGCCAAGGGTGAGCCCGTTCCCGGCCTGCGCGCTACCGATTTCGATATCCGTGACGACGGCCAACCCATGCAACCGGTCTTCTGCCGCCCCCTGGAAACTCCGGAATCGAGTTCCGCCCCGCTCGGGCCCAACCAGTACACCAACCGCCCCACCGGTTCCCCGTCCACGCTCGTCCTCCTCGATTTTCTGAATGCCGACCCCGCCGAGGGCGGCGCGGAATGGAAGCGCCTGGCCGAGACCCTCCGGAAAGTCGAATCGGGCCAGCGCCTTTACCTCTACCTGCTCACCCCGGATGGCACTCTCTACCCGGTTCGCGCCCTCCCCAATGCCGGGCACTCCGACTCGCCCGGCGATAGCGCCTGGACCGCCCAGGCGGAGGCGCTCATCGATCAAGCCATGCATGCCGTCAACTGCGCCAGGCCGCAGGAACTGCAGTACGATCTCGACGCCCGCGTCCAGGCGACCCTTACCGCCTTGCGAATCCTGGCTTCCGATTTTGCCCCTCAGCCTGGCCGCAAATGTCTGCTGTGGATCTCTCACGGAGTTCCCATCGGTGCTCGCGGAACCGACCGGCGCTGGCACGATTACACCCTCTCGGTCGTGCGCCTTGCCATGGACCTGGCCCACGCCGGCATCACCGTCTACGCCGTGGAGCAGCAGGCCGATCTCAATCCCGGCTTCAGCAGTATCGATGTCCTGGAGCGGCTCGCGGGCCTGACCGCCGGCCAATGGTTCTCCGGCGGCGCCGTCGAGGAAGCCATGCGCCAGACGGCGGCCGACGGCCGAGCCACCTACCGGATCGCCTATCGCCCTCCGCCCGACAGATGGGACAACAAGTTCCACAACCTGTATGTTGCCGCCGAGGCTAAAGGCGGTCCGCGGCTTCGCACCATCGACGGCTACTATGGCGACCAGCGCGAGGCGGACCCGCGCGAGAGCTTCGGCCTGGCCGTCGCCGGCCCCTCCGACGCAACCGCCATCGGGATTCGCGCCGCCGTTTCGCCCAGCCGGAAAGGCAAAGGCTGGATGCATTTCGACATCCGCGTGGACGCCGCCGATCTGTCTCTCACCCAGGGCCCAACCTATACCGGCAGGTTCCTGGTCACATTTGGGTACTACACCAACGGCTGGCAGACCGGCCTCACCGAAGAGGTCCCGACCGATTTGAACCTAACCACCCGGGAGTACGACGCCGCCCTGCGCGGTGGCGTCGCCCTGTCCGTGGATCGCCCTGTCCCCGCCGGCGCCTCCAAAATCCGCATCGTCGTCCGCGACCCCGAGTCCGGAGCGGTTGGTTCCCTAACCGTGCCCGTGGCCGGCCTGTCCAGTAATTAACTTTCTTCTTTATCGTTATCGCCGTTCGCCCGCGGCAGGCCCATACTTTTTCGTGGAGCGGACTCTCAGTCCAGTGCCACATACTTTTTCCAATTTCGGAAGATGCCGCAAGAATGGTGGGGCGGACGCCCTCGTCCGCGCGGGTCCCCCTGGACCCGCTCTTCGCCCTCGCGGGGAATGAGACGGAGCCGAAATTTGCTTTCGTGTTCCAGAAGAAGTTTCGGTTTGAGGGACTTGAACCAGGGGCGTACAAGGTCTACGTGGTCCCCGCCGTCGACAAGCTCGAATATCGAAATCCCGAAGTCCTGGAGTCTCTGAAGAGAGCCACCAGCGTCTCCGTCAGAGCCAGGGAGACCACCCGCGTTGTCGTCACGACGATTGCACACGTAAACTAGGCGGGAGAATCAGCCGCTTTCAATGGCAGCCTTTTGCATGGTATGGTCCTTGGCGTGGCCACCACGAAGATCACCATCACGCTTCCGAACGATCAGCTTGAAGAAATTCGGGCGCTGATCGCGGCTGGAGCGGCGGGGAGCGTTTCCGCCTTCGTGAAGCACGCGGTCGGAGTCGCTCTCTTCGATGCGGCGGGATGGAAAGAGATACTGGAAGACGCGCTACGGCAAACGGGCGGCCCGCTAACGAAAAAGGAGCGCACGTGGGCCGACGCGCTTCTTTCTCCCCACCCAAGGAAGAGAGTTTTCAGAAAAGGGAGGGCGGCGTGAACGGCGTCACTCTCGACGCTGGTGGGCTGATCGATCGCTTCTGCACGACGGGCGCTTTGTAGCCTGCTTGAGGGTGCTTAACCGATTTCAGGGAGTTAGTTCCCGGCACCCGCTGCTTGAACCCGAATAGCCCAAAGCCCGGGTGCGGCATATACTCGTCTCATGAGGCCGCTTTTTGTGGCTGCCGCATTGGCAGCCTGTTTGCCCGCCCAGAATGTGCCGTTTCACCAGAGCGCCTTTTCCGCGGCGGACGCCGGGTCCCGGGCGTGGACGATCTGGTCGCCGCGTCCGGAGATCGCTCCGCGTGGCTACATCGACGAGCTTCACTCGCGCAGCGGGCACGGGGCGCTGGCTCTATCGGGCAACGGCAATCCGGCCGTGTTCGGAGGCTGGGAACGCTTGCTGGCCGGGATTCAAGCCGGAGCGTGGTACCGTTTCCGCGCCAGTTACCGTGCCGAGGGACTGGACTCCGCGCCGCGCCAGGTGGTCCCGCGACTGGATTGGATGGATGCTGGCGGGAAGCGCGTCGGGCAGCCCGAGTACCCTTGGGAGGCTGCGGCCGGCGCGGAGTGGACCACCGTCGCGCTGGACGCGCAGGCCCCGGAACACGCGGTTGCGGTGAAGATTCAGTTGCTCCTGGTGAATGCGCCGCGAGCTCTGGTCTGGTGGGACGAAGTAAGTCTGGAATCGGTGCCGGCGCCGCCTGTCCGCAACGTCACCGTGGCGTCCGTCAACCTCAAGCCGCGAGGGTCGCCCGATCCCGTCGGAGACTTCCTTGCCCTGCTGGAGCGGGCTGTGCCGCCGGCGGTGGACATCGTGCTGCTGCCGGAAGGAATCAACGGCGTGGGAACCGGGAAAGGCTACGCCGACGTTTCCGAGCCTATTCCCGGACCGTCTACGATTCGTCTCGGGGACTGGGCAAGGCAAAGGAAGACTTGGCTCGTGGCCGGCCTCTATGAGCGGGAGGGGCAAGCCGTATACAACACGGCCGTCCTGATCGATCGCCAGGGCCGGGTCGCGGGGCGCTATCGCAAGGTCTATCTTCCGCGCGAGGAGTACGAAGGCGGCATGACGCCGGGATCCGATTTCCCGGTTTTCCGCACGGATTTTGGGACCATCGGTTTGATGATCTGCTGGGATTCGCGCTATCCGGACCCGGCCCGGGCTCTCGCCCTGAGGGGCGCGGAGTTGATTCTCATGCCGATCGCGGGCGGCAGCGAAACGCTCTCCAAGGGCCGCGCCATCGAAAACCACGTCTTTTTCGCCGCCGCCGGGTACGACCATCCCACCTGGATTCTGGATCCCGACGGGGAGATTCTGGCGCAAGCGTCGGAGCGTGGAACGGTCGCCGTTGCCACCGTGAATCTGAACCGGCGTTACCCGGACCCGTGGTTGGGAGACATGCGCGGCCGCTTCATGAAGGAATCGCGCTTCGATCTACAGGTCGATCCGCCCGGGAGGCGCTGACACTCCTCGCGGGCAACCCGGTCTCGCTGGCAGAACCTGTGCGGTAGACCATCGTTTTTCGTGGTCTGCAGGAGCGGAGGTTCCCCGCCGGCTCATTTCCCCGCCCCCAAAAACTCCCCCACCCTCTCCACCGCTTCCCTCTGAATTTCCCCGTCGTCTCCGAAGCCCCGCAGCCACACCAGGTCCGGCTCCTTGCGGAACCAGGTGATCTGGCGCTTGGCGTACTGGCGCGTATTGCGTTGCGCGTGGAATATGGCCTCCCCCCGGTTCAACTCGCCCCGCAACAACTGCAGCGCCTGCCTGTAGCCGTGCGACTCGAACGGCTTGGCGGTCGCCGGAAATCCCAGCTTGAGGATGCTCTCCACTTCCTCCGGCAAACCGCCGGCGAACATGCGCTCCGCGCGCGCGTCCAGACGCCGGTAGAGCGCTTCCCGGTCCGGCAGCAGGCCCAGCTTCAGGGTGCCATAGCCCGTCAGCCGGTCGCGCCCCTGGCGAAACAGTTCGCTGGCCGGACGGCGCGCCACCAGCGTCACCTCCAGAGCCCGCGTCACTTTGGGGACGTCGTGGGGGTGAATGCGGCTGGCGGTCTCCGGGTCGAGACGGGTCAGCAAACGGTGCAAGCTGCCGGCGCGCCGCACCTCCCGCGCCGCCAGCCGCTCGCGCAGGGCCTGGTCGCGCTCCGGTCCCTGAAACAGCCCGTCCACGAGCGCCCGCAGGTAGAAACCGGTGCCGCCGGCGACCAGCGGCAGCCGCCCCCGCGCCGCAATCTCCCCAATCGCGCGCCGCGCCACCCGCGCGTATTCGCCGGCCGTGAAAAGCTGGTCGGGATCGGCCACGTCGATCAGGTGATGGGGCACGCCCCGCCGCTCCGCCAGGGGCAGCTTCGCCGTGCCGATATCGAAATGCCGGAACACCTGCAGCGAATCGCAGTTGACGATCTCGCCGGCGAACGCCTCGGCCAATACCAGCGCCAGTTCACTCTTCCCCGATCCGGTAGGACCGGCCACTGCAACCAACCGGCGCTCCCGCGCATCGTCTGTATCAGGTGGTCCCGGCTGGTACAGGTCGCCCTGACGCGCACCCCCGGAGCCGGTCACTGCCCGCAACGCCCCGTTATACAATAAAAGAGTGCAATTCGACCCTCAGGGGATCGCACTCGGTCGAAAGAAGGTACAGGTTTCATGATTCGGTCAGCCCAAGCGCTACTCGCGATTTCTTTGCTGGCTTCGGCCGGTGCGGCGCAAACTACTCCTTCGGGTTCCGGCGATAGCCGAGCCGGCGCCTACTACAACTTTGCCATGGCTCGGCTGTATGCGCAGTTGGCCCAGACCGAAGGCAGCCGCGAGGACGTTACCAAGGCAATCCAATACTACCAGCAGGCGCTGAAGCTCGATCCTTCTTCCAGTTTGATTTTCGAAGAGCTGGCCAATCTTTACGTGGAAACCAACCGCCTGGCCGACGCCGAGCAACAGGCCCAGGAAATGCTGAAGCAGGATCCCGACAACCTGGGCGCTCACCGCATGCTCGGCCGCGTCTACACCAAGTTTGCCGGCGCGCAGCAGGGCCACGTCGACGAAAGCTATCTGCGCAAGGCCGTCGAGCAGTACCTGTGGATCACCCAGAAAGCCCCCAAGGACTCGGAAAGCTGGGTCATGCTCGGCAAGTTGCAGAGCTTTTCCAATAACCCCACCGAGGCCGAAAAAGCCTACAACGCGGCCATTGCCGCCAATCCCGACGACGAAGAAGCCCTGGCCGGACTGGCCACGCTCTACTCCGAGATGGGCGACAACAACAAGGCGCTCGAAAAACTCAAGACCCTGGTCGACAAGAACCCCAACGAGCATACGCTCGCGATTCTGGCGCAGCAGTACGAGCAGATGGAGGATTTCAAGGACGCCGCCGAGGCTCTGAAGAAAGCCGTTACGCTCGCTCCCGACGACGACCACCTGCAGGCCGAACTGGCCGAGGTGCTTTCCCAGGCCGGCCGGTTCGACGAGGCGCTGACCATTTACAAGCAGTTGGCCGAGCAGGATTCCCGCGATTGGCGCTACCCGTTCGGCATGGCGCAGATCTATATGCAGCAGCGCGATTATGCCCAGGCGGCCGCCGCGCTGGCCAAAGCCAAAGCCCTCGATCCCGCCGACCTCAATATTCGCGGCGCGGAAGTGGAGTTGCTCGCCGCCCAGCATAAGACCGATGAGGAAATCGCCGCGCTGAAGCGCATCCTTTCCGATACCGAACGGCGCAACTACCGCCCGCAGGATATCCAGAGCCGCGTCGCCTTCCTCGACCAACTGGCGCGCGCCTATCGCGAAGTGGAGCAATACCAGCAGGCGGTGGATACGCTGCAACAGATTTCCGTTCTCGATCCCAACCTGGCGCCCAAGGTAAGCGCCGAAATCGTCGAGACCTGGCGAACATTTGCCAAGGACCTCCCCAGCGCCATGAAAGAGGCCGACTCGGCCTTGAAAAAGTTTCCCAAAGATCCGATTGTGATTGAGGCCCACGCCAATGCCCTGGCCGACTCCGGAAAGATCGACCAGGCGGCGGTGGAGATGCACTCCCTCGTCGGGGGCGGTCCGCGCGCCTTCTCGATCCAGATCAACCTGGCCGAGATTTACGAGCGCGGCAAGCGCTGGGACGACATGGCGAAAGCTCTCGATGCGGCCGACAAAGCTCTCGATGGCGACAAGCTTGCGAGCCAGGAAGATCGCGCCACGGTCGCTTTCATGCGCGGCGCCAGGCTGGAGCGGATGAAGAAGTACGACGCTTCGGAAGCCGAATTCCGCAAGTCGCTCGACCTGTTTCCGAAAAATGCCGGCGCGTTGAACTATCTCGGCTATATGCTCGCCGATCGCAACGAGCGGTTGGACGAAGCCTACAGTCTGGTGAAGAAGGCGCTCGACCTGGAGCCGGACAACGGCGCCTACCTGGATAGCCTGGCCTGGGTCTATTTCCGCCAAGGCAAGTTGGCCGAGGCCGAAGACCTGCTCAAGCGCGCCCTCGGCCGCATGAAAGATCCCACCGTTCACGACCATTTGGGCGACGTTTACAGCAAGCTCGGCAAGACCAAAGAGGCCATCGCGCAATGGCAGGCTTCGCTGCGGGAGTTCCAGCGGGGTTTCGAAGTGGATAACGATCCCGAGGAGGTATCCAAGGTTAATAAAAAGCTGGACGACGCCCAGGCGCGACTGGCCAAAGAAACTCACAACCAGTAGCGGCAGGTGGCCATACATAACGTTACAATTTATCTAAAACACCTATTTTCATAGGTTTGTGTGGTTTTGGAGCGGCCGGTCCTATCGTTTTCGGCTTCGCTGTGGGATACTCGTGGTTAGAAGTAGTTTCTAACCCAGATGTCTCAGTTGGACGACGCCGTAATCAGATACAATAAGCTGCTGGAGAACGGCCCCTTCCGCAATTTGGCGTGGGCGGACACTCTCCACCGGCAAATGGAACAGGCCGGTCTCACCGTTGGGGGGAGGCTTGTCTGCCCGTTTCTCCGTCCCAATTTCCTTTCCCGCCGCCAGTACGACACCCTGGTGAAAACCGGAGAATCGTTGATTGCCGCCATCGACCGGATGGAGCAGATGGTGCTCGCCAACCCGGTCCTGCTCGCCCGCCTGGAGCTATTGCCGGCCGAAAAAATGCTCGCGTCCATCGACCCCGGTTACCAGGCTTTGGAAGTGGCCGCCCGTCTCGATACCCATCTGGTGAACGGACACCTGCATTTCGTGCAATACAACGCCGACGCGCCCACTGGCGCCGGCTACGCCGATGCGCTGGCCGATCTGTTCTACGACGCACCTCCGCTCAAGGAACTGCGCAAGCGGTACAGCGTGACCAAGGTGGGCGGCCGCAAACACCTGCTGTCGGCGCTCTTGAAGGCCTATAAGCTGTTCGGCGGCAAGAAGTCTCCCCACATCGCCATTGTCGAGTTTCGCTCCGCCTACTCCAGCGGCCGCAGCGAATACGAGCTGTTCCGCGACGGCTTCCGCGAAGAAGGCTACGCGGTCGAGATCGTCTCGCCCGAGCAACTCGAGTATCGCAATCGGGTGCTGCGCAAAGGCAACTTCGAAATCGATCTGGTCTACCGCCGCCTGGGCGTGCAGGAGTTCCTGCTCCGCTTCGATCTCACCCATCCGCTGGTGCAGGCCTATCGCGACGGAAGCGTCTGCGTGGTAAACAGCTTTCGCTCCGAGCTGGCCCACAAGAAAGCCATGTTCGGCCTGCTCACCGACGAAACCCTCACCGCCCGCTTCCCGGCCGCCGAGCGCAAGGCGATCCGCGACCACGTTCCCTGGACCCGCCTGGTGTCGCAGACCAAGACAACTTTCGAAGACCAGACCGTCGATCTGCCCGAATTCATCACCCGCAACCGGGAGCGGCTGGCGCTCAAGCCCAACGACGATTCCACCGATTCCCATTCCTATCTCGGCTGGGAGATGGACGACGCGCAGTGGGACCGCGCCCTCAAACAGGCCATGCGTTCGCCCTACGTCGCGCAGCAGCGCGTCGACCCCGTTCGCTCCGTCTTCCCGCTGATGACCTTCGGCCAGCTCGAATTCCGGGAAATGAAGGTGGACGTGCATCCGCACGCTTACCTGGGAAAAGTGCAGGGCTGCTCGAGCTGGCTTTCCAGCGGCAACTCCGGTTTCAGCACCGCCTCCGGCATCGTGCCCACCTTCCTGGTCGAGCCGAAAGCTAATAGCTGATCTCTCGTAGCGCCGGCGATCTTGTCGCCGGTTCTCTTCTTGAGTGCTATTCTGCGAATTGGCCGTCGTCCGATCGACGGGCCCGGAGGTCTATCCCACGCCCTACCGCTTGCACTCTCTCGTCCTGGCGCTCTGTTTGCCTGGTTGGCTCGCCTCCGCCCAGCAGGTCGATCTCGGCCACAACTGGCGTGTCACTCAGGATGTCCATGACATAGGCGAGAAGGCGCAGTGGTTCAACCCCGATACCCGCGATGCCCGCGTCGGACAACCCCTGAGCGACGCCTGGCAGCCGATTCCGCGCCTGGCGCACCTGCAACTGCTGCTGGCGGCGCAGCCCTACTTCGGGCGCGAATTGCGTTCTTTTAACGATGCCCCGTGGTGGTATCGCGTCGATTTCCCCACTCCCGCCGGCGCCGCCCGCGCCACCTTGCGCTTTGAAGGCGTCGATTACTATGGCAAAGTCTGGCTGAATGGGAACCTGCTGGGCTCCCACGAAGGCTACGCCGAACCCTTCGAATACCAGGTGGGCGGCCTGTTGGTCCACGGCCGCTCCAACGCCCTGATCGTGAAGGTCTGGTCTCCCTGGGACCGCGAAACCACGCCGGGCGGGGAAACCGATTGGGTGTACAACGTGATCCGCCGCATGCTGAAGGGCACCTACGAGCACGCCGACACGTTTGTGCAGCGCGATGTCAACCCGGTGGGAATCTGGCGCCCGGTCAAGCTGATCCTCCACGACGACGTCCGCGAAGGCGGCGAGCCGTGGCTCGGGACCACTTCCGCCGATGCCGCTTCGGCCACCGTGGCCGTCTCCTGGCCCCTCCAGAACGATGCCGGCCCGCAAGCCGCCAACCTTTCCGTGCGTATCGTCTCGCTCACCGACGGCAAAGTCGCCGCGAAATCCTCCGAACCGGTGTCGCTCGCGGCTGGCGCCAACTCGATCGAGCGCCATCTGACCGTTGACGCGCCGCGGCTCTGGAGCACCTGGGACCGCGGCGCCCCGGCGCTCTACCGGGCCGATCTGGAGCTCGCCCGCGCCGGCGAGGCTCCGCTCCGCCGCCAGGTGACCTTCGGAATTCGTACCGTCGAGTTGCATCGCGCCGCCAACGAAACCCGCTTCTTTCTGAACGGCAAACCCATCTACCTGCGCGGTACCACCTATTGGCCGGACGTCTATATCTCGGGGATGGACCGCGCGCGATACCAGCGCGACGTGGCCGCGGCCATGCGCGCCGGCTTTAACGCCTTCCGCATCCACGTCCATACCGAGAACCCGGAATTCTATGAGATCTGCGACCGCCTGGGCATGGCCGTGCTCCAGGATTTCGATCTCAACTGGAACTTTCCCCAGGACGCGGAATTCACCGCCCGCGCCGTTCGCCTGTTCGGGGCGACGATTCGCCAGTTGCGCAACCATCCCAGCATCCTCGCGTGGATCGCCATGAATGAAGCCGGCAAAGACGCCTCCACCGTGCGCCCCGGCCCGCAGTTGGTGGCGGAGGCCAAATCCCTCGACCCCACCCGCCCCACCATTAGGAATTCCTCCGCCGGCGACGACCCGGAAAGCGGCGATGGCCACGACTATCGCGGTTCGCTCGGCGGAGGCAAGTACACCGACATTTCCGGGACCTCCGAAAAGCTGGCAACCGAATTCGGCGTGGACGCGCCGCCGCCGGCCACGCGCCTGAGCCTGGTGCCCGTGCTGGCCGAAAGGTTGAAGGACGTGCTGCCCCGGGTTGCCGAACTGCACGACTACCAATACCGCCTGCTGAAGTATTACGTCGAGCATTACCGCATCCAGAAGTACGCGCCCAACGCCGGTTACTTCCAGTTCATGTTCATCGATTTCTGCCCTCAGAGTTTCTACGGCATCTACGATTATTGGGGCGCTCCCAAAGTGGAAGGCTTGGGCGGCGGCCTGCGCGCCATGCTCGAAAGCAACCAGCCCGTAGGCGTCTTCATGGAGTACAAGGACGCACCGGTGGCCATCCACGCAGTCAACGACACCAGCGCTGACCTGGGGGAAGTGACCGCTAGTTGGCATGTCACTCTGGCCGGCGGAGACTTAGTCGCTGAGGGCACCCGCGCGATTCCGCTCGGCCCCGATTCGCACGTCCGCGTCACCGATCTCAGTTTTACGGTCACTCCCAACCAGACTTACCATGTCACGCTGAACCTGGAATCGAAAGACGGAAAGCTCCTCTCCCACAACGAATACGTCGACCCATTCCATCACCCGCAGCGCCCCGAAGGCTTCCCCGAGCGCATGGATCACGAGCTAGGCATGCGGTTGTGGTGGGCCGGGCGCCAGTAGGACAGGCCTCCTGGCCTGTCGGGGCCCTTCCGAGCTTCTGACCGTGCTGATCGAAGCCTTCGAGGACGCCAACTACGCCCTCGAAGGATCGACGCCCGACAGCCGGTTGCGCAGCCTGATGGAGGAACACGGCCTTCGCCAGCGCGACCTGCTCGACGTGTTTGGTCCGCGCAGGGTAGCCTCCGAGGTTGTGAGTGGAAAACGGGCGATCAGCAAAGCGCAGGCGAAGAAGCTCGCCAGCCTGTTTCACGTGCCGGCCGACCTCTTCCTGTGAGAGGACACGCGCCGGCAGAACATGGCGAAGAAGACACCATCCGCATTTGTCCACGGGGAACTCGGGGACGCTCCGCGGAGACGTTCCGTCTGCTCACTCCAGTACACGCCCATGTTCCCTCCGCCAGGCTGAAGGGCTAAGAGGTAGACGGATGCGCCAATGAGGTGTACCCTTCGCCAAAAACACTCCATTACATTGTTGTTCGTTGAATCCCTGTGGAAAAAGCAGTGACCGGTGTGCAAAACAGTCTCTAACCCTGCTGTTCTTGAGGCACTTAGAGCCTCCACAGATATTTTCGCGTTTGGCGTTTCAATCCTCAACTTTCTGGCGGGAAAATGTTACGCTTCGAGCGGAAACACTTCTGGAGGCAACTGTTTTGTCACTTCCGCTTCAAGACATAACCGAAATCGCTAAGGCAGCTGGAGCGATAATCCCGTCTCTCGCTATTGGCTACGAGGCTTACAAGAAGATCAAGGGCAGCAAGAAGAAGCGCACGAAGCGGAAGCGGCGTCCTCCGAAGGTGGTCCCCGACCCAAGTCTTTGACTCTTTCTGTGGATTCGGCATCGTTAGGCCTTCTTCGTTCCACCATCGCCGCCCGATACGGCGCGAGTTCCTACTGCTCCTTGTAGATCCGGGCCTCGCGAAGGGGTGAAACGCTCAATTCGGGTCAACGCGGCGACGACTCTCTGATCGGAGGCTGTACCCAATCTCAACATCGAAACTGCGACAGCGGCGGTCCGTGCTCGCCCTGACAAGGTCGAATGGGTCAGGTCGAATGAAGGTCGAATGGGTCAGCCTGACGTGAGCCCTTGGCTAAAATGGCCGCCACGTAGGAGCGCTCCGACATGTTCGCAATTCTGGCGTTTCTGGGATGAGGATGAGGTCTTCCAGTTCCTGGCAAGGTACGGCGGCAGATATGGCTGTCGCTCCTTTGCCGCCACGAAAACCGCAGTTTCCCCCGCGACGAATTCAGACGGCCCTGTTTAAGCAGCTCGATCCGGTGGCAACTGGTTCTTGGCGAGCTCCAGGAGCAGCCGCAGTGCACGGTTCACAGACTCGGAGTCCTTGAAGACTTTGGCAACGTCCGAATCGAGGAACACCACATTCGTTCCGGTCTGGTACTGTTCGTGGTGCTTCCCGCGCACCTCGCCGGAGAAATCGTATTCCGGTCTCATGTCGTCCGGATTAGTCGTGCCGCCGTGACTCATATCTTCTCCGCTCGGTTGGCGTCGCCGCTCGCGCGCTGATGAGGCGGACACGCCCTTCACGCTCAGTATACGCCACTACCACGACCCGGCCCGCTTCGGAGCGCCCCATGCTCAGGAAGCAGAGCTCCTCCACCGAGTGATCCGGGTCCGGAATCGTGGCCTCCAAAGGATCGCCGAAGACCGTCATCGCTTCCGCGAAACTCACGCCGTGCTTATCGAGGTTGGATGCCGCTTTGACGGCGTCCCATTCGAACTCCATAGTTGTCGGTCGAGCCTCACTCTTCGTGCATGAGTTTGGATGGATCGACGGCCAGCGCTCGCCGGGCTGGAATGGCGGACGCTGCAATGCCTAGCAGCAACATCGTCAATACCGCACCCACAACGACCACCGGATCGCTCGGATTCGCCCGATACACAATCTGCCCCAGCAGGCGGCTCGCGAGAATCCCCGCCGCCAGACCCAGCGCCGATCCCACCCCGAGCACCACCATGGGCCGGCCCACCGCCGCGCTCATCACTTCTGTCCCTCGTGCGCCCAATGCCACGCGGATGCCCAGCTCTTTCATGCGCCGGCTCACACTGTAGGCCGCCATCCCGAAGATGCCCGTCACCGCCAGCATCGCCGCCAACAAGCCCATCGCGCCCAGTGCCACCGTCGCCGCCCGCGCCGGGAACAGCTCGCCATCCACCGCATCGGACCAGCGATTCACCGCAATGGGCACATCCGGATCGAGGCCGCTCAGTGTGCGCGCGAGCGCCGCCGCCATCTCGCTCGGCGCCCGCCGCGACCGCACCACGAGTACCGCCTCGCCCTGCCCGCTTTGCGACGACGGCACATACGCCACGGCCTGCGGCGGCTCCTGCAGGTCGTGATATTTGCCGTCTTCCGCCACGCCCACCACCTCCGTCAGCTTGCCCGACACGATAAAGCGCTGTCCGATTGCTGCCGTTTCCCCCCACATTTTGCGCGCGAAGGTTTGGTTCACAATCGCCACATAGGGCGTCTTTGCGGTGTCATGCCAGGAGACATCGCGCCCGCTAAGCAGTCGAGTGCCGGCAGCCTCCAGGTACCCGGACGACATCGCAAATACGTACGGCGCCAGCGCGGCGTGGTTCAGTGTGAACTCCGTCGTCCCCGGCCGGAAAATCGGAATCCCGTGCATGCCGCCAGTAAACGGGGCGCGGCTCACCGTGCCCGCTGCCGTTACACCGGGGATGCTCCGCGCCGCCTCAATCGCCTTCTCTCTCTCGATCGCGGTGTCCACCTCGACCAGCATCGCGCCCCGCGGCTCAAAGCCCAGCGGAACATGAAGCGCCCGCACCATGCCGCGCACCCCTACCAGCGAAGCCGTTACCAGCAGCGTGCAGATGGCAATCTGCGCACCGAGCAACAGATCGCGCGAGGCAAACCGGCCGAGGCGCATGGAACCCGATGATCCGCTCTTCATCATCTGCAGCGGACTGCTGCGGCACACCTGCCACGCCGGCACCATCCCAAATAGCAGCGCGCTTGCCAGTGTCAGTGCCAGGCCCGCCAGGTACACACGCGCATCCACGATTGCCGCCAGGTGCTTTTCTTCCATCGGCTGCCACCGGTTCAGCACGCCCAGCAGCAGCCGCGCGGTCGCGAGCCCCGCCGCTCCGCCCATCAGCGATACCGTCACCGCCTCGGTCAGCAGTTGCCGCACCAGTCGGCGCCGGCTCGATCCAAGGGCCACACGGAGGGCCAGCTCCCGGCCGCGATCCGCCACGCGCGCCGCAAACAGACTCGCCAGGTTCGCCGATGCCGCCGCCAGCACCAGCAGCGCCAGTACGGTCACGCTCCAAAGAAACCCGCGAATGACGTCACCCTCGTCCCCGATGAGTCCTGGATGGATCAGCCGTAGCGGCTGTCCGTCGTCGGTCTCCGGATGCTCCCTCGCCAGCTCGGCCGCAATCGCATTCAGGTTCTCCGTCGCCTGCCGCGGCGTTACGCCCGGCTTCACCCGGCCAATCACCGTAACCGCTACGGACGCCCGGCTTAGCAGGTAATCCGACCCATCTACCTGCTTCTCGTTCGCCATAGGCATCCAGTAGTCCGGCCACACAAACCGCTCCGTGCCGTGAAATGGCAACGGCGCCACGCCAATCACCGTGAACGGATGCTTGCCGAGATCCACAGCCGTGCCGACGACGCCGGGATCGGCGGAAAACACGCTTCGCCACAAAGCATCGCTCAACACCACATACGGCACTGAATCCGGGCCATGCTCGTCCGCCGCATGGAACAACCGTCCCACCGCCGGCCGCACTCCCAGCAGATCGAAATAATTGCCGGTCACTTCATCGCCGTGGAGCTGCCTCACCGCGTTGCGCCATCGCAGTCGCGCGGTGGAATATGCATTAATCGCGGCCATGCCGCTGAAGGTGGTGTTGCACCGCCGAAAATCCTCAAATGCGGGATACGACGTAGTCAGCAGCCGTCCGATCGTCCACTGCTGATGGCGAACCTGATACAGGCTCCCGGGGTCGCTCACATCGAGCGGGTGCAGCAGCACCGCATTCAGCACTCCGAAGACGACGGCGTTCGCTCCAATGCCCAGCGCCAGAGTGACTATGGCCACGACCGTAAACGCGGGGGACTTTCGAAGCACGCGAAGCGCATACCGAAAATCCAGCAGTACGTTCTCCACCAATGGCATCTAATAGCCGTTTTCTTCCAGCTTCTCTACCGTCAACCCCTCGCGCGGCGCCATTTTCCGCAACAGCTTTTCCACGTGCTTGGCCAGCACGTCGCATTCGAGGTTTACTCGCGCGCCGGGGCGATAGCCTCCTAGCGTGGTATTGCGGAAAGTGTGGGGGATGATGGTGACCGAGAGGGTGTCGGCTTCGAGCTCGGCGATGGTCAGGCTGATACCGTCAATCGCGATCGATCCTTTCGAGACCAGGTAGCGATCCAGGTCCGCCGGAATGCGAACCCGCAGCCACCAGTTGTCGCCGCCCAGTGAATCGAGCGACAGGAATTCGCCGGTGCCGTCCACGTGGCCTTGCACGATGTGGCCGTCGAAGCGGGAACTGGGCGAAAGCGGGCGCTCCAGGTTGACGCGCGAGCCGGCGCGCAGTGCGCCCAGGTTGCTGCGCTTCAGCGTTTCGGGCGCGAGATCGGCCGAGAAACCGTCCGGGCGCGGGTCGAGGGCGGTGAGGCATACACCGTTCACCGAGACGCTCGAACCGGTCCGCATGTCCTCAGTCACCGTGCGGCAGGCGATGCGCAGGCGGGCGCCGGCCGGGCGCGGATCCAGAGCTTCTACCGTGCCCAACTCTTCAATGATTCCGGTAAACATCCATATACCCCTCCACGGCAAACTCGTCGGGCGGAATCGAGTGCAGCGTAATATCGTGCAGGCGAATGGCGTCCACACGGCGGCGGCGCCCGATGCCGCCGGCCAGGGGCAAAGCCTCCAGGCCGCCCAGGATTTTGGGCGCGTAATAGAAGAAGACGCGATCCACCAGCCCGGATTCGAGCGCGGTCCAGTTCAACTTGCTGCCAGCTTCGATCATGAGCGAAAGATAGCGGCGCTCGCCCAGCCAGGCGATCAGGGCGCCGAGATCGGCGCGCCCGCCCGGCCCGTCGAAAACCAGCACCTGGATGCCGCGGGCCGCGAGCTGCGCGCGCCGGTCGGCGGAGGAGGCCGAAGTGGTCACCGCTACCAGGTCCCCGCGGGCGCTGCGAGCCATTTTGGAATCGGCGGGCAGGCGGAGCTGCGAATCCATTACGATGCGCAGCAGCGGTCGCGAGCGGTCGTTGCCGGTACGGTCGGTGAGCAGCGGGTCGTCAGCCAGCACCGTGCCGATGCCGGTGAGGATGGCGTCGTGATCGTGGCGCAGTTCCTGCACGTGGGCGCGGGCCCGCTCGCTGGTGATCCAGCCGCGATTGTCGTCGGGGGCGGAAATCTTGCCATCCAAGGTGATGGCCGCCTTCAGCGTCACCAGCGGCCGGCCGGTGCGCGCGAAGTACAGAAACGGCTCATTGAGCTTGGCGGCTTCGGCGGCAAATTCCGGCGCCATTTCGACTTCGATACCGGCGACGCGCAGCTTGCGAAAGCCTTCGCCGCGCACCAGCCGATTCGGATCTTCGAGCGGGGCGACCACACGCGCCACGCCGGCCGCGATCAGCGCGTCGGCGCAGGGCGGCGTGCGGCCGTAGTGCGAGCACGGCTCCAGGTTCACGTACACCGTGGCGCCGCGAGCCTTGTCGCCGGCTTCGGCCAGCGCCACTACTTCGGCGTGGTCGCGCGTCTCCCAGGTGTGGAAGCCCCGGCCGACCACTTCACCGCCATTAACCACCACCGCGCCCACCATCGGATTCGGGCTGGCCAGCGCGCGCCCCCGCCGCGCCAAAGCCAGCGCCTCGCGCATGTAGTCGGGATTGACGGCCTGACTCATTCCAATAGGCTTCACTCGAACAGGCTTCACTCGAATAACGACGCGATGAACTTTTCGGCGTCGAACGGCAGCAGGTCCTCCGCCTTTTCTCCCACGCCGATGTAGCGGATCGGCAGGTTGAGCTCGCGCGCGATGGCCACCACGATGCCGCCCTTGGCCGTACCGTCGAGCTTGGCCAGCGCAATGCCGGTGACGCCGGAAGTTTCGGTGAACTTGCGCGCCTGCTCCAGCCCGTTCTGCCCGGTCGTGGCATCGAGCACCAGCAGCACTTCGTGGGGAGCGTCGGGAATCACCTTTTTGGCGGTGCGGTTCATCTTTTCGAGCTCCGCCATCAGGTTCTCCTTGGTTTGCAGGCGGCCGGCGGTATCGACGATCACGTAGTCCACTTTGCGTGCCTTGGCGGCATTGAGCGCGTCGAACAGGACCGCGCTGGGGTCGCTGCCGGGATTCTGGCGGATTACCGGCGAACCGGTGCGCTCGCCCCAGATTTCGAGTTGTTCGATGGCGGCGGCGCGAAACGTATCGGCCGCGCAAAGCAGCACGCTGCGGTGTTCCGCTTGAAAACGGCGGGCCAGTTTGCCGATGGTGGTTGTCTTGCCGGCGCCGTTGACGCCCACCACCAGCACCACCGCCGGCGGCTCGGATACGTGGGCCGGCGCGCGCTCGCTGGCCGCCAGGATTTCGAGCAGATGTTCGCGAATGAGCCCCTTCAGCTCGGCGGCGTCGTTCAACTGATGCCGCGCCACCCGCTGGCGGATGCGCTCCAGGATTTCCTCGGTGGTCCGCACTCCGATATCGGCGGAAATCAGGGTGAATTCCAGATCCTCCAGCAGGCCGGCATCGATCTGCTTCTTGCCTTCGAGGGCGTCTCCCAGCGCCGAGACCAGCCCCGAACGGGTCTTTTCCACGCCGGCTTTCAGTCTTTCCAGTAACGAGGGTTCCTGCTCGACCGAGCCGAAAAGGGTTTGGATCATTTTTCCCTATTCTAGCCGAAGTCGCCACCCAGGACGGTTTTCGCGGAACGTGCACAAGGATGCACAAACGCCTTGGGGGGCGATCCAGTTGGGCCGCGCGGGACGCCGTCCTTCCGCTCCCAACGGACTGCACAAACCTGCACAAAATTGCACAACCCACCAGTTAACCTCGCGGTTTCGCTCCGCTAAGTCCTTTGATTTGAATTCAAGTACGATCAATTTGCCGCGCTTCGGAACCTGCGGAGGCACCGGCGCATCTAATAAAAAACAGGCTGGGTGAGCCATGCCGCTGACCACGATCTAACTCCTCTCTGAGTGCCCCTCGATCGGGATTCGACTTTAATCTGGCTACAAAACGGAGGATTTTCATGCAACATCTACCGGAAATCGAGGCGAAGAACTATCTGTTCGTCAGCGATTTCGATCAAACGCTCAGTTTCAACGATTCCGGGCTGGTGCTGAGCGAACTGTTGGGTGTACCGGAATTTACGGAAAGAATCCAGGGATTGGCGAAAATCCACCTGGTGCAGCAGGGCGGCGAACTGTCCTACCTGCTGCTGCACGATCCGGAGTATCGCCAAGTGCGGCGCGAACACCTTTACGAAGTCGGCAAGCGCATCCGGTTGAAACAGAACATCCCGACGCTGTTCAAGCTGCTGAAGGATCTGGATGGGCATCGTTTTTCGTTCTACGTGGTATCGGCCGCGCCGCAGGAAGTGATTCAGTCGGCTCTCGAGGGCGTCGTACCCGCCGATCATATTATCGGCACGCAGTTTCATTACAACCCCGACACGGGGGAGATTCAATCCATTCTGCGCGTGCCGGCGGGCTACGGAAAAGTGGCCGTGGTGGACGAGTTGCGCGCCAGCCTGTCGCTGAGCCACCACCGGATCGTGTATGTGGGCGACGGCAGTTCGGACGTACACGTGATGCTGCACGTGAACCGGCTGGCGGGCCTGACCATCGCGGTTTCGGAGAACGCCTACATCAACCCCATCGCCCAGCGCACGGTCCTGAGCGACGACGCGCTGAGCGTGCTGATCCCGGTTCTGGAAGAGCTGGCCGGTTGGGACCCGACCCACATCCGCCGGTTCTTCGAGGCAAACGGCTTCGCGCTGCGCGAGTGGGATAAAGTCCAGACCGACACGCTCATGATCTGCCCGGTGGTGCAGCCGGCCACGGCTGCGGCCGGGGGGATGGTGTAGATGTTGGAAGCCATTGGATGGGTGGCGACGGCGGTGTTCTCGGCGTCCTATTTCTTCCGGCAGCCGTCGGCGCTGCGCCGTATTCAGGCCGGTGCGGCATGTTTGTGGATCGCCTACGGGGTGGCGATCCACGCCCGGCCGGTAGTAATCGCCAACGTGATTGTGGCTGTGGCCGCGCTGTATTCGACTTATCGGAGAGAGCGAAGGCCGGCGGCGGAGAAGTAAGACAGACGGGCCGGCGAGCGACTTCACTTCTTCAGCAGGCCTTGCATTTCGAGCCACTCGGCAAACCGGTTAATCCAGTGGTCGGAAGGCAGACCCTGCGCATGCATCCCGAACCCGTGGCCACCCTTCGCGTACATGTGCAGCTCGGCGGATTGATGAGACTTTGTCCACAGGCTGTATAAGGCGATGCTGTCCATCTCCAATCCGAACGCGTCATCGCTTGCCGCGGCGAGAAACAAGGGCGGCGCATCGGCCGGCGCGGTTGGATCCTTGAGGGACGAGACGGCTGGATAGATGGGCGCCACAAACGCGGGCCGCCCCTCCGGCGAGTAGCGTAATCCCACGCCCGCGGCGACGGTTCCGCCCGCGGAGAAACCGATAATGCCCACGCGGTCCGGCGAGATACCCCACTGGGCGGCGTGCTGGCGGACGTATGTCACGGCTGCGAGTCCGTCGGCGATCGCCAAAGGGATCACGCTTCCCACCGTTTCCTGGAACTTCTGACTGTCCTTAGACAAGTCCGCGAATTCCTGGGTGGCATCTTCGCCGGTGTGCGCCACCCGATATTTCAGGATGAACGCTGTCATGCCTTTCGACGCCAGCCATTTTGCCACCTCGGTGCCTTCATTGGCTATCGACAACGCCATAAAGCCACCACCCGGACAGATCACGACGCCGCTGCCATTGCGTGAAGCGGCCGAAGGTCGATACACGGTCAGGGTGGGCTTGGTGACGTTGGAGACAACCTCGGCCTTCCAGGCTTTCGAGAAGTATTCTTTCTCCGGGTAATTCCCCTGCGCGGAGGCAGCCTGTTCGCCGCTGTACAGCGGCACTACCTCCTGCGCGACTCCGGCGCCCGCCGCGAGTCCCAACAGGCAAAGCATACCCACCATTTGTAGTTTCATCGTTCACCTACTCTAGCAAAGCACCATTTGCCGGGACGCCAGATTTACGTATGGCTTCGCGTCGCACGCCAGGCCAGCAGCAGCAGGAAGAGGCCGAAGACCAGCATGCAGGCGCCGGAGTAGAGGTTGACGTTGACGGTAGTAAGCGCGGCGCGCGTTTCCGGCGCGAAGACGCCCATCCCCAGCAGGATGAGGCCGAGGATCGTAAAGAACCAGCCCGAAGGCACTCTCAGGTCCATATCACCTAAACCAAATATTGAGGATGAGTAACAAGACTACTACCAGAACTGTCAGCGGCGCGGGCCGCTGGTACCACTTGGCGGCGTCGTCGGATGGAAGCTTGGTGAGGCCGTAGACCAGGCCTTCCATTTCCTTGTCGGGACGCGGCGAAGTCACCATGCTGACTACCATGGAGATGACCAGACAGGTGGTAAACGCGACAATGGCGATCCAGAAGTTCTGCGCCATTTGCGACGGGAAGGTATAGAGATGGGCAATCCAGCCGCCCTTGCCCTCGGCGACGGTGGATGACAGGGTGAAGAGCGCCGCGGCGGTGCCGATGCTCAATCCGGCGAAGGCGCCGTGGGCGGTGGCGCGCTTCCAGAACATGCCCAAAAGGAACGTGGCGAACAAGGGCGCGTTTACCACGCCGAAGACAAGCTGCAGTAAGTCCATCAGGTTGTTGTAACGGGTAGCCAGGTAAGCGGCGCCGATGGATAGCAGCACGCCCACCACGGTGGTGACACGGCCGACCGTGAGGTAGTGACGATCGGGGGCACCGGGGCGGATGTAGCTCTGATAGATGTCATAAGTAAAGACAGTATTGAACGCCGTGACATTGCCCGCCATACCGGACATGAAAGAAGCCATAAGGCCGGTCAAGCCGACGCCCAACATGCCGGCGGGATAGAATTGCGCCATCAGTGTGGTGAGGGCCTGGTCGTAGTCGGGACCGCCGGTGGCTTTCAGAGGAAACGCGTAACCCAGGTTCATCTTCGAAAGAACCAGCGCGGCGATGCCGGGCATGATCACGATGAAGGGCAAAATCATTTTGGGGAGGGTGCCGACCAGCGGGGTGCGGCGGGCGGCGGACATCGAATCGGCGGCCATGGCGCGCTGGACCACCAGAAAATTGGTGCACCAGTAACCAAACGAGAGCACGAAGCCCAGGCCGGCGATCATACCGAACAGTTCGACCCCCATGGGGTTTTCGGTGGGGCTGCCCATGTACCGCCAGGCGTGCACCATATTTGGCGGGAGGCGGGAGACCATGCCCTGCCAGCCGCCGGCCTTTGCCACCGCTAGGATGGCCAACGGCGCGAATCCCATTACGATGAGGAGAAACTGGAGGACTTCATTATAGATGGCGCTGGTGAGGCCACCGAGGAAAGTGTACGCCAGCACGATGGCCGCCGAAGCCAGCACGGAAATCGTGAAACTCCATCCCAATACCAGTTGCAGCAACAGCCCCAGGGCGTACATGGAGATGCCGGAGGCGAGGATGGTCATGATGGCGAAGGAGAAGGCGTTGAAGGCGCGGGTCTTTTCGTCGAAGCGCATCTTCAGGTATTCGGGCACCGACCGGGCCTTGCTGCCGTAGTAGAAGGGCATCATGAAAATACCCATGAACAGCATGGCGGGGATGGCACCGAGCCAATAAAAATGCGCGGTCATGATGCCATACTTGGCGCCGGAAGCGGCCATGCCGATCAGTTCCACCGCGCCAAGATTGGCCGCGATGAAGGCCAGGCTGGTGATCCAGATGGGGACCGAACGCCCGGAGGTGAGGAAGTCGCCGCTGGAGGAGATTCCTTTGCGGAGCCTCCAGCCGATGCCTAGGACAAAGGCGAAATACAGGACAAGGATGACGTAATCTACCGGCGCGAGTTTCACGGATAGAACCTTCGCATTCTAACGAGGAATTTTGAAGCGCTAAGTGTAGCGCGCGGAACCGCCAAAAGCAAAGCCCGGTGGAGAGAGTGGGCAGGCGGAGGTCGCTACCGGACCGCGGGTATCGAGCGAAAGTTGGCGATGGACGTCCGCAGCCACTCCGCGTCCCGTGACACATCGGCGTCGGCATCTCCGCTGGATGGCGTCCAGTTTTCGAGATAGATCTCCGGGTCCGGGGTGTGCGCGAGGATGCGTTCGATGGCTGAACGCCAATCGAATACGCCTTCGCCAAACGGCGTGCCGACAACCGAAAACCCGACGTTCGAGCCGGCGATGCGATAGTCCTTGAAGTGATAGCAGAAGGCGCGATCGCCAAGCAGATCGAGAACCGTGTCGCAATCCTCGAAATTGCGCAAGGAATTGGCGACATCGACACAGAATCCGACCGATTGGCGGGGATAGCCGGCGACCGCCCGGGCCAGCATGCGGGAGGGAATATCGAAGTGGTTTTCGATGGCGAGGCGAACGCCCCGGCTTTCGAGATCGGGACCAATTCGATCGAGAAACGCCTGGATGCGGTCCGCGGACAAAGGGCCGGCGCCGGCTCGTTCGAGCACGATGCGCAACATCGAACCGCCGATCGCCGCGACCCGGTCGAGATATTCGCCCACGGTGGCGGGATCGAGTGTCATCGAGCCAAGGCCGATCTCGAGGCCGATTTCGCCGGCGTGGCGGGCCAGGGCTGTCCAGCCCGCAGGACTCAATGATAGCGGGCGGGCATTCTCACAGACCTGCAGCCGCTCGAGGCCGGCCGCCTTCGCCATGGCGAGCAATTCGGCGAGAGCAGGGGCTCTCGGGGAGTCTAACAGATATCGGAAAACGTAAGTTGTGGCACCGATGCGGGGTTGCATGTTATAGGACGATCCTCGAAGACATAGGTTTCAATCTCCTTGCTCCCCTCGCGCATTAGGCGCGCACCTCAGTCTGAACGGTTTCGATGGGCCGCACCCGGACCTTCACATCAACTCGAGAACCGAGCCGATTCAGAATCGACATCAGACGGTCGGCGGTGAACCTTGAAAGGTCGGCGTTTCGGATGCGCGAGAAGTCGGCCGCGGCGAAACCGGTCTGAGCTTGAGCAGCGCGGCCAGTCAACTCCTCGCGGTCGAGTGCCTTGACGATCTCAGCCGCCAAGAGGGCCTTCAGTTGTTCGAGGTCGGCGTTCTCGCGGCCGAGATCGCGGAAAGCGTTTCCGCTGCCGCGAACCAGTTCCAGTTTTTCACCTTTCATCTGAGTGCCTCCTTCAGTTTTTTCAACCGATCCTTCACCAGGTCGAGTGCGATCTCCAGCGCGCCGGAACCGAAGCCGCGCAGTGGCTTCGCGATGTCTGCCTTGCCGCCCTCGGCCGCGATCGTCAGCGCCGTAAGGAAGATGGGCTGTGCGCTCGATGGAAACGATTCGAAATCCTTGAGAGCTGCCTTAATCCACGATATTGGACGAGTCTTTCTCGTCTCGGCCATCTATCTATGTTGTCATTTATGACAACATTTTGTCAAGTGAAGCTGCCCCGGCGCCTCCGCGAGGTTCGCGCATGCTCCACCAGAGGAAGGCCGCCAGGACATTAACAAATGCCGCGCAGTAGAAATACGCGCCGGAACTGCCGGTCCACCGAAGCAACAACGGAAAGGTGACGGAACTGGCGAAGGACCCGATATTGCCGAACATGTTCATGGCGCCGCTGAGGGTTCCGGTGCTGGCGCCGGCGATGTCGATGCACAACGTCCAGCTCGGGCTGAGAGTGAGGTCCACGCCGAAGGTGGCGATGGCGAAACAGGCGACGGCGCCCCACACGGAGGTGGCGTGAATCGCTCCCACCAGCGCCGCGGCTCCCAGCAGGAAGCCGGCTACGGCGGGGAGGATTCGGGACTGGCGGCGCCAGTTCCGCCGATAGAGCGAATCGACGACGGCGCCGCTCAACCAGTTGGCCGCCGCACCGAACAGCAGCGGGATGGCCGCGAAAAATCCCCCATCGGCAGCGCTCAAACGATACTGATCGCGCAGGTACGGCAGCAGCCAGCTATAACAGAGAAAGAAGGTGAAGTTCGAAGCGAAGTACTGCGCCAGCAGCGCGGGCGTCTCGCGAAAACGGAACACGCTTTTCCAGTCCGCCGCGGCGGCCCGGGGCGTTTCGGCCCGTCCCGCGCGAATGTAGGCCCGCTCGGGTTCCGGCACTCCACGGGCTTGGTCCGGCGTGTTGCGGAAGAAGACCAGCCAACCGGCCATCCAGGCGATGCCGATGGCTCCCAGGACGTAGAACGACGAACGCCATCCGAGCGCGGCTACAGACCAGGAGGTAACGGTCAAACCGAACGCCGCTCCGAGGCGCGAGCCGCTGAACAGGACCCCCTCGGCCACGCCGGTTTCGCGGGCCGGCAGCCAGGAACGGATGGCGCGGGCCGACGCCGGGAAGGCCCCCGCTTCCGCCGCTCCGAACAGAAAACGGATGGCCACCAGCAGCCCGCCCCGGCTCACTACGGCGGTGAGCGCGGTGAATAGCGACCAGAGGCCGACCACGGCCGCCACCAGCGCCCGCGGTCCGAAGCGATCGGCGAAGTAACCGGCGGGAATCTGAAACAGTGCGTAGCCGAGGGCGAAGGCCCCGAAAATAAGTCCGAAAGTGACATCGGTCAGCCCCAGATCGCGAGACATCTCGGGCTTGGCCGCCGAGACGGATACACGGTCGAGGATAGTGAGCACGGACAGCGAAAACAATATCGCCACCACGGCCCATCGGCGGCGGGTGAGAGGGGAGGATTTCGATTCGGCGGAGGTCAACATGGTTCTACCGGTGTTAGTGCCCGCGCAAGAGTAACTCCCGCCGACGCCCGCTGCCAAAGGGCGCGGAAGCGTCGAGTAGAGACTCGACGCGGCACGCACGAGTGCGCGCGCCACGGTGGCGGATGTGAAGCTGATTCTCTAGGCCGGCCGCGCGCCACAACAACTCCAGGTCCACTCATGGCCTCTGGAACTTACCGCGCGCCGATTGTCGCCTTCACATCGGCGAACAGAAACGGCTCCAGCATTTTCAGGATCGGCAGAAACTCATGACGCTCCAAATGATGGCCGATCGCTTCCCGGTCCATCTGGTCGAGCCAGTTCCAGATGCGATCGGTGATGCGCACGTTGAAGGCGAACGTCTCGATGGCGTCCTGCCGCACCGGCGATGTGTCGGAAGTGATCCAGCCGGTGTACTTGAGTTCTTTCAGGTAATAGAGGAACTCGATGTACAGCCAGAGATTGTTGGTGCCCGCCATCAGGTCCCAATCCCACTTGCCATTGTTGTCGTTGATGTGGACGTAGTAGGGGAACCCGCTCATGGCCACGTGAGCCAGCGCTTCGGCGGGAGTCTCGCCGCCATAGATGGAATGGCCGATATCGATGGTGACGCCGACATTCGGATTGCCCACGGCCTCGCACAGGAGCAACGCCTTGGCCGCCGAATCGAGGGTGCAGTGAACCCGCGTCTCCGAAGGCTTGTATTCCATGAACAGGGGAATCTCGGGCAGGTGTTCGGCGGCTTCGCGTACCGTGTCCACCATGCGGCTCCACGCCTTGCGGTAGTCGGTATGGAACGGGTAATCGTAGCCGTCGCTCAGCGGGCAGCAAGTCACTTTGTCGGCGCCGAGCGCCTTGGCGTAATCCTTGGCGGCTTTGATCATGCCGCAAGCCTTGTTGCGCACGGCGGCGTCGGGAGAGCACAGCGATCCGTAGGCGAAGATCGGGTCTCCCTTGATGTTGACGTTGATCGCCGAGATGCCCAGGTGGAGGCGGTCGAGATGCGCCCGCATCGCCTCCACCGTGTCCACTTCGTACGGGTGCACCACTTCGGCTCCGGTCACACCCGGTATTTGCGCCATGCGCTCGAGCTTCTGCTCGATCGAAAGCGGCTCCTGGTACTCGCAGAAGCGGTCGCGCAGCTTCCCGAGAAACGACGTAATGATGGCGTGCTTCATTCGATGAACCTCACTTCTCAATCGCAAAAGGAATTTCGACAAAGGAACACAGTTCGGTGAAGCGTGGACCGCGCATGTCGTAGGCCACCACGCGCAGCACGTGGCGGCCGGCCGCGACATCCACCATGTCCCACCATTCCTGGTTGTGGAGCAGGTAGGGGGCACGGGTGCGGTAGCTGTAGGGCTTGCCGTCGATGAAGAACTCCACCCGCTTGATGGGCCAGCGCGGATGGCGGTCCGTGACGATGGCCTCGATCCAGGCCGGCTCGGTGAGAACCTGGCCCGGCTTCAGGCCGGCGACCTCAATCAGCGGTGTCTCGGCGGCGTCGTAGTCCGGCTTGGCCGGGGCGGGCGAGCCGGTCAGCCGCGCCACCTGCTCGAAGAACAGCCACTTCACGGGCGAGCCGATCTTCCAGTCCACCGGCGGATTCTGGAAACCGTCGCGATAATTGCCCAGCCCGTTATCGTAATAGCCCCAGCCAACGTGCTCCTGGACGGCGGCCTGAAGGTTGAACGTGCTGACTCCGTCTTCATTGATGATCATGGGCCGGTCGTAGCCGGTCCATTGGCGCATGGCGTGGATGGTTTCGTGAACCTCCTCGGGGGTTTGTCCGTTGGTGTGGAACATGACGTAATCCACCGCGCGCAACGCGGCATCCCCGCGGCTTCCACGCGGCATGATGCCGCCGGACCAGCTCATCGATACCGGAATCTGGCGATCGACGGTCTGCTGCGCGAGTAGCACCGCGTCCAGCGCTCCGTCGGGCTGCAGGATGCGGTGCTTGTAGGTGCGCGGGTTCATCTCGTTATTAATCTCGATGAGGACGTTCCGATTGGGGAGTTCCTTCAGGAAACGACAGCCCTGGCGGATGGCCTCCTTCACGTAGCGGTCGTCCGGAGTGATCTCAATGCGCTCGTTCGATCCGAAATAGAAGAACCCGACGATGGCCACCATTCCCAGCCGGTCGGCTTCGGCAATGAGGCGGCGCAGCCGCCCGGCGTACGCGGGCTTGAGGTTTCCGTGTTCGTCGAATCCGCTGTTGTTGTGAGGCTGCAGGGTGATCTTCTCGCCATAGTTGCCGTCCGGCGGTCCGCCGCCTTGCAGGTTGACGGTGAACGCCACGACGCCGCTGCGTCTCCAGTCCGGCAACGCGGCCAGAAACTCGCGGAGATTTCGCTCCGGGTCCCAGGGCCCGTCGGGATAGTCCCAGGAGATGTCGCCCAGGGTGTTGGAGCGGTATGGGTTGGCGCGCGAACCCTGTTTGGGGTAGTTGGCGTCGTCGAAAATCGCCTGCACGGCGCGCACGTTCACGAGCGTTCCGGCCAGGTTCGGATCGGCGTGGGGGAAACCGGCGGCGGAAGTGTAGGTCACCTGCCCGTCGATGGTGAATTGAGGGCCGTGGATGCCGACGACGGTGGATGCCGCGGCCTGTGCCCCGGCAATCGCCGGCAGGACAATGAGGAGAATCGTGGCGCAACGCTGGATCATGGGGAACGCTCAGAAAATGGCGACCGGGTTGATGGGCGACCCGGTCCCACCGGGCACGGGTTCGGGCGCGGCCACGATCAGGAACTCCCAACGCCGGAGCCGCGCGGCGGTCTCGCTCAACGCTTCCAGGTCGCAATTATCGATGATCGGCATCCCCATGGCGACCAGGGCCAATTGGTGAATCGGCATGGCTACGCCGTCCACTCCGGATGGCATCACGTCGGCGGCGAAATCGCTGCCGAGTACGGCGGGTTCGCGCGCATGCAGCCAGCGCGCGCAACTGGCGTGCAGTCCGGCCGCTTTGGCGCCGATATCCCAGGGCCCCGCTTTGGCGCGGCGCGCCCAGCGGCCGGTGCGGATCAGGACGACGTCGCCGGGCTCGATTTTGATGCCCGCCTTGCCGACCCACGCGTCCAGGTCTTCCGGGTAAATGGGCTGGCCCGGCTCCAGGAACTCGACGCCTTTCAACCGGGGAATATCCATCAGGACGCCGCGCGCGAAGATGCCGCCCTTCATATTCAACACGTCCAGCTTCGCCGCGCCGGCCTGGGTGACGGAATCGCGCGGAAAGCCGTTGAAGAGCGCGGCGGCGCCAATCATGTGGCACAGGGCATCGAGATGAGTGATGCCGGAGCCGTGATATTCCTCGATGTAGCGGTCCATGGCGAATTGGGCGGAAGGGTTCGCGGCGGTGACCAACATGACGTGCCCGAACGCGGGTTTATTGTCCGGCGCCGCCTCGGTGGAATCGGTGCGCGCCAGCGAAACCGAGATGCCGGCGCGCACCAGTGCGGCGGCGTGCTGTCGCACCGCGGGCGTAATCAGGTTGAAGGTCCCCTTCTGATCGTCTTTGCCCCAGCGGCCCCAGTTGGAGAGTTCTTTCATCCACCGGTCCACGTCGGCGCGGGTGGCGCGAGGGCTGTCGGCGGCGGGCAGGACGGCACAGAATGCGAAACACAGCACTGTGGCGACGCGTCGCGCGATTGGCTTCCTCTTCATAGCATCCCCATCTTAGACCTTGTCACCCCCGCTCACCCCCGCAGCGCCGATCCTTTGCGTTCGATCGCCTTCGGCCACCAGGCCTCCGGAACGAAGAAATCCTGCCAGACGAGCTGCAATTCCCGCACCATGCCGATTCCATACTCCGAGCGCCCCAAATCCTTCGGGCCCGCGTTGTTCGATCCGAAAGTGAACTTGCAGCCCGCCGCCTTGGCCAGGCGAACCACCTTCGCGCTCGGAATCTTGTAGCGATTGTTGAGTTCGATGGCCACTTTATTCCTGGCCGCGGCCGTCACCACCTTTTCGATCCGCTCGTCGGTCCACAGGGCATCGTAGTCTTTCGCCAAGACGTCGGGAAGATAGGTGGGGTTGGCGTAGATATCCACCGGTTCCCGCTCGAAAATTCCGACCGTGCGCTCCACCAGCGTATCCATGAATTCACGCGTGTCGGGGATGGTCCCGAGCTCTTCCGGGATCCAGAGGCGCAGCCGGCGGCCGCGATTGTCGGTCCAGGTCATGGAATCCGTGAACACGTAATCGAACCGGGCGACGGTCGAGCGGGAGAACATCTCGACCCACTCGCGACCTTCCGCCTGCATCGCCACGAAGCAGGGCTGGCCCTTCATGCGGTCGAGGTACTCGAGCGCGCCGCGGTCGTCCTGCACCGGATTGAGCTTGCCGCAGTTGATGGCAATGCCGTACTCGATGCCGTCGCGGCGGGAACGGGCCAGCGCCTGCTCCAGAGTCAGTCCTTCCTTCAAATGGACGTGATGATCGATCATGGGCAGATTGTGACGGCCGATTTCGATGATCTGGCGAAAAACATCGTCGACCACGGGCGTTTCCCCGGGAGTCGCCAGATCGTCGGGCAGCGGCTTCACGCGAACGGTGCGGAACAGCGCTTTCGACCCGTCGTTGTGGCATTGCAGGGCAAACGTTCCGCGATCCAGGAATCGCTGGGTTTCCGCCCCCTGCGGGATGACCGGCGGCGTGGGCTCCACGTAATCGACCACCAGCATCCCGTCCAGCCGGACCTGCACACTTTTGCCGCGCACCAGGACGTTGATCTTGAACCATTGGTCGTCGGGGATGAACTGTTTGTAGATATTGCGAAGGCCGTAGAGCGAGCCGGTTTTCTTCCGCTCGATATAACCCCCTTCTCCGGTCGCGGTATTGTCCACCTGGACTTCGAAACCCTTAATGGGGAATCCGGTTTCCTGGTAAGCGGTGTGGAAATAGACGCCCGAGTTGCAACCATGGCGCGCCAGGCATTCCACTTCCAGCTCGAAATTCTTGAAGTTGGCGTTGTGTACCCCGCCGGTATAGAAAAGATGGGAGCGCGGGCCATCGGCGGCGAGCGAACCGGCGGCGACCTTCCACGAGGCTTTGTTCTCGCTCGGGCGCCAGCCATCCAGCGTCCGGCCGTTGAAAAGTTCGATCCAACCCTCATCGCCGTAAAGGACGGAGGCGGAGGCGGAGGCGACGGCGCCCACAAACGTTCGTCTGGTCATAGAGAGTCCAGTATATTCTCCGGCACTCGGAAATCGTTACTTCCATGTCGCGAAACCAGGAAACCAGTTGCATTTCGCGGGACCTCCTGAAAGAATAAGGCTGAGTCAAAGTCTATGCGGATCAGGGTGTTGGGAATCGTACTGGCCGGCGGGAAGGGTACGCGGCTGCATCCTCTTACCAGGGAACGCGCCAAACCGGCGGTTCCATTCGGAGGCAAATACCGGATCATCGATTTCGTTTTGAGCAATTTCATCAATTCCGGAATTTATTCGGTGTACGTGCTGACGCAGTTCCGCAGCCAGTCGCTGCTGCAGCACCTGAGCGAGGGCTGGCAGTTCGGCGGGCTATTGAAATCGCAATTCGTGATTCCGGTGCCGGCCCAGATGCGCGCCGGAGAAACCTGGTACCAGGGCACGGCCGACGCGATCTACCAGAACATCAACCTGGTGGAACAGTCCGATCCGCACGTGGTGGCGATTTTCGGCGGCGATCACATTTACCGCATGAATATTTCCAGCATGATCGATTTCCACGTGCACAAGAACGCCGAGGTCACCGTGGCAGCCATTCCGGTAGACAAAAAGCACGCCGCCGAGTTTGGCGTGATCGAAGCGGCCGAGGACAGCCGCGTGCTGGGATTCCACGAGAAGAACCCGGAGGCTCCGACCATGCCGGGCGACCCGGACCGGGTCTTCGCTTCCATGGGCAACTACATATTTTCCACCCGCACCCTGCTGCGCCTGCTGCACGAAGACGCCGCCGTGGCGGAAAGCAACCACGATTTCGGGCGCGACATTCTTCCCAAGCTGGCCGGCAAGGCGGAAATCTACGCTTACGATTTTCAGTCCAACCGTATTTCCGGCGAGCCGCCCGACGCGCAACCCTATTGGCGCGACGTGGGCACCATCGACGCCTACTTCGAGGCCAACATGGATCTGCGCTCGGTCAGTCCCGCGCTGAACCTGTTCAACCGGGAATGGCCGGTGCGCAGCACCAGCTATTCGGACCCGCCGGCCAAGTTCACCTTCGACGAGGAGAACCGGCGCGGGCAGGCCATCGACACCATCGTCTCCGGAGGCTGTATTCTTTCCGGCGGCACGGTGCGCAACTCGGTGCTGGGACGCGGCGTGAAGGTCCATTCCGGCGCGCAGGTGGACGAGTGCGTGATCCTGGACAACTGCGACATCGGGCGCCGCTCCCGGCTGCACCACGCGATTCTGGATAAGAACGTCCGCGTGCCCGAGGACGCCACCATCGGCTTCGACCTGGAGCGCGACCGGCAGAATCATTATGTGACTGAAAGCGGCATCGTGGTGGTGACCGGGGCGCGCACGCCGGTCGAGGTGACCAGCCTGGTGGTGTGAGCGGGCCTGGCGCGGCGTCCCCATTCGCATGGAACAACAGGTTCTCGCCTGGATCGCACAATACGGGTATGTGGCCATTTTTTCGTTGCTCATGCTGGGCATCGTGGGATTGCCGGTTCCCGACGAAACGTTGCTGACGTTTGCCGGATACCTGGTGTATGGCGGGCACCTGGCGCTGGTCCCCGCGTACTTTACCGCGCTGGCGGGCAGCCTGTGCGGCATCACCCTGAGCTACACGCTGGGGCGTGTCTTCGGCCTGCCGCTGATCCACCGTTACGGCCGCTATGTGCGCATCTCCGAAGCGCACGTGCTCAAAGCTCACGCCTGGTTCGAGCGGGTCGGGCATTGGGGCCTGATGTTCGGTTATTTCGTCCCCGGCGTGCGGCACCTGACGGCTTATGCCGCTGGTATGAGCGCGGTGGCGCCGCGCCAGTTCGCCCTGTTTGCCTATTCCGGCGGGGCCGTCTGGGTGGCGACCTTCCTCGGCCTGGGGATGGTGCTCGGCGACCGCTGGCGGGCGGTGGAAGCCAACATTCATCGCTACCTGCTGTGGGCCACGATAGCTGCCGCGGCCGCGGGGGCGGGTTACTGGTTGTGGCGAAGGGGATCGGCAAAGCGGCGTTCGGCGGGCGGCCAGCACGACAAATAGGTGAATACACAGCTTCATAAGTTCGCTAACGTACTTCCGCGCAACCGCTCCCTGCTCGGACGGCGAATTCCCGTGCTATGATCGTATATACAGTTGCGCTACGAATGGGACGAAGAAAAGAACCCGCGGAACAATCAGAAGCATGGAGTCTCGTTCGAACTGGCGGCGTTGGTCTTCGAAGACGAACGCTGCCTGGTGCGTCCCGACCGCACAGACGAGATGGGAGAACAGCGTTGGCATGCGATTGGAGCAGTCCGTATTGAGCCGGATGCCCCAGTTATTTTGCTGGTTGTCCACGTTTACAGGGAGGAGACCGATGGCGAAGAAGTCACCCGCATTATCTCGGCCCGCAAGGCTGAAAAGAATGACGTCCGACGATATCAAGGACAGGAAGTGGAGTGAGGAGGAACGGCAAGCGCTCCGGCGCCAGGCCGCCAGGCAGGCGGCAGGGGACGATTCCGACATCAACTTCGAAGACATTCCCCATCTGACCGATGAGCAGTTGGCTCAGATGGTGCGATTGCGCGACATCAGGCCGAAGGTGCCCGTGAGCGTGCGTCTCGAGCCGAGAGTGCTGGCCTGGCTGAAATCGAAGGGCGAAGGCCACCTGACCCGAATCAACGATATTCTGAGGAACATCATGGAAGCCGAGCAGCGCATCGCGCACCGGTAATTGGAACTCAGTCCTTCGCTGTGGCCTGTTTCTGGCAGTGCTTTTCCCGAAGGGCCTTCGCATCGAGGACCAGCCGCCAGCTTGGAATAATCATCTCCTGAATCCTGGCCAAATGACGTTGGGGTCGATCCTGCGACGACGAGCGTTTTCGGCTCTCGGCCCACGCGATGAAGTCAGATGCTTGCAGGGCCGGCGTTTTTCTTGAGTCGAGGGCTTTGACATCCGCAATCCCGCCCCAAAATGTATTCGCGACAACAAGTTTCCGAGCTTTGGACTCCCGCAGCCAACGTTGCCGGAATGCCTGCGCGTTGCGACGTCGCTATACCAATGTGGGTATAATGGACGGAGATGGACAAGCCTCCGTCTCTGAAGCCGTTGCGCTGGCTGGGGAGTTCGAAGCGGGATCTGCTTTCCTTGCCCGGACCCGTGGTGGACCTTTTTGGATTCGCGCTTCAGCTTGCGCAGGACGGCAAGAAACACGAGGAGGCCAAGCGGTCAGCGGCTTCGGTTCCGCCGGCGTTCTGGAGATTGTCGAGGATTGGGATCGGAGCACGTATCGAGCCGTCTACACAGTGCGGTTCGAGAAGGTGGTGTTCGTGCTGCATATCTTCCAAAAGAAGTCCAAGCGCGGCGCATCCACACCCAAGGCGGATATGGATCTGATCCGCAAGCGTCTCAAAGTAGCGGAGCAGGTCGCAAAGGAGTTATCGCGATGAAGAAACGACGAGTGGTACGGGGCATGGCGGTCGAGGAGGGCTCAGGCAACGTATATGCCGACCTCGGCTACCCGGACAGCGAGAGCATGCTGGTAAAGGCCCGGTTGGTCGCCAAGATCGCCGAGATTATCGGACGGCGGGCGCTTACCCAAACCCGCACCGCGGAAATCCTGGGCCTAACGCAGCCCAAAGTCTCCGCGATCCTGAAAGGGCGGTTTCGCGGAATTTCGGAGCACCGGTTGTTGGAATGCCTGACGCGATTGGGCCGGGATGTCCACATTATTGTGAAGCCGGCGCCCAGGAGCCGGTCGAACGGCCGGCTCACACTATCGGTCGCCTAGCTAGCCACTCCGGCGTTATCCGAAACGAGTTTTCATTCGCGCTCGCGCATCGCCTGCCGGCGTGGTTCAAAACGCGAGCTCGCCGATCACCATTTCGTCTTCTGGACGTCCCTGCTACAATTATTTCTGACATGCGCCATGTGGCGCGTTACGGCCCGGGATGATAAGAACAATCCGCCACAAGTGAATCCAGAACACGCCGAGAAACTGCGTGATATTCTGGCCACGCTTCACGCCGCTCCCGCTGTTGCCCATATGGACCTGCCGGGATTACGGTTGCATTCGCTCAAAGGCCAACGGAAGGGTTTTTGGGCGGTGACCGTTCGGGCAAACTGGCGAGTGATTTTTCGCTTTGACGGTGGCGCGGAGGATGTCGATTATGTCGATTACCACTAGACAGGGAGACCGGCCGATGACGATGAAGAGCCCGCCACACCCCGGAGGCGTAGTTTTGCGCCAGTGCATCGAGCCTTTGGGCTTGACCATCACAGGCGCCGCCGCCGCCCTCGGGGTGACGCGAAACACGCTTTCTGAACTCGTAAACGAAAAGCGCGGCATATCTCCCGAAATGGCCGTGAGACTATCCAAGGTTTTTGGAGGAACCGAAGACGGCTGGCTTGTGCAACAAGCACAGTACGACCTTGCGCAGGTCCGCCGCGACCGGATAAAGCTGAAACGTCTGGAGGTCGCCTAAGCCGTTCCACAACCGGTAAGTTTCGGGACAAACGCGGAGGACAGTCTGAACTGCGCCGATTTTCGGTGAGGTCGCGAGCGGCCTTATCGTAGCCTTACGCGCGGAGGAACTCGTCCACGTCTATTCCGGCCTGCTTCAATATTGCCCGAAGCGTACCTTCGGGCATGTCGCCGGGGTGATTCGGCACGGTGGTATAACGGTTTGCGCCGGCATGGAACCAGATCTCATGGCTCCCCGCGGCCTGCCGATCGAACTCGAAGCCGCACAGTCTGAGCTTTCGGGCAATCTCTCTGTAACGAAAGCCTGCCAGGCGGCCCATTTCAGGCGGCGACTACAATTGTGTAGTCGCGGCGTTCGCTCGTCGACCGCAGATTCGGAACGCCGTCGCGCTCACGTCTGGCGTCGATCAGCTTCCGCGCGACGTCGCGTGCGATTTCCAGCGCCTTCGGCGCTCGCGAGAACTTTACCGCCTTTGCTTTCCAGAAATGACCCAGGCAGTTTGAACGGGGCCCTCAGGCTTACCGGCACGGCGATGATGATTCACGATGCCTGCGCCCCGGA
>Ga0182016_10000122_pt1 | contig 86633 bp, 83 predicted proteins | sample 712S2MmetaG_FD_120491 | JGI IMG/M metagenome (GOLD analysis project Ga0182016, IMG submission 120491) | Permafrost microbial communities from Stordalen Mire, Sweden - 712S2M metaG | ecosystem: Environmental > Terrestrial > Soil > Wetlands > Permafrost | place: Sweden: Stordalen | collected...
ATCGAAGGCGTGAAGACGACGGTCGACTTCTGCCGCGAGATCATGCGCGACGAGGCCTTCCAGCGCGCCGGTCTCGGCGTCGATTGGCTCCCGCGTTATCTGCTCGAACGACGAACGCCGGCGGCAGTATGAGTACGTCGCGGCGATTTGCACGTGAACTTGCCTTGCAAACGCTGTACGGCACGGAAGTCGGACATCGCACGCCGGAAGATATGCTCGGTGAAACGACCGCGCGCATCGACGGCGCCGACGGGCGCGCTTTCGTGAAGGATCTCGTGTTCGGCACGCTCGAGTTCGCCGACGAGAGCGACGCGCTGATCGGGCCGCTGCTCGAGGGCTGGACGATCGAACGCTTACCGACGATCGATCGCATCGTGTTGCGCATGGGCGTGTTCGAGCTGCGCCATCGCACCGAGACGCCCACGCCGGTCGTGATCAACGAAGCGGTCGAGCTGGCGAAGAAATTCTCAACCGAAGATTCGGGCCGCTTCGTGAACGGCGTGCTCTCCAAGGCCGCCCGTGGCACGTAGCGCGGCGCGCTCCGGCACGCGCGGCCGGTCACGCAAGAAGCCGCCGCCGTCGGGGCCGTCGGGAGCCGGACGGTTTTTCCGCATCGTCGGCATCGTGTTGATGTTCGGTGTGCTGCTCGGTGCGGGCATCGTCGCGGGCCTCGTCGCATCGTATTCGCGCAATCTGCCCGACATCAACCGGATGGCCGATTACCAGCCCTCGCGCTCCACGCGCGTCTTCGCCCGCGACGGCTCGCAACTCGCGAACCTTTATACCGAGAACCGCATCTGGGTGCCGATCTCGCAAATTCCCGTGCCGGTGCGCAATGCGTTCATTGCCACCGAAGATCAGCATTTCTACCAGCATCACGGCGTCGACTTCGGCGGCATTCTGCGCGCCGGCATCGCCGATTGGCGGCACGAGCAGTTCCAAGGCGCCTCGACGATCACGCAGCAACTGGCGCGGCGTTTGTTCCTCTCGGGTCAAGTATCGATCGCGCGCAAAGTGCAAGAAGCGTTGCTGGCGATCGAGATCGAGCGGTACTACACCAAAGACGAGATCCTCGAGCGCTATCTAAACATCATCTATTTCGGCTCGGGCGCTTACGGCATCCAAGCTGCGTCGCACACGTATTTCGGCACCGACGTGTCGCGCTTGACGATCGGTCAAGCGGCGATGCTCGCCGGTATGCCGGCCGCGCCCTCAGACTATTCGCCTTTCGTGAGTTTGGAGCGCGCGAAAGAACGCGAGCATCACGTGCTCGACCGTATGGTTGCGAGCGATTTCATTTCACAAGACCAGGAAGATACGGAACTTGCGCGGCCGCTGGGGCTCATTCACGAACGTCCGACCGGCCTGCAGTCGTACAAGTATCCGTACTTCACCACGTACGTCACGCATCTGCTCGAAACGCAGTTCGGTTCGCAGGCGACGTTTGAAGGCGGCCTGCAAGTCTACACCACGATGGACCCGGCGATGCAGAGTGCGGCGCAGGGCGCCGTCGACTGGGGCATCACGCAAGGTAAGGCCGAGGGCATCGGCGCGGGCGAGGGCGCCCTCGTCGCGATCCGCCCGTCGACCGGCGAAATTCTGGCCATGGTCGGCGGTGCAGGTGCGTTTTCGCTGAGCAATCAGTTCAACCGCGCCTGGCAAGCCCGTCGACAACCGGGTTCGTCGTTCAAAGCGTACGTCTACACGGCGGCGATCGACAGCGGTATGCCGCCGACGGCGACGGTCGACGATTCCCCGATCTCCTATCCGATGGGCGACGGCACGCGCTGGGCGCCGACGGACGACGATCACCGCTTCCTCGGCCCGATCACGCTGCGCTACGCGCTCGCGCAATCGCGCAACGTCGTGGCGGTGAAGCTCGCCGAGCAGCTCGGCATCGACAAGGTGATCGAGTACGCCAAACGCATGGGCGTGAAGGCGCCGCTCGAAGCGAATCTCTCGCTAGCGCTGGGCACGAGCGGCGTCGCGCCGCTCGATCAAGCCGCGGGCTACGCTACGCTCGCGAACGCCGGCATTCACATCGATCCGACGCCGATCCGGATCGTGCGCGATTCGTTCGGCACGCCGGTGCTCGATAATTCGTATCCGCAGCAAACCGAAGTCGTCAGCGCCGGCACGGCCTACGTCGTTACGTCGATGCTGCAGTCGGTCATCAACGAGGGCACCGGATATCCGAACGCGCAGATCGGGCGGCCGGCGGCAGGCAAGACCGGCACGACGTCCGACTATCGCGACGCGTGGTTTGTCGGCTACACGCCGGATCTGGTTGCGGCGGTGTGGATCGGCAACGACGACTATCACCGGATGAACGAGAGCTACGGCGGCAACATTCCGGCGCGCATTTGGGCGCGCTTCATGAAAGCGGCGCTGGCCAAGACGCCCAAGCACGATTTCGTGCTGCCGGCGGGCGAAGTACGGCGCGTAACGCTGTGCGACACCGGCCGGCCGGAAGTCTTTCTCTCGGGCACGGAACCCTCGCATATCTGCGGTGACGGTTCGACGCCGGCGCCCGTAAGTGCGGCCAAAACCGCCGCAACCGCGACTAAAAAGGCCGGCGCGGTGCCCAAAGCGGCGATCGGTGCGCCGGCCGCTCCGGCGACGCCGGTCGACGGGGTTGGCGACGGCACGCAGTTCGAAACGCTCGACACCAAGCCGCAGGCGCAGCCCACCCCGTGAGCGTGCCGTCGAGCGCTGCCGCCGCGCCCGTCATCACGCCCAACCGACTCGCCCGTTATCTCGAAAAAAAACTCGCTGACGATCGCCACCTGCACTACGTCGGCGTGCAAGGGGAAGTCTCGAACCTGCGCGTGCAGGCGAACGGCAACGTGTACTTCTCGCTCAAGGACAAAGACGCGGTGCTCAACTGCGTGGCGTTCGCCGAACGTGCGGCGATGTTTCCCGCGTTCGACAACGGCGCCGACGTGATCGCCTACGGCGAAGTGAAGATCTATGCCAAAGCGGCCTCGAGCTATCAGCTCGTCGCCTCCAAGCTCGAACTCACCGGCGTCGGCGCCCTGCACGCAAAGTACGAAGAGCTGAGCGCCAAGCTGCAGCGCGAAGGCCTCTTCGCTGCCGAACGCAAGAAGCCGGCGCCGCGCTTTCCGTTCCGGGTTGCGCTCGTCGGATCGCCGACCGGCGACGGCACGCGCGATTTCATCACGCAAGCGCGCCAGCGCGCACCGCACGTCGGGTTGCGGCTGTTTTCCACGCCGGTCAACGGCGTCGGTGCGGTGCCGGAGATCGTGCAGGCGATTCGCGCCGCGGACACCTCGGGTGCCGACCTCGTCGTGGTCGTGCGCGGCGGCGGATCGTACGAAGATCTCTTCGGATTTTCCGACGAACGCGTCGTGCGCGCGATTGCGGCCTGTGCGACGGCAACGGTGGCGGCCATCGGTCACGAACGCGATCAGCCGCTGATCGAACTCGCCGCCGACGTTCGCGCTTCGACGCCGTCGACGGCCGCGCAAACGGTCTTGCCCAAGCGCGAAGATCTGCTGCGCCTCGTCTCGGACCGCTCGGCGGCCGCGCGCCGCGCGTTCGGCAACCGTCTGTTGCGCGCGCGATCGGCGCTCGATCGCATCGAACATCGGTCCCCCGTTGCCGATCCCGGCCGGCTGCTGCAAGCGCGCCGGCAGGCCGTCGACACGTTGCGCAACGCCTTGCCGGTGGGTGCGGAACGGCAGATCGCGCGTTCGCGGGCGGCGCTGCTGCCGCTCGAACGCCGGCTCACGGCGTCGTCGCCGCGCGCTCTGTTCGAACGCCGCAGCGGCCGGGTCGCGCAGTTGCGTGCGACGCTCGAGCGAATCGGCGGCGATCTGACGGTGAAGCGGTTCGCGGGTCTCGCGCCGCTGATCGCCCGGCTGCGTCCGGCCTACCTTCGGGTGCTGGCTCGGGATAACGCGCGCCTAGACACCCTCAAGGCGCGTTTCGATGCGAACAATCATGAGGCGCTGCTCAAACGCGGGTATGCCATCGTACGTGCCGGCGGGCGGGTCGTGCGCGATGCGGCGGATGCGCCGCCCGGTACGGTAATCGAAGCCGAACTCGCCCGCGGAACCCTCCGCGCGCGCGTCGAACGCGAAGGAACGGATGACGGAGAACAAATCAAACTCTTTTGAGAATTCGCTCGATCGCCTCAAGGCGGTCGTGGACGAACTCGAACGCGAAAGCGTCGATCTCGAACGTTCGGTCGAACTCTTCCGAGAGGGCCGTACGCTTGTCGCGCGCTGTGAAGCGCTGCTGAAGAACGCCGAGGAAACGCTACGCGTCGCCGACGGCACCACCGCGGCGCCGAGCGTCGCGGAACACATCGACGACGACTCCCGGCCGTTTTAATCCTCTTCCTTCGCAACCCGCGCACCGCGATGCCGTTCAACCCGTTTCGGTCATCGCGGATGCGCTACGATTGCACTCGGGAAACCCGAACTTCTAGTGAAATGTTGTTCGGAGGTATTCCGATACTTGACGCACCTGTACGTCTGAAAGCGTCGCGGGATAGTACCTCGGCATGACGACGCCGATCGGATTTTTGATGAGCGCCTCCGTTTGACGGAGCGATGTGGTCGTTCCTATGTGATGGAGATTCGCCCCGATTCCGCCCGTCCCATCGGCATTATGACAAGCCGCGCAGTTCTCCGCGTAGATCTGTTGGCCGGCTTGCATATCTTCTGGAGAAAATGTCGACGGCGAGTTGTCGGGTTCGATGTGCGGGCGGAAAAGCGGGACTGCCCATTTTAAGCCGACGCGCCACGCGGGCTGATCGTAGGTGGCGTTCGACGCCGCCGCGGCAGCCGATTCGATGGTGAGATACAGATATGGCGAGAACTTTGGATCTCTCGCGACGATGTCGAACACTCCGTAGTGGGGGTGAGATGTCCCCACGGTGTCCAATCCCGTCTTCGATGCTTGCAGGCCACTGAGGTACTCGACGGGCCGCACGGCGAGCATGACGTTGCCGCCGAAAAGCGATTCGTCGAATTCGACCCCAAACGCGCGGCTCATCGCGCTTTGCGTAAGCGCGTTTGATGCTTTGCCTGGTCCGATGTTCGAGTCGGACGTCTGCTGGTAAAATGCGAGCACGCCGGGGAGGCTTTTGACGGGATCGCGTTGCGCGTAGACGCCGACGGCGTTGTAGTTATCAATGGGCGCTACGTAACCGGTCGCCAGAATGTAAGTTCCGACTGCGCCGTACACGCCCGCCTCGATCGGCCTATCCGGTCGAGCCCACGCGGCTTTATACTGGAACGCCTTATCGCTGCCGGTTGACACGCCCGGGCCGTACGGATTCGAGCTCGAGAAAGCGCTATCGTTATACATGGATGGGCTGTTGCCGACGTATGCGAATTGGGCTTTGTACGGTTGTTTCTGGTAGTTGGTGGGCACGTAATTGAGACCGACTCCCCAACGCTCGCCGCCAAGGTTGTAACCGTGTTGGCCGACGCTGATACTCGAACTCGAAAAGGCGCTCATATCCTGCCAGTAGCTAAATGCCGGCGGAGCGGGCGCATCGAGCTTGCCGACGACGATGTGGCCGTCCCCGTGGAAGAGATGATTGTAGGAAACCCAGAAGTGCCCGGTGCTGCCGCCACCGATGTTATTGCTGTAGAGCGTTTGCTCTAAGCGATACGAAAGCGAGCTGTCGAGGACGCCGGCGAGGTTGACTGAAACATTCTCTTCGGTGTATTTGAACTGCGCTTCACGCGAATCCAACTTTCCGGTGCTGCGATAGCTGATCGATTCGCGCATGAGCAGTGGGACCGCGCGTTTCATGACCAGGGGATCGAGGGCCGCGAACGCGGTCGCCTGCACGTAGCGCCCATACGCATTGAGTGCCGGCACCATCGTGTGACACATGCTGCAATCCACTTGATAGGCCTGAGCAAACGTAGGTAAGGCGACTGCTTTTTGCGGGCGTTGTAGGAGCGAGGAAAGCATCAATAACAACCCGAGTGTGATTACACTCAGGAAAATAAGCCGCGAGCGTACCGGCCTAGGCCGCTCTTCGTTGACGTTCACGAAAGCACACGATTCCTTTCAAAAACAAGCTCTGTCGGATGAAAATCATCCACTTTCGACGCGACCGCGATCGGCTGCCGGTTGCGCAGCAGAACGTCCCTCACTAGACCATCGCCCGAATGATGCACCGATGATATGACGGTTTTTGGAAGAGGTTGTGAAGATAATGCGAAGCTGCCGGCCGCCGAGCGAACGCGGCGCTGCTATTTGATCGCTGCAACGGCCGCGGAACCGAAATGCATCGCCGGGGCAGCGGTAACAGAGATGGCGTCAAGGGCCACGATAATGAACCGGATGCTCCCAACCCTCCAATAGAAATAGCTCCGCGCTAGGTGCCGCATCCTCGTACCGATTTGCGAGCAATCCTAAACCTCTAGAACTCTACGGAATTGTTGGGGCCTGATGTCGAGATAAAGTTAGAACGACTGCGCGCGGAAGGCTCGCAGCTTGGAGATCGCGGCCGCAGGCATCGACCTCGGCCACGGCATCGAGGTCACTATCGAGGCCGAGGGCGTGTAGGACGGCGGCACGACCGCTTGTCTGACGGGGGCTTGTCGGGTATGGCCTACGTCGTGACGAAGCCGTAGATGATGTCCCCCGTCCGTGAACGACCCGGCGAAAGCCGGCGCCTCGACGATGTCGTGGCGGCTCAAGCCGATTTGACGCGATCGCAAGCGCGGGGGCTGATTCTCGCCGGTCGCGTGAGCGTCGATGGCGAGCCGCGTACGAAGGCGGGCGCCCACGTGCGCCTCGGGGCCGAAGTCGTCGTCGATACGCCGGCGCGTTACGTGAGCCGCGGCGGCGAGAAACTCGAGGGCGCGCTCGCTGCGTTCGCCTTCGATCCCGCCGGGCTCGACGTGCTCGATGTGGGCGCTTCGACCGGCGGCTTTACCGATGCCGTGCTCGCGCACGGCGCGCGTTCGGTCGTGGCGCTGGATGTCGGTTACGGTCAGTTGGCCTGGAAGCTGCGCCAAGATCCGCGCGTCACCGTCATCGAGCGCACGAATTTCCGGCTACTCAAAGACGACGCGTTTCCAGCCGGCTTCGATCTCATCGTGATCGACGCATCGTTCATTTCGCTGCGGACGATCGTCGCGCGCGCGATCGCGTTTCTGCGCCCGGGCGGTACGATCGTGGCCCTGGTGAAGCCGCAGTTCGAAGCGGGCCGCGAACGGCTCGGGGACGGCGGCGTCGTGCGCGACCCGGCCGTGCACCGGGCGATCCTGCGCGAAGTGCGCGCGGCTCTCGAGGCGCTCGGCGTGCATGCGATCGAGGCCTGCAGCTCGCCCCTGCGCGGTCCGGCCGGTAACGTGGAGTTTTTCTTCCGGATCGCTCGCGACGGCACGCCGGTGGATGACGAACGGATCGACGCGCTGGTTGTGGAAGCGAACGCTTCGTGAAGACGATTGCGATCTCGGTGGCCGACGACCGGCCCACCGCGATCGAGTGCGCGAACGGTATCCTGCGGATGGCCCGAGAAGCCGGGATTGCCGTCGCTCTTGCCGACGATGCCCGGGGACTGGTAGCAACAACGGGCGCAACGCTCGAGCGCGCCGAGATGATCATCACCATCGGCGGCGACGGCACGTTGCTGCGCGGCGTTCGCCTCGCGGTACCGCTCGACGTGCCGATCCTCGGCGTGAACACCGGCCGGTTGGGATTTCTCACCGAGATCGAAACGACCGCCGACGGAATGGAGCGCCTGCGGCGCGTGCTGCACGGTGAGTTCGTCGTGGAAGAACGTTTGGCGCTGCAAGCGTCGGTCAACGGCGCCGGCGCGCACTTCGCCCTCAACGACGTGGTCGTCCGCCGCGGTGCGCAAGCGCGCATGGCGCCGTTCGGCCTTTCGCTCGACGGCGAACTGATCGCGCAGATCGCCTCCGACGGCATCGTCGTCGCGACGCCGACCGGCTCGACGGCGTACTTTCTTTCGGCCGGCGGCCCGATCATCGCCCCGACCGTCGAAGCGCTCGGCGTTGCCGCGCTGTTGCCGCACACGCTCTTCGCGCGTCCGTTGATCGTTCCGACGTCGTCGACGATCGAGATCACCTGCGACTCGGAGATCGTGCACGCGAACTTGGAGACCGACGGCACGTTCGTTGCCGATCTCTCGTCGGGCGATCTGGTTATTGTTACGCGCGCGCCGCGGCCGGTGAAGTTCGCCCGCACCGGCGATCACGCGTTCTTCGCGCGGCTCGAAGACAAGCTGCAATGGGGCGTCCCGATCAAACGCGCATGACGGCCTCGCTGCTGCGTCTCACGATCGACAACGTCGGCTTGATCGCGCACGCACAGGTCGAATTCGGCGATGCGTTCACGGCGTTTACGGGCGAGACCGGATCGGGCAAGACGATGCTCCTGGGCGCGCTCGACGCGGCGCTCGGCGGCCGGGTGGAGCGCGAACTCATTCGCGGCGAGCGGCTGCGCGTCGCGCTCGAAATCGGCGCCGATGACCGGCTGCGGGCGCTGCTTGCGACGATGGGTATCGACCTCGCCGCCGACGACGACGTCGTAATCGTGCGCGAAGTGACGGCCGCCGGCCGCTCGCAGGCGCGCATCAACGGCGTCGCCGTCAGTGCGAGTCAATTGCGCGCGCTCGGCGGAGTCGTCGTCGATACGGTCGGTCAAGGCGAGGCGCATCGCTTGCTCGAGCCCGCGTTTGCCCGCGATCTGCTCGACCGCTTCGCGGGCGAGGCGGCGCTGGCGTTGCGCGAACGCCTGCGCGAGAATTACGATGAACGCCGGGCGCTGCGCGAGGAGCGCGATGCGCTGCGCGCCGGCGGCGACCGGGCTTTGGCCGAGCGGGAGTTCGCGCGCTATGCGCTGGGCGAGATCGAAGCGGCCGCACTCGAGGACGGAGAAGACGAGCGCCTGCGCGAGCGGCGCGAGATACTCGGCAACGCGGAGCGCATCGCCAATGCGCTCACGAGCGCGCGCGCGGCGCTCGAGGACGAACGCGGCGCCGTCGATGCACTCGGCGATGCGATGCAAGGACTGACCGCGATCGCCCGCTTCGGCGCGGCGTTCGCTGCGCTGGCGGAGGGCGCGGGAGCGCTGCAAGCCGACGCCAACACGCTGGCGGCGGAAATCGCGCGTGCGCTCGACGACGTCGAGCTCGACCCGAACGAACTCGAAACCGTCACCGGCCGGCTCGATGCGATCGAAACCCTGAAGAAGAAGTACGGCGCGTCGATTTCCGCGATCCTCGCTGCACGCGAGCGGTTCGCTGCGACGCTCGAAGCGGACGTCGGCCGCGACGAACGGCTGACCACGATCGAACGCAGCATCGCCGTTCTCGATGACGCGATTGCAGCCGATGCCGCGGCGTTGCGCGCCGAGCGGCGCGCTGCCGTCCCGGCGTGCGAAACGCGCGTTGTGGAAGAATTGCACGCATTGGCCATGCCCGCCGCGCGTTTCTCCGTCGCGCTCGAACCGCTCGACGAGATCGCGGCGCACGGCAACGACCGGATCGAGTTCCGCTTCTCGGCGAACCCCGGCGAACCCGAACGCGCGCTGGCGCGCATCGCGTCGGGCGGCGAACGTTCGCGCGTGTTGCTCGCGCTCGTCGTTGCGCTCGCCGACGGGCGCGATGCGCGCACGTTCGTGTTCGATGAAATCGATGCGGGCATCGGCGGCGCGACGGCCGTTGCCGTCGGCACGCGTTTGCAGCGCCTCGCGGCCGTCGCGCAAGTGGTGTGCGTCACGCACCTCGCGCAGATCGCGTCGTGTGCCGGCACGCATTACGTGCTACGCAAGCACGACGACGGCGGCGAGACGACGATCGAGGTCATCCCGCTTGGCGCCGACGACGACCGGCTAGCCGAAATCGCACGTATGCTTTCGGGCGACACGAAGCGTATCTCGCTCGAACACGCCGCCACCCTGGTCGCCTCGACGCGCGGCGGCCGCTAGCCCGCTAGACGGTTGCGAGATCGGCGCGCGTGGCGTACGATGCCGCCATGGGGCGTCTACCGTCGTGGTCCGGCCCGCTCACCGCGCTCGTCGCCGTGTTCGCGTTCGCCGCGGGCCCAGCCAATGGCGACGATGCCGCCCCGCCGCCGGCGCCCGCCTCTGCCATCGTGCTGGCGCGACTCTCGGCCGACCCGCGAACGCCTGAGGGCTACTCGGCGAGCCTCGAACTGCACGCCAAGATGCGCTCGTTTCCGTTCATCGGGCTAACGGTTCACGGGACGAGCACGTATCGCAAGCCCGGCCTCTATCACTATCAGCTCCAAAACCTGCCGCGCGTCGCGGCCAAGTTCGACGATCTGCACTACGATCTCGGCGATCCGACGTCGTGGAACGCGCGCTACGACATCGCGATGGCGCCCGAGAGCACGGACGATGCGCCCATTCTGCGGCTGACGCCGAGGAAACCCGGCCTCGTCATGTATCTCGACATCGAGACCGACGCAAGGCGCGGACGGATGCTCAAGGCGACCTGGAAGCGCCACGACGGCGGCACGATCGTGCTCATCCAAACCTACACCGCCTTGGGCTCGGCCGACGTCGTGACCGAGCAGCACGCGACGATCGATATCCCGCACATGCGGGCCGAACTGACCGCAACCTACACCCACGTGGCGCTCGAAACACCGACGTTCGCGACCGTCCCCGAGCGCTAGCCGCCGCCGCTGCCGGGGCCGCCGAATGACGGCAGGGACGGCGCGTTAAATTGTCGACAATTTGATGATGGAACGACGAATCGGATTGATCGGTGCGGGCGAGATGGGCAGCGGCATCGGAGGCTTACTGGTGTCGAACGGGCTCGAGGTTTGGACGTCGCTCGGCGGCCGCAGCGCCGCCAGCGCCGAGCGTATCCGGCGAGCCGGCGTTACCGTGGTCGACGGCATGCCGGCGATCGCAGGCAGTTGTGCGATCGTGCTCTCCATCGTGCCGCCCGATCGGGCAATGTTGGTCGCCGAAGAATTCGCCGCGGCCTACCGCCGCGCTGCCGAGCCCGCGCTCTACGTCGACTGCAACGCGATCGCCCCGGTCACAGCGCGCGCGATCGCCAGCGTCATCACCGCCGCCGGTGCGCGTTTTCTCGATGCCGGCATCATCGGTAGCTCACCGCGCGACGGATACGATGGACCGAAGGTCTACGCGTCGGGGCCGGACGTCGCGGAGTTCGCGCGTTTGACCGCACACGGTCTGCAGGTGCGGCCGCTCGAAGGCGGGATCGGCGTCGCATCGTCGCTCAAGATGTGTTACGGCGGTCTAACCAAAGGGATTACGAGCATCGGAACGGCGATGCGCGCGTGTGCCGAACACAACGGCGTTGCCGAACTGCTTGCGACCGAATTCAGCGAAAGTCAACCGGCGCTGAACGCTTGGTTGAACCGGCAGATCCCGACGATGTATCCCAAGGCGTATCGCTGGGTCGCAGAAATGCAAGAGATCGCCACCTTCGGCGAGGCCGAGCCGGGCGTGGCCGCGATGTACCGCGGCATCTCCGATCTCTATGCGGCGATCGCGGAAACGATGACCGCGAAAGGTTCCGTATGAGCGCGAACGTTAGAGTCGCATTTCTCGGGCTCGGCGCGATGGGTTTGCCGATGGCCGAACACGTGCTTGCCGCCGGCTTCCCGCTGACGGTGTGGAATCGTACCGCCGCCAAAGCCGACGCGCTGGTAACGGCCGGTGCGGCGCGCGCCCAGACGCCGCGCGACGCCGCGGCCGCGGCAGACGTGGTGCTGCTGTGCTTGCCGACGCAGGACGAAGTACGCGACATTCTCACCCGCGCCGACGGCGTGCTGGCGGGCCTCGGCGCGGGCAAGACGATCGTCGACACGTCGACGATCGATCCGTCGGCCTCGCAGCAACTCATTGCCTCGTGCGCTGAGCGCGGAATCGAGATGCTCGAAGCACCGCTCTCGGGCGGCACGATCGGCGCGAAGAGCGGCGCGCTGACGATGATGATCGGCGGCGATGCGGCCGTGCTCGAGCGCGTGCGGCCCGTGCTGGAATCGATGGCGAAGAATATCTTTCACGTCGGCGGCCCGGGGATGGGGCAGACGCTCAAGCTCTGCAATCAGATGATCGCCGGCGCGCAAACGATCGCGCTCGCCGAGGCCTATGCGCTGCTCCATGCCGCGGGCGTCGATGCGAAGCTGGCCACCGACGTATTCGCAGTTTCGACCGCCAATTGCGTCGCCATCCAGCAGCGCGTGCCGGTGCCGGGCGTGCAGCCTGCCGGTCCGGCATCGAACGAGTGGCGGCCCGGCTTTGCGACCGAATGGATGGCGAAGGATCTCTTTCTTGCGCTGCAGTTCGCGCGCTCGCTCGACGTGCCCGTGGCGCAGAATGCGGCGAACTTGCAGTGCTTCGAGCAATCGATGCAGGCCGGATATCGCAAGCTCGATCAGTCGGTGTTCGGTAAGGTGCTCATCGACCGCATCGACGCGCACGCGCGCGAACGGTAACCGCTCGTGCGCAAGAATCTCGTACGGGCGGCGTGCTACTCAGGCGAAGTATCGATCGGCACCTTCGTTTCGATCGCCGATCCGGTGTCGGCGCAGATATTTGCACACAGCAACTTCGCTTGGCTCGTGATCGATATGGAGCACGGTCCGGTGCCGATGGCCGCCTTGAGCGGCATCATCAATGCGATTCGCGCGACGGCCACTGAGCCGTTCGTGCGCGCGCAGTGGAATACGAGTGCGGCGATTCAGGTGGCCCTCGATCACGGCGCCTCGGGCGTCATGGTGCCCATGGTGAACTCGGCCGCCGACGCGCAGCGTGCGGTCGACGACGTGCGTTTCTCGCCGCTCGGGGCGCGGAGCCGCGGCGGCGTGAAAGTGGCCCTGTCGTTCGATACCGACAGCGCGACGTATTTCCGTACGGCCAACGATGAAGTGCCGTGCCGGCTGCCGCCGCGCGGCACGGCAAGATCGCCGGCATTCTTGCCGCATCGCCGGCTATGGCGAACGAATGTATCGAGCGCGGCTACACGCTCGTCGGTAGCGGAACCGACGCCACGATGTTGTGGGAGACGGCCCGCCGGGTGCGCGCGGAAATCGACGCATGACAACCCCTGAGCTCGGGCGCATTTCCACCGCCGGCAAAGTGGTCGAGTACCTGCGCCGCGCGATCGAGACGGGCGCGCTGAGCCCCGGCGGCCGGATCACCGAACTCGAGATTTCGGGAAAGCTGGGCGTCAGCCGCAGTCCCGTGCGCGAAGCTTTGGCGACGCTCGCGCAAGAAGGCGTCGTGACGATCATCCCGTACCGCGGCGCGATCGTCTCCACCGTCGATGCCGGCCGCTTCGCCGGCCTCGCGGCGTTTCGTCTCGTGCTCGAAGAGTTCGCCGTGCGCGAATGCATCGCGCACGCAAGCGAACTCGACTACGCGCGCATAACGAACGAGATCGAGAAGCTCCGCAAGCGCGCGCGCACCGGCAACGTGAGCGCGACGCTCGAAGCCGACCTGCACGTGCATCAGACGATCGTATCGTGCGCGAACAACCCGTTCCTCGAGCGAACGTATGCCGAACTCCTCGGTCATTTCCGGCTTTACGCAACGCTGACGACGACGGCGGACTATCAAAATCTCGAAGACCTCGCCGACGAACACGAGCGCTGGATCGAAGCGGTGCGCCGCGGCGACGCCGCCGGCGCGCTCGCGATCGTGCGCGCCCACAACGAACTGGGCGTCACCGAAGCGCTGGAGCGGCTGCGCGCGGCGGAAACGGTTCCCGCGCCGCGCGGCCGGCCTCAGGGCAAGCGGTGAATCTTTAGGAAGTTGGTGCTGCCGGCGCCCACCGGCATGCCGCTGGTAATGATGATCGTCTCGCCTGAGTGAGCGAGACCTTCGGCGACGACGCGCTGCTCGGCGATCTCGATCAACCCTTCGATGTACGGATACGTCTGGATCATGAACGGGTCGACGCCCCAAATCATCGCCATCTGACGCGCGATGTGCGGATACCAGGTCAGCGCGATGATGTGCGCGTGCGGCCGGAACGACGAAAGATACCGCGCGGTGTTGCCGGTCGACGTGCCGGTGACGATCAACTCCAGCTTGAGCCGCTCCGCGCACGTCGTCGCCGCTTCGGCCATCGTGGTACCGATCTCGTCGCTGGTGCGGAAGTTCGCTTCGCCGGAATGATGGAATCGCTCGTGCGGATACTGCTGCTCGATTGCGGCGGCGATCGATGCCATGACGCGCACCGCTTCGACGGGATATTCGCCGCGCGCCGTTTCACCGCTAAGCATCACGGCGTCGGTGCCGTCGAGGATCGCGTTGGCGACGTCGGTGGTTTCGGCGCGCGTCGGTCGCGGGCTCGAAATCATCGACTCGAGCATTTGCGTCGCGGTGATGACCGGCTTCGCCGCGCGGTTTGCGCGCTTGATCAGATCCTTTTGCACCAGCGGCACGTCTTCGAGGTTGATCTCGATGCCGAGGTCGCCGCGCGCCACCATGATCGCGTCGGCGGCGGAAACGATCGCATCGATGTTGTCGAGCGCTTCGTGCTTCTCGATCTTCGCGATGATCGGGATGCGCTTGCCGCGGTGCAGCATGAACGCGCGCACTCGCTCGATGTCGTCGGCGGTGCGCACGAACGAGACCGCGACGTAATCCACGTCTTGATCGATGCCGAAGGCGAGGTGCTCGAAGTCGCGGTCGGTGACGGAACTGATGTTGAGCGTGCCGTCGGGATAGTTGATGCCTTGCATCGGGCGCAGGGCCCCGCCGGATTCCACGCGCGTAAGCACGTCGGGACCGGTGACCGACTCGATGCGCAGTGCGATCGCGCCGTCGGCGAGATAAATCATCTTGCCGGGCTCGACGTCGTTTGCGAGGCCGGCATACGAAACGCTCACCCGCGCGGCCGTGCCCGAAACGGCTTCGGTCGTCAGGGTGAACGGCGCGCCGTTGGCGAGTAGCACGGACGGCACGCCGTCGGCGAGCGGGCCGGTGCGCACCTTCGGGCCCGGCAGATCCTGAAGAATCGCTACGTGGAGGCCGAGCTGGTCCGCGATCGAGCGGACATCGGCGATGATCGCCGCGTGTTCGTCATGCGTCCCATGCGAAAAGTTCAGTCGCGCGACGTTGACGCCGGCGAGGAAGAGTTCTCGCAGCTTCTTGGGATCGCGGGACGCCGGTCCGATCGTGGCAACGATCTTGGTCCGCTTGGTTATACGTGGAGGCACGTTGTTCCGACTTGAGAGAAGCGCGAAGGCGGTCCTGCGTTCGAAACAAAATTCCGCCGAGCCGCCGAGCGCACGAACGCACACGAACGCGCACGGGCAAATCCGCTTGAAAAGGCCATCGACCCGCTCGGACGGTAGACTGCCGCGTGCGTCGCATGCCCGGCGACCGGCGACGATTCGCGGTGGCGTATCTGTGTTCGATCTTCATACACGCGATCGCATTGCTGGCGCTCGTCGTGTTCGTGCTGCGCGCGCTGATCGAAGGCGGCGCGCCCGAATCGGTCGTCGCCGATACACAGATCACCATTCAGACCGAGACCGCGCCGCCCGTCGTGAGCCCGCCGCCGGTTGTCGTCGTGGCGACTCCCGTCCCCGTGGTGCGGCCCCGGGTTGTCGCCGTGCCCGTTCCGGCCCGTCCGCGTCCACGCGCGCGGCCGGCGCCGCCGAAGCCGCCGATCCCGCGCGAGATCGCCCGGATCGTGCCGAAGGCGCCCCCGCAGCCGCCGACGCCGCCCCCGGCAGCGATCGTCGAACCGCTGCCGCCCACACCCGCCCCGACGGTGCGTCCAACCGTCGCGCCCACCGAACGTCCGACCCCGGAACCGACCGTCCGCCCCACGCCGGAGCCGACGGTGCGCCCCACGCCGGAACCGACGATCCGGCCAACGCCTGAGCCGACGATCCGGCCGACCGTTGAGCCGACCGTGGAGCCGACGGTTCGTCCGACTGTGGAGCCGACGGTGCGGCCGACGGCCGAGCCCACCGTCGTGCCGACGGCAGTCCCCACCCAGCGTCCAACTGCCGCCCCGACCGCAGCGGCGACGCAACGGCCGACCGCGGCACCCACCGCGGCGCCTACCGTGCGGCCGGTGCCGGTCGCTACCGCGGTAGCCGTGCGCGCGACGCCGCGGGCGGCGGCGTCGGCACCCGGGCCGGCGGCCACGGTTGCGGCGCTACGCACGCCGCCCCGGAGCCCCGCGCCCGCGCGCACCGCGGCCGCCGCCTCACCCGTTCCGATCGCGGCCCCGGTCCGCACGGCGGCAGCCGTCGCCGCGGTAGTGCCCACGGCGGGCGCGAGCCCGGCGGCGCCCGGTCTCGGGAGCCTTAACGACCGGCTGCGCGCGGCGATTCCGACGAAGCCGACGGCCGGCATGCAGCACGTCGACCTCGGCAACGGCTATAGCGCAAACCGCGTGCTGGATGCCTACGAAGCCGCGCTCGCGCCGCCGCTCGAGATCCTAGCGAAGACGTTCGGCCTCATCTATACGACGCGAACGATCGGCCGCGCCGATTCGGTCGAGTACGTCTACGAGCGCACGCACAGCGTGTTGCTCGGCCACGACATCTGCCGCGCGTACCGGATCGTCGAACACCCGCTGCGGCCGGTCGACAAAGCGCCCGACGTCTCCAAGCCCGGCGCGGTGTCGTTCCCCGGACCGCTGCGGGATGTGAAACCGGAGATGGAAACCGTCGACGTCTCCTGCGACGACAAGAGCATGATCAAAGTCGAGCCCGGCAGCCTGAAAACCCCGGTCCCCCGCCGCCAACCCTGACCCCCGGCGGCCTTAAGGCTTGCCAATCGGGCGGGTCCGTGCAATACTACCCCTTGGATTACGCGAGAAGCGTGGGCACCTGCCCGCGCTTCTCTTGTGTCCGAGGGAAGGAGGGACGGCGTGACCGACTCAGCGGCCGGAGCGAGCTTTGGCGAGCGGTTCGAGCGTGTCGTCCAAGCCATCCCGAGCGACCCCGCATTCGCAGCGATCGAAATCGTCACGGCCACCGTTCGTCCCGGACGCACGGTCCAGTTGACGGTGATGGTCGATCGCGAGGGCGGCGTCGATATCGCGACCTGCGAGCGGATCGCCGCCCGCGTCAATGCTGCCCTCGACGCCTTTCCGGAAACGATGTACACCCTCGAGGTGAGTTCGGCCGGCGTCGATCGGCCGCTCGTTGCGCTGGGTGATTACGACCGCTTCAACGGACGCAACGCAAAAGTCATCACGACGACCGCAATCGCGAATGCGAAGACGCATCGCGGCATTCTTGGTGGAACGCGCGGCGACGACATTCTCTTGCGCACGGGCGCGAAGGGCGAAACGGAATTGCCGATTCCGTTCTCGGCGATCAAGTCGGCGAATCTGGAGTACGATATCCGCGCGGATCTCCAGCGCGCAAAACGAGAGAAGCAGAGTAAGGCATGAATGCAGAGATGATCGCGGCCCTCCGCGAGATCGAGACCGAACGCAACATCAGCTTCGAGAGCCTTCTCGAAGCGCTCGAGTCCGCATTGATCTCCGCCTACAAGCGGAACTTCGGCCCCGACGCCAACGCGATCGTGTCGATCGATCGGCAAACCGGCGACTACAAAGTCTATCACCGCCGCAACGTGGTCGTCGATGGCGAAGTCACCGATCCGAAGCTCGAGATCTCGGTCGGCGAAGCCGGCTCGAAGTACGAAGCGGGTGACTTCTTCGATAAGGAAGTTACGCCGAAAGACTTCGGCCGCATCGCCGCGCAGACGGCGAAGCAAGTGATCGTGCAGCGCATCCGTGAAGCCGAACGCGACACGGTGTACAACACGTATTCCGCCAAGCTGCACGATATCGTGATGGGTTCGGTCCAGCGCTACGAACAGCGCAACATGTACGTGCTGCTCGATAACAAGAACGAAGCGCTGCTGCCGTTCTCCGAGCAAGTGCCGCGCGAAAACTTCCGCATCAACGACCGCATTCGCGCCTACGTGCTCGACGTGCGCAAAACGAACAAGGGACCGCTGGTCGTCCTCTCGCGCGCGGCCGAAGGCCTCGTGCAGCGGCTGATCGAGTTTCAAGTACCGGAGATCCAAGACGACATCGTCGAGATCATGGCGATCGCACGCGAACCGGGATCGCGTACCAAAGTCGCCGTGCATTCGAAGCGTCCCGAGATCGACGCGGTCGGCGCGTGCCTGGGCCCGAAGTCTTCCCGCATCGCCAACGTCTCCGACGAACTGCGCGGCGAGAAGATCGACGTAATCCGTTACGCCCCCGATTTGCAGACGTTCATCTCGAACGCCCTCGCGCCGGCCAAGGTGCTGGTCGTGGAACTGTTCGAGGACGACGGCATCGCGCTCGTCACGGTGCCCGACCATCAGCTCTCCCTCGCGATCGGTCGCGAAGGGCAGAACGTCCGCCTTGCTGCCCGGTTAACCGGTTGGCGGCTCGATATCACGAGCGATTCCGAGGCGGCGGAAGCCCGGGCGCGTTACCTCGCCGAACGCGAGGCCGCGCCGGTCGAGGAATACGCCGAAGAACCGCTCGCGGAGGAAGCCGCGACCGAAACGGAAGAAGGCGAGACCGCGTTGACCATTGATGACGAGTTGCTGCGCCGCCTCGAGGAATTCAAGCGGGAGCAATTCGGCAGCGAATAATGGCGATTCCGGCACGTACCTGCGTGGGGTGCCGAACGCGACGCGAGCAGCCCGTGCTGCAGCGTTTCGTCCGGCGCGAGGACGGCTGGACGGCGGATGGAGCCCGGCGGAGCGCGGGACGCGGAGTTTATCTCTGCGGCACGCAGTGCGCGGGGGCTGTCATCAAGAACAAACGATTTCCGGGTCTCGGCGCGTTTGCGATCACGCACTACAAGCTTCAGGACACACACATGAACGATTAAGGGAGTCGGCCGAAGCCTTTTAGGGCGTGGCCGAGTTACATAAAGGACACTATGGCAACCGGTAAGGTACGGATTTTCGAGCTCGCCAAGGAGCTCAATATGGCGTCGAAAGACCTCATAGCGCTGTTCGGGCGCTTGGGTCTCGAGGCGAAAAGTCAACTGAGCGTCGTCGAGCCGAAGGTCGCCGACCTTCTTCGCGCCCAGCTCAAGGGAGCGGCCAAGCCCGCTCCAAAGGCCGCCCCGGCTGCCGCCAAGGCTGCTGTTGCCGCTCCCCCGGCCGCCGCACCCGCGCCCGCGGCTGCGCCCCCCGTCGCCGAGGCGCCCGCCGCCCCGGCCGCTGCCCCGGCCCCGGCCGTTGCCGTTGCGTCCGCCGAGCCGGCGCCTGCGTTGAAGCCCGTTCCCGCGACCCCGCGGCGCACCAAGGCCGCCGCCGCCCCGCCGGCTGAGCCGCCTGCCGCCGTCGCCGAGCCGGTGGTGGAAGTCGCCGCCGCCCTGCCGGTTGCGCCGCCCGAGGAGCCCGAAGCTCCGGCCGCTGCTCCCGCGGCCGCTCCGGCCGCCCCGTCCTCGCCTGCGCCCCGCATCGCGCCGGGTGCGCCCACGCGTCCCGTTCCGGGATCGGTCGCTCCGCGCACCGCTCCGGGAGCCCCGCTGCGGCCGCCCGTCGGCCCGATGCCGCCGCGCCGCCCGATGTCGCCCACCGAGTCCGTTCCGCAACTGCGCCCCGTGCCCGCCGGCCAAGCCTCGATCGTCGCGCCGCGGCCCGTGCCGCCGCCGAACCCGGCTTCCGCCTCACCCAACGGCGTCGGCGGTATCCCCGGCCGTCCCGGCGTTGCGCCGCGCCCCGGCATGGGCGTCCCCGGCCAAGGCTATCAGGTCCGTCCCGGCGCCCCGCCGGCTCCCGGTGCCCCCGTCAACGGCGCCCCGGTGCGCCGCCCCGCCGGCAACGGCGTCTTCCGCGCGCTTCCCGGCGGCAGTGCACCGCCGCGTCCCTTCACCCCGCGTCCCGGCGGCGGCGGCCCCGGCACGCCGCTGACGCCGGGCCAAGGCCCGAACCCGTCGTCCGGTACAGGCGGCGGCGGCGGACGCCCCGGCCAGCGCGGCAATTCGCGCGACCGCGACGAGTCGAAGAAAGACCGCGAGACGGAGATGCTGCTCGAGAAGCAGCGTCAACGCAAGGGCGGCCGCATGATCGACGGCGTCATTCAACCGGCGCCGACCAAACTCGAATCGATCGAAATCCCCGACGTCCTGACCGTGCAAGAACTCGCCACCTCGATGATCGTCAACGCAGCCGACGTCATCAAAGAGCTCTTCCGCATGGGCACGATGGCGACGATCAACCAGAACATTTCGAGCGAACAGGCGATCTCGGTCGCCCGTAAGTTCGGCTTTAATGCGATCGTCAAGGAGGCCGGCGACGAAGTCGTCGTCGAGCAAGAAGAAGACAAACCCGAATTGCTCTCGGCGCGTCCGCCGGTCGTCACCGTGCTCGGTCACGTCGACCACGGTAAGACCTCGCTGCTCGACAAGATCCGTTCGGCTACGGTTGCGGCCGGTGAAGCCGGCGGCATCACGCAGAAAATCGGCGCGTACACCGTCGACAAAGACGATCGCAAGATCACTTTCATCGACACGCCCGGTCACGAAGCGTTCACCGCGATGCGCGCCCGCGGCGCCAAAGTCACCGACGTCGCGATCCTCGTGGTCGCGGCCGACGACGGCGTCATGCCGCAAACGCGCGAAGCGATCGCCCACATCAAGGCCGCGAAAGTGCCGATCGTCGTCGCCATCAACAAGATGGACAAAGAAGACGCTCAGCCCGATCGCGTCAAGCAGCAGCTCACCGAAGAAGGTCTGCAGCCCGTCGAATGGGGCGGCAAGATCGAAATGGTCCCGGTCTCCGCGCGCACCGGCGAGGGCATCGATAAGCTGCTCGAAACCGTGCTGCTCGAAGCCGACCTCCGCGAACTCAAGGCCAACAAGATGCGTCGCGCAACCGGCGTGGTCATCGAATCGGCCCTCGATCGCGGCCGCGGCGCCGTCGCAACCGTGCTCGTGCAAAACGGCACGCTGCGCGTCGGCGACGTCATCGTCGTCGGTTCCGCATACGGCAAGATCCGTGCGCTCACGGACGACAAGGGCAAACAAGTCAAGAAAGCCGGACCTTCGATTCCCGTGGAAATCATGGGGCTCTCGGATGTTCCGGCCGCCGGCGACACCCTGATGGTCGTCTCCGACGAACGCGCGGCGCGCGAAGCGGCAGCAAAACGTACGACCAAACGTCGCGACGTTCGCATCGCAGCATCATCCGGTCAACGCGTTTCGCTCGAAACGTTCATGGCGATGCCCGCAGACGGCGGACAGAAAGCCCTCAACCTCATCCTCAAAGCCGAAGGCCAAGGCTCGGTCGAAGCGCTGCGCTCGCGCGTTGAATCGCTCTCGACGCCCGAAGTCGACATCCGCGTCATCTTGGCCGGCGTCGGCGGCATCACGCCGAACGACGTCAACCTGGCATCGGCTTCGAACGCGGTGTTGATCGGCTTCAACATCCGTCCCGACGAGTCGGTCAAGCGACAAGCGGATTCCGAGCAAGTCGATCTGCGCTTCTATCAGGTCATCTACGACGTAGAGAACGATCTGAAAAAAGCTATGGTCGGAATGCTCGCACCAAAATTCCGCGAGATCATCCTCGGCCGGGCCGAAGTCCGCGAGATCTTCAAGGTCTCGAAGGTCGGCGCGATCGCCGGCTGCTACGTGCTCTCGGGCAAAATCATCCGCAATTCGAAAGTGCGCGTCCTCCGGGACTCGGCTGTCGTATGGGATGGCGAGCTCGAATCGCTACGCCGCTTCAAAGACGACGTCAAGGAAGTCGCCGAGAACTTCGAGTGCGGCATCCAGGTAGCCAAATTCGCCGATCTCAAACAGGGCGACATCATCGAAGCCTGGACGTCGGAACTCGTCCCAGCGGAGCTACAGCCCGCTTGACCCCAACCATGCCTGAGTCGTGGGCGGACGTTGCGTTGCTGAGCCGGGGCGTCTGGGGCGCTGCGGAGGCAGGATGCCGGGAGCAGCGCCACAGCCGAGCATTGATTTTTCCAGGACGGAAAAATCAATCCGCCCCCGGATCAGCAACGCAACGTCCGCCCACGACTCCGAGACAACCATGAAACAACAGCGCATGGCCCGAATCGATCACGAATTGCAGCGTGCCGTAGCGAAGATTATTTCCGAGGAACTCAAGGATCCTCGGTTAGGGTTTGTCACGGTGACTCGGACTGAGATCACCAGCGACATGATGAATTGCAAGGTGTTCGTTTCCATCATTGGCGATCGCCATGTGGCTCGTCAGTCGATGGATGCGCTAAAGAACGCTGCCGGATTTATTCGCGGCGAACTTGGTGCGATGGTGAAGTTGCGTTATACGCCGGAAGTGACGTTTGTCGAGGACCGGTCGACCGAAGAGGCGATCGCGTTATCGAAGACGTTGGAGCGCGCGAAGGTGATTGATGAGTAGTATTGTTGAGCCGGTTTCGGCGACTACCGAAGAAGTTGTCGCTGAGCTGCGTCGTCGCTCGTCGTTTATGTTTGTTTCGCATGTGAAGCCTGACGGCGATACGTTGGGCGCCGGGCTGGCGCTTGGGATCGCATTGAAGTCGCTAGGGAAGCGCGTCGGGTATTTCCAGCAGGATGGGGTGCCGCGCAATTTGCGTTTTTTGCCGGACACGCAGTTTGTGACTCGCGCCGTGCCGGCGGATTTGCCCAAAGATACGCTTTGGGTGTTTGGGGACATGAGCGATTTCTCGCGGGCCGGTGAGTTTTTGCCGGTTATTGCTCGTGAGAACATGCTCAATATCGATCACCATCTTGGGAATTCGCGGTTTGGGTTTCTGAACTACATTCTCGAGACGGAAGCGTCTACCGGGACGTGCGTGTTACGTATTCTCAAGGCGATGAATGTGCCGGTTACGCCGGATATTGCGACGTGCATTCTTACGACCATCATGACGGATACGGGTGCATTTATGCACACGAATACGACGGCTGATGTGTTGCGCATGTCGGCTGAGATGATGGAGTGCGGGGCGGATAAGCCGCTCATTACCGAATGGATCTTTGCGAATAAGCGGTTTGCGGCTACGATGCTTGTGGCTCATGCTGTGGCGGCGGCCCGATTGGAAGAAAACGGGCGCTTTTGCTGGACCGTTGTTGATGAGGCTATGCTGGCGGCTTGTGAGGCTGACGGCGAGGATACGGAAGAGATCATTCAGCATTTGCGCGCGGTTGAAGGCGTTGAGGCTGCGGCGGTGTTTAAGGATTTTGACGGCGGCGTGCGCGTGAGCTTGCGGTCTTCCGGTAAGGTCAACGTGCAGGCGGCTGCTGCTACGCTTGGCGGCGGCGGGCATTTTATGGCGTCCGGGTTGACGTTTGATGGGAATTTGCAGGCGTCCATTGCCGGCGTTCGTGCGGCGCTTAAAGCTGAAGGTTTGTAGGCGCTTCGCTTAGCGGGGCCGTGATGCTCGGGTTTCTCAATCTTTTCAAGCCCGCGGGGCCGACGTCGACGCAGTTTGGCGCGCGATTGCGGCGCATGTATGCAAGTCACGATGGCGGCAAGCTGGCCGTCGGGCACATGGGGACGTTGGATCCGCAGGCCGCCGGGGTGCTGCCGATTGCGCTGGGCCGAGCCACGCGGCTCCTGCCGTTGATTGAGGATCGGCGTAAGGCGTATGCGTTTACGCTCGTGCTTGGGCGCGCGACGGATACGGCTGACGGGGTTGGGGCGACGATCTCGACGGCGCCGGTTTCGAGTGACGTGGACGCGCTGCTCGATGCTGCGGTGCAAGCGTTCGTCGGCGCGATCGAGCAGACGCCGCCGATGTTCAGCGCGGTGCATCACGAAGGACAGCGGCTGCACGAGCTGGCGCGCCAAGGCGTGATTGTGGAACGTGCAAAGCGCGCGGTGACGATTTATGCGCTGCGCGTGCTGGGGCGCGAAGGCGATACCGTGCGCATGCGCGTGGCTTGTAGCGAAGGTACGTACGTGCGTACGCTGTGCGAGGATCTGGCGAAGGCGTGCGGCACGGTCGGGCATATGGGGGCGTTGTTGCGTGAGGCTTCGGGGCCGTTTGTGCTCTATGAAAGCTTGACGCTGGATGAAGTCGCGGCGAACCCGCTGGGGTCGCTCGTACCGCCGGAGCGGGTGATCCCGATTCCGACCGTGGTGTTGGACGGGCGGCGGGCGACGGATTTTCGGGCCGGGCGACTCGTGCCGCTCGATGAGCCGACGGCTGATAAGCACGTGTTCGTGCGCGATTCGGCGCGCGTGCTCGTTGGAGTCGGGGAGACGGTGGGGGCGCTACTGGCGCCGCGTAAGGTGTTCTTGTGAAGCTGCATTATGCGCTGCCCGATAGTGCGGCGTACCGCGCGGAGCGCCTCCGGCATCCCTTGTGCGTAGCGGTTGGTGTGTTCGATGGGTTTCATCTCGGGCATCAGGCGATCGTGCGGGCGCTCTTGCAGGCTCGGCGAGCCGGGGAACGGACGGCGGTGTTGACGTTTGCTCAGCATCCGACGGCATTTCTGCGGCCGGGGGACGTGCCGGCGCAAATTGCTACGCACGCCGAGCGGGTGAATGCGTTTGCCCGCGCCGGCGTGGATGAGATGTTTGTGCTGACGTTTGATGAGGCGTTTGCATCGCTGTCGCCGGAAGCGTTTCTGGACGATGTGCTTGTGGGCGCGATGGGTGCGCGCGTGATGGTGGTTGGGGCGAACTTCCGGTTTGGGGCGAAACGAGTTGGCGACCTCGCGTTTGCGCAGGTGCATTTGCGCGCCCAAGGGCGCGAGGCGATCGGGGTTCCGAATGCGCTGCTCGATGGGGAGCGCGTTTCGAGCACGCGCGTGCGCGTCGCAATTGCCGGCGGCGACGTGGCGCTTGCGGATCGGCTGCTGGGCACGCCGTATATCGTGCGCGGGACCGTTGGGTTTGGTGCGGGGCGTGGGCACGATTTAGGGTTTCCTACGGCGAACATGATCGTGCCGGCGGAGAAGATGCTCCCGCCGGATGGGGTGTACACGATTACGGGACGGCACGAAGGACGCGACTACCCGGGGCTGGTTTCGATTGGGACGAATCCCACGTTCGACGGAACGGCACGTACCGTTGAGGCGTGGCTGCTGGATTTTACCGGGTCGCTCTATGGCGAGGAACTCACGTTGCGCGATTTTCGCTGGGTGCGCGAGCAGAAACGTTTTGATTCGGTGGAAGCGTTGCTCGCGCAGATGGACCTCGATGCTGCGGCCGTTACTTTTCCTACCTTCCGGTGAACCGACGGAGAATCGTCCGATGAACCTTGTTCGCGTTCTGCCCTTGCTCGTTGCCGCGGTACTCGCGCTGGCCGCGCCGGCATTGGCGATCCCGCGGCCGGGAGATGCGGCGCCGCCGTTCACGTTGACGTCGGATGTGGGCAAGACCATCAGCAACGCGACGTTGGCCGGTATGCCGGTGTATCTGAATTTCTTTGCGACGTGGTGCGGCCCGTGTCGCGTCGAGACGCCGAGCATCGTCGCGCTGAGTAAGAAATATGCTGCGCGGGGACTGCACGTCGTCGGCGTAGACGTCGGCGAGAACGCGGGTAAGGCGCAGGGGTTTGCGCACGACTTCAACGTGCCGTATGCGCTGGCGATCGATCCCGATAGCACGACGCGCGCGACCTACGGCGGTGGGTTATACTTTCCGCTGCACGTGTTCATCGATGCCAAGGGCATCGTACGCATGTACCACCCCGGCGAGATGAGCGCAAGCGACATCGAAGCCGCAATCACGCACATCCTCAAATAGGCCGAATCCACTACATCGGCGGCGAGATGTCGACCGGGACGTTGAATTTCGAAAACTTCAACGCGGTGCCGTCGGAGCCGTCGATCTCGGTGAGCGTTCCCCCGTCGAGAAAGATCGTCGAGGGGCTCTTGCCGGCTTTATTGGTGACGCTATAGGCGTGAAGCGGACCGCCGCCGCCGGACGGTACTTTCATCCCGAGATCGGTCACGACCATATCGTCGGCTTTGCCGCGCGCGGTGTCGATGAGGCCACTCATGCCCCCCATCATTTGTTCCATGCCCGGCATGTTGAGCTGACGCCATTGCCCGCCGATTTTCATCCAAGTCGTTGCGTCGATTTTGATCATTTCGAACTGGGGTGAGATGATGTGCATTTTGGAGGGGAGCGCCATGTCGCCCTCAATGCCGCCACGCTTCGCAATAACGGAAACGTGATACGAGCTCGCCTTCGCGAATCCGACCATCGCGGCCATGACGTCGGACTTCGGATCGGCCAGGGCCGGCGAAGCGCCGAACGCGACGAGGGCAAGGGCGCACAGCAAACGTTTCATCGGGGTCCCCCCTTCGCGTCGGGCATGCTAACCGCTTGCTTGCGTTAGCGCACACCTTGCTGGAGCGCGGGATCGGGCCCGAGCGTCGCCAGCGGCACCGGCGAGTACGGGGACATTGGGATCGGCGTAGCCGACGGCTGCGGCAGGGCCGCTTGCTGGGCCGCATACGCGAAGCTCGCGGCGGCGCATTGGTCTACGACCGCTTGCGATGAAGCCTTCGCGCTGCCGTAGTTCTTGGCTAGGATCGCGTTGACGGCCGTGCCGTACTGCGCCGCAACGGCGGGCGCGGGGGTTGCGTTCGGCGCTCCGCACGTCATGATCGCGCGCCGGGCTAGCGAGACATAGCCTTCGGCGTCGGCTTGATTGGCGCTGCGGACCAGCGGCATCGCATAATAGGACGGCTGCGGGATCGGCGGCGCGATGATCGAGGGCTGCGGCAGCGGTACCGCGGCGGTTTGGCTGATGGCGGTCAACGCGCTCATCCGCGAACGGTCGAAGTCGCGGGCGTTAAACTGCTGGATCGCCGCATTGTACGAGAAGGTCGCCGTTTGTGCGGCGGCCGGGTTGCTGGCCGCAGCGCGCGAAATCGCGAGCATCGCGTCGAAAATCGCACTCGAGGCGGAACCGCCGGCGGGCGGCGGAGCCGCGAGCGGCCCCGCGGCGGAGGCGGCGGAGGCGAGGGTTAGAGCGGCGGCCAGCACGGCGGCCGACATCGGGATGAGCTTCATGAAAAAGTCCTCAAGCGGCGTTGACAGTGATCTCTTTCCCATCAAATGCGACTTTGGCGGTCTGTCCCGAAGAAATTTCTCCACGCAGGATCGCACCCGAGAGCGGCGTGGCCACGTGGCGTGAGATCGAGCGCGCGACGTTGCGTGCGCCGTCCCCGGCCGACATGCTCTCGGTGGCCAGAAACTCCCGCGCGGGTTCGGTAAGCTCGAGCCGCATCGCGTGCGCGCCCATGCGCTCGGCCAGGAGTGCGATCTGGAGGGCGACGATCGCTTCGATCTCGGCGAGACCCAGCTCCTCGAACACGATGACTTCATCGATGCGGTCGAGCAGCTCGCCGCGCAGCGCGCCGACGAGGTCTTCGCGATCGAGATTGCTGGTCAGGACCACGATCGCGTGGCGAAAGTCGATGGCGCGGCCTTTGGCGTCGGTGACGCGGCCGTCGTCGAGAATCTGCAGCAGAATCGCGGCGACGTCGGGGTGCGCTTTTTCGATCTCGTCGAAGAGCACGACGGAATAGGGCCGCCGGCGGATCGGTTCGGTCAACTGACCCGGTTCGTCGTGACCCGCGTAGCCCGGCGGTGCACCGAGCAGTCGCGAGATCGTGTGCGCTTCGGTGAACTCGGAGAGATCCAGGCGCACCAGCGCATCGTCGGTGCCGAACAGCGCGTGTGCGAGCGCGCGCGCTAGCTCGGTTTTGCCGACGCCGCTGGGGCCGATGAACAAGAATCCGCCGACGGGTTTGCGCGGATCTTTGAGGCCCGCGCGCGCGCGGCGCACCGCTTCGGCGACGCGGCGCACGGCGGCGTTCTGACCGATCACGCGTGTTTCGAGCTGTGCTTCGAGGGCGAGCAGCCCGGCGCGTTGCGCGTCGGTAATCGTGCCCTGCGGAATGCCGGTCCAGCGCGATACCACCGCCGCAACGCGTGCGACGTCGACGTTGGGAACGCCGGCCATGGCGGCCGTTGCCGCGGCTTCATCGACGACGTCGATCGCTTTGTCGGGGAGAAACCGGTCGGCGATGAAGCGCGCGGCCAGGGTGGCGGCCGCTTCGAGCGCGGCATCGTCGATCGTCACGTGATGGTGCGCGGAATATTTCGGCCGCAGACCGTGTAAGATCGCGATCGTCTGGTCGATCGTCGGCTCTTCCACCGTCACCGGCTGGAAGCGGCGTTCGAGCGCCGCGTCGGATTCGATGTACTTGCGATATTCGTCGAACGTCGTCGCGCCGACGCACTGCAGTTCGCCGCGCGCGAGTTCGGGTTTGATCATCGAGGAGAGATCGAGTGACCCTTCGGCCGCGCCGGCGCCGACGAGCGTGTGCAACTCGTCGATGAACAGGATGACGTCGCGCGACGCGCGCTTGACTTCATCGAGAATGCGCTTGACGCGGCCTTCGAATTCGCCGCGATATTTCGTGCCGGCAACCAGCGGTCCGAGATTGAGGGCGAGGACTTTCTTGTCGCGCAGCGCCGCCGGCACGTCGCCGCGGACGATCCGCTGCGCTAGCCCTTCGACGATCGCCGTTTTGCCGACGCCGGGTTCGCCCACGAGCACGGGGTTGTTCTTGCTGCGCCGCGCCAGGATCGATACGACACGTTCGATCTCATCGTCGCGTCCGACGACCGGATCGAGTTTATCGGCGCGCGCCATCGCGGTGAGGTCGCGTGAAAATTGACCCAGCGTCGGGGTTGCGCCGCGAAACGCGCGGCTCAAATCGTTGAGCGGATTGGCCCGGCCCTCGCGCGGCTCTTCGCCGCCCGGCGGCGGATTGCGCCGCGAGAACGACTCGATCGCCAGCGCCGCACCCGCGAAGAGTGCGGCCGCAGCCGTCGCCGCGCCGACGTAGGGGAGGATTGCGCGGCGGCGCGTCTTCGCGCACTCGTCGCACACGGCCGCCGCGACCCAGCGTCCGCCGCGCAGTGCGTAGTCCTGCGTGCTCGCCGGACGCAGGCGGCAGATCTCGCAGTCCGACTGGTGTTCCATCAGTCTCAGCTACCCGCCCGGTGGGGCCGCAGTTTCGTCTTAGGGGGCGATCTCGTACGTTATGCCCACGCTCGCCGTCACGGTAAGGTTGCCGGGGTCGATCGTGGTCGGAACCGCCGCCGCCAACATCAAGCCGGGGCTCGCTCGCATGAGCGGGCCCGGAACGCTGCTGCCGGACGGCGAGATGGCCAAGATACGGACGAGCCGGACCTTGGCGGCCGCGGCGAGAGCGTGCGCCTGCGCGACGGCATCGGCCAATGCGGCAGCCTCGGCGTCGCGCTGGGCCGCGTGCCGGTCGCGCAGCGAGAACGTGATGCCGTTGACGTTGGTCACGCCTGCGGCCACACCGGCGTCAACGACTGCGCCCGCTCCGTCAACGTTGTTGACGACCACGTCGATCGTGCGCTCGACGGTATAGCCGTAACGCTGCGTTGAGGCGGGATCGGGCTTGGGGGGACGCGGGTTGTAGTTGAGCCCGTAGCCCGCGGTCGAGATCGCGCTTGCGGGGATGTTGAGCGGCGCGAGCCGCGCGGTTAGCGCGTTCGCGATTGCGGCGTTGGCTGAGGTAGCTGCCGCGGCTTGTTCGTTCGTTGTCTCGATGCGGAGCGAGACCGTCGCGCGATCGGGCGCGCGAGACACGCTGCCTTGGCCGGTGACGGTGAGCGTTGGGGTAACGACCCGGCCGCCCGTGGTTTGCGCGCTCGCCGCGGCGCTCGAGCCGGCCGCGATCGCGCATGCTGCCAGCGCGGCGAGAATGCGATGCTTCATGCCTCTGCAACGGAAGCGGCCGCACAATCGTGCGCTGGTTTCAGCCCCAATTTTCCCGGGAACGAAATCCTGCAGGAAGCGGCGCTGAGTCGCGGATTCGCAAAAGGGGACTGGGATCATCATGGGACTTCTCGGTTGGTTGGTCGTCGGACTCATTGCCGGTGTGCTGGCGAAATGGGCCGTTCCGGGTGAGGGGCCTGGCGGACTCATTGGTGACATTATCGTCGGCATCGTTGGGGCGTTCATTGGCGGCTGGGTGTTCAATTTCTTCGGCCACGTGGGCGTGACCGGTATCAACCTCGGCAGCATCGTCGTCGCCTTCATCGGCGCCGTGATCTTGCTCTTCATCATGCGGGCTTTTTCGGGACGGCGTTCGCTCGTCTGATCCCGCCGCGCGGTTCGATGCGTCCGGTCGAATGGGCCGGGCATTGCTTCTTTTATCGTACAGGACAGGGAACGGCCTCACCCGTAGTCCCGTGGGTTCCCCCTCTTCTAGCGAGGCTATCTCGAGCCGCCGATGTCATATGTCATAACCGAACCCTGTATCGGAACCAAGGACAAGTCTTGCGTAGACGTGTGTCCCGTCGATTGCATTCACGGCAACGACGACGATAAACAGCTCTTCATCGATCCGGAAGTCTGCATCGATTGCGGCGCCTGCGTTTCGGCCTGTCCGGTTGAGGCGATTTACGCCGATTCCGACGTCCCCGATAAGTGGAAGTCGTACATCGACCTCAACACGGCGTACTTCAAGGCCTAGCCGCGACTCTTCCGGTCGTCGTCTCCGACGCGCGGAAAACCTATCCCGCCGCCGACGCTCCGGTGCGTGCGCTCGACGGCGTGTCGCTCGAAGTCAACCGCGGCGAGATGGTCGCCTTGGTCGGCCCGAGCGGGTGCGGCAAAAGCACCCTCCTCAACTTGGTCGGATGCGTCGATTTACCGACGGCCGGCCATGTTTATGTTGACGGCCGGGATACCGCCGAACTCGACGACGACGCGCTGACGCTGTTGCGGCGCGACCGCGTCGGCACGATTTTCCAATTCTTCAATTTGCTGCCGGCGCTCTCGGTGGAAGCGAACGTTGCGCTGCCGCTCGTGCTGCAAGGCGTCTCCGCGACGGAGATCGCGCGGCGCGTGGCTCCGGCGCTGGCCGACGTTGGGCTTGCGGATAAGGCGCAGGCGTATCCGGCACAGATTTCCGGCGGGCAACTGCAGCGTGCGGCCATCGCTCGCGCGATGATTCACCGGCCGGCGGTCCTGCTGGCCGACGAACCCACGGGCAACCTCGATTCGCACAACGGCGAAAACGTGCTGCGTCTGCTGCGCGCGCTGGCCGACGGCGGGCAAGCGATTCTCATGGCGACTCATAGTGCCGACGCGGCAGCGGTGTGCGATCGCACGATCCGCATGCACGACGGCCGCATCGTTCCGTGAGTCCCGTCTTTCGCGCGCTCGTGTGGGGACACATCGGCGCGAACAAACTGCGTTCGGCCGTGACGGTGCTGGCGGTGGCGCTCGGCGTCGCGATTGCGCTCTCCGTCGATCTTGCGAACAGCACGGCCGTTGCGTCGTTTGCTTCGAGCGTGAACATCATCTCGAATCACGTCAACCTGCAGGTGCTCGGCGTCGGACGCGGCTTCGATGAGCGCACGATTTTGCGCGTGCAGAACGTGCCGGGCGTGATCTATGCGAACCCGGCGATCGAAGATGCGCTCACCATCGGCGCGCGTCATGGCGACGTCTTTTCCGGCGAGATCTTGCGCGTGCTCGGGGTGGATCTGTTGCGGCCGGTGCCGGGCTCGAGCGGCACGTTTGCAACCCCCGGCGATGCGGCGACCGGATCGAACGCCCCGGATCCATGGATGCTGGTGAACGGGCACGGCGCGTTCATCAGTGCGCGCGTTGCGGCGAAATACCACTGGCAGGCCGGGTCGACGATCGTCGGGCTCGCCGGCGATCGCCGCGTGCAGCTGCACGTCGCGGCAGTCTTGCCGGCAAGCATGGCGGGCATCGACTCGAGTGTCGTGTTCGTCGATATCGCTACGGCGCAAGAACTCTTCAATAAACTCGGGCGTCTCGACCGGATCGACCTCATCGTGGATCCTGCGCGCTTGGTGCAAACGGCCGGCGCCGTCCGGCGCGTGCTGCCGCCCGGCGTACGTGCGATCGAGCCGAAGGTTCGTACGGGCGAGATCACGCGCATGCTGCGGTCGTTTCAGCTCAACCTCGCCGCGCTCTCGTACATCGCGCTGCTGGTCGGCATGTATCTGATCTATAACACCGTGGCGATTTCCGTCGTGCAGCGGCGGCCGGAAATCGGAACCCTCCGCGCGCTTGGGGTGAAGCGGGCGCAGATCTTGCGCACGTTCTTGGCGGAGGGTGCGCTCTTCGGTGTGGCCGGTTCGCTCATCGGTCTCGCGATCGGCAGCGGTCTCGCGACGTTCTCGGTAGCGGCGGTTTCGAAGACGGTGGACACGCTTTACGTTGCCTCGCACGCCGATCACGTCATCTACGATCCCGCGGTCTTGCTGAAGGCGTTTCTCATCGGTATCGTGGCCGCTATCGTCGCGGCGCTCGTGCCGGCGCTCGAGGCTGCGGGAACGCGGCCTGCGATCGCGATGCGCGCGTTTGGATTCGAGCGGCGCTCGCCGCAGCTTGCGCCGCGGGCTGCGGTTTTCGGACTTGGGCTGCTGCTCGTCGGGTATGCGTGCACGTTTGTGCCGGCGATCGGCGATGTGCCGGTCTTCGGCTACGCGGCCGGATTACTGTTTATCTTTGCGGGCTCGCTGTTTGCCCCGCTGGCCATTGCGGGGCTGTCGCGGGTTGCTCGGATGGTGTTCGCGTCGCGCTCTGCGGCGGGCGAGCTTGCGGCGGCGAATCTTGGGTCGTCGCCGGTTCGCAATAGCGTTGCGGTGGCATCCTTGATGATTGCGATTGCGATGACGGTGGCGGTGGCTATTCTGATCGGCTCGTTTCGCACGACCGTCATTGCTTGGGCAAACGATACGCTCAAGGCGGATATCTTCGTGCGGCCGATGGGCTTGGGCGATGCTTCGTCCGAGGCGACGTTTTCGCCGGACGTTGCGGCGCGGATCGCGCGGCTGCCCGGCGTGGCGTCGATCGACGTCATTCGGGAACTGAGCATTCCGTTTCGGGGGCGGCTTACCAATATCGCCGCTACGGACTTGGCGCGGTTCTCGGGGCGTAGTAAGGTGCGCTTTATCGGAAACGTGGATCAGGCGCTGCTCGAGCGGTCGCTGACCGGGTCGACGAACGTGCTGATCAGCGAACCGTTTGCCACGAAGTTTGCGCTCGACACCGGTGACCACTTTTCACTCGATACGCCGGGCGGAATGACGACCTTTACGGTGGCGGCCGTGTACAACGACTATTCCTCCGACGCGGGCGTGATGCTGATGGATTTGGCGACCTTCCGGCGGCTCTATCGCGATCCGTTCATCAACTCGGTTGCGGTGTATGCACGGTCCGGCGCCGATCTTGTGACGCTGCGCGATGCTATCGTGCGCAGCGTGTTGCCGTTACGCGTGGATACCGAAACGACGCGCGAGTTGCGGACGCTTGTGATCACGATCTTCGATCGGACGTTTGCGATTACGTATGCGCTCTACGTTATCTCGATTACCATTGCGGTGCTGGGGGTGGTTTCGACGTTGTTTGCGCTCGTGCTCGAGCGGCGGCGGGAGATCGGGCTGCTCCGGTATTTGGGATTGCGCACGCGGGATGTGCGGCGGATGGTGTACTTCGAGGCGGCGTTCATCGGGTTGCTTGGTGGGGTCAGCGGCGTGATCGTGGGTGTGTTGCTGGCGCTGTTGCTCATTTATGTGATTAACCGGCAGGCGTTTGGGTGGCTCATCGAGCTGCACATGCCGTATGATTTCTTGGGTGAGGCGATCGTGCTGGTGGTGATTGCAGCGCTCGTGGCTGGGATTTATCCGGCGGGGGTTGCGGCGAGGATTCGGACTTCTGAGGCTGTGCGGGCGGAGTGAACCTTTGGTGGCGGGATGGGTGGGGCGGCGGCGTTTGTCGCGCGGGGCACGCTCGGCGCGCACTTCCTGTGCGCGCCATCGCTGCCTTCGGGCTTGCTCTCGTCATCCTGACTTCGCAAGCCCTCAGAGCACCCCGCGCGACAAACGCCGCCGCCCCACCCATCCGGCACGATGTACCAGCACGGTCGCCCTCTGCCTCATTTGTCATGCCGAGCGCAGGTTCGCGTCAGCGGACCGTAGTCGAGGGACCGCCGCAATCTCGGTTTCTTAGTGCGAACAAACCGTGGCGTTTTCGATTTCCGCAAGATCACGCGGCGCACGACGGCTTTGCGTCGGAGTGGTGGTATTTCACCGGTCACGTTCGGGCTCCGGATGGACGCCGATTCGGGTACGAACTGACGTTTTTTCGCTTAGGTCTGCGCCCGGGAGATGTGCGGCCGGCGCGCGGTCAGAGTGAGTGGCGTGGGAACGAGTTATATCCGGCGCATTTTGCGCTTACCGATGAGGCGGGGAAGACGTTCGTGCATTACGAGCGGTTTGCTCGTGAGGCGCTTGGTGCGGGCTTTGCGTCTACGCGTGTGTTGGATGTGCGGGATGAAGGGTGGACGCTGACGGGGCCTTCACCGTTTCGGCTGCATGCGAGCGTGGATGGGAAGGCGATCGATTTTTCACTTACGTCGGAAAAGCCGCCGGCGATTCATGGGCATGACGGGATCTCGAAGAAGGGGTCTTGTGCTACGTGCGCTTCGCACTATTATTCGATGACGCGGCTGCGGACGCGTGGGGTGCTCACGTATGGCGGCGCGCGTCTTTCCGTTGACGGGCTTTCTTGGATGGATCATGAGTTTGGGTCGGATGAACTGCAGGCGAATCAGGTTGGGTGGGATTGGTTTTCGGTGCAGCTCGACGATCGGCGCGAGCTGATGCTGTATTTGCTGCGGCAGAAGGATGGGTCGGTTACGCCTGAGTCGAGCGGGAGCTTGATCGATGCGAAGGGGCGTGTGACGTATTTGCCGCGCTCGGCATTTGTGGTTGATGCGACGGGGTCTTGGACGTCGCCGCATACGGGCGGGGTGTATCCGAGTGGGTGGCGCGTGCGGGTGCCTTCGGCGCGCGTCGATCTTGTTTTGGTGCCGGTTCTTTTGGATCAGGAACTGGCGAACACGGTTGGCGGCGTTTCGTACTGGGAGGGGGCGGTGGACGCGCGCGATGGGGCTTCCGGGCGTTCGCTTGGGGTGGGGTATGTGGAACTTACCGGATATGCGGGCGCGGTTTCGCTCTAGGTGATGAGCCGGCAGTCTCACGAGATATAAGCCGTCGTTAACCGGCGCCGCGTATCGTTTTCCCATGATACGGCATGTTTCGGCGGAGTCGGAAGGGCGCGCAATCGAGTTTCAACTCGATGATGAGACCCGTCACTGGGTGCCGGTTGAACCGATCGAGAGCGCGTATCTCGAAGAAGCGGATTTTCCGCTGATCGTGTTAGCTGAAGGGAAGCGCTATGAGCTCTACAGCGACGGCACGTTCGGCGAGGTCGAACTCTAGCCGGCGTTGGTCGGACGATTGAAAAATCCGGCCAGTTCGTCCGGCTCCGAGAGACATACGTCGGCTCCGGCTTCACGGAGTTCGGCTTCGTTGCCGTGGCCCCACAGAACGCCGATGGGGACGAGTCCGTTGGCGACGGCGGCAGCGATGTCGAATTTGCGGTCGCCGATCATGGCGGCGGTATCGGGCTCGACATGTTCTCGTTCGATCAGCCACGCGAGCAGTTCGCGTTTGTCGGCGCGCGTGCCGTCGAGTTCGCAGCCGTAGATTCCGGCGAAATGCCGGGCCAAGTCGAAATGCTCAAGAATTGGGATCGCAAAGTTGTGCGGCTTCGACGTGCAGACGAAGAGACGGTGCGATTGCGCGAGCGTTGCCAGCGCTTCGGGAATTCCGGGATACACTTCGTTCTCGTAGAGGCCGACGCGTGCGTAGCGGTCGCGGTAGTGCGCGATGGCGTCGGCGACTAAGTCGGCGTTGCCGCCGCTGAGGGTGAAGAAGACGTCTTGCATCGGCGGGCCGATCATGCCGCGCAGATCGTGATCCGGCAACGCGTGCAGGCCAAGCTGCTCGCGCGCATGTTGGTACGAACGTGTGATGCCGACGTACGGGTCGGTCAGCGTACCGTCGAGGTCGAAGACCAGTGTTTCGAGGTGGGTCAGATCGCTTCGACCGCGGTGATTTCGGGGACATCCTCGCGGATCACGGCTTCGATGCCGTTTTTCAACGTGAGGTGGGCGGCGGCGCACCCGCCGCAGGCGCCGAGCATCTGGACGTAGGCCGTCGCGTTCTCGACGCGGATCAGCCAAACGTCGCCGCCGTCGGCCGCAATCGCGGGCCGAATGCGATCGAGGGCTGTGTTGATCCGCTCCTCGATCGGGGCCAGGGTACTCGGGGTCATGCCCTCTTATTAACTCGTAAAGACGTCCGGACATTTTCAGGGCTTGGCGCCCGAGGGGAAGTCCCTTTGAGGGCAAAGGCTACCGCCATGAACAGCGCCATGAAAACGCAGATGTCCGGCAAGGGCGGTTTCATTGCCGCTCTCGACCAGAGCGGGGGCTCGACGCCCGGGGCATTGCGTGCCTACGGCATTCCGGAGACCGCCTATAGCGGCGACGCGGAAATGTACAAGCTCATGCACGAGATGCGCGTGCGCATCATCAGTTCGCCGGCCTTCACCGGGGAAAAAGTCATCGCTGCCATTCTCTTCGAGCGCACGATGGACGGTCAGGCCCATGGAAAGCCGGTGCCGTCGTACCTGTGGGAAGATCGCGGCGTCGTTCCGTTTCTCAAAATGGACAAGGGACTGGAAGCTGAAAAAAACGGTGTCCAGTTGATGAAGCCGATCGACGGGCTCGACGAACTGCTCGCGCGCGCCGTGAAGCTCGGCATCTACGGCACGAAGATGCGTTCGACGATCAACCTCGCGTCGCAAGACGGTATCGCCGCGATCGTGGCGCAGCAGTTTGAGGTAGCGGCGCAAATCGCCGCACACGGGCTCATGCCGATTCTCGAACCGGAAGTCCTCATCAAGAATCCGGAGAAGGCGGCCGCGGAAGCCATGCTGCTGGCGGAATTGACCAAAGGCGTCAACGCGCTGCCCAAGGATCGTCAGGTGATGCTCAAGGTCACGATCCCCGAGGTTCCCGATCTCTATACGCCGCTCATCAAGCACGGCAGCGTGCAGCGGGTGGTGGCGCTTTCGGGCGGGTATCCGCGCGATGAGGCGTGCCGGCGGCTCGCAAAAAATCACGGCATGATCGCGAGTTTCTCGCGTGCGCTCGTCGATGGCCTCACCGTTTCCATGAGCGACGCCGAGTTCGACGGCGCGCTTGGCGCGGCGATCGACGAGATTTTTACGGCCTCGACCGTCAAGACGTAGCGCCGGCTCGTGACGAATGTTGGACTGATCGGCGTCGGCGCCATGGGCGAACCGATGGCGGCTTCGCTGATCCGCGCGGGCTTCGCGGTGGCCGTTTGCGCGCACCGCAACCGCGAGCCCGTGGAACGGCTGGTGGCGGCGGGTGCCGTCGATGCGGGCGATCCGGCCGGTGTGGGGTGCGCGAGCGAGGTCGTCATCACGATGGTCCCCGACGCGCCGCAGGTGGAAGAAGCGCTCTTCGGGCCGCACGGCGCGGTTGCCGCAGCGCGCCCCGGAACGCTGTTCATCGACATGTCCACGATCTCACCGGTGGCGACGGCCGCGTTCGATGCGCGTCTGCGCGCCGCCGGTCACCGGTTCGTCGATTCGCCCGTTTCCGGCGGCCCGGCCCGCGCTGCGACCGGCACGCTGGCGTTAATGATCGGCGCCTCGGAGGACGATCTTGCGGCGGCGGAACCCGTGCTCAAGGCCCTCGGCGTGCCCAATCACGTGGGTGGTGTGGGCATGGGCGAGACGGTGAAACTCGTCAATCAGATCCTCATCGCCAACATCATGGTCGCGAACGCCGAAGCGCTGGTCTTCGCAAAAAAAGCCGGCGCGAACGTCGATGTTACGCGCGACGTTATCCTGACCGCGACGGGCGCGAATTACTTGCTGGACAAGTGGTTGCCGACAACGTGGCTCTCGGGTTCGTTCGCCGGCGGCTTCGCCATGGATCTGCTCCGTAAAGATCTCGGCGCCGCCCTCGATGCAGCAAAAGGCCTCGGCGTGCCGTTGCCCGCCTCGGCGCTCTCGTATCAACTCTACACGGCCGCTTCGGGCAACGGGCACGGCCGCGAAGACTACTCGGCAGTCGCCACCTTCTATCAAGACGCTACCGGAGTCGACGCGGCGAAAAAGGGGTAACTCTCCACCGTGCTCTTCGGCGCTATCGACGTTGGGACCAACTCGATTCATCTCATCGTCGTCGAATTCGATTCGACGTTCGATACCACGCGCGTGGTCTACAAAGATCGCGAGATGGTGCGTCTGGGCAGCGACGATGCGCTCGAACACGGACGTCTGTCGCCGAAGGCGATGGTCAAAGGCATCGATGCGATCTCGCGCTTTGTTACGGCGGCACGTTCGCGCGGCGCGGAACGCGTGCGCGCCGTGGCGACGAGCGCGGTGCGCGAAGCCGGCAACGGCGACGAGTTTCGCGCGCAGGCCGAAGCGCAAGCGGGGATCGCGCTCGAGATTTTGAGCGCGCAAGAAGAAGCGCGCCTCATTCATCTCGGTGTCGCGAGCGGCTTTCCGATCTACGACCGGCTGGCGTGCGTGATCGATATCGGCGGCGGGTCAACCGAGTTCATCGTTGCCGACGGCGAGCGGCCGTATCTTCTCGACAGCGTTAAACTCGGTAGTTTGCGGCTCTACGACCGCTACTTGCGCGGGAAGTCGCCGCAACGCGGCGCGCGCGAACTCAACAAACATATTCTCGCCACGCTCGGTCCACTGATCGACCGCGTCCGGCGCTATCGGCTGGATCTTATGATCGGCACGTCCGGTACGATTATGGGTCTGGCCGCGCTCGATGCGGCCGCGCGCGGGTTGCCGCCGGGCCGCGTTCACGGCTATACGATCACGCGAGACCGGCTCGAGGATTTGCAGCGGCAGATGCTCGCGATGAGCGAAAATGAGCGCCGCCGCATGCCGGGGATGAACCCGCGCCGGTCGGATATTATCGTTGCAGGCAACGCAATTCTCATCGCCGCGCTCGCCCAGCTCGGCCGCGACGAGATCGTGGTGTGCGAACGGGCGTTGCGCGACGGCATCATCGTCGACATGGTCGCACAGGACCGCGCGCTAGCCGACCAGCTCGGTGACGAACGCGTGCGGCGCATCGAGGCGATCGAAGCGTTGGCGCATCACTACGAGCATTTGGGGGGGCACCAGCGCGCCGTCGGGCGGCTTGCGATCGCGCTCTTCGAACGCCTCGCCGGCATGCACGAACTCGCGCCGTCGGATCGGGACATCCTCTACGCTGCGGCGATGCTGCACTCGATCGGCCGTTTCGTGGCGGAGAGCGGTCATCATAAGCATTCCGCCTATCTGATCCGCAATTCGCCGTTGCCCGGTTGGCGCGACGACGAGCGCGAACTGATCGCGCAGGTCGCGCGCTACTATCGTAAGGCGATGCCCAAACCAAGCCACCTGGAATTCAGCGCGCTGCAGCCGAGTGAAAAGCGCCGCGTTGAGGTACTGGCCTCGATCCTGCGGATCGCCGACGGACTCGACGAACGGGAGCTCGGCGTGGTGGGTGACGTCACGGTTCGACGCGAGGATGGAAGAATCGCGATAATCGCGCAGGCCGAGGGTGATGTGTCGGGCGAACTGGGCGCTGCGATGTTCAAAGCAGATTTGTTTGAACGAACCTTCGGCGTCAGAGCGACGTTCGAATCCGTGATGCCGGAACCGCGGCCATGATCGTCGCGCCGCCGCGGAAGAAAATTTTACTCGTCGATGACGAGGCCACGATCGTGCAGTCGCTGCGCTATAACCTCGAGCGCAGCGGGTATGCGGTAACCGCCGCAGGCGACGGGCGCACCGCGGTCGCGCTCGTAGCAAGCGAGCAGCCCGACCTCGTGATCCTCGACATCATGCTGCCGCTGCTCGACGGGATCGAGGCGTGCAAAGAGATTCGGAAGACCTCGAGCGTGCCGATCATCATGCTCACGGCGAAGGATCAGGAGTTCGACAAGGTCCTCGCGCTCGAGCTGGGCGCGGACGACTACGTGACCAAGCCGTTTTCGCTGGGCGAGATCATCGCGCGCGTCAAGGCGCGCCTGCGGCGGTCGGAAGTCGACCTCGAAGGACGCGACGAGTCGATCACGATCGGCGAGATCACGATCGATCGCTCGCGTCAGCGCTTGGTCGTCCGAGGCGAAGTGGTGGCGCTGGCGCCCAAGGAATTCCGGCTGCTGCACGTGCTCATGGAGAACCGCGGCCGCATCGTGACCCGCCAGATGCTGCTCGAAAAAGTCTGGGGCTACGACTTCGAGGGCGAGCATCAGACGATCAGCGTTCACGTGCGCTGGCTGCGCGAGAAGATCGAGATCGATCCCAACAACCCGCGGCACATCATCACCGTGCGCAGCCGCGGCTACATGTTCCGCGAATAGCGGGCGATGATCGATGCGCTCCTTGCGGCGCTAGCCGGCATCGCAATCGGCAGTGCCGTAACGCTTGCCTTCGGGCGCGCGCGGGCGGCGCGGGCGCCCCACGCGCTGCAGCCCGGTTTCTTAACGCCGGGACCCTACGAGGATGGCCGCACGCAACGGGTCCTTGCCGCGTTTCCGTTTGCAGCGTTCCTCATCGACGCGACCGGCGTCATTCGCTTCGTCAACGAGGCGGCGGAGGAGCTATTCGAGATCCGCGCTGGACGGGCGATTGGGCAGGCGCTGATCGCGGTCGTCCCATCGGTCGCCATGGAACGGCAGGTGCTGGCCGCCATTGCTGGGGAGACGTCGATGCGCGACATCACGATCGGGGATTTCGCGCGCGAACGGACGCTCGGAATCACCGCGCACCCGTTCGAAGGCGGCGCCGTCGCCGTCGCCGCCGACCGCACCGCTCTGCTGGCGATCGAGCACGTCCGGCGCGAGTTCGTCGCCAACGTATCGCACGAGTTGCGTACGCCGCTTTCGGCCATCAAGTTGATGCTCGAAACCGTGCTGATCTCCGACGACGATGCGGAAGCTCGCACGCTCTTTCTGCCGCAGGTGGCGCGCGAAGTCGACCGGATGATCCGTCTCGTCGAGGATCTGCTGGAGCTCGCGCGCTCCGAGGCGGGCACCCTGCCGTTACGTCGCGAGATCTTTGATCTCACCGATGTCGCAACGTCGGTGGTGAACACGTTCGCGCAGCGTTCGATCGCCGCCGGAATCGAGCTCGACTTGGAAGCGCCCGAAGAAGTGTTCGTGGATGCCGACCGTCACCGCCTCACGCAAGTGGCGCTTAACCTGCTCGACAACGCGCTGCGTCACACGCCGGCCGGGGGCACGGTCACGGTCGAGGTTGGCGGAGAGGGGCGCAACGCGCTGCTTCGCGTGCGGGATACCGGCCGCGGCATCCCCTATCACGACTTACCGCATATCTTCGAGCGGTTCTACGTCGTCGACCGTTCGCGCTCGCGCGAGCACGCCGGCACCGGGCTCGGACTTTCGATCGCCCGTCATCTTGTCGAAGCGCATGGCGGCACCTTAACGGCGCACTCGACCTACGGGCGCGGCGCCACTTTCATCTGCCGGTTGCCGCGCGTCGCCGTGGCCGCAGCGGAAGCGGATTCCGCCGAAGATTAAGACGGCTTAATGGCGCGCGTCGCCTTAATATGTCTTAATCTACGCATAATGGGACCTTCATCCGGGTGCCGGAGCATAACGAACGAACCACCATTTTGCGAACTGCTGGTGGTTCTCCATGCTATATGAGCCCGCGTCAACGCCCTTCGCGTGCTCACCAACGATAAGGAATCATTAATGCTCAAAACGTTCGTGTGCCGGTTTACGACTGCGAGTCTCGTGCTCGCATTGGCCGCGCCCGCGCTCGCCGCGACCCAATTGACCGGAGCCGGATCGAGCTTCGTGTATCCGTTCTTCGCCAAGGCGTTCTATCAGTACGGACAAGAAAACAAAGACGTCACCGTCAATTATCAGTCCATCGGTAGCGGCGGCGGTATCGAGCAATTTACGGCAAAGACCGTGGATTTCGGCGCGTCGGATGTACCGATGACCGCCGACGAGGTCAAGCGCGCGGGTGGCGAGGTCTTGCAGATCCCGGTCGCTCTCGGCGGCGAAGCCGTCATCTACAATTTGCCGAGCCTCAAAGGCGCGCTACGCCTCACCCGCGATGATATCGCGAACATTTACCTCGGCAAAATCGCGAAGTGGAACGACGCCCAGCTGAAAAAAGACAACCCGGGCGCAGACCTTCCCGATCTCGCAATCGTCCCCGTTAACCGCTCCGACGGCTCGGGTACCAACTATATCTTCACCGATTTCCTCAGCCATGTTTCGCCCGAATTCAAGACCAAAGTCGGCACGGGTAAGAGCGTGCAGTGGCCGGCGTCTGCGGCGGTAGGCGGCAAAGGAAATGAAGGCGTGGCCGGCGCCGTGAAGCAGACACCCGGCGCGATCGGATATGTCGAGCTCGCCTACGCCATCGAGAACAAATTGAGCCAATCGATGGTGCAGAACAAAGCCGGAAAATGGGCAGAATGTTCGCTCGATAACGTCAAGGCTGCCGCCGCGACAAAGCCTGACGTTTCGCCGACGAACTTTTCCATCGTAGATACGGCCGCAGCAACCGCGTGGCCGATCGCAGGCTACACGTGGGCATTCGTTTACCAGAACCCGACCGACAAAGCGCGGGCGAAGATTACCAAAGACGTGCTCGCTTGGGCGGTCACCAAAGCCCAACCGATTGCCGGAACGTTGAACTATGTTCCCTTGCCGGAAAACGTCCAACAGACTGCTCTGAAGACCTTGGCAAAGGTAAGCCTGTAACTTTCGCAATGATGAAGCGAGCCGTTTGCCCTCTGCAGGCAGGCGGCTCGTTCATTTTCGACCCGCTGATTTTGAACAACATAGGCAATTTGCAATGACCACCAACCCTCCGCAGAGGCCGAATCGATCTGCGGCGCAAGCCGATCGGATCTTCCTCTTTACGCTGTGGGCGGCGGTGGGGATTTTTGCCGCAACCATGATTGGGTTGATCATTCAACTCATCCACGGCTCGTGGCAATCGATCTTGACTTTTGGGCTGAAGTTCCTGGTAACGAGCACCTGGAACCCGGTCACGGGACAGTTCGGCGCCTTGCCGATGATCTACGGCACGATCGTCAGCAGCGCCATCGCAATCTTGCTCGCTTCGGTCATCGGAATCGCGTCGGCTACATTCCTCGCCGAATTCGCCCCGCGCCGAATCGCGCAGCCCCTCGCGTCCCTAATCGAACTCTTGGCGGCGGTCCCGAGCGTTGTTTATGGCCTCTGGGGCCTTTTCGTATTGGTCCCGCTTTTTCGCGCCTATATCGATCCGTTTTTACAAGCGCGACTCGGTTTTCTGCCGATTTTTTCCGGCCCGATCTATGGGATTGGGCTTCTGACGGCCGGTGTCATTCTTGCCATTATGATCCTGCCGACGGTGAGCGCGATTTCCCGCGACGTCATCACCGCCGTCGGTCGAGAGCAACGGGAAGCCGGCATGGCACTGGGTTCTACCAAGTGGGAGACGACGTGGCGCATCGTCTTGCCCGCGGCGCGCGCCGGTATCTTCGGTGCGTGCGTGCTGGCTCTGGGACGAGCGATTGGCGAGACGATTGCCACGACGATGGTCATCGGGAACAAAGCGACGATCGCCGCATCGCTCTTCGCACCGTCATATACGCTTTCGAGCGTCATTGCCAACGAGTTCACCGAGGCAACGAGCGACCTTTATATCAGTTCCCTCATTGAACTTGGGCTGCTGCTTTTCGTCCTGAGTTTTATTGTAAATGGCCTCGCGCGCTTGCTGGTCAATAGCGTGTTTAGCAAGTCCGAAGGCCGGTGATGCGGAACATCTTATGAGCGTGACGGATTTACGCGATGGCTCGAACAAGGCGGCGCGCTACGCTTGGAGCGCGGTCGGGGTCGGCTTTACGCTTCTGAGCATCGTCATCGCCGCCGGGGCGCTGGTCGCAATTCTCGGCTATGTTGCCGTTCAGGGCATATCGAGCGTGAACTGGGCCTTCGTTACCGAACTGCCGCGCCCGGTCGGCGTGACCGGCGGCGGCGTCGCCAACGGCATCGTCGGCAGCATCATTATCGTCGGCATCGCTACGCTGATCGCAGTCCCGATCGGCGTCCTTACGGGCGTGTATCTCGCATTGTTCGGACGGGGCGTCTTTGCGGAATCGCTGCGCCTGTTCTCCGATGTCCTTGCCGGTCTTCCGAGTATCGCCATCGGGCTCTTTGCGTACACGCTCTTCGTTGCGCCGTTTAAGCAATTCTCGGCTTTCTCGGCATCGATCGCGTTCGCCGTTATCATGCTGCCGCTTATCATACGCACGTCGGAGGAAGCGATCCGAAGCGTGCCGCGTACGGTTCGCGAAGCGGGTTTCGCACTAGGGCTCTCGCGCTACGCGACGACGATGAAAATCGTCGTCCCGGCAGCCCGGGGCGCCATCCTCACGGCAGTCCTGCTCGGCATTGCGCGAGTGACGGGAGAAACGGCGCCGCTGTTGTTCACTGCGTTCGGCAGCCAATTTTGGGAGATCAACCCATTCCATCCGATGGCGGAACTTTCGTTACAAGTGTTTACGTACGCGATTTCACCCTACGATGATTGGCATCGTCAGGCGTGGGCCGGTGCCCTGCTGCTCACGGTTGCCGTTTTCTTCATCAATCTTCTCGCGCGCTTTGCGCTGAGCTTTGGCAAACGATGAGTTTCCAAACGGAGCTGGACTCGTTCGATGTGCCCGAGGCGAAAGCGCAAGTCGAAGCGCGTTCGTTGTCCATCTATTATCGCGGGAAAAAGCTGGCGGTTTCGGACGTCAACGTCGCATTTCCGAGGAAAACGGTGACGGCGCTGATCGGTCCGTCGGGCGCGGGGAAGTCAACCTTGTTGCGCGCTCTCAATCGGATCCATGAATTGGCCGATGGGGCTTCCGTTGAGGGGGGAGTGCTCTTAGACGGAACGGACATCTATGGCCCCGGCGCGGATCCGGTGTTGGTGCGGCAGCGAATCGGTATGGTCTTTCAGCAGGCAACCCCCTTTCCGACCATGTCGATTTTAGATAATGTTACGGCCGGATTGCGGTTGCGCGGAGCGCTGGGGAACGGGCTCAAGCCAATCGAAATCGCAGAGAAAGCATTGCGTCAGGCCGCGTTGTGGGGTGAAGTGAAAGACGTCCTGCAGCGGAACGGTGGGTCCCTGTCCGGCGGTCAGCAGCAGCGCTTGTGCATCGCGCGAGCGCTCGCCGTTGAACCTGAGGTGCTGCTGCTTGATGAAGCCACGTCCGCGCTGGACCCGATTTCGACGCTGCAGATCGAAGAGCTGATTCGCCAACTGGTGGAGGAATACACGATCATCGCAGTGACCCACAACATGCAGCAAGCGGCGCGCGTCTCCGACTTCACCGCGTTTCTCTTAGGCGACGAACACGGCGTGGGGCGACTGATCGAGTTGGCACCGACAAATACGATTTTCACAAAGCCGGCGGACAAGCGCACGGAAGACTACATCACCGGACGGTTCGGCTGAGAATGGTTGCGCCTTCACTGTCTCTTTTCAGCGGCAATAAGATGGCCGCGGAAGACATGGACGTCTACTATGGTTCGTTTCATGCGATTAAGAACGCCAGCTTGGACATGCCCGATCGTGTCGTGACCGCGCTTATCGGCCCGTCCGGCTGCGGGAAATCCACGTTTCTGCGTGCCCTCAACCGCATGCACGACCTCACGCCCGGTGCGCGCGTTACCGGCAAGGTAACGTTAGACGGCAACGATATCTACGCTCGAGGCACGGACCCGATCGACATCCGTAGGCGAATCGGAATGGTGTTTCAGCGACCGAACCCGTTTGCAAAGACCATTTACGATAATGTCGTCTACGGACCGACGCTGTCGGGAGAACGAAACAAAGCAAAACTTGACGAAATTTGTGAGTACTCGCTGCGGCAAGCAGCCCTCTGGAACGAAGTCAAAGATCGGCTCAAAAATTCCGCGCTATCACTTTCCGGTGGTCAACAACAGCGCCTGTGCATCGCACGGGTGTTGGCGGTCAAGCCGGAAGTGATTCTGATGGATGAGCCGGCGTCGGCGCTCGATCCAATCGCCACCTCGAAAATCGAAGACCTCATCAGTGAATTGAAAAAAGAATTCACGGTCGTGATCGTGACGCACTCGATGCAGCAGGCGGCACGCGTGTCGGAATTTACGGCCTTTTTCCACCTGGGCGAGATCATCGAAGTGGGAACCACGAACCAAATCTTCACCAAACCGCTGGTCAAGCGGACCGAAGACTATATCACCGGCAGATTCGGTTAGGTCGTCACCATCAGGCGCAGGTCGTGGCGCTGGAACTGACGCTGGGCCGTTACGACCACCCGTTCGTTCGAGAGCGTTAGCTGTTTTGTGCGCACGACGACGTCGTACGTTCCCGGTTTGATCGCGTGGATGACGAACGCCCCGAACTTATCGGATTGGGACGCGTACGTTTGCGCGCCCGGGCCTCCGTAGAGCGGCGTTCCGGGCGGCGGTACGAAGGTTGCGGTTACCGCAGCATCAATCACGGGATGGCCGAGACGATCGGTGAGATAGCCGCCGATTGCGGACGCGGGTACGCCGTCGTGGGCTTCGTCTTCACCCGGGATGAAGGCGCGCAGGATGCGCTGTGTGTGGCCGGCGAGGACGCCGATACCGCGGAGCGTGAGCGAGAGTTCGCCGCGCGCAGAGATCACCAGGTCGAAGACGCCCTGCGGAAAGTCGGCACGGAACTCGCCCTTTGAGTCGACGTCGACCTGAACGATTCCGCCGCCGATCACGCACGTGACGCGCGCGTCCGAGAGCGGGACGCTCGAACGGCGGTCGACGAGGGTGCAGAAGAGCGTGCCGGGTTGCTCGGCGGTGGCGGGCATACCCGTCTATTCGGCATCGACCGTGCGGTTGCTCTGTGTTCTAAGTCGCAACGGAGCCCCGGCCTAGGCGGCGAGGCTCCAAGCGGCCCAGGCGCAACCGACGTAGACTTCCGGTACGGCGAGGTATTCGATGAGTTCGAACCCGTGGCTGCCGGCGGCCGCGTGCGCCGCGACCCAGTTCCGCACTTCGTGCGAGCCGTTGCCCGCGGTCCGGAGGGCCGCGTCGAGGTAATCCACGATCGCCGGTTCGCCGCCCGCCTCGAATGCCCGGATGCAGCCGGCATCAAAGGCCTCGTCGATCGCGCCCATCGTGGGCTCTCCGATTGAATGGCTGAGGCCGCCGGATGCCACGATTGCGATACGCGCGTCAACCGGGTATGAAGCGATCGCGCTCGCGAGCAAGTTGCCCCACGCGACGCAGCGCGCAACGGTCGGCATCGGCGGTTCGAGACTGTTGATGATGACCGGCACGATCGGCGGCAGGGGGTCGAGTTCCATACGCCAGAGCGGGATGCAGAAGCCGTGATCGAGTGCGAGCTGGTGCGACACCGACGGTTCGAAGCCGCTCGCGAGCGCGGTCTCGAGCAGATGCAGTGCAAATTGCGGTGCGCCCGCAAGGGTCGTGTGGCCGAAGGCTTTGAGAAACGGTTCGGGCGGCCCGAGATGCGTCGCCCCGACGCCGATGCACACGCTCGGCAGGTTGTTGATGAAGAAGTTCGACCAGTGATCGGGCGCGATTTCGATGATGATGTCGGCTTTAGCTGCGTTGACACGCGCGCCAAGGCGTTGGTAAGCCGATGTCAACTTTGCTTTGAGCGGCTCCTCAAAGAGATGCCAATCGCGCGCGATCAGGGGCGCGTGGCTCGCGGCGAACACGCCGGCGAGCTTAGCCACGGATCTTCTCGAGAAACTCGGCCTCCGGCATACCCGATGCCGTGCAGTAGTAGCGCAGCAAATACGGGTTGACGAGCGGAGCGATGGTCGCCACATCGTCGGCGAGCACCGCGGCCCGGATCTCCGGCTCGAGGGCGTAGCGATCGAGCACGGCCGCGCGGTCGGCGCGATATTCGGCTGCCGCCGGAGCACTTTGTAAATCGAAGAAGAGCTTACTGAGGACGTAGTCGGTGCGTTTCACGGGTTTTCCGGCGGCGTTTCCGGCACGTCGACGAGGAGCCGTTCGATATCGAGCGTGACCGGATAGGTGGTGATCGGGATCTTGCACGGGGGATTCAGCGGCTGCCCCGTGATGACGTCGAATTTTCCGAAATGCAGCGGGCACTGTACGACGCGGCCTTCGAGATAGCCGTCGGATAAGCGCGCGCGGCGGTGCGTGCAGATGTCGTCGGTTGCGTAGAAGTCGCCGTCGATGTTGTAGAGCGCGACCATTCGGCCGTCGAGTTCGACGTGCAGCATCGTCCCCGGCGGAACGTCGGCAGCGTCGGCCACGGAATAGATCATACCGGTTGCGCGACCGGCGCTTTCTCGCGGAGCAATTTTGCGGCGTCGGCTTCGAGCGCCGTTCCCACGAAGTAGTCGGGATTCATCGAGAGGTGCATCATGGCCGGATTCTCATACACGAATTCGCGGAAATTGCCTTCGTCCATCAACTGCGCGTCGACCAGGCTCCAGGCCTCGGAGAGAATGGTGGTTGCGTCCATCACGTCCCAGTGGCCGATGTCCGAACCGAACACCGGTTTGAGTTTGGCGCCGCACGGGTTGAGGCGGCGGTTGAAGGCGACCGACGTCATGCGGTCGTCGGCCTCGCAACCGAAGAAGAAGCGGTCGATGAAGAGGGCCTTGAGGTCGTTCACTTCGGTCATGCCGCACGGTTCGAACTCATCGAACGGGACCGGCCGGACGGTGCTCATTTCCCAGTTCTCGAACGTCGCGCTTTTGATCCGCTCGGCGGTGAGATACTCGTTGCCGTATTCGCCGAACAGGCGGCTCAGCAATTCGATGTCGAGCTTTGCGGGATCGAGATTGGCTTCCATATATTCGCGGTTGCGCTTTTCGAAATGTTCGACGATGTTATTGAGCAGCGTGAGCGCCCAGGCCGCGCCGCCTTCGAGAAAACCGAAACTCAGCGTCGGGAAGCGGCGCGTGACGCCGCCCATGAACAACGCGCGGCAAAAATACTCGGCGCCGGTCGCAAAACCGCCGAGGTGGTTGAAGACGTAGTTGGACGGCGAATTGCGGTACGCGTTGAAGATCGCCGCGGTGTGGCACACCGGCGTCACTTTTAGTTCGACGCACTTTGCCCAGAACGGATCGTAGTCGTGCGGCGGGTCGATGGCGATCGATTTGGTGAGGTACGGTGCCTTGTCGTGCGCGCCCGGAACCGGGCGGATGTGCTCGGTGCCGATCATGATCGCTTTGTGGCCCAGTTCGTTGACGGCGAACTCGAGTTCGGCGATCGCTTCTTCGGGCGTGAACGTGGGGATCAGCGCGACCGGGCGCACGCGGTCGGACACCTCGCGGAACATGTCGGCGTAGAGCATGTTGGTCGCGCGGCAAAAGGCCTGGCGGACCTCGTCGTCCTGAAAATACAGGCCCGGAATGCCGGCCGTGGTATAGAGGTGCGCGAAATCGAAGCCGAGGTCGTCCATGCGCGCGCGAAAAAGTTTCGGCAGCATCGCCATCGCGCGGTCGCTCGTGTGCGGACCCGACGGCACGCCCCACCAAAAGCCGCGGCTCGGCTGATTATATTGCTGAAAGGGTGCACATTTTCGATAGCGCTCGACGACGCTCGGCCCGGCCAGGTCTTTCAGAAAATCTTCGATCGCGAACCGCGCTTCGACGACGTGTGCGTCGCAGTCAATCACCGGGTGATCGAGCCGCGCGCGTACTTCGGATCCTGGGAAATCGGCAAACCCCGACATAGCATACCTCCGATCGGTTTTCTGGCTTCGAGGTGGATGAGCGTTGCTCATCGTACGGGCGCCTTATGAAGAGACTCGGTATGCTTCAGACGTCGGGGGCCGCGCTCGTTTCGATCGGCCTCGTGCCCAAGCCCGCGTTCGCCGCGCCCTCGGGGCCGTTCAAGATCGGTATCATTTGGTCGTACACTGGCGGCGGTCCGGCCGCCGGCCCCGAGCTCGATGCCGCGATGGCCGCCTTCCAGAAAGTGCACGGCGACACGGTCGCCGGCCGCAAGGTCGAGTTCGTTCGACGTGACGATACGGGCGTCAATCCCGAAGTCGCGCGGCGTATGGCGCAGGAGCTGGTGGTTCAAGAAAAGGTCGACATGATCGCCGGCATGATCTTCACTGCGAACTCGATGACTGTGGGCGATATCTCGAACCAATCGAAGACGCCGGTCATGCTGGTCAACTCCGTCGCCACGGGTCTGTTGCCGAAGTACCCGTACATGACGCGCTGGTCGTTCACCACGCTCGAACTCACCGACGTGCTCGGTAAGTGGGCCGCGAAGAACGGCTACAAATCGATCTATACGATGTATGCCGACAATCAATCCGGCGTCGATGCAAACGTCGGCTTCACGCGCGCATTCGAAGGCGCGGGCGGCAAGATTGTGGGCGTGAGCCCGATGCCGCTGACGGCAACCGATTTCTCGGCATACATTCAACGCGCGAAAGATGCGAAGCCCGACGGCTGCTTTATTTTCTTGCTCGCCGGCGGCGGCAGCGCGCAGTTCATCAAGCAGTACGATGCGGCCGGGTTGCAAAAGGCCGGGATCAAGATCTTGGCCACGGGCGACTTGGTGAGCGAAAACAATCTCCCGCAAATGGGCGACGCAGCGCTTGGCATCGTGTCGGCGTATCACTATTCGTCGGTGCACAACTCGGCGCTCAACCGGCAGTACCAGCAAGAGGCGAACGCGATAACGCACGGCAACCCGAACCCCAGCTTCGCGGGCTGCGCGATGTGGGACATTCTCACCGCGACCTACCGCGCGCTTGCCGCCCAAAAGGGCGACTGGGATCCCGACAAAACGATGGCGTTTCTCAAGACGTACAAGGCTGAGAGTCCGCGCGGCCCGATCGCAATCGACGGCGCGACGCGCGACATCATCCAGAACATCTACCTGCGCCGCGTCGAGAAACGTAACGGCGTGCTGGTTAATTCGGAATTTGCGACCTACCCGATGGTCGTCAGTCCCGAGAAGTGATGTAACGATCTCCCGGCGGCGCGCGTTTTAGCAGATATGACGAAGCGCGCTTTTGGTCTTGCGGCCGCCTTGTGGATCGCCGGTAGCGGGGTAGCGCTTGCCGACCCACCGGCGCTGCCCTCGATCCCGCCGCAGATTCAGAATAACCCCATCGTGCAGAGCGTGCTCAATGCGGTTGGAAATATTTTGTTGCAGACAACGAACGGCAATACGGCGCACGGAAAAGTAACGTACTTCCGGCGCTACGATCTGCAAGTCGAAACGGCGCCGAACGTCTTTCGCGACGTGCACTTGCACCAGGGAACGGTTATCAATCCCCGTGGCGCAACGATAACGCCGGGGATGACCGTGGATGTGAGCGGATCTGCGCAGAGCGATCACTCACTCAACGCAGACACGATCACAACGCACTAGGGTTCACGGAAAGTGAATCCTAGTGGTGGCTGTTGCCCATCATGTTGCCGTTGTGATAGGGGTCGCGCGCGACCGGATATTCACGTTCGGGAACGTAGGATTGGCGCATTTGACCGCCGCTGTGATGGCCGCGGTAGTACGTTGCTTCTTGTTGGGTGACGTAGTAGCGGTGATTATTGCGGACATAATACGGACGGTTGTTGCCGTCGTAGATGAGGGCGCCCACGATTGCTGCTGCGCCGGCGGCAATTAAGGCCGTCGACGTGGTGTCAGCCTTGGCCGCGGTCGGGATTCCACCGATCGAGCCGAGGACGAGCAGGCCACCGAGCGCGGGTAAAACGAGGGATGATATTTTCATGGCACGCCTGTTCCCATGGCAAGCTGTAATCTAACAAGCGAACCCTTCCTGATAGGACGCTGAGGTAAGGCAGGCGCCCGCTTAGTTCACCCGCTTCGTCTTACCAGCCCACTCGCGCTCGCGCAACACGTACTTCTGAATTTTTCCGGTCGAGGTTTTCGGCAGCGCGCCGAATTCGTAAGTCTTCGGTACTTTGAACGCCGCAAGGCGCTCGCGCGCGAACCGCTGCAGTTCGTCGGGCTCGACCGTGTGGCCGGGTTTGAGCGTCACGAACGCCTTTGGAACTTCGCCCCACCGTTCGCTTGGAATTGCAACGACCGCAACTTCCAACACCGCGTGATGTCCCATCAGGACTTTCTCGACTTGCTGCGTGGAGATGTTCTCACCGCCGCTGATGATGACGTCTTTGGCCCGGTCGGTGATTTCGAGATAGCCGTCGGCATGCATCACGGCGACGTCGCCGCTATGGAACCAGCCGCCGGTGAATGCCGCCTCCGTCGCCGCGGGATCGGCATAGTACCCTTTCATCACGTTGTTGCCGCGCATCACGATCTCACCCGGCGTTACGCCGTCGGCCGGAACGTCGTTCGATGCCGCGTCGACCACGCGCACGTCGCCCGCGCCGACCGTGATCATGGGCACGCCCTGACGGCTCTTGAGCCGAGCACGTTCGGGACTATCGCAGCGATCCCAGAGCGGTGACTGCCATGCCGATTCGGTGATCGGGCCGTACGTTTCCGTGAGGCCATACACGTGATAGAGCGTCGCGCCCAGCGCTTCGATCTGCGCGATCGTCGTGGGCGAGGGCGGTGCGCCGGCGGTACTGATGATGACGCGACGTGGAAACGCGACCGTATCGGGGGCGTTGACGAGTGCCACGAGCACCGTCGGCGCGGCGCAAAAATTCGTGACGCCGTCGGCGGCAATGGCGGCGTTGATGCCGGCGGCCTCGACGCGGCGCAACGTAACGTGCGTGGCTCCGGCTGCCGTCACGGCCCATGGAAAACACCAGCCGTTGCAGTGGAACATCGGCAGCGTCCAGAGATAGACGCTCTCCGGCCGCAAGTTCGCATGAAAGACCTCGGCCAGCGCGTTGAGATACGCGCCACGATACGTATACATCACGCCCTTTGGGCGTCCGGTCGTGCCGCTCGTATAGTTGATCGAGATCGTATCGTCTTCGTCCGGCGCATTCGGAACGAGTGCCCCCGGATTTGCGGTGGCGAGGAATTCTTCGTAGTCGCGCGCGTCGCCGCGCGCGCCGCCGAAGCGCACCTTTGGAACCGGAAACTCCAGCGCATCGACGAGCGGGTCGAGATCGGCGTCGTAGAGCAGGAGCGATGCGTCGCAATGCCCGAGCATGTAGTCGATCTCGGCGGGGGCAAGGCGCGTGTTCATCGCGCACAGGATGCCGCCCGCGAGCGGCACGGCAAAGGTTGCTTCGAGCGGCATGCGAGCATTGGGCGAAATGACGGCGACTCTCGCCCCGTCGCGGATTCCGGCTGCTTGGAGCGCCGCAGCAAGCCGGCGTACGCGATCGAGCAGCTCCACGTACGTGAAACGCCGCTCGCCGTCGATGACCGCACTCTTCTCGCGGTAAATCGCTGCGCTGCGTTCGAGAAACGTAAACGGATCGAGGGTCGTCGTGTGTACGGGCATCGGCCTGCGCCTTTGGCCCGGCAAGGCAAGATACCTCGGATGCCGGGAGACCGCCGCCGGAATACGCCCGGCTTGCGTGGACTGATCGGCGACGTTTTCGCGCGCTAAGCGAGTTTTCCGGAATTCGCTTCCAAGAGATCCCAGGCCGTCTGTCCGAACGTTGCCTTCCACTTGCGGTAAAAGCCGCTGGTTTGCAGCCGTGTTCGGAAGCTTTCGGTTTCGGCTTGATTGATCTTCATGCCGCGCCGCGCGAGCTGATCGGCGAGCGATGCATTACGCTCGGCGGTCGCGACGCGCTGCTGCAGGGCGTATCTTGTGAGGTTGCGTTCGACGATCGCGCGCACGTCCGCCGGTAAGGCGAGCCACGCGGTGTTGTTTCCGAGGAAATGATAGGCCGACCACATGTGGTTCGTCACGCTCAAGTAACGCTGAACTTCATAGAGATGTGCGCTGTCGATGATGGCGTAGGGGTTCTCTTCACCGTCGACGATTTTCGTTTGCAATGCGGTGTACGTTTCGTTGAAGTTGATCGGCGTCGGCGACGCGCCGAATGACTTGAACAGATCGACCCACAGGGCGCCGGCCGGCGTACGGATAGTGAAGTTGGCGAGATCGTCGGCCGAGCGGATCGGCTTCGTGTTCGAGGTGATCTGACGCATGCCGTTTTCCCACATTTTGGGATGCACGTAGAGACCTTTGGCGCCGATCTCTTTGCGGACGTAGTCTCCGAGCGCGCCGTCGAGGGCGCGAAACGCATCGGCGGAATCCTTGAACGCAAAACCGATGCCTTGAATCGCGGCAACCGGAACGACGCCTTGCAGAATGCCGCCGTCGAGCGTGAAGAACTGCACCGCGCCCGACCGCAGCTGCGTGAGCACGGCGGTATCGCCGCCGAGTTGGCTGTTCGGAAACATCTTCACATCGAGCCGGCCGCCCGTTTCGTCGCGCACGGCATTCCAGCACTGGCGCATCGAAACGTTCAGGGGATGATCGACGGTAAGGTTACTCGCGTAACGGTACGTCCACGTTGCGGCCCTCGCCGGTGCGCGCACGAATGCGATTGACGCCAACGCTGCGGCCGAACCGGTAACAAACCGGCGGCGTGTGAGATGTGAGCGCGTGTTCATCGCCATGCCTTCTCTTCATCGAGACGCAGCTACTGTGAGCTAACGCCGCCAATTTAAAAAAGGGGCTGACCGCTTGCTTCACCAAGGGCCTCCGCCTGCCGAACGAGAGGTGTTTTTATGCCGCGTTTGTTTTCGCTATATTCGGCCGTCCGTACGGTCGCTGCAGGCGCCCTGGCCGCCACGCTCGTCATAGCGGCGGTACCGCATCCGACGCGCGCCGCGGGAAACAGCATGCAGTTGCAGCACGTACGCGGCACGATCGGCTATCAAGCTGCGACGGACGGCACGGACTTCAAGCCGGTGTTCGGCAAATTGGATTTGCCGGGCGAGGATTTTGCGGTGACGCGCGCGCAATCGGCAGGCGTCATCGCGATGCCCGATTCATCGCTCGTGTCGCTCGGAGAAAATACGAACGTCAAAGTCGCCGCATTTGAAAATGCCGCTGCCGGACCGGGTTCGACCATCACCGTTAACGGCGGCGCGCTGCGGTTCGACATCAAACGTCCGCAGGGCGGCGTCGCGAACTATCGATTCGTCACGACGACGTCGGCCGTCGGCGTGCGCGGCACCGTCGGTTTGCTCTCATTCGTCAACGGGATCACGACCGTGGGATGTTTGGCGTGCGCGGCCGATAGCGTAACGGTCACCGCGGGCGGCCAAACCGTCGCGCTCGCAACGGGTCAGTTCATCACCGTATCGGCGGCCGGCGTCATCACGACGGGTGCGTTGACGACGGTGGTCGGCACGTTTACCGCGGCGGGCGTTCCGGTAAGCGCGCAGACGACGGCGGTCGCCGCCGGCCTGCCGTCGAGCGGCATCGCCGGCGTCAGCGCGGGCACAGCGACGACCGTTGGTGCGGCGGCTGCGGTTGCCGGTACAGCGATCGGCGTCGCCGCCAGTCAACCATCGCCGAAGCCGGCGGGGAATGGAAACTCCACCCCGTCACCGACGCCCTCCGGCGGTCAAGGCGGCAACATCAACCTCAACGGGGCGGTACGCACCACGCAGGCGCAAGCAGTCGTAACGCCCTCGCCTCCGGAGGCGCGTCCATTGCCGCCGCCCGCAGTGCCGGCCGTGCGGACTGGCCGATGAAACGCCTCGTTGCGGTTCCTCTGATGCTTGCGCTCGCCGCGTGCGGCGGCGGCGGGAGTGCTCCGGCCATGCACCAATCCGCCGGTTCGGGTGCGAACGGGACGATACAAAGCGGAACGCTCGGTTTGACGTTCGGCTCGCAAGCGGCCACATCGGCGACGACGCGCAGACCGAAGTTCGTCTCCCCAAATGCCGCGACGGCGATCGTTGCGATTAATAACGGAACGCCCGCGAGCTTCGACGTCAGCGCGGCGTCGCAGTACTGTCAAACCGTCAGCAGTGTGCGCACGTGCGCAATTCCGCTGACCGCTCCGGCCGGCTTGGACTCGATTAGCGTGACGCTGATGTCCGCATCGCCGGCCGTGATGCTCGGACAAGGCAGCAACTCGGTGACGGTCGTGATGGGCACGCCGTTCACCTTGGCCGTCGGCATCAATCCGGTCGTCGCCGGCGTCAACTCGTTCAATTTTTCGCCGAGTCCGTCGTTCCAATACATGACGACGTCCTCGATCGCGGGCACGGTCGTGTTCGCCGATCCGTCCGGAGCGCCGATCACGGGTTCGGGAAACGTGCCGAATTTCGCTCAACCGATCACCATCACGAGCAGCGATCCGCACATCACCTTTCCGGCCGGGGCGACGTTGACGACGCCGGGCCAATCGTTCACCGCGCACTACGACGGTTCGCCGCTCGTTGCGTCCAAGGTCACGATCACCGCGATGTCCGGAACGACCGTGGTCGCAACCGGCCCGGTGATTCTCCCCGGCCTGAACGTCACGCGCTTCAACCTCACCACGCTCGCGCTCTACGGTACGATCGATCCGACGCAGATCACGCTCGCGTCGGACGGCACGATCTGGTGGGGCGAAGCCGGCACGCACATGCTCGGCCGGATCAACCCCGCCATTGGAATCACGAGTCTCACGCATTTTGCCTCGGGCCTCGGCACGGGCCCGACCGGCATCACGATGGGCGGTGATGGAGCCATCTGGTACAGCGGCGGGTCAACGATCGGCCGCATCTCGCTCGTGGGCCTCGCGCCGGGGACCGGCCCGGCGACGATCACCGTCGGCGGAACGGTACAGCAGCTCGGGACCGATTCGCAAGGCAACGTATGGTTCGTCAACAGCGGCACGAGTCAGGTGTCGTACATCGACGCAGCGTACACCCCTCACGTTTTCTCGGTGCCGACGAGCGGCTCGCTCACGCAGATCTCCGGCCTGACACTAGGTGCCGATAACGCCATGTATTTCACCGAAAACGGGGGCGCGACGCGAAACGTCGCCCGGGTCACGACGCCGGCCAACGGCGTAGCCGGGACCGTTACGGAAACCGGCGTCGCGAACAGCGGCCCGACGATCTTTCCGTGGGACATTGCCGCCGGACCGGATGGGAATCTTTGGTTCGGCGAGTTCGCGAGCAACGGCGCGATGCAATTCTTCGGCAAGTTTCCGCCGGTCGCGAACCCGACGATCACCGAGTATTCCAACACGTTCGACCCCAATGCGTTCGCCAATCTCGTCACGATGGCAAGAGGCTTCGACGGCAATATGTGGATCGCCGAAGGCGGCGGTGCGCTGAGCATTCCGCCGGCCAACCCGACGATGCCGAACGTGCAGTTCTTCACCGATAACGGTCAGACGACGATGGTCAAATGCATCGGCGGACCGGATTCGAGCGGTTTGTCGAATCCGGGACAGATTTGGTGTACCGCCATCGGCGGGCCGCCGCTCGACCCGGGCTTTATCGCCACGACAGATTCGATCGTGACCTGGAAACCGCGCTAAGAACTACGGCGTCAGTGCGGCCGAACTGATCAAGTCTTTCCCCGGAACGGCGGCCTGCAGCGCCTTGTATTTCAGGGCGGCATCGAGCAGCGGGGCCATCGTCTTCGGGTCGAGCGTCTCGCCGAACGTTGCGCGGTTCATCTTGCTCAAGAGGTCGGGCGGGAACGGCGTGTACTTGCTGAGGATCTCGCCGGACTTGGCGTGATTCGCCGGGTTGTTCGCCCAAATCGCCGCTTCGTGAATGGCTTGCGCGAACTTGTGCGCGAGCGCCGGATTTTTGGCAACCCAGTCGGCGCTCGAATACCAGGCGTTGAGCTGCCACGTATTCCCGACGCTGGCGAAGTTGTTGGCGAGCACGCGGCAGCAGCTCTGCGTAGACGCAACCAGCGCCGGCTCGTTGATCACCGCGGCCGCGACGGTCCCGTGGTCGACGGCCGCAGCCATGTTCACGGGCGGAATTTCGATGAACTGCACCTTGTCGAGCGCCGCCCCGTCTTTTTCGAGCCAGGCGTTGGTGGCAATGCGCGACGGGCCTTCGGGCGAGATGAGCGCGACGGCTTTGCCTTCAAGATCTTTGCCGGTTTTGATCGGCGAATCTTTGGCGACGATCACCTCGGTCGTCGGCGCACTTGCGCGAAAGATGCCCGACGGAGCGAGCAGCACGATCGAAATGCCGCGCTGATGCGCGTTGGCGACGGAGACGATATCGCCCTCACCAACGTCGGCCGCACCGCCGGCAATTGCGGCTACGGCGGCGGCGCCGCCCCCTTTGCGCAGCAGCGTGATATCGGCGTGGATACCGTACTTCTTGAAAATGCCCAAGTCTTCGGCATAGAACGCTTCGGCATCGACGTCTTGGCCGGCATCGACGATGCGAATGGTGGTCAGGCCGGGGATATCCGCGCCCTGAACCGAGACCCCGCTGAAAACGATTGCGCCGGCAAGTAGAAGCGAGCGCCCACAGAAAGCCGATAATCCACGCATACGCGTGGACTACCGTTGCCGGGACACGCTTCCCTGGCGATTCGTTCTAGAGGCCGCCTACGCCGTTCGGTGAGCCCACGCCGCCAGGTCCGTTGTATCCGGGTCCCGCGGTGCAGAGATACGCCGGACTGCACGTGCCGTTGTTGCCGGAGAGAACCGGGTAGAACGGGCTCGCGTTCGCATAGGCCGAAGCTGCGCCGCTGATGCCGCTCGCATTTCCAGCGAGCGCGTACATCGCGGCGACGATCGGCGCGCCGACGCTCGTTCCGCCGTAGACGCCCCAACCGCGCTGACCCTGTGCGGCCGTCGCATTATACACGGCGACGCCGGTTTGCGGATCGCCCACCACCGCGACGTCGGCGACCGTGCGGCTCGCGCAACCGGTATCGTGTTGCCAGGCGGGTTTCGGGATGTACTCACTGCAGCCGCTACCCGTTGCCGACCACACCGATTCCGTCCAGCCGCGGGCGCTGCCGCGAACGAGCTTCGTTCCCCCAACAGCCGTTACGTAACGGGAACTTGCCGGAAACGTCGTGCCGAAGCCCGTGTCGCCCGAACTGACCGTCACTGCGACGCCGGCGTGATTGAAGTGTGTTTCGTCGACGGTTTCGCCGTCATATTCCGGGGCGTAATAACTGTTGCTGATCGCGTTCGCGCCGAGGGCGGCTGCCGCATCGACGCCGGCCGCAAGATCGCTGATCTGCGCCGAGTCGGCTTCAACCAGCACGATCTTACACGACGGACATACCGCGGACACCATCTCGATGTCGATCCCGGTTTCTTGCGGCCAACCCGCGAGTAGCGGCGGTAAGATGCTCGTCGAGCCGGACTGATTGACTTTGCGGAAGCATCCCGACGCCGACGTGCACGGCGCTAAGCCGAATGCGGCGCGATAGACGGCGAGGTCGCTCTCGGCCGTCGGATCGTCGCCGGCATCAACGACGGCAACGGTTTGTCCGTTACCGCCGCCGGGGATGTGATAGGCCGATTGCAGATCGGAGGGATGGAGCCCCGGCAACAACAACGCCGGCCAGCCGGCGTCCGGAATGACGGCGATCGACGTATTGAGCAGCGCGTTGCACTGTGCGGTTTTTGCCACGATCGATGTCAGCGCGCACACGGGCAATGCGTTGAGCAGCGCGGCAAGCAGATTGGTGACGCCGCCGCCGCCGGGTAATGCCAGCACGCCGTTGCCCGGCAACGCGAGAACGCCGCCGCCCGGAAGTGCGAGTACGCCGTTCCCGGGAAGTGCAAGGACGCCATTTCCCGGTAACGCCAGCACACCGTTTCCCGGCAGCGCGAGGGCGGAAGTCGACGTGCGCGATCCGTTTGCGGGCGCGCTCGTTGCCGGCAGAAGCGATCCGGCCGGCGGTATCGCACCGCCGGCGCAGCCGCTAAATGCCAAGGTCGCAGCCAGTGCGAGCGCGCGTCGAGTTAGCATGCTACGGCTCCATCGGTGAGTGCCGGTTTGTGATTTGCGCCGACGACGTCGATCAGTGCGGCGACGACATTGGGATCGAATTGGGTTCCCGCGCAGCGGCGCAGTTCGGTCATAGCACGGTCGGGCGAGAGCGGCGTGCGATAGGGCCGCCGGCCGATCATCGCGTTGAACGCGTCCGCCACGGTGACGATGCGGACGGCAATCGGAACGCGGGCGCGCTCGAGTCCATCCGGGTACCCGCGGCCGTCGAATCGCTCGTGGTGCGAGCGCACGATCGGCGCGAACTCGCGCAAGTGTTGGTTGTCACGCACGATATCGTGTCCGCTGACGACGTGGTCGCGCATGACGATCCATTCCGACTCGGTAAGCGGCCGCGCAGCCTGCAGAATCTCGGGCGGCGTCACCGACTTCCCCACATCGTGGATCAATCCACCGCGCGCTGCGAACGAGGCTTCGCTGCGCGTGAGCGAGAGCCGGTGCGCGATGCGCGCGCACCATGCAGAAACCGCGCGGCAGTGCTCGGCGGTCATCGGGTCGTTGTGCTCGACGCGTGCGACCAGGTCGGCAAGCAGCAGATCCAGCTCGTCGACCGTGTCGGTGCCTGCGGCGGCGCTTCGCGCGCGGAGACGCTCGACGAGCGACGTCAGCCGGCCGGCGAACGGTTTGAGGCCGCCCGCGCCCAACGTCTGGGTCAGCGTCGCGTCGACGGAGAGAAAGAGCTGGTGTACCGCGGGCGCGTCGGCGCGGGTGGCACACGTTTCTTCGGCCCACTCTGCCAACGCGGCGAGATCGCCATCCGCGGCGGCTTGGGCGCAGCGATCGATCAGTGAGTCGGTAAGAACGTCAAGCAGCAGGGTCGGCGCGCCGGCCGAAGTCGCGCCGGCAAGAAACCGCTCGCGGAGGGTCTGACGCGATGCAAGAATCAAGCCGGCTAATACGGGGTTCCTTCGGCCATCAACAAATGGCGAAACGGAGGCCTGCAATGTACGATCTCCCGGAAAACACCCTCATTCGGACTATAAAGGCTGCTTGGAAAGCAAGCAAGGGCGACAAATATCGCAGCGCGCGCCGGTTGTGTTAAGGGACCGTTTGCAAAGCCCGCGATGGGTACGCCGGGAGCGCTTCGATCATCGCGGCGATGCCGCCGAAATTACGCTCGCGAAGCGCATTTAACGCAGCTAAAACGGCAGAATGGTCGCGTTGCTCGTGCCAATGATTGTGTAAAGCTTCCGCCGCTTCGAAGAAAAGGCTTCCGGTTGAGTCACGATCGTCATGACGTAATGCTGCGTGCACTGTGACCCATGTCATACGCTCACCGAGCACGGAAAGTGCGATCAAAAGATAGGCCGCGGCTTGCGTGCCGTGTTTCCCGGCATGTCCGCCCGCGAGTTCGCGCTCGGCGGCGTGTGTGGCCTCAAGTGCATCGGCGCGCGATCCCGATGCCGCCGCGAAGAGTGCGATCTCGGCCCAGCGCAAGGCACGCCGGTCTGCCGAGACGAGACCATCGGCGCTCCGAGCCAAGAGTCGATGCGCGTGACCGAAATCACTACTCCAACTCGCACGCAGCGCCTGCGCCGGCAAGAGGGCAGCGTTGCTCTCCTCGGTCGTCTGCAGCAGCTCGGGCGCGTTGAGCGCGCGTTCGATGGTCCCCATCATCGCGCCGTTGCCGCGCTCGGCTTCGATGTAGTACACACCGAGCAGCGCCCACTGGCGGATATGCGTGTCGCCGGCCTTGAGCCCGTAGGCGGCACCCAATTCGAGTTGCGCGAGAGCGCGCTTCGGATCGAAATCCCACGCGTGCGCGATCTCGTAGAGAATGCTGTGCCCGCGCGCGGCGAGGTCGTAGAGGCCGTTCGGCACGGCGACGTCGAGCACGCGCTCGGCGTACGCGCGCGCTTGGGGAATGTCCGCGCAGCGTAGCGCTACGTACGCTGCCTGGTGATATGCGCGGGTTCGTACGGCGTCGGGCAAGTCCGAGCGCATGTGGGTCGTTGCCGCGGCGATCGCGACGCGCGCATCGTCGAAGCGGTCGACGAGCGCATATGCCGTTGCCAGCGTCGCGTAGAGCAGCGGCACGAATTCGTTGCCCGGCGGCGCGGTTTTGAGTGCCTGCTCGAGTACGTCGATTACGTCGATTCGGCCGCGACGAACCAGATCGAGTGCGTAGCGGTGGACGATACGCAGCCGGAGGTCGTCGTCGCCGGCCGTCGCCGCGATCGCCAGCTGAAACCACGCCTCGGCGGAATCGAAACGCGCGAAACGAGCGTCGCGAATTGCCTTGAGCAGCATCACGGCCGGTCCGCCGTCAAAGCCCTCGCGATCGAGCATCGCCACGGCGGCCTCGACACCGTCGGCAAAACCGCCGTCCATCAGCGCGACGCCGTGACGTGCGAGGATCCGGCTCACCGCGTCCGGTTCGTCCGCGCGCTGGTAGAACGTCAATGCGCTTCGGATGTCACCGTCGCGTTCGAACCCGGCGGCGGCGGCGGCGAGCGCGGCGCACTCGACATCCGGACCGCCGGTGCGCAAGCGTGCGAGGAGAAAATCGCGGAAGAGACTATCGAACGGCACGTCGGGAAAGATGGACGACATCACGAGTTCGGTCCGGCGTGGCTCGTCGATCGTTTCGAGCGTGCGCTGCGCGAGGTCGCGATAGATTTCGAACGGCGTTTCGCCGGCTACGGGCGAACCGGCGTCGCCAAGTGTGAGCGCTAGCGCGGTGGCGGAGGGCCATCCGTTCGTGCGCGCTACGATCGTTTCGAGCTGGAGTACGGTGAGCGCCGGAGCCGCTTGCGCGCCGAGCGAGATGATCTCATCGTGACCGAAGCGCAGCTCGGCTTCGTTGAGCGGCACATCGCAAATGCCATGGGCCAGCCACGACGCAACCGGAAGTGCCGACGCATCGCGTGTGGCGAGGAGCCAGCGAATCGGTTCGGGCGCGGCGTCGATGCTCGCGCGCACGAACTCCGGAACCTCGCTCGCGACCGCGTTGTGTAAGTCGTCGATGACGATGCGCAGCGATACCGCCTCGCGCAAATGTTCGCCGAGCCAACGCGCTAACTCGATCGCCGGTGAGGGCGATTGCATCGCCCGTTCGTGTGCGATGGCGAGCGAGAGGTGCGCGCCGGGAACCTTCGCTTCGAGGGCATCGGTAAGGCCGCGTAAGAACGCGAGCAGCGTGAGCGTATCCGGCGCGACGCGATAGAAGGCGTCGCCGCCCGCAAGATCGAGCGATTGACGCACTGCGACGCTCTTGCCGAACCCGGCCGGCGCGACGACGAGCGCGACGCGCCGATCCGCCGAGCGGCGAAGCCGGCCGGCGATCCGTTCGCGTTGGATGCGCCAGGGGTTCATGGCGTCGTCTATGCGGGGAGCATTACGGCACGCGGTGCGCGCAGACGATGGGTGCGGTGTTCGCCGGAAGCGTCTTCATCAACGCGGTTACGGCCTTGAAGCAGTCCGGGGCGCTGGGGTAGACCGCGCTGACGATGCGGCTGCCTTGCATCATGTAATAGCCCATTTTGCCGGGTGCGGGCGGCATGGGGATCGCTGCCGGTGCAGGCGAGGGCGTCGGCGCCGCAGCGAACGCGGGCGCTGCCGGCGCGGCGAAGGCGACGATGAGCGCGAGCAGAACGCGCTTGCTAATGTCCCGACCGGTTTTGGGAGCGGTGGTGCTAATCGGCATCATGTCCCTACTTCGCGCTTACGCCGCGTTCAACTTTCCGCTGACTGCTGATGAAACGTACTATTGGAGCTGGAGCCTCCACCCGGCGTTCGGCTACACCGACCATCCGCCGATGGTCGCTTGGTTGATCACCGCCGGCAACTGGCTCGGACACAGCTTCGGACTCGTGCGGCTGCCCTTCGTGATCGCCGAGGCCGTCGCGGCAATTGCGGTGGGCATGGCGGCCGCAATTATCGCCGGGAACGCGCGCGCAGGCGCGTTTGCCGCGGTCGTCTTAACGCTGATCCCGCAAACCAAGCTCGAGTTTGCGGAGTGCATTCCCGACGGCGCGTACGTGCTGTCGTGGTCGCTGGCGGTATGGGCCGCCGCTGCGCTCGCTCGGCGCGTATCGCCGCAAGCGATCGTGGCGCTCGGGTTCGCGCTTGCGGCGACGGTGTATTCGCGCACGTTCGGCTGGGCGCTCGTCTTCGGTGTGTTCGCGTGGGCGCTCACCGCGCGGCGCGATCTGCTACGGCCGGTTGCCGCTGCGTGCGCAATCGCCGTGGTGGCGTACATTCCGTTTCTCGCGTGGAACGCTTCGGTGGGTTGGGAGACGTTCGCGTTCGAGTTCGTGCATCGCCAGTCGATGACGACGTTCTCGATCGTCAAACTCGTCAACATCGACACGGTGCGCTTCCTGTTCTTCGGCGGTCTGATCGTGGTGCTCACCTGGCTCTTGGCGCTGCGGCGTTCGCCGCGGCTCTCGCTCGTTGCGTGGACGGCGCTGCCGCTACCGATTGCGCTCTTTCTCTTTTCGTTCGCGATGAAGACCGAGTCGTACTGGATCCTCGGTCCGGCGGCATCCCTCTCGATTGCCTGCGGCATTCGCCTTGCGCAAGCCGGCGCGGTGTGGCGGCGCGTTACGTTTGCCGTGCTCGGCATTTCAACGGCCTACGCCACTGCGACGGCCGTCTTTCTGGCCTTGCCCGAGCGGGCGCAAGCGGCGGCGTTTTCCGCGCAGCCGTCGCTGCGTTCGCAGTTCTCGTCGGGTGTGTACGCCTACCGCCCGCTGGCGGATGACTTGCGGGCCGATGCCGCGTCAGGAATCACGATCTACACCGACCGCTACGAGACGTCGGCTGAACTGCTCTGGTACGGCATTCCCTCGGATATCGTCGTGCATACGGGGCAACTCCCGCAGTGGATGCGCTGGTATCGCCCGGCCGAAGTTCCGCAGCACGCCGACCTCGTCACGTTTCGCACCCCATTCGGCGATGCGCTCGGTCTCGAGCAGAGCGTGCGCGCGGCGTACGTTCATGTCGGCACGCCGAAGATCTTGGACTATCGCTACGCGGGCGAACCCGAGGGTACGTTTTACGTGACGCGTCTGGACGATCCGCGACCAGACGCGCGCAACGTGTTGCCGGGGCTATAGTGGGTTACCAAATCTGACAGCGGTTCTTCCCGGTGCGCACCATCGCCGAGACGATCGGGCATGAGAACGCGCGCGCGAATTCCGGCATGTTTGCCAGTGCCCCGTTGATGCGGAACGGCCCGAGAGGATGCGGTTCGCTCGTTGCGCGCTGCTTTGCGTATTCCAAGCGGTCCTCTTCTGTTTGAAACGTCGCGAAGCCTAAGAAGAAGCGCTGTTCCGGCGTGAAGCCGTCGATCGTGCGGCGCGGCTTGCCGATTTGCGAGCGTTCGAACGCCCGATAGGCCAGGTTTGCTCCGCCGAGATCGGCGATGGCCTCGCCCAGTTCGAGCGGACCGTTCGCGTGCACGCCGTCGCCGATGACGAATTGGTCGAACTGATTGCTCACGCACGCAGCCCGGGCGTTGAAGTTCTTGGCGTCGGGCGCCGTCCACCAATCCGTGAGCGCGCCGTAGCCGTCAAAGTGCCGTCCGCTATCGTCGAATGCGTGCGTCATCTCGTGACCCATGATGATGCCGATCGCGCCGTAATTCGTGGCGTCGTCGAACATATCGCTAAAGAACGGCGTTTGCAGAATGCCGGCGTAGAACGTGATGTCGTTTGCTGCCGGGTTATAGCCGGCGTTCACGGTCGGCGACGGCGAGTTCCAGCGCGTGCGGTCGAGGGGCTTGCCGAGATCGTTGAGCCGGCGGCGAACCGCTGCGATCGCCGCGTTGACGCGATTCGCCGCATAGGTGTCGCGTCCGATCGTGACGTTACTGTAATCGCGTGGATGATCCGGATAGCCGACCTTGACGGCCATGAGATCGAGCTTCTGCACGGCGATCGCGCGGGTGTGCGGGCTCATCCACGGGAGCGTGGTGAGATCGTCGTGCAAGGTCTCTTTGACGGTGTCGATCATGGCAACGGCGCGTGCGCGCTGTTTCGGCGTGAAGTACTTCCGATCGTAGATGATGCCGACCGAGTCGCCCAGGTCGCGGGTGGCCGCATCCACGCACCGCTGCGCGCGCGGTCGTTGCTCGACCGTGCCGCTGAGCACGGTGCCGAAGAAGTGGAACGATTCGTCGTCGAACGGCTTCGCCAGCGTGGCCGCATCCGAACTAAGCACGTCCCAGCGCAGCATCGTTGCGATATCGGACGCGCTGCTGGTGGAAAGCGTTTGCGCGAGGGCCGGGAAGTAGGCGGGCTGTCCGACGTCGATCGTGCCGGTTGACGGTATGCGGCGAGCTGCGAGGTATGCCGAGAAATCGAAGCCCGGCAGCGACGCCGCCGCCTTCGCAATCGGCTCGACGTTGGTATTCGTAATCGGATCGCGCAGTTCGGTTGGGGTGCGCATGTTCTGCGCGAGCGTGGTTTCGAAGGCAAGAACGCTCTTGGCTTCAGTTGCGCTCAAGGTCGCGTCGTCGCCGGCTAGCGCGAACATTTTTGCGATGTGTTCGAGGTAGGAGGTGCGGATTTTTTCTTTCGCCGGGTCGACATAGTAGGATTTGTCGGGCAGCGTGAGCGGCGGCTGGTTCATGCTCAGAATTTCCGCCTTCGCGCTGCCGGCGGGATTCGGTTCCGAGCCGAGCGTGAAGAGCGAGCCGATGCCCATGTCGTGTAAGTGCGCAACTTCTACGGCCAGCGTCGCCGGCGTGACGGCCGCAGCACGCGCGAGTTCGGCAGCGATCGGCGTGATGCCGAGTTTGTCGATCGTGTCGGTGTCCATACATGCGGCGTAGTAGTCGCCCACTTGGCGTTCGCGCGCGTCGCCCGTCGCGGGCGACGCCGCCGCGGCTTCGATCAACGTGCGAAGCCGCGCGGTGTTCGTATCGCGCAACTCAAAGACGCGCCCCCAGAGCGGATAACGTGCGGGAATCGGGTTGGCCTTTAGCCACCCGCCGTCCGCAAACTGCGCAAAATCCTTACAGGGTTCGCACGTCGGATCGAGCTGCGAGAGATCGAGCCCGTGAGCGGCCGATGCGAGCGCCGCAGCCGAACCCGGCGCAACGATGGGCAGACTCGTAAACGGCGTTGCGGCTCCAACCAGCGGCGCGTGAAAAACGCGAGATGCAACGAGCGCAAAGCCGAGCAGAACGGCAACGCCCCAAACAACATAGCGAGCTTTAGCGAACGACATAGCTCGCACTACGGCGGCATCTATTCCGTTGCCTTGCCGAGAGTCACGGTGTAATACAATAGCAATCTTAGGGAAATCTAAGGGGCCATAAAATTTGCATTTCGCCGCAGGCAGTTGCAAAAACCTAACGGATAGGTTAAAAAATGAACGTCGCGAACGGTAGTTTGGGCATACTCATCGCTCAATGGAGGAAGCTGCACGAATGAGGGACACTGGCCGAGAGCGAGCGCGCCGTGTCGGGGCGCTCCTCGATAAAATTGAGCCATTGGCTAAAGCGGCGCACTACGATTCCGTACGAAATGCACTTACGGTCGAGTTGAAGTCTGGCGCGACGTTTTCGTTACCGCGCAGAATGTTGCCGAAACCGTTCAGCGCCCGGCGAACGAACTTAGAACGCATTACGATCGATCCTCCGGGAGTCGGTATTTGGTTCGATTCGATTGATGAAGGTCTGTTGGTCGCCGGTCTGATCGATGCGTTAGTTGGGCTCGATTGGCTCCGCTATCGTGGAGCCGCGCTAGCCGGCTCCGTGCGCAGTGAGAAGAAGGCCGACGCGGCGCGACGCAACGGTGCTTCGGGTGGCCGTCCGCGAAAAGTGAGTGCCTAAGCGGTTATTTGGTGAGCGGCATTCCGGCAGGGGCGCTCAGTGGGATCCAGCCGGTGTGGTTTTGCGAATCCCAGCGGACGACGATGTCGTCCTTGAGGCCCACGCCGCGTTGATTGCCGCGGTAATCGTAGTAGCCGTCGATGCCGGCAAATCCGTGCAGCGCCAGGATGGCATCGCGTAGTTGCTGCGCGGTCGCGTCTTCCGGTAGCGTGCGCAGCATATGGACGAGAATCATTACCGGGTCCCATGTTACGGCGGCGCCGCCGTCGGGTTTGACGTTAGCGGCGCGATAGGCTTTGTACATCACGGCCATCGCGTCTTTGACCGGACCGTGGCCGATCGTTTCAAACGACGGCCAGCGCATCGAGTAGAGCAGCAGCTGGGGCGGAATGATATCGTTCCATTGGTTCATCGTGCCGTAGGTTTGATTCGCAAGGCTGACCACGATCGGCACGGTGATGCCGGTTTCCTTGATCGCGCGGAGTTCGGTTTGCACGGGTGCGCCGCTGCCCCAGGCAACGAGCACGTCGGGTTTGCTTTCGCGAATCTTGATCATCTGCGCGGCAACGCTGAGGTCGGCCGGCGCAAAGTGTTCCCAATCAGTCACTTGGTTGGCGCGGAATTCCGGCATCGCGAGTAGCTGCTGCATGACGGTATCGCCTTCTTGTCCGCTGGCGTCCGTCGTCGACATGATCGCGATGCGCTTCCAATTGTGCCACTTGAAGTAGTTGAGGAGCGCGTGCATGCCGTCGAGCGTCGCCGTGCCGCTGACGAAAACGTAACCCGCGACTTGCGGCGTGTACGACGGCGATGTGCAGTACATCACCGGGCCGTTCGCGGAAACGAGCGGCACGGTCGCCCGGCACGATGCCGCAAGCCCGCCTTGGATGATCGCGTTCACGTGCTTCGCGATCAATCCGGCGGTAAGCTGAACATCGACGGTCGGATTACTCTGATCGTCCTGCACCACGAAATGCACCGGCCGGCCGTGAATGCCGCCGCTCGCGTTGATCGTCTTTTCCTCGATGTGCAGCGTCTCGAGGTTTGCCTGCCCCACGAACGCGGCACCGCCGGTCAACGGCAGGATCACGTTGATCTCATACGGCGCGGGCTGAGCCGCCGCCGGAACCGGCGCCATGCCCAACAGAAGCACGAATGAGACGAACGCGTTACGGAAAACCTGCTTCATCAACCCTACACTTTCACAATGAGGTCGTGGGCATCCATTGCTTGCTTGATTGCGCCGGCACGTAGTGCCGCGTCGAGAACGGGCTGAATCAACGCGATGTCGAGCCGGTCGGTGAAAGTGGTACGGACGATCTTCGCCGCGTCGATGGGCGCCGGCGCATATTGCCGCATCACGGCCAGCGTCTCAGCGGGGTGGGTGTTGATCCAGGGGGCCGACTTTTCGATCGCCTGAACGAAACGGCGCACCGTCGGCATATTGGCTGCGATCCACGGCTTCTGAGCGAACCACAGGTTGATCGACCATTCGCTCGCGATCGCCGCGTAGGGACTGCCGATCACGCGGGTGTCGGAGCGCAGCGCTTCTTGTAACGGCGGACCCGAGATGAACGCGGCATCGACGCGATTCCGGAGGGCCGCACCCATGGCCGAGAACGATAGTTCGACAAAGTGCACCGCAGCGGGGTTCGCGCCGTTCTTTGTGAGCCACGCGGTCATCGCGGTTTGCGTGATGCCGCCGATCTCGATCAGCGCAACGGTCTTGCCTTCGAGGTCTTTTGCCGTTTGCACGGTTGACGTTTTGGCGACGACGAGCAACGCTTCGGGTTTCGCTTCTACGAACACGCCGGCCGGCGCGATGGCGGCGAACGGAATGCCTTTCTGAATCGCGTTGGTTAGCGTGATCGGGTTCGCGAGGCCGATGTCGAGCGCGTTGCCCGCCGCTGCCGCCACGATAGCGCCCGAGTTTGGCAGCGCGACGAGCGTTATCGGCAGATCGACTTGCTTGAAGAAGCCGGCGGAATCGGCGAAACCGGCTTCGCCGAACGCGTCGGTGTAGGCAAACGCGACGCGCAGCGGCGGAGCCGTTTGGGCGTCTGCGCGCATGCCGGCAAACGTCGCGGACGCAGCCGCCGCACCGCCGAGGGCGATTGCGCGGCCGCGCGTAACGCTGCGCATCAAGCGCTCGTGCGTCCCAGTTCGAAGTCGCCGCCGTCGCGCGGCGTAATCCCGATACCGCGATAGATCTTGCGAATGGCCTCATAGTCGGCTTCGCCGATCGGCCCCGTGCCCTCGATGTTCGGCCGCAGCAATCCGCCGTTGCCGCCGACGCACCACTGGTAATACTTCATGTGCGTCCACGGATGCGCGCCGCGCACCAGATACGGAGCCTGCAAATCGGCGAACGCGCGATAGGCGGGTTCGATCGTCCAATACAGCGCCCGCGCTTCGCGTTGCTTTCCCGCGCGCAGCAGTGTCATGAAGTCGACGACGTAGCGATGGTCGGGCGACTGCACCGCATCGGTGAGCCACTGACCGGTCCACGTAATCGGCACGCGTTCCGCCAGCACGGCCAGCATGGCCAAGTCGGCGCTGCCGACCAACAGCCGATCGCCCAAGCGTTCCGCGCATTCGAGCGCGGTCGTTGCGTCGAGCGTTTGGGTCAGCTTGACTGCCACCACGTTCGGCTCGTCGGCCAGCGCGCTCAGCACGTCAAGCGGGATGCCGGTCGGGTCGAAACGGCGCAGGGCCGGCGAGCGATACGCGTAGAGCGTGATCCCGAGTTTGGTCGAACGGATCAGGCGCTGGTATGCAGCCAGCAATTCCGCAGCGGTATCCGGCGCGGGGCGCACCGCAACGAGTGCGTGCGTAGCACCCGCTGCCTCGGCGTGCGCCAGTACATCGAGATTGCGTTCTTCGGATGCGCCGCCCGCGACGATGCTGATGCCGATGCGCCCGGCCGCTTCGTCGCACGCAGCGGTTATGAACCGCTTGTACTCATCGCCGACCGTCGATGGCGAACTGCAGAAGAGAGAGAAGTAGCCCTGCGCGATGCCGAGGCGAACGTCGTGGCGGATACCGGCTTCGTTGATGTCCGAGAAGTCGGGCGTGAACGAGGGCATAACGACGCCCTCGACACCACGGAAATGCTCGGCGGCCCAGGCCTTCGAGCGGACGGGAAGCGTCTGCGGAGTTGCGGCCATGGAACGCTCTTAGTCCGGCTGGACGTAAGTCCTGGCGACTACCCGAGCAGGCGTTCGCGCAGGCACACGGATCGATACATCGCGAATGAGCGTTGCGGACCCGGTCGGCGACATAGCCAAGTGGTAAGGCAAGAGCCAGCAAAGCTTAGATCGCGGTGTTCGACTCCCGCTGTCGCCTCAAGCGGACCCGGATTGAATCGCGAGGAACGTAATCGGCTGACGCTCGCCAAGGCCATTATGTGACCCTGACACGCTTGTCGACTCTCGCTACCATCGTGCTCCTCACACTGATGAGCATTTTGCTTTCGGGCATCGTCTATCCAGAGTGGCGGACGGCGCATGCCACCGCGAACGGGTTGGCGGCGATGGGCGTCCTCAATAAGGCCCTGGTAGCGGCAGAGAAGGTGTCGTTCGAGCGCGGTCCGTCAAACGGCGTGCTCGGCGACGGCGACCACCGCGATCCGGCGAAACTCGCGAAGCTCGTTCATGCGCGCGCCGTGAGCGATGCGGCGATGACCGCGCTCGACGAAGCAATAGCCGCAGCGCCGCAAACTCCGCAGACGCGCCGGGCTGCAGAAGTGCTGCGCCGCGCCCACGCGCAACTCGCAGCCGGCCGGCTGGCGGTCGACAACGTTGCGGGAATGCCGCTCGCGCATCGCACCCCCGTCCTGGTAATGGGGGCCGTCCACGCGATGTTCGACATCGTGCCGATCGTGATGTCGGCGGCAGAAGTGCTCTCGCGGGACGCCGGAGACAGCTATCCACAACTTGCCGATACGCTCGTTGCGGCCCGGCTCGCCGCCGAGTTGCGCGAATATGCGGGCCGGCTCGGCTCGCAGTTCACGGCCGCGTTGACGACGGGGAAGCCGCTCGCGCGACTTGAGGAACAGGGGGCGTGGGAGATGCGCGGCCGCGTCTATGAGCTGCGCAATCTCATCTCCGGCCGGGTTGTTGCGCCGGGCACCGATCCGCGCATCTTGGCCGCGAACCAAACGATGGACGCCCAATACTTCGGTGACGACCTCGCCTTCGTCGATTCCGTCGAGCGCGCGAGCGAACTGCACCGCCCCTACGGCATCGACACGGCGCAATTCGCTGCGCGGTACGTTCCGGCGATGGGCACGATCGTGACCCTGCGCGACGTGCTCGTTGCCAGCGCTGTCGAGAACGCGGCCGCCCGGCATGCGCGGGCCGTGCGCTACCTCATCGGCATCGTCGTATTCGGCTTGATAGCGCTCGGCCTCGTGTGCGCCGTACTCGTCGTCATGCGTCGCCGGGTGATCCGGCCGCTCGTCACAACCACGCGCGTGATCACCGGCATCGCCCGCGGCGAACTCGAGACGATCGTGCCGGTCGGCAATCGCCGCGACGAGATCTCCGCCGTTCTCGGTGCGGTCGAAACGCTGCGGCAGAACAGCGTCGAGAAGGCCGCGCTGGAAGTCGAACGCCAAGGCCTCATCGACGAGCTGCGCATCAGTTCGACGACCGACTTCCTCACCGGATTGACGAATCGCCGTGCGTTCGTCGAGAGTGCCCAAACGCAACTCGCGAGCGCGCGCCGCCACGGGTTGCCGCTCTCGCTGATCATGCTCGACATCGACAACTTTAAAGACGTGAACGACCGCTATGGTCACGACGCTGGGGACGTCGTCCTCATCGCACTCGCCGCCTTGGCCAAGGCGGAGTTCCGCGTCGGCGATATCGTCTGCCGCTACGGCGGCGAAGAGTTTGCGGTCCTTGCTCCGCATTGCGGCGGCGAGGCCGCGATGCTCATGACCGAGCGCGTTCGCGCAGCGATCGCCGAGATGCCGATCCCGTTATCCGACGGGCGCTCGATCTTAGTGACGGCGAGTTTCGGCATCGTCGTCGCGCCGGACGACGCGGACGTCGGCCTCGACGCCCTCGTGCACGCCGCCGACGAAGCCCTCTACCGCGCCAAAGCCGCCGGGCGCAACCGCGTCGTGCTCAGCGCCGGGGTGTCGCCGCTCCCCTCACCCTAGCGGACGCAGGTTCGCGGACGAGCGACGTGGGTATTTACGCGTCATGGATGCATCGCTGTTGAACCAAGGGGTCGCAGGCGGCCTCCGCCGCTATTGGTGGCTCTTCCTCATTCGGGGACTCTTCGGTCTGGCGCTGGGCGTCGTTGCGCTCGTGTTTCCAGGGGCGACGCTAGCCGTCGCCGTCATCTTCATCGGCGCGTATCTGATCGTCGATGGGGTCGTCACCGTTGCGAAGGCGGTCCAGGTGTTCCGCTCGGACGCGCACTGGTGGGTGCTGCTGCTCGAGGGTATCTTGAGTATCGCGGTCGGGCTTGCGATCTTCGCCTGGCCGGGCCTCAGCATCCTCAGTCTGGCGTTTCTGGTCGGCTACTGGGCGATCATTTCCGGCGTGCTTGCCATCGTGACCGCGGTGCGGCTGCGCAAGCACGTAGGCGGGGAATGGTTCTATCTGCTCTTCGGGATCGTGTCCGTGATTTTCGGCGGCTTCGTGTTGTTTGCGCCGACGGCGGGATTGGTTTACCTGGTCTTGATGATTAGCATCTACGGTTTCGTCATCGGCGTCACGATGATCGCGCTGGCCTTCCGCGCGCGCAGCCTGCCGGCCTAAACCGGAGAGCGGGCACTCCAGCAAAATCGATCGTACAAAGTCCCGTGACGTTGGACACAGTGGTGCCGCCCGCCGATGAAAGCGAACCACCTAGCATTCGCCTGCGTTGAGCGATTATCGCGCTGTTAGAACCCGTGCTTGTTAAGCGTAGTGGGCATAACAGTTCGCCTCACGCTTGAAATGTAAGGAGCATTCGTAATGAAGCGCTATCTATTTCTATTACTTGCAATCGTTATATGTTCTTCGGGTATCGCGTCGGCCTCAGGGACCCCCGGCATTGCTATTTACAAGCCCACATGGGGCGGAGACTCGCACGGGGGAATTATACGGCTAGCGATCCGCGTAACGCACTGCGAAGATCAGTCGTGTCACTATTGGATCGAAGTTTCGGATGGCCGCGGCGGCGGCATCAGAAAAGAAGGCGAGCACACCGGTTCTCCCAGCAGTTTTCATCCGATCTTTGGGGACGTGGGCAGAGATAGCCTGAAGCCGGGCGGCTACTATTATTATAAGGGCATCGTAGAGTACAGTGGCGGCAGAGTGGAGAGCCACTCCGAAAGCTTCCGCGGCTAGACCGCACACGTGCGGCCATGAACGTCCTGTGAAGGCGTGTGGCGCTACACCGTCACAACGCCTTCACACGCCGACCGTACGCTCCTTACCAATCTAGGTGGGAGGGCACAGTGAGCATCTTTTCTCGGATCCTCGTTGGGACCGACGGTTCGGAGGCCGCCGACGAGGCCGTTGACGTAGCGGCCAGACTCGCGTCCGAACACGACGGCGAACTCATTCTTTGTCATTTCGTTAATTGGATGCCGATGCTGGACACGACGGCTGTCGGGTCGTTTGTGGACCCAGCGCCGATCATGGCCGACCTCAGAGCACGGGGCGCGGAGTACCTCGACCGAGCGAGGCTGCGGGCGAATGCAGCGGGTGTCGTAGCGCAAAGCCGCCTTGTAGAAGGCGAGCCCGCGCCCGGCATCCTCGACCTTGCGCACGACGAAGGCTGCACACTGATTGCCGTGGCGACGCACGCCCGCTCGGGATTCGAACACTTCTTCGTCGGCAGCACAACGGAAGCCGTGCTGCGCGGAAGTTCGATCCCGGTGCTGACGATCCGGGCAGGCGCGAAGGCCTTGCGATCTGGACGGTGTTTCGAGCGCATCGTCGTCGGCATCGATGATTCAGAACCGTCGGATGCGGCGCTGGCTACCGTCCTCGATTTTCCGGCGGAGGATCGTCGTCACGTTCTGTTGTGTGGTGTAGCCGGTTCGGCGTTCGTCCTCGGTGGGCATGAGTATCAGCAGGCGGTGATCGACGAGTTCCGTGAGGATATCGAGCGCGTCATCGAAAAAGCGCTTACGACGGCCGGTACGAACGGCCGGTCGTTCGAGGTCCGCATTGTCGACGGCCGAGCGGCGCCGGCCTTGATTGCGACCGCGGAACATGAGAAAGCCGATCTGATCGTGGTCGGCAGTCACGGGCGGCGGGGATTACGGCGCCTGTTCATCGGCAGCGTTGCCGAAAGCGTCGTAGAGTCGGCGCCTATGCCGGTGCTCGTCGTGCGCGGATTGCAAAAGGTGAACGCTCATTCCACCGATTCTTCGCGCCCGTTAGCGACGACGCGCTCGTAGCGCGCCCCTCGATTTCAGGAGACAAGCAAAAATGTCGGATTTACAAGATTTCATCGCGGAAGAAAGCGGAATCACGCTTCACCGCCGGCGCGTTCTCAAGGCCTTCAGTCACGTGCCGGATAGTCCACTCATGGAAGTGCTCTTGAAAATGACGCGGCCGGCGCTGCGCACGGTGAAGCCCGATCCCGTGAAGCCGCAGCCCCAGTCCGCTGCGCCCACGATCGTGCGCAAGAGCATGGTCAATTACCGGCGCGAACTGCACGGCTATTCCGACTTGCCGGACGCGGATTCCAAGTGACGACACAACTCTCGTCGCGGAAGCACTACGCGAATTCGCCGATTGAAGAAGCCATCTGCGAGTTTGAATTTGCAGATGTAAGCGCTTGGAACGCCACCCTGCCCGCGCGCCTCTACGATGAGATGCGGTCGGTTTATCCCAACCTGCCGCAAGCGGTCTCGGCGGAAAACTCAACGCCCTCGGAACGCGCGCACGGACCGAAGATCCTCCTGTCGACGGCGGACGGCAAGTATCAAATTCGTTGCGGGGACAATGCGCTGAGCCTTCATGCGATCCGTCCCTACCCGGGTTGGGCGGACGTTTACGATCGCATCGGCCATGCGCTGCGAAACTTTCTGCAGACCGCAAAGCCGAAGTCGATCGCGCAAATAAACCTAAGCTACCGCAACCGGATCATGGTGCCCGCACAGTCGCTCCTGATGGGCGACTACTTTACGCTCGGCACTACGATCCCACATGGCCTTCCCAAGCGCTTCATATCGTTTGCGACCGCATTTCGCGCTGCCTACGATAACGATCCGCGAAGCGTCCTGTCGGTCTCCTTTTCAGCGTCGCCCCCGCAGCATGACGTTACGCTCGCCGTCGAGGCCAATATCGACGTGATGGCGTCGCGCATCCAACTCCACGAGCCGGCAGAATTGGATACAATTCTGGAGATCGTCCGAGACCTCAAAACCAAGGCCTACGACGCGTTCGAGAAGCTCATCACCGACCGCACCCGCAAACTCTACGGCAGATAGCGCCTGGGGGCACCCCCGTGATAGGGTCCGACTCGGTCCGTTGTAGAATCGGGGGCACGATGACCCTCGAGTACTTCGTGCGCGCGGTCCAGGACCAAATCCGCACGATCGAATGCCCGCAGCTCGTTGAGAGCACCGATGTCGAGGTGAACGAGGCGACCTTCCACTTCAAACGAGGTGACGCCGTGGTCACCGTAGACCACTCGGGGCAGATACGCGCATTCACGAACTTCGGCCCGAAGGTGGCCTGGCGAACCGATCCGCGCCCGATGGACCTCGCAAGTGCCCGACTTGTCGCAGAGTTCTTCGCAACGCGCGCCGGCGCAGCTAACGGTTAGTTCTGCGGTTCGAGCTTGATGATCGAGGATCCGTGATTGTTATTCGTCCAGAACGTCACCGGCGTCGTCGTGTTGTCGACGAAGACGCGCCGGATGTTCGTGGTGCGCGGGAGTAGATAGGCGATGGTCTTGCCCGTCTTCGGATTGATCCGGATGACGCGGTCGTTCCACATCGAACCGGCCCACAGCTCGCCGTTCTTATCCGCGAACGCGTCGTAAGGGTTGGTCCCCTTCGGCGTCGCGTATTCTTTGATGACTCCGGTGTGCGTGTCGAGCAATCCGACGTGGTCGCCGGCGTACTCGGCGAATACGATCTGATCGTCGCCGAAGACGCGACCGCGGCGCGGTGAGGAGTGCTTCGTCGGCGTGGGATACATCGTTATCGCACCGGTCACGGCGTCGACCTTCACGACCCCCGCACCGTCACCACCGAAGTCGAGCAGGTAGGCATTGTTAAGCGAGTCGGAGAGGATGCCGTAGGTTGCGATCGAGCGGTCGCGCGTCGGATCCTTGAGCGGCCCCATCGCCGTGTAGGTTCCGGTCTTCACGTCGAGTCGCAAGATCTGATGCTCGTCTTGATTGTTGGTCCAGACGTTGCCGTCGACATTCATGTTGTTGGGCATGACCATCGATTGTTGCGCGCCCTGGTGGTTCAATTCAGCCGGGAGCGGATACGACTTGAAGGCCGAGGTCTTCGGGTCGAACGCGGTCAGGCCGCCCTGGTACATCCCCGAAAGCCACAGTTCTCCGTCCTTGCTCGGCTCGATATCGAGGCCGCCCGTCGGATATCCGGGCTTCATCATAGGAACGCGATATTCGGTGACTTTGCCCGTCGCCGGGTCCATCTTGCCGAGGTACTGTTGACCGAAGTCCGAGTACCACACGATGCCGTTTTCCAAGAACACGTCGTGGGGTTCGATCGTCTCGCGCGGCAGCGCGTATTCCGTGTACACGACGTGGGTTGCCGCGCCCGTCGGACGCGGAGCGCCCTTGAGCGGATAGTTCCAATACGAGCGCCCGTGGAGGTTCACCGTCGCGAGGTATTCCGCTAACGGCCGGATCGTCTCGGCGCCGATGTTCGAGCCGACGATCATACGCTTCTGCGGAAGCACCGCCGTGCTTTGATTCACGTACGTGTTCATGCGCGGGATGATCGCCATGAACTCCCGAGCACTCCACGTCGAGTAAACGATGCGCTGCACGGTGTGGCAGCTATTGCAGGCGAGGAGTAACTTTTTTTGCGCATCGGTCCCGGGCATACTCGCAAGCCACTCGGCGTCGCTCAGCTGAAGCGCGATGTCGGGAACCTTGCGCAGCTTCAGATCGGCCGACGTCGTCGTGCCCGTCGATACGGTTGCCGTCGCCGGTGCACTCAGGTCGTACCCGACCGCGCGGGCATGCAGCTGATACGAGGCCGCCGGAAGCTTGGAGGCGGGAAACGAGTAGCGACCATGGTTGTCGGTGACGACACTGACCGTGATCGTGGAGTCGGGCGCCTTGGCGCTCACGACCACGCCTTCCATCGGGCCTTCTGCGGCCGAACTCACCACCCCGGTCAGGGCCAAAACGGACTGCGCGCGCAGTTCGCTAGCCTTCGTGGAGAGCAACATGGCCGCACATATGACGGCCATGAGGATCGCGATCGATTTGGTCTGCATTAAATTCCCGCCTCGCTCGACTAAGCTAGGAATATTCTTTCACTAGGCCGGCGCTCGGCCCTGTGCCCTCCCGAGCCTATCGCTTGGCCGAAAGGTATGGTTTGGAAAGTCGTCTCGGAGCCGCACGCACGGCCGCCATCGAGCCTGCTATTGAAGAAGTCCTCGTTCAGATAGGCGCGGTCAAAATGGACGGCTGATGACCTTCCCACGCTCCAATGCCGACGCCGGATCCCACCATGTGGCCCTCAAATGACCAAGCACCATGCAAAAAAGTCCCCATACAACATCCGGGTGAATGACGTGAGGTGGAAGCCCTGATTCCTTTCTCGCCCGACGCTCCGAGTTGTGGGCTTTGCAAAGCAGAAAAATCTCAGCAATGTCAGTGACTTCCGGCGTGACGCCCGCATCCATTTTCAGAAACTCTGCCGCTATCAGATACATGCAGTAGGGATTGGCTCGCTTTAGGCTCTGCGCCGTAGACGAGCACATATCTAAGTGGTTTCGTGCCAGGTAGGTCTTGCATTCAATCGCTACGACCGGCAACGTGATGGCTTCAGAAAACGTCGGTTTGGAATCTCCAGTTGGACCGATTTCGAGCTTCATTACCGACCCGATGACAAAGTCCTGATCTTTCTTTCCGATCTTCGGATTCGGATCGAAAAATAATGAGCTGAAACGTTGTGGTGCGAACGTAAGTGCGAGATAGCTTCCGACCGACTTTCCCATAAAAAAATTCTTCGGGCGATCGGCATCAAGAATGTCGAACAGATCCTTAAAAAGCCATCCGAGAAACTCTTCCATCATCGTCGAACGGAGGTTTTCTTGTGGAACGTTCCGTCCGGTCTCAAACGCGTAAATGACGGCTTCTCGGTATACGTTAAATGCGGCGACTAGCGCGTCGACACCGGCCTGATCCGTTACCTTTAAATTCGTCGCCGCTGCAGCAAACGTCTCGTAGTTTGCCAGGCCAAGTGAAAGCACCGAGTTGCTCGCCGCCTTTCGACGGAGCAATGTCCCATGGGGCGTGACAAGTGAAGAACCCATCAGAGTGTTGGGTTACCGCGAATGAGCCGGCCATTGGGAACGCGTAGCTTGAGATTATGGTGAACCGCCAGATGGGTTTCGATTCCCACGAAAAAACGATTTAGAATTTCAATGATCAGGTCACGATCGAGCGGCTTCGCTACGTCGGACTTGCGGAAATCGGCGCGCTTCTGTTTTCTCAAAATGTAAATTTCGTCGATTTCTGAAGACGCATAGCTATTCGACTGCAGCTCAAAATCTGCAAACTCACTTATCGCAAAGTAGGCGCAATGGGGAAACGTACTTTTCAGGGTTGCGACGCTGAATTCAACCCCCGAGATCATATTCTTGTCAAAGTAGTTCTTCACTTCCGCCGCCACCAGAGGGATCGAGAAGCCGGTCGTTGCGATACCGTCAACTGCCAATATTACGGGTTTGACGACTGCTACATCAACTCGCTGGAGTTTTTTTACGATGAGCCCTTCGCGCTTTAAGTCGAAAGCAATGTCGATCGGTATGCTGGTCTGCCCGATCACAGTAAATGGCAAGCTTTTGCACTGAATGTATCCGTCGAGCAGCCGTAAGAAGAACTCTGGCACGATACTTGTCCGAAAATCAGACTGACTCTTGAAAATTTCGTTCTTTGAGGACATGACCAGTGCGAGGTAGGTCTCCAAGGCGGCTGTGGCCACCCGAGCGCTGGCCTCAAGATTGCCATAGTCAAATCTTAAAAGAGTGTCAACGAACTCGCAATACGACGGAACGATGCGTTCCAACTCAGCGGTGATCGTGGTATTTTTCCGCGCGACGACCTTCGCCTGATGGCGCAGGTTATATGCGTGGGGCGTTACGAGCGCCTTGCAGTGTGGAGCGACGGCGTCTTCGTAGCCGGAAATGTTAGCGTGTCTCGCAACGCAAGAACGCTTGGCCGATCGCTCGTCCGAGGGGAGGCGGCACCGCGTTTCCAATTTGGTTATATTGGGACAGACCGATCTCGTCTTGGCGCCCCTCACGTTCCAGCAGCTTTCGGCTCATGAGCGTTCGGGGTCCACAAAACTTGAAGGCATCCGGGAAGCCTTGTAGGCGGGCACCCTCCCGAGCGGTGAGCATCCGATCTTCAAATGGATGAACGTGGATCGTTTGAAAGTTTGCCGGCACCGACAAGGACGGCTTGTCCGGATCAATCCGCGTGCAGTTCATCTTGAATCGTTGGCCCGCGTCGAGTTCCGAACTGTTCCTCCGGCGCTGGCCAAACTCTTTCGATACATCTCGCATCGATTCTCCGTGCCCTAATGTGCGGAGCCTCGCCAAAATTCGGGCCGTGTGCTTCATGGGAATATGGTTCATCACGCCGGGAGAAGATAGACGAATGTTTTTCTGAAACGCGTTTTGTGGGGGACGTGAGTATGGTGCCAACGCATTGTTCTCAGCAATCAAGCTCACGGGCGGCAAATCTGAAAAACACTCCCCGCTCGTTATATGAGTACCGCGCGTTTTTGTTAGTGACGCTGCGTTTGCATCAAGCAAGTGCGCGGCCCCGATGGTCGACAAGACAAATACGCGTTCGCGAAGCTGCGGCACGCCGAAATTCGCTGCCTGTAAGCGGACGATTTTCGAATGGTAGCCAGCCTCATGCAGCATTTCAATATACGCGTCAAGCGCTAGTCGCGCCGAGCTGATTTTTCCGGACAGAATGCCCTTGACGTTTTCCAAGACGGCAAACTTTGGGCGGATGACTTTGATGACGCGTGCCATTTCGAGAACGAGAGAGTTCCTTGCGTCCAGGATACGATACTGACTTGGACCCGCAACCGAAAAGCCCTGACATGGAGGGCCGCCCGCGATGATATCGACGCCGGAGAACTTCGTCTTCAACCAACGGCTACTGCGTGTTTCAAGCGCCACTTCGTATACCGTGGCTCCTGGGAAGTTCGTGCGGTAGGTTTCAGCCGCGAATCGATCGAGCTCGATCGCGCCGACGACGTTAATTCCTGCTTTGCGAAGACCTAGCGAGAAGCCGCCGGCGCCGGCAAATAGATCCAAGGCAGCCAACATTTAGTCTACGAACAATCTGGAAATTGCACGGCCAACGGCTCGTCCAAGCAGCGGGGGCACCGCGTTCCCAACTTGATTGAGCTGATTCAATTTCATATCCGAAAGCAAGCCCTTTCTCTCGAGCAACTTCATGGAGAGGGTCGTGCGCTTCCCCATAAACTGAAAAGAATCTGGAAAGCTTTGTATCCGTGCGGCTTCACGCACGGTGATGTTCCGATGTTGGGTTGGATGAAGGCACGTAGAATACATGTAGGCGGTGATCGTCGGCGAGGGAACGTTCGGCTGAATGCGGCGATGGTTTTGCCCGAATGGAACGCCGTTGGCATCAGAGCGACCGCGGCGCTTCGCAGGATGTTCCGACCAAACGGATGCCCCGTTTCCGCCAATTGGGATCGCGGAAAACCGAGCGACGAGCCTTGGTGAGTGTCGCATTGGAACGTGGTTGAAAAAGGATCCCCCCTTTGCACGCAAGGCGATCTGATATTCGTTTTTGGGATCGCGATCGTAGGTGAGGCAATCCTCCTCACCCACGGCACCCGCAGCTACCCGCGGCAAATCACCGATCGCCTCGATCGTTGAGCGCCAGCGCGGCCGCGAGGACGCGGTGCTTCGACTCCAATGGGTCCGTTCGCTCAAGAGGTCAGGAACGTCGCCACGGGCCGCGATGAGGAAAACTCGCTGTCGTCGTTGAGGGACACCGAAGTCTGCGGCATCAATGTTATGAAGACGGGAATCATAGCCGGCGCGACGCAGTTTGTTGATTGCAAGATCGATGACCAGCACGCCCGAGGGGTCAAGGACGGTTGGCATCGCCGGAACATTCTCCATCACGATGACCGATGGTTTAAGACGAATTGCTGCGTCGAGAAAGTGAAATACCTCTTGATTGCGTGCGTCGTTCTCCTTTCGCCGGCTGCTAGCGCTGACGGAAAAGCCTTGGCACGGGGGGCCGCCAACGACGATTTCGACGCCCCGATGACGTTCGAAAAAGGCTTCGGTTAGCTCCGATACCCGTCCCACATGAACCACCGCGTCGGAAAGATTCTGACAATATGTTGAAGCAGCCCAGTCGTCGACTTCTACGGCGGCGACAACCTTGATGCCGGCCCACTGAAGCCCGAGCGAAAGGCCACCGGCTCCAGCGTAGAGGTCAACCGCGCAAATGTTTTGCTTTTGGACTTTGCTTGCGAAGCGGTCAGAAAAGAAACGCATTGAGGCCTCGGATGGATATTGCATTTCGAATGCTGGTCGAGCTGTCGAGGACTGAGACGGGTTCGCTTCAGCGCGAGTTAACGGAAAATGCGCTGCCTTTATCAAGAGCATGGGCAAGGACTCTGCCATATGCCTGGCACAGTGCTCGGACCTTGCGAGTCAGTTCTTTTCGGTCGGTGCCGGCGATTCCACTACGTGGATTTCATACGACGGTATGAATCTATCACGAAGCCAGGGTTGGACTGAACTGCAATACCGATCAGCATGTCAGATTGCGAGCATAAATGGCGCGAGATGAAAGTGAAGGCCGTGTTCGTGTGCCCAAGGGGTGTCGGGGGATGCCAACGGTTGCCGTGGATCGCTACCGAATGGCTACCGACAAGGGGCCGAGACGGAATCGCGCCAAAGCGACCAAGCAATGGCCGGTCGTGTCCCTGGGGTGTAAATGGAGAATCTTTGCCGGCCGAAGCCGAAAACGGCGGCGCAACGTCTCGAACGACTCGCGTCTTGGCGATGACTGCCATTTATCTCTGGCCGACGTGGGCTACAATCATCGTCGTGGTTCTCGGGGTCACGGTGCCGGCCGTCGTCGGTCACATCGTAACCCGGCGCATCGTGCCTTATAGCGATCTCGCTAAGCACAACGACGTCACCGGATTCGTCCTCGCCATCGTCGGGGTGGTCTACGCCGTCCTCCTGGCCTTCGTGGTCATCATCGCCTGGCAGGCATTTAATACCGCCGATGGGATCGCCGGAGAAGAAGTATCGGCTGCTTCCGATCTCTATCGTCTCGCCGAGACCTTCAAAGAGCCGAACCGTGGCGTGCTACGCCGCGAGATCGTGCATTATGCCGCTCTCGTGCAGCACGAGGAGTGGACGGCGATGCGGACGGGCCTCGAGTCGGATAGCGCGCGCAAAAGTGCCGAACGGATCGAGGATCTCACGGTCTCGATGGTCGACGGCGACTCGGTGAATCGAACCGCCGTCGACGAATCATTCATGACGATCGTGCGCTCGTTACTCGATGCGCGCCGGGCTCGCTTGAACCAGAACGGTCAAGGAATTCCCGACGCGCTTTGGGACGGGTTGTTCCTCGGCGCAATCCTCACCATCGGATTCACATATCTCTTTGGCGTCGAAAATTTTCGCATCCAGCTCATGATGACGGGTCTGCTCGCGGCGCTGATCGGAGTTATGTTCTCGATGATCGTTGCTTTGAACTATCCGTACCGGGGCGCAGGTAAGGTCTCGCCCGAGATCTGGCAGGTGATGATCGAAAGGGTCGAGAGCATCTACCCGCTGTCGTCCGCGACTTCGATCGTCGGCAACCTCGCGCAGACTTCGAGCATGTGACGCCCAGGCGGAGTGGGGAGTTCGGGTTAAGCGGGGATTCACCGGATGAGTGTATACGTCCACTGCTAAGGTGAAGCGGTTCTGCCATAATTGACGTGATTCGCGCTCACCATGTAAGGCAAACGTGACACGGCTCTTTGCCTAATAACCTTTAGTGGAGAATCAGGGCGACCGAGGCGACGTCGCATTTGCGAAATGAACGGAAACAAACAGAAAAGCCCCGGCGTGAGCCAGGACTTTCCTTGGTGGTTGCGGGGACAGGATTTGAACCTGTGACCTTCGGGTTATGAGCCCGACGAGCTACCGGACTGCTCCACCCCGCGATGGGCGAACCTCAGTCTACGGGTTCCGTATCAGGTTGTCAAACGACGAAGGTCGGGTTGGGCTTCCGGAAGCAGCTCAAGCAGGGATCACGTCGACCGCCACGTCGACGTCCTGCTCGCTGCCGCCCGTGAGGATGCCGTGGATCGGGGTCACGTCGCCGTAGTCGCGGCCCCAGGCCACGGTGATGTGCTGGTCGCTCGGCAGCATGTCGTTCGTGGGGTCGAAGTCGAGCCAGCCGTACGGGGGCACCCAGGCCGAGAACCAGGCGTGGCTCGCGTCGGCCCCGATCAGCCGCTCGCGGCCCGGCGGCGGATGGGTCAGCAGGTAGCCGCTCACGTAGCGGGCCGCCAGGCCCATCGAGCGGACGCACGCGATGCCGACGTGCGCGAGATCCTGACACACGCCTGCGCGCAGCTCGAAGGCGTCCTTCACGGTCGTTCGCGTATCGGTCGCTTCCGAATCGAAGGTGAAGTCGGCGTGAATCCGGCTGTTGAGCTCGATCAGACACGCCAGCAGCGGCCGTCCCCGCGAAAAACTCGGGCGCGCGTACGCGACGACCGTGTCGTCGGTTGCGGTCAGCGGCGTGTCGAAGGTGAACTGCACCGCCTCGTACGCGTCGGTTCCGAGGGCGGCATCGAATGATTCGCGCACGAGTTGCCAGGCGAGGCTTGCATCGGGGACGATGGGGTCGAGCGGTTCGATCGCGACGCGGCTTTCGGCGAATACCTCCAGTGCGTCGTGGGGTTCGTCGATCACGAACCATGTCGTCGTATTCCCGAAGAAGTCGGTGCGCTCGAAACGCTTCGCCGGCTGCGGCGCCACCCTCACGTCGATCTGCAGTAACCCTTGACGCTCCGTCGTGCGCGGTACGAGATGCGCAACGAGCCGCGAATACGCGACGTCCGACTGGTATTGGTAGGTCGTGCGGTGTCGCACCGTGTACTGCGTCACGCGCGAAACCGCCGGGGAACCTGCAAATAGGCCTGGCCGACTGCGTCGGCGATGTGCTCGATCGCGACCTTCACCTCGTCGAGCAGCGCGATCAGCGCCGGACGTTCCCGGGCGCCGTTCATCTCGGCTAGCGCGTAGGCGTCGGCCGAGGCGACGGTTTTGTGCAGGAGATGCGCGATTTCGCGCGCGACGCCGCGGTGCTGAACCTCGGTGATGCGCGGCAGGTCGGTCGCATGCCGCGCGATCGCCTCGACTTGAAAAGCCACGGCGCGCGGATTGTTGGCGTCGAGGCACAGCAAGTCGATCGCGGGTGCCGCTTGGAATGCGTTCCGGTAGCGGTACGAATAGGTCATTGCGGAATCGCCGATCTCGAGGGCGACCTGGATTGCGCCGCTTTCGCGTTCATCCGCGGTGGCCAGCGTATACCGCACGACATCGCAAGCCGACAACGCGCGTTCGATGCGCCGGCCCAAGTCGAAGAAGAGCCAGTTGTTCCCGCGCGTCATGTTCTCATCGGCCAGGCCCGAGAGCGCGGCGGTACGCCGGATCAGCATGTCGAGATACGCGACCGCTCCGGCGCCGTCGTACACGCTGGGCGGTTCTTCCGGCGTCGCGCGCGTCGTGAGCGCGTAGATGGCGCGCCAGGTGTCGAGCGAGAGCCGGTCGCGCGCCGCCCACGCCGTGCGAGCCACCCGGCGCAGCAGGCGCTGCAAGCCGGAGAGCTCGTCGCCGAAGATCACGTCGTCGACTTCCGTGCGCAGCAGCGTTTCGTCGCCTGCGTTCGCATCGACGAGCGCTTCTTCGGTCACGTACGCGTGCGGTGCGAGGAGCCGCGTCGCGAGCGCGGTCGCGGTCATCGTCGTCGTCGAGCCCGTGTCGCCGGCCAGCCGGATCACGACCGCGCGCAGGACGCGGATCAGGTCTTCCGTGCGCTCCGCATAGCGCGCGAGCCAGAAGAGGTTGTCCATCGCGCGGCTCGGCGCTTCGTTGCCGGAACGGCGGATTTCGACGCGGGCGCTGGGCGGGCGCAGCAGGCTGAACGTGTCGACCGGCCCCTTCGCGAGCGCCCACACGTCCTTGCTCGCGGCGCCGGATTGCATCGAGAGAGCGCGCGCGCTTTCGTCGGCCGCGATGCGCGCTAAACCGCCCGGCATCACAACGTAGCCGTTCGGCGTCCACGACGCGAACACGCGCAGCGTCATCGGGCGCGATGCGAAGCGGCCGTGATCGAACGTCGGCGCCATACCGAGCGTCGCAAGGTCTTGCACGATGACGTTCGGCGCCCGCCGTTCCACGAGGTCCGCGACGTCGGCAAGTTGCTCGGCCGTGAGCTCGCTGCCCAACTGGGCCGATGAACCGCGCGAAAACAGCGGGTTCGCATCGAACGCGTTGCGCACGATGCCACGCCGCACGCGCGACAAACCTTCGGCGCGGCCCCACGCCGTACCGCACCATACGGTCGGCACGTTGCGCAGCAGCAGCTCCTCGCCGAAGAGCGCACGCGAGATGTTGGGCAGATACGCATCAAGCGCCGGCGATTCGACCACGCCGCCGCCGAGCGCGTTCGCCATAACGACGTTCCCGGCGCGTATCGCGTCGACGAGGCCGGGGACGCCGAGTGCAGAATCCGCGCGCAGCTCGAGCGGATCGGCGAAATCGGAATCGAGGCGGCG